>TARA_R110000868_G_scaffold13397_2_pt1 | contig 11314 bp, 8 predicted proteins | sample TARA_R110000868 | Tara Oceans TARA_R110000868 (sample SAMEA4397489) | marine metagenome | biome: Polar Biome; feature: [SRF] surface water layer (ENVO:00010504); material: water (ENVO:00002006), including particulate matter (ENVO:01000060) such as... | depth 5 m | reverse complement strand
ATGGAGCGTCAAAGGCATTGAGCCGGAAGCGCGCGAAGCTGCAAAACAAGCCGCACGCCGTGCAGGCGTGACACTTGGCGCATGGCTCAATCAGGTCATCATGGATGGCGGCACCGACGAAGTTGGAATGCCGGACGCCGACGTGTCCTACACTGGCCGCGACACGATGAACCTTTCGCAAAATGCGGGGAACCAGTCAGCGAACGCCGCGCCACAAGCTCAACCGCAAATGAGCACACAAGCTCAGCAGACTGAACGCGTTGCCGTTGACCTCGCGCCGGTCGCAGAGGCTGTGCGCGATATCGTTTCCCGCGTTGAACAGAGCGAGCGACGCACGCTTGATCTGGCGCGCCGCATGGAACAATCGGTCGGACTCCTGGCCGAGCGGCTCGATAGTTCCGAACGCCACATGGACGACGCCATGCCCGATCCCCATCAGTACGATCCGCTTGAACGTAAAATCCAGCAATTGTCCGAACGGCTCGAACAGGCCGAACGCGGTCGCGGGGGTTTTAACCGCAAGGGCGCCGACGAGAACAAAGCCCAGTTGCAGGCGCTTGAAAAAGCCGTCAACGCCGTTGTCGATCATCTTGAAACAGCCGAACGCCGCACGGATGAATCGCTTGCCGATATCCGCCGCACTTTGGGCGACATTGCCGGTCGGGTGGACGAGCACGAAGAAGAAGAAGCGCGCGAAGAAGCCGAAGCACGCGCACGCGCCGCCGAAGACCATATGCAGACGCTGGCCCAGCGGTTGGAAAAAATGGAGCAATCCGTTTCCAATGTCGGCGGGCAAGCGGTTGACGCCGCCTTGCGCGCCATCGCCGAAAAAGACGATGAGGAACGCCACAAAGCGACCATCGACAATTTGCAAAACCATCTCCATGACATCACACAGCGTCTTGAGCGCGCTGAAAAACGCACCGATGAAACACTAAAGACGTTTGAACTCACGGTGACGGGTATTGCCCGGCGTCTTGAAGACATAGACAATTCGCGCGACGAACAGATTGCGCAAAACGTCGACAACCGCCTGGAAGAGATGGCCCAGCGCCTGCACCAGAGCGAAGAAATGTCGTTGCACGCTGCGCAGACCATCGAACGCGCCATTGCCGGCATGTCGGACAGTCTGAGCAGCACCGAAAACCGCTCGCGCGACACAATCGACAATCTCAATGTCATGCTTGAACGCATGACCGACCGTTTGGGCCGCATTGAACGCGAAACCAAAGCGACACGCACCTCGATCACACAGACTGTGGCCTCAGCCGGTCTCTCGCCGCAGATCCCTGTCGGCGGATTGCAAAGTGGCATGCTGGGCGGTGCGGGTTTTGTGCCCGGCGGTCAGGCTTTCCCGATCCCGAATTTCGATGCGCCTTCGCTCGGTGGCTATGAGCCGGTGAGCGAGTACCGTTCTCCCGAACAACGCCCTCATGGAGGCCACACCCATGAGCCACTCGACACGCGCGATCATCAGGCGCGTGAACCGCAGTATGATATTTCGCACGGCGCATCCGTCAGCGACGACGATCTGCCGCCACCGCCGCCCTTCGCGCCTGAAGCCGGCGATGGCCGCGTTGAACCTCGCCTTGATGCGCGCCACGCCCATGACGACGATGCGCTGGAACTCGACGAGCCGATTGAAGCGCCTGTCGATGAACCTGCTCGCGTGGCCAATGATTTCATGGCCGCCGCACGCCGCGCCGCACAAGCTGCCGCCATCAACGGTCGCAACGGTCCGCAGCCGCTGACCGGCCCTAATGGCTACAGCGATCCGACCGCGCGCTATTCTGCATTGAACAAGAACGACAGCCCGGCGAAGAAAATTCTCTATGGGGCGCTTGCCGCCGTGGTCGTTGCCGCCATTGCCATCGGCGCGTTCCGCCTGCTGGGCGAAGAACCCGTCATTGTCGCGACGACCGCCCCGACGCTGAGCAGCGAAGAACAGAAGGCAGCCGCGCTTGCGCCTGCCGACATGGGTGCGAACACGGAAACAACCGTGCCTGCTACCGTCCCGTCAAGCCCGTCGCACAGCGACGCGACCGCCGAACCCGAAACAGCACTTTCTCATCCGGAGGCCACACCGGAGGACGCCGGGGCGCAGACATCTGCGGCTCCGGCGTCCACCACGTCGCCTGCCGTGGTGCCTGTGGCAAAACCCAAACCCGCCAAGCAGGCAAATGCCGTTACCGATGGTCCGCCGATCAAAGCTGGACCCACCGTGACACCGGCGCCCGCCAAGCCCGTTGATACCGCGCCGCTCGACAGCGACGTTCCCGCGGGTGAACGCGCGTTGCGCTCTGCCGCCGTCGCGGGCAACCCCGCCGCGCAATATGAAGTCGGTCAGCGTTATGCCAATGGCGAAAACGTGCCGCAGGATCTGGCGCAAGCCGCCTATTGGTACGGGCAATCTGCTGATCAGGGCCTTGCCATCGCGCAATATCGCCTTGCGGCTCTTTATGAAAAAGGGCGTGGCGTCGCACAGGACAATGCCAAGGCGCGTGGCCTCTACGAAAAAGCCGCAACGCAGGGCAATGTCAAAGCCATGCATAATCTTGCCGTCATCTACGCCGAAGGACGCGGCACACGACAGGACTTTACGTCCGCCGCACGCTGGTTCAACGCCGCCGCCGACTATGGCCTTGGTGACAGCCAGTATAATCTCGCCATCTTGCAAGAGCGCGGGCTCGGTGTAACGCAAGACCTTGAACTGGCCTATAAGTGGCTCTCGATCGCCGCCCGTGGCGGCGACAAGGGTGCGGCCCAGAAACGCGACGAAGTGGGCGGCAAGCTCGATCCGGCAAAACTCGCCCGCGCCAAAGTCGCAATTGAAACATGGTCGCCCAAACGTCCTGATCCTGCCGCCAACGGTGATCTGAGCGGCATGGGCAGTTGGGCAAGCGCCATGAGCGGTGATATGACCGCGAGTCTCGCACCAGCCGCCGCATCCAATGACGTCGGCAAGGCACAGGCCATGCTGATGAAGCTCGGCTACGAGCCCGGCTCGTCCGACGGGTTGATGGGACCGCGCACGCGCGACGCCATCGCCTCCTATCAACGCTCCGCCGGACTCGAGGCCACCGGCAGCGTCAATGCCGCGCTTCTGATGTCGCTCGAAATCGCCACCCGCTGAGGCGCTCTTTCCCGCATTTCCCTTTTACGAGTCGCAATCCGGGTTTACGCTTGAGCGTGTTTCCTGCCGCATTCCTTTTCCCAAGGACGCAAAAAACGGGCAGTTCATGCCCCCGGAGTCCTGGCGCGCCATGCAGATTTACCTGCCCATCGCTGAAATGCCGGTCAACGTACTGGTGATCCTTGCAATGGGGCTGGCGGTCGGGTTTCTGTCCGGCATGTTCGGTGTCGGCGGCGGCTTTCTGATGACGCCATTGCTGATCTTTCTCGGCATTCCGCCCGCTGTTGCCGTGGGCACGCAATCCACCCAAGTGGTCGCCTCATCGGTGACGGGCGCGCTCGCCCATTGGCGTAATGCGTCCATCGATTTCAAGATGGGGGGCGTCATGCTGGTCGGGGGCGTCTTCGGGTCCTTCACCGGCATTGCTATATTCCGTCTGCTAACAAAAATCGGGCAAGTCGATCTGATGATATCGATTGTCTATGTCGTGTTCCTCAGCATCATCGGCGCGATGATGCTGACCGAAAGCCTGCGTGCCATCATGGCCGCGCGGCGTGGCGCGCCCCTGTCCGGCAACCGTGGCGGGCAGCACATCTGGATCCACGGCCTGCCTTTCAAAATGCGCTTTCGTCGCTCGAAGCTTTACATCAGCATCATCCCGCCTGTGATGATCGGCTTCTTTGTCGGCATGTTGTCAGCGATCATGGGGGTCGGCGGCGGCTTCATCATGGTGCCTGCCATGATCTATCTGCTGCGGATGCCGACATCGGTCGTCATCGGCACATCATTGTTTCAGATCGTTTTTGTGAGCGCCCTCACCGGAGTCATGCATTCGGTGGAAAACCAAGCCGTTGACGCCATGCTCGGCCTGTTGCTGGTCGCAGGCGGCGTCGTCGGCGCGCAATATGGCGTGCGGGCCGCCGCGAAACTGCAAGGCGAACAATTGCGCGCGATGCTGGCGATCATCGTGCTGCTGATGGGCTTGCGCCTTGGCTGGGACCTTGTGACGCCGCCCGCAGACCTTTATTCAATCACCGACGCGATACCGCACTCATGAGGATGCTTCTCGCCATAGGAACGGCGGCGCTGATCGCCCTCACCGCAACGCCACTTGTTGCGGCCCAACTCGTGACGGATCTTTCCGAACATCAAGTGCGTATCCGCTCCAATTTCACCGGCACGCAGATCCTTTTGTTTGGCGCCATCGAGGTCAATACGGCAAACGAGCGCTCGCTCGACCGCGATGTGGTGGTGGTGGTGACAGGCCCTGCCCGCGCCGTCACTGTGCGGCGCAAGGACCGCGTTGCCGGCATATGGATCAATACAGAATCCATCACCTTTCCCAATGTGCCGGGCTACTACGCGGTGGCCAGCAGCCGCCCGCTTGAAGTGACCGCCGAAAGCCCCGTCCTGCAACGTGAGCAAATCGGCATCGACAATGTGAATTTCGGCGTGCCGCTGGCGCAGGGCATGGACGGCAGTCGTCAGATTCTGAGCGTCGACGATGAAAAGAACTTCATCAAAGCCCTCGTCCGCAACAAGCGCCGCGAGCGGCTTTATAGCAGCGATCCGGGGGGCATCATCTTTCTGGGTCAGACACTATTCCGCGCGACTGTGGAAATTCCAGCCAACGTACCGGTCGGACTTTATACTGCCACCGTGTTTCTGATCGCCGACGGGCAGGTCGTTGATGCGATTTCATCGCCTCTCTACATCGACAAAAGCGGACTTGAGCGTTTTCTCTATCGCTTTGCACATAATGACGCATTGCTATACGGGCTCATTGCGGTGTTTGGTGCTGCACTGGCCGGTTGGCTCGGCTCTGCTGTGCTGCGCCAACGGTGAATTCTGCTATGGTGCGCGACCTTTAATCAACGACGAGAAATGTCATGTCGAAAGAACGGGTGGACAGCCTCAACGCCTTTGCGCGTCGCAAGCATCCGGGCTCTGTCGGGATTGAGCTTGAAATCTGCGAATCCGATCTTGTGACCGGTCGCATGACGGTGACCGAACCTGTGATCGCGGGAACGGGCTTTCTGTGGGCCCCTGTCGTGATCACACTTGCCGACTGGCTATGCGCCGCTGGCATGTCGCCCAATCTGCCGGAAGGCGCGAGCTTTACAACCGTCGAACTCAAAACCAATTTTCTGGGCAGCGCACGTGAAGGCGAAGTCGTGTCCGGCCGCGCGACGCCTGCGCATCGCGGCAAGAGCACCCATGTCTGGGACGTCGAAGTGCGCAACGAAAACACCAACCGCGTCATCGCGCTTTTTCGCTGCACACAAATGATCCTTTATCCCAAGGCGTAACCTTCAGGCCAACGCCGACGAAAGCACATCATGGCGACATTCGACATTTCATATGCGGCGGCGGGCGCAGGCGGATTGCTCAGCTTTCTGTCGCCTTGCGTGTTGCCGCTGGTGCCCGCCTATCTGTGCTTCATTGCGGGCACGTCGTTTGAAGAACTGACGCGCGAGGACGCGAAGGGCGAAGCGCTGGGGTCGGAAGGGCTGACACGGCGCGTGGCGCTCGGCGCTGTCGGATTTGTGCTGGGCTTCAGCACGATCTTCATCGCGCTCGGCGCAGGCGCTTCGGCGATCAATCCGCTGATCCTCGGCAACAAAGATATTCTCGGCCGCATCGCAGGCGTCATCATCATAATTTTCGGCCTGCATTATATGGGCGTCCTCCGCATCGGTTTTCTCAACCGCGAGGCGCGCTTCCGCCCGGATCATTTCGGTGATGTGTCGCAAAACCTGTGGCTGCAATTTTTGAGCCCCTATGTGTTGGGCCTTGCCTTCGCCTTTGGTTGGACACCTTGCATCGGCCCGATCCTCGCCACCATTCTGGCGGTCGCGGCGGCGCAAGAGAGCCTGACATCAGGTGTGCTGCTGCTCGCGACTTATTCGCTGGGGCTCGGCATTCCTTTTCTGGCGGCGGCTTTCGCTGTGCGCGGATTTCTCACTTTTGCCAAGCGGATACGACGCCATATGGGTAAAATCGAGGCCGCAGCAGGCTTCCTGCTCGCCGGTACGGGACTTTTGATGGCGCTCGGCTCGTTTGAAACCATTGCCATAACGCTGCTCAATGTGTTTCCCTTTCTGGCGAAGCTCGGCTGAACGAGCCGCATAGGACAAAAAATCTGACCATGAGCGCCGACACCAGCATTGCGCCGCCAGCGGCTGCACCGACAAAGACCGCCAAGGTAAGCGCGCCGCGTTCGCCTCGCTCTGTGCTGATCGCAGGCTATGCCGTGCTCGTTCCGCTTGTCGCTATGGCGATGATCGTCGTGACGACTTATCCCGCCAATGGTACGGACGCTGTGTTGAAAGTTGAAATCACCTATGCCGCCGCGCTCTTGTCGTTTCTCGGGGGCATCCGCTGGGGCATCGCGCTGATGGCGGGAGCTGCGCATTTGCAGTGGAGGCCGCTGACTTTCATCACCGCCGCGCTGCCGCTCGCCTGGGCGATCCTTTTTATGTCGCCGCCCGTGGCCCTTGCCGCGCTGATGGCGGGCTATCTGCTCATCGCATTCGGCGAACGGCTCGGCAACGACAATCCCGTACCGCATTGGTATCGCGCTTTGTTTATGCCCTTCACGATGATGATTGAAATCGGGCTCGGCCTGTCGCTCATCACCATTCTGAGCGTCTAGTCTAATCGCCTTCGAGACGGCGAGCAGCGACAGGCACTACCGTATGCGCGCCCAGCATCCATGCATGAAAGCCGCCCGTTGGCAGCAAGTTGGCATAGGCCTCGTCCAGCACATTAAGCCCGCCCGCATAGGCCCCGAAGGCGGGCAGAATGGCGCGTGTGCCGTCTGACGCCACACAACGCCGCCGCAACCGCCGCCCGCGCACGCGCACCGCGGCTACCGGATGCAAATGGCCCGCGAGTTCACCTGTGGCAGGCGCTGCCTGTGGCTCGTGGCGCAAGGTGAGCGGGCCGACACGCAGTTCTTCATGTACCGATCCGGCGAAGCGGCGTGGTGGCGCAGGATCATGATTGCCGGTGATCCATGTCCAGTTGGTCGCCTGCGTCATCGCTTCGAGCGCTGCGGCATCTGCCTCATCCATGCGGGCCTCCGCCGCGCGGTCATGGAAACTGTCACCCAAGGCCACGAGCCGCTGCGGCTTCCACCGCGCCACCAGAGCCTGCAACCGCGCCAGCGTTGCCCGCGTGTCATAAGGCGGCAGCGCGATGCCGCGCGCGGCAAAGGACGATCCCTTTTCAAAATGCAGATCAGCGACAATGAGCATGCGTTCATGCGCCCACCAAACCGCGCCTTCGGGCAACACGGTTAGTATCGCGCCTGCCACGTGCAATTGTGGCGAGGTGGCGAGACGGTCGTCGCGCGGATGGGTGGTAGTATCAAACAAGTCGTGTCGCCTCTTCAATCAGACTGTCAGCTGCTTCGCTCAGCAAAAATTCATTTGTGTCGCCGCCCACGGCTTCCTTGCCGATGTCGAGCAACACCGGCACAGCGAGCGGCGAGACCCGATCAAGCCGCTTCAGCGTGATGCGGTGCTTGACGCGCTTCAGCATATCGCCGAGGCGGGCCACATCAAGCAGACCTGTCGCGGCATCTGCCATCGTCGCTTGCAGCAAGATGTGATCCGGCTCGTGCTCGCGCAGCACATTGTAGATGAGGTCCGATGAAAACGTCACCTGACGGCCTGTCTTTTCCTGCCCCGGGTATCGCCGCTCGATAAGGCCTGAAATAATCGCGCAATCTCGGAAAGTGCGTTTCAACAGGCTCGACTCAGCGAGCCAAGCATCAAGATCGTCGCCCAACATGTCTTCGCCGAAAAGATCAGAGAGATAAATCTCGCGGCGCTCGGCCATCAGCCCGACATCGCGCAGGCACCAGATGGCGAGCGCATATTCAGACGCGATGAAACCCATGGGCCGCACGCCTGCGCGATCCAACCGCCGTGTCAGCAACATGCCGAGCGTTTGATGCGCGAGGCGTCCTTCAAAGGGATAGCAAACAAGATAGAATTTATCGCCGCGCGGGAACGTCTCGACGAGCAGCTCGCCTGCACGCGGCAGAACGGAGCGCCGCTCCTGCATGTGCAACCAGGCCGATACCTGATCGGGAAGATGCGACCAGAGCGTATTGTCGGCGAGCATTTTGCGCACGCGTTCAGCAAGATAAGTCGAGAGCGGAAACTTGCCGCCATAATAGGACGGGATCATCGGATCGCCGGTTTCGGCGCGTGAACAATAGGCTTCCGTTTCAACGAGGCTCTCGAAGCGCAGCAGATGGCCTGCAAACAAAAAAGTGTCGCCCGGCGTCAATTGGTCGATGAAATACTCCTCGATCTCGCCCAGCATGCGTCCGCCGAAACTCGCGCGGGGCCGCCTGCCCGCTTTCACCATTCGGACCTTGACCATCGCCGCTTCGACGATGGTGCCGACGTTCATGCGATATTGCTGGATGACACGCGGCGAGGCGGGCCGCAGGCGCATGTCGCCGGTCATTGCCGACATGGGGCGCAGGCGCGCGTAGCGGTCATAGGATTTGAGCGCATAACCGCCGGTCGAAACGAAATCGACTATCCGGTCGAAGGTTTCGCGCGACAAATGGCGATAGGGCGCGGCGGCACGCACCTCATCGTAGAGCGCATCAGGCGAAACAGGTTCGCTGCACGCGCGGCCGAGCACATGCTGGGACAGAACATCAAGTGCGCCGGTGCGGCGAACCTGACCGTCCTGCGCGCCTTCGGTGGCAGCCGCGCGGGCGGCTTCGCACTCCAGCACTTCAAAGCGGTTGGCAGGCACAAGCAGCGCGCGGCTTGGCTCGTCCAGCCGGTGATTGGCGCGACCGATGCGCTGTGCGAGACGGCTTGCACCCTTGGGCGCACCGACGCAGACGACGAGATCAACTTCGCCCCAGTCGATGCCGAGATCAAGCGTCGAGGTGCAGACCACCGCGCGCAATGTGCCCGCCGACATGGCGGCTTCGACCTTGCGGCGCTGTTCGGCACTCAGTGATCCGTGATGCAAGGCAATCGGCAGGCTGTCTTCGTTGAGATGCCACAATTCCTGAAAGACGAATTCGGCCTGACTGCGCGTGTTGACGAAAACGAGCGTCGTCTTGTGTTTGAGAATGGAGGCGTAAACCGCAGGCATCGCATGGCGCGCGGAATGCCCCGACCAAGGAATGCGCGCACCATCGCCTTCATCATGATCGGGCTCAAGCGGCACCAGAATGCCGATGTCTGGCACAGCACCCGGCGGCGCGACGACCACATCGGCGAGCGTCTCACAGCCTTCGCGCTGAGGCATCAGATAGCGGCGCAACTCCTCTGGCTCGGCCACTGTGGCCGACAGACCGACGCGGCGCATGGCGGGAGCGAGAACTGCGAGCCGTGCGAGACCCAGCGCCAGCAGATCGCCGCGCTTGGAATTTGCCAGCGCGTGGAGTTCATCGAGTACGACACATTCGAGACTGCCGAAGAAAGCGCCGGCATCGGAATAGGACAACAGTAGCGCCAATTGTTCGGGCGTCGTCATCAAGATATCCGGCGGGTCGCGGCGCTGGCGCAAACGACGGTTCTGCGGCGTGTCGCCGGTGCGCGTTTCGACACGCACATCGAGGCTCATTTCGGCAATAGGTGTTTCGAGATTGCGCTTCACATCGACGGCCAGCGCCTTCAGCGGCGAGATGTAGAGCGTATGCAAACCGGCTTTGCGCTTAGGGGCCTCGCTCAAGGCGACGAGGCTCGGCAGAAAGCCTGCAAGCGTTTTGCCCGCCCCTGTCGGCGCGATGAGAAGCGCGGAGCGGCGCGCCCGCGCGAGGCCCAGCAGCGCGAGTTGATGATCGCGCGGGCTCCAGCCACGATCAGAGAACCATGTCACAAATGCGGCAGGCAGAGCGTATTCAAGCCCTGTGGCATCAGCTTTTTCGACATGTTCGCTGTCTGTGCGGGGGTGCTGTTTGCGCATGAATGGACTATAAACCGTAATGTGCCGTCGCGTTCCGTCCGGCCTCTCTTTGGCAACGGAATCGGCTGTACCCGCCTATGTTGCGCTGTGATTGAGGAGCCTGAATAGTGATTTCCGACGAATTGCCGAAAAATCTGGTGGCCAATGTGAATGCCCTGATCCCCCTCGCTGTCGAACACGGACTGAGCCTGGCTTCGGCGCTGCTGATCCTCGTTCTCGGCATCTGGCTCGCTGGCAAAGCCCGCACATGGACAGTCGCTGGATTGCGCCGCCTGCCCAATTTCGACACGACCTTGCAGAGCTTCTTTGGCAATATCGTCCGCTATATCATCATCGTTTTCACCATACTGGCAGTGCTCGCGAAATTCGGCGTGCAGACCGCAAGCCTGATCGCGCTCCTTGGTGCCGCCGGTCTCGCCATCGGCCTGGCCCTGCAGGGCACGCTCTCCAATGTTGCAGCCGGCGTGATGCTCCTCATCTTCCGCCCCTTCAAAGCCGGTGACTATGTGGAAGTCGCAGGCGGCGTCGGGGGCACGATTGTCGAACTATCGCTCTTTACCACTGAACTAGTCACGGTCGACAATTTGCGTATCGCCATGCCCAACAGCGAAATCTGGGGCGCACCGGTTAAGAACTTCAGTTATCACCCGACACGTCGTCTCGACATTGTGGTCGGCATTTCCTACAGCGACGATATCGGCAAGGCGATCGAAGCTCTGAAGTCGGTCGCGGACGGCGATCCTCGCGTGCTGAGCGATCCGGCACCGCTGGCCGCCGTGACAAATCTTGGCGCAAGCTCGGTCGATATGTTGCTGCGCGTCTGGATGAAGAATGCCGAATACTGGCCCGTGCGCTTTGACCTCACACGCGCGGTCAAAGAGCGGCTCGACCTTGAAGGCATCACCATTCCCTTCCCGACATCGACACAATATACTGTCACCGTCGATCAGAGTGCAGACAAACCCGCAAGCGGAGCTTAATGAACGATGGACAAATATCTCGGCGGCCCCGTGATCCCGACCCTGTTCAAATTGCTGGTGGCCTCGGTGGTCGTCGGCATTCTGCTGGCGTTCTTCGGCATTCAACCTGTCGATCTGTGGCGTGATTTCCTCGACACGGTGGCACGCATCTGGCGGATGGGTTTTGACGCCATCGACTGGTCGGTGCGCTATATTTTGCTCGGTGCAGTTGTCGTGATCCCGATCTGGCTTGCACTCCGCTTGTGGACTT
>TARA_R110000868_G_scaffold218376_1_pt1 | contig 11315 bp, 4 predicted proteins | sample TARA_R110000868 | Tara Oceans TARA_R110000868 (sample SAMEA4397489) | marine metagenome | biome: Polar Biome; feature: [SRF] surface water layer (ENVO:00010504); material: water (ENVO:00002006), including particulate matter (ENVO:01000060) such as... | depth 5 m | reverse complement strand
TCCTTCTCCACGACCAGTTAATGTTTTAAAATTTCTTGCAAATCTGTATACAAGATTTTTAGGACTGGTAGATTCTGTTAAAGGCATAAGTCCTTGTTCATTAAATAAACCACCCTTATATCTGTTTCCTCCTGCATCATTCCAATTATATTGGTCTTTAGCATAAATTTCTCCTTGGTCATTAATGTCAATATTAGCTTGCCCTAAAGTTAATTGTACTGAATCAACTGGATTAGTAAATCCAAACTCTCCTCTAGTTCTTACATCTCCGGGAGAAGCTCCAACATCTCTAAAAGTATCATAATTAATTTGTTTTTTACCAGCTTTTAATGAACTACGTGCAGCATCTTGCAGTGCTTTATATTCTGCTGCATTAAAATCTTCAGCAGTTATATCATCATTACCACCAAATGTATCATAAATATATTGTCTAATAAATAAAGGAATTACTCTTTCTTTAGTGTTTCCTTTTTTAATTTCTTGGATTGTTTCATTGTCTATATTTATTCCTGATTCCTGTGCAAAATTTATTAAATCTTTTTCTGTTTTGCTTGCCGGTTTTTTAATTCTAGACCCTATTTTTTTAGCTTTTTTTCTAAACATACTTAATAAACTTTCTTGTTTATCTTCTACTTCAGTATCTTTACCGGGAATAAATACATCATCTCCAGCATAAATCATATCAGGATTTTTAATTTGTGGATTTAATTCTAATAATTCAGATATACTTAAATTATTTTTATCAGCTATAGAAAATAAAGTATCTCCTTTTTCAATAAGAAGTTTTATAAGTCCTCCTTTTTTATACTGAAGTCTATCCATTTGATTTTTTATATTCATAGTCCTAATCCTTTCATTTGTCCTTTAAGTTCTCTATCTTCAATATCTTGTGCAGCTTCTGATGTTGCATTAAAAGGTTGCCCTGTTACTCTGCTTTGCATTTCATCAGGTTCGTCTGTTACATTAGGTACATTTTTAACTATACCACCTTTAGAGTATTTAAATAATGGTCCTTTAGTTTTCTTTTCTTTTGTACTAGTTCCTCTAGCTATTTGTCTTAATTTCTTTTTAGTTCCTTCACCAAAAATATTATCATAAACTCCATAATAAGGTAAATTAGGAACTAAAAATTCTGCAAAACCTTTTCTATATAAAACAGAATCTAAAATATCTTGAGGAAAAGGACCTCCTACAGATTTCATAAATGATGTAAGAGGACCTACATTTCTTTCTTCTTCTTCTCTGTACCTATAAGCATAATCAAAAGGACCAAAACCACCCCAACGTCTAACAGCATTTCCCAATATTTCACCATCAGATTTTTGTAATCCTGTGTCATAATCTATAGTAGCTTTACCATTACTTCTAATTTCATTACCTACGTGTGCTACAGCAGTCATTAATAAAGTTGTCATCACAATTTTAGGTGCTTGATGTGCAAATCCTTCATTATATTTTAAACCATATTTTTTATTTTTATCTCTCTTTGCTGGAGAAAATTCATTCAAAAATCTTTTTAAAATAGTATTATTAAATACTGTAGGGTATCCAGCAAACTGAATTAAAAATTGAGCTGCAGGCATTCCAAACCAATCAGGTCTATTAGCTTCAGCTGCTCTTGGATTTAAAATAATTTCTTTAGTAAATCTATTAGCACCACCCAACATACTTTCTTGATAAAAAGTTACGTTCCCATTATTATTTAAACCTTTAGCTAAACTGTCATCATATAAACCGTTTTGGTCTAATGATTTTTTATACCAAACAACTGCTTCATTTTCATCAATACCTAATTGTCTTAATTCTTTTATAATTTGTTTTTTCTTACTATTACTTAGGTTACCATTGTTAAGTAAATTATATGGTGTTTTTCCTGTTGCTAATTTTTCTGCATGTTGTTTAATAATTCTTTTGCCAGTATTAAAAGATGCTAGTTGAACTGCTTTTGTCCAAGGAGCTAGTAAATTACTATTAAAAAAGAACTCTTGCATTTTTTTCATTGTAGGACTTTCTACTGCTTCTCCTGCTAGCCCTTCAATTCTTTCCATTACAGTTTGTTCAAAAGCTAATCCTGTTTGATGTATTTCATCCCACGCTTCATCTGTTAAATCTTTAAAACCTTTTGTAGTTTTTCCAGTTGCTCTAGACATAGCTTTAAACAATCTATCAAAACTAGATTTTGTTTGGGCTTTCATTCCAAAACTAATATCTTTTATAACATTAAGTCCATCATCATTACCTGCTTTTGATAATAAAATTAAAGGTTCAGTAACACTAGATAAAGTAGCAAATGGAAGTAACGATGCTTGTTGACTTAATATAATTGCGTCTTTAGTTGTTCTTAAATATTTATTTTTCTTTAAATTAGAACTACTAAAAGTTTCTAATCCTGTAGCTCTTGAATAAATTCTTGTCATTCCATTTTGAACTTTATCAATTTCTGCTCTACTATATTTTCTAGAACCATTTTTATTTTTAGCAGCTATCATTTTGTTTATAATAGGAGCTAGTTCAACTTTATTAAATTCTGCAAAAGTAGCTCCAAAATATTTTTTACGAGCTATTGACTGACTTAAATTTGTAAAATAACTATTTAAAATAACTTCAGTATCATCTTCTATAAATTTAGAAATTTCCCAGTCTTCTATGTTTGTAAATTTTCTAGGTTGTAAATGTCCGGCAGAATTATTTTTACCCTTTACCCTTAATTCAAAAGGAGCATGTCTTTCTTTTAACATATCATCAATAATTTTATAAGCTTTTAAGCTACGAGCTGTAACTAGTTGCTCGGCTGTAGCATCAGCAATGTCTCCACTTTCAACTCCTGCATTTCGTAAAAAGTTTATTCCAGCACCATCAATATCTGTAAAGAGTTCTTCATCTGCTCCTAACTGACCTTTTTTAATTCCTTTAACTGTAGATACCGTACCATCTACATTTGTTATTTCTAGTTCAGTTAATTGTTTTTCGTTAATAGGTTCAGCATGTCCTTTAGCAATAAGTATATCAGCAAATTCATCTTTGTTTTTATCAAGTATATCAAATTTATATAATCTAGGAAAAAAACCAGCTTTTAAAACTGTTCCTTCTCTAAATAATCCAACATTATTTGCATCTACAAATCCTTCATCTAATAAAGTTCTTAAACCTTTGTAAGCATTTATTATATCTGAGTTAACATCTAATGTTTTTTCGTTAATTATATTTTTACCATCAATTCTTTCTATTTCTTTATATAAAAATTTACCATTAACAATACTATTATCAACATTATTGATTGTTAATTTTTTATTACTTAATAAAATATTTAAAGTTTTATTGCTTTTAGATTCTAACTTACCAAAAAATGTATCATAACCAATAGGATTAAAAAGTTTATTTAAAGTTGGTAAATACTTACCTTGCAACCTACCATAAAATTCTCCAAATGTTCTAACTGATTCTGTTCCGTCTACTAGTTTAGCTTTTGTAGCTCCTTCAGTTCCTTCTTTTAAAATACCAGCATCCCAATCAGACCTTAACTTTCTTAAAAAATTTCCAATTAAAGGCTCGTCTTCTACAAACTGAACCATTTCTGATGTAGATTTACCAAATAAAAAGTTAAGCCCAGTGTTTACTGTTGGTTTACCTTTATCTATTCTTGCAATGGTTTCTTCTGTAATATTTCCAGCAGTATCTAATGTTTCTTCTAAATTTAATTCTTGGTCAATTCTCCAATCTGTTTCTACTTCTTCTCTAACTTTAGGACCTACAAAATCTATATCAGAATTATTTGTATGTTTAAATTCTTTTTCTACAAACTTAGCATATTTAGCACCTTGGACAGCAGCCATGCCTGTACCAATTACTCCTCCACCTATACCACCTGCTAATCCACCAACTAATCCTGAAAAAATTGTTTGATTTAAATCAATATTATCTATCATATTAGTGTCCACTGCTATGTCTTGTAAAAAATAATCGTGTAATCCTGTCCAAGTAGCTCCTTCTGCTGCAGTAATTTTAGCTAACGGAGCAGAACTTTTAATAGATTGTTTTAATAATTGTTTTGTTCCTTGTTGAGCAGCTGTAGTTAAAGCAGCTTTTCCTGCTAAAGTTGTTCCCCCACTAGGAATAGCAAATAAGGCAGCTAAAATATTTAAAGGGTCTGCAACAATATCTATACCTAAATCTTTTATTAAACCAAAATGTTCTTTAAAACCTTTTAAGTCTGCATTTTGAAATTGTTGATTAAGGTAGTTATAATCTTTTTGTTGTTCATCAGTCCATTGATTTGCTTGCCTAGCTCTTACTAATGCAGAACTTAAACTATATTCTGAATCTCTTAAGTATTCAAATATATTTTCATCTTTACCTACGCTTTCTAAAAATCTTGAAGCTGTTTTAGAAAATTCATCATCATTAGCAAGTTCTGTTAAACTTTTCTTTTCATTACTAATAGAAGGAGTTTCAAAAGATTTTTGAATTTTAGAATAAACTTGACCTATATTAGAATCATAGCCAGTAGGCTCTTCTGTTATTGTTTGAGAGCCTCCATGAAGACGAGCATAAAGAGAACTTAACTTTTGATTTTTTAAAAAGTCTTCTTCTTCTTCGGTATTTATTTGAGGATTTTGTATTTGACTATAAATACTATTGTAGTTTACTGCCATTATATAACACTATTTAATTGTTTAGTTGTAAATTCTTTATTAACTTCTTGTACTACTCCAGGTGCTACAGTTTCTAAATATTCTTCATAATTTAAATCATAAGGATTTGGAATTTGATTATATAATAATTCAAACATTTGATTTTTTTGTTGTATTGATATATTTTTAGATGTAGCTATTTCTTTAAACTTTAAATCAAAAGAAGATTGTTTAGCTTTTTTACTCATAGTTTCCCAACTTTCATCAGTAACATATTTTTCTTTATTAGTATCAAATTTAATTCCTTCTCCTAAAACTGCTGGAACTTGTCCTTTGTATCTATCATACTGATATGTTTCATAGATTTTTTCATCAGTGTTTACATCATAATATTCTGCTGCATTAAGACCCTTAATAGGATTAATACTTCCTCCGCCTTTTTTAAATCCTTGTTGTGCTGTAATAGCTGTTGCAATATCAAGTCTAAATTTATCGCTTCTTTTTATTTTGTTTCTAAACTCTTGTATTTCTTCTTCACTAACTTCCATACCTTTATTAGCTAATCCACCTCTATATACTCTTTCAGCAAAATCAGTATCTTTTTTAAATGCTAAAGACATCCCGGCTATGTCTGTAATCCACGCATCTTTCTGAGCTTCGTCTGTTAAAATATCATCTACATATCTTCCCCACGAACGTCTACCAATAGTCATTTTATATTTATTATCGTTGTCATAAATTTTCTGTTTACGAATAAGAGAATCAAACTGTGCTAAATTTTTTGATGCTCTATCATATAAATTTGTATCTGCTTTAGCTAAATCGGTAAGCGAATCAAACGTATTTCTATACGCAGTCATAGATTCATCAACAGAACCTATTACAATTCCTCCTAAATCTAAATTATTTAAAATATCGCTAAGATTACCACCTGCTAAATTAGTTGATTCAATATTTTTAAAAACATTTATACCACCATTTTTTTCATTTCTTGAACCTACTTGAGCAAACCCATCTTTAATAACATTCATTGCTCCTCTATTACGGTAAAGTGATTTTCTCTCAGCAATTAATCTTTTTTCAGCCTGAGTTAAATCATAAGCTTTTAATCCCCTAGCTCTTTTAAATACATCTAATCTATCCATGTCTTTATCAAGCTGTAATGTATTTCTTAATTCATCTTCAAAACTTAAATAATTAGCATTTCCATCTACATCATTTTTTAAATATTCTTTTAATACATTACTTAAAGCAGTATCATAAGCAGTATCATAAGTATCTGTGTTTCCTTTAAAAGCATTAAAATTTTCTTCGCCTATTTCTTGTTTTATTAAGCCATCAATTACAGGTTTAAATTTTACAGAAAGTCCATCTCCGTCGTATTCTTCTAAATATAATTTAACTTTAGAATCTATATCTAAATTTTTATTTTTATCTGCCCATTCTTTTTCTGGCATGTATTGCATAATTCTACCTAACTGTGCAATTTCTTTAGCTTCTGAATCGTTATTAGATAACAAAAATAATTCTTGTTTATCTAATTCGTCTGCTCTTTTGTTATAAGCATTCTTAAAAACTTTTTGACCAACACCTATTAAAGCTAAAGCCTGTCCTACTCTTTGAGATTTTTTAGCTTCTTTAGCATTGTCTTCATTAATTTGTGCTTGTCTAGATAGTAAAGAAGACCCAAGTTCTTCTAAACTTTTGTTTTCATAATCACCCATTATATCACTAAAACTATCTGCCATTTTAAACTCCTACTTTACCAAGCAAGCTTCCACTTGGCTCGGGTTTTTGCAAAATACTTTGCTTAACTTTATCTATATTTAATTTTTCTAATTTACTTTTAATATCATTACCTACTGAGGTTGGTTGTATAGTTTTAATTTTAGCATCACGAAAACCACCGCCTTCTTTTATAGAATTATTTCTTTCTTTTACAACTTCTTGCACTACATCTTCATCATCTTCTTCAGGACCTTCTCCGTCAACCATAGGTTCTATTCCTGATTTTTCTGCAATAGCCATTAACATATACATAGTAGGCTCTAATAAATTTAACATCATATCTGGATTAAATTTACCTTTTCTAAATCCGTCAGTTAGTACTACTTCTGCTATAGCATTTACAGAAACATCTGTCATCATTAATTCTTGAACACTTTTTAAAGTTTGAGGTTCTAATAAATTTAAAAAAATAGCTTCTCTTGCATCTTTTACAGAAGTATATTTAGGAGCTTGTTCCCATGCATATTTATTTTCTGGTGAATTAGTTAAAGATTGCCCTGCTATTGGCTTATCAAATAAAACTTTTTCTAAATTTTGTGGTATGTTTTTTTCCATATGTTACTCCTTAACCTGTTAAAATTCCACTGTAAGAATTTTGTAAAAGCATTAAATCTTCATCAGTAGGACTACCTTTATTAAAATCTATAAAATTTACATTAGGGTCTACTGGTCTTACTAAAGAAGCAGAACCAGCAGCAGCATAATAAGCAGCTTGTTGACTTTTTAATTGTTGAGTTGCAAATTTTTCTGCATCTTCTGTAGCTATAATATTACTTCCAACTGTTTGTATAGGAGCAATAGATTTATATGTATTTTTACTACGATTAAAATATCCTCCACTTTGTGATGGCATTGTATTAGGAGAAGTTTTAATTGTTGCACCGCTTGTATCTGCTCCTCTAGGTCCTATCTTTAAATATTCATCTACATTTCCTTGACCTGCAGGTAAATTTAAATCCCCTATAGGAGTATCTATACCTTTATTATAAACATCTATTTCAGCTTGTTCATAAAAACCTTTTTTTAAATTTGTATCTATACCATCAATATATACTGGGTCTGTCATACCTTTAGGAGTCTTTGGAACTTTAGGTCCACCGATACCTATTTGAGCATCTGCACTTATAGTAGATTCAGGAACATCAACTTTTATAGGACCTTGAGGACCTTGTAATACTTTTGTTTGACCCGGAATTGTAATGTCTTCTATACCTGTTGTAGACGGTTCAACAAATCCACCAGTAGAGTCGCTTACAAAATCTCTAAAAGCACTACCAGCACCCCTAGCTCCTTCTTTCATAAATGGTTTACTAACAACATTCATCCCATGTTCAACAGCATCTGTAACTCTGTTAAATACTTTAGCTACTCCATTCTTCATTGTGCCTGCTGCATTTCCTATTTTTACAGCCATGTCACCTATAAAACCAGTTACCCCTCCTGAGCCAGCCATCCCAGTTAAAAAATTACCAATTCCCGGAAGTATAAAAGATAATGCAATAGTACCTAACGGACCTAATTTACCAAAAGCTTTAGCAACTTTACCAAATCCTTTTTTAAGTTTACGTCCTAATGACTTAACACCTTTTCCAATTCTTCTACCTATTTTTCTTAATTTTCCCATAATAAATTTCCTTTAATCCTCTAGCCAATTATCTAATAAACCTGCGATAGAATTTAAATTAGTATCCCAATCATCTTTTTTATTTACACCAGCTTCATTACCTAAAGCAGCAATAAGCAATGATGCTTTTCTTTGTTGGTCATTATCCCATCTTTTAAAATCAAAATCTGCTTCATCTCTTAATTCTTGCCATAAAAAATTATTAGCAGCAGCAGAAAGACCAAATGCATTTTGTGCATTTTTTTGATTAACAACATTTATAGCAGCTGTATCTGCTGTATTAGCCTGTCTTCTCCATTGTACATTAGACTGTGCTATAGCTACTTCATTTTGAGTATTGAATTGTTCTCTTGCAAAATCTTGTTGACTATTAAATTTTTCAACATCTGTAGCTAATTGAGACTCAAGTAATTCAGCTTGTACTTCATTACCAACTCTCCTAGCTTCTGCAGCATTTAAATTTTGAGCATTAAATTGTTGCATACTATTTATTTGTGAAGAGTTGTATTGTTGCATTTGTGCATTTAAACTATTCATAAATTGCTCTGTTTGATTTTGACTTGTAGCACCAAATTGTGCAGCAGCATTTTCAAAAGATTGATTACTTAATAATCTTTGTTGGTCTTGTTGAGCTCTTAACATATATGATTGTTGTTCGTTTCCTAAATTAGTCATGTCTATTTGAAGAAAAGCTTGTGCATTTTGTGCAGCTAATTTAGTTCTTGTATCTAAGTTTGCTAAGTCCATTGAAGCTAGGGCTGTTGCGTCTTGCATAACAGCCTGTTGTTCAGCATTAAAATCTGTTAATGTTGCTGTTTGCATAAACTTACTATCAGACAAAGCTCTTTGTTGGTCAAAACTAAACTGAGCCATATCTAAATTAGCATTTACTTGTGCATTAGTCATTGCTCTATTTTGTTCAAATCCTAATTCACTTAGTCCTAATTGTTGTGCAAGCTCTGCATTTTTTTGTGCAGCAGCCATGCGTTTGTTAAGATTAGCTAACTGCATTTGATTCTCAGCAGTAAACTGTTCACTATCTGCTTGATTTCTTGATGTTAGATTTGCTAATGATATTTTTTCTTCAGCACCTAATTGTGCAAGTTCTGCTCTTTGTCTTAGTTCTGCATTTTGTGATAGTACACTTGCAGTAGTTGTAAGTTCTTGTAATCTAAATCTATTAGCTTCTGAAAAGTTTGCACTATCTGCAGCAGCTCTTTCTTGTAAATTTGCAAGTTCCATTTGATTTTCAGCAGACATGTTAGCTAAGTCCATTTGCTGTGCCATATTAGCGTTAGTCTTTTTAAAGTCTACAAGAACATTAAGATTTGCTAACCTCATTTGTTGGTCATTAGACATACTAGCTCTGTCAGTAGTATTAAGCTCTGATAAATTAGTAAGTTCTACTTTTAATCTAGTATCAAGATTGGCTTTTTCCATATCTTGCTCAAGCTCTGCTTGTCTAATATTTCTATTAACTTTAGCTTGATACTCTGTTAATCTTCCTTGTTGGTCAGCTGACATGTTTTGTCTTTCGGCTGCGTTAAGTTGTTCAAGTTCTGCAAGGTCCATTTTAGACCCAACATCTAAATTAGCTAAAGCTACTTGTTGTCTTTGTGAAGATTCTTGTGATGCTTTTTGTTGAGCATTTTGAATGTTAGTCATGCTAACTTGTTGTTCTTGTTGAGCAGAAGTCATTACAGCTTGTTGGTCAAACTCACCCTGCTTTAACACAACTTGTTGTGCCATTTGTGCAGTCTGTGAAGCAGCAGTTTGTTCGTTAGCAAGATTAGCCATTCTTTGTTGCATGACTTGACCAGCTTCTTGTAAGTTAGCTTGTTGCTCGTTACTTAAATTTTGTTGTGCTCTAGCTTGTAAAGCACTTGCATTTGATTGTGCCATAGGTAAAGCACTTTGAATAATAGCATTAAATAATGCATCTCTACCTACAGTTGATGCAGATAATCCTCGTTGAGCCATCATTTGATTAACAGCTTCTACAGCTGGTCTAGCCCACAACGGTGTTTTATTTTCTTCTATCCCAGCAAGTAAGTTTTCCATTTGAGTAGATACTAAAGCTTCTTGTGGTAAAGCTGCTATTGCTGCTGTTACTTCTACAGGTTGTTTATCTAATTGAGCTTCTACAGTTGCAGGGTCTTCTATAATTGCTGCAGTTATATCTTCTGGAATATTACCAACTACTGCTAACATATCAGCAGCACCAGCTTTACGTGCTGTTCCTGTTACTGCTTGCATTGAAGCTGCTTTAAAAGTTGGTACACCACCTATTTCAGAAGCGTTACCTTTAGCAACTCCATCAGATGTTATACCAGCTCTCATTGCTGCATCTTTACTAGGGGCTGTTCCTAGCTCTTGTGCTATTTTTGTAGTCGCAGTTGCAACTTGTGCAGTTCTTGTTTTAGCTAATTCATAACTAGGAATTTCTTCTAAATTAACTCCTTCGCCTGTAACTTTTGCAAGTATATTTGTTTTTTCGTCTGCTTCTATTTGTTGAGCTACTCTAGTATCTGCTTCTGCTTTTTGAACATCTTCTACTTCAATAGCTGTTTTAGGTTCTAAATAAGGTACAGATGAAATAGTTCTTAACTCTCCAGCTACTTCCCTAGTTAAAGATTCTGTTATTCTTTGTTGAGCTATTTTAGCTGCTTCAGTTGGATTACGTTTAGCAATTTCTTGAACCTCTGCAGTTATTCTATCTTTAAGTTCAGGAGTTAAATCACGTATAGCTGTTTGAACATTTGCAGGTTGATTTTTTATAATAGCATCAAAAGTATTTGCAGTTAAATTATCTACGCCTTCTGCAGTATCTGTAGGAGCAACTGTTACTTTTTCTTCATCAATACTTTTAACATCAACTTCAGGTGCTTTGGCTTCCTGAGTATCTTCCATTTGTAATGTTTCATCAATTTGTCGTCTTCCTATTTCAGTACCAGACCTTGGTATTGTTTTAGGCATAGGTGCAGTAGGTATATTTTCAGGCATAGTTCCTGAAGCTATTTCTTGAGCTGCTTGTCCTGTTTCAGTTACTCTAATATCTCGCTGTTCATCAAATGAAAGTGTTTCTTCACCACCTTCACCACCACCTTCACCATCACCGGGGTCTTTTTCAATTGGGTCTTTTTCAATTGGGTCTTTTTCAATTGGGACGCCTACTATAGGATAAACTCCACCCTGTGCGTAAGCAACTCTTTCACCTTCACTATATTGAAGTCTTTTAGAAAGATTACTACTTTGATATTTTTTATTTCTTT
>TARA_R110000868_G_scaffold81820_4_pt1 | contig 11322 bp, 11 predicted proteins | sample TARA_R110000868 | Tara Oceans TARA_R110000868 (sample SAMEA4397489) | marine metagenome | biome: Polar Biome; feature: [SRF] surface water layer (ENVO:00010504); material: water (ENVO:00002006), including particulate matter (ENVO:01000060) such as... | depth 5 m | reverse complement strand
GATCTAATGCCTCCAAATATATTTCATTTGCTATTTTTTTAAGTACACCTGTATTTATATCTATTTCCAAACTATCTATCTCTTCGTTTATAATAGTAAGAGTATCTTTAGACAAATCAACCGGATCTTTTTCTCGTTGATCTAAAGACATATCTTCTATTATGGTAAACTCATACGGATTTTCTTGTTCTATTTTAAAAATCTTATCATCTACATCAGTTCTCTTGCAATCAGATGTTACTATAAGTTTAACATATTTGTTTTTAAAAACAGAATAATCTACAATATCATCTTGTGGATTTATAGAATAAAACATTCTATCCGGATTTTCTATAAATGTCAACTCTCTAGTCTCTGTATCTAATACATGAAACCCCTTCATGTCATTCATATCAGAAAAGGTTATTTCGTATTGAGTGCCTAAATATTTTACATTTTTATTTTCTGACTTGTTGTGAAAATGACCACTCAATACTTGCTCAAATCTACCAAGAAACGAATCGGTCATACCACCAGAAAATTTTACACCACGAAGAACTTCATAATTATTTAATTCGAAGTGACCACATAAAATAGGACACGTGGTATTTTTAATAAAGTTTAAAACTTCATCTTTATTTTGTGTGCATATCCAAGGAACCATACCTATGGATAACCCATCAAAGTTTAATAATTTACATTCTTCGTATAAATGAAATGATTTATAGTGAGAAAATAATTGCTTTGGCGAATTTACTTCATTTGTATTTCGATAAAAAGTATCATGATTCCCCAGAAGCATATGCAAATCCACACCCATAGTTTCTATCTTGTCAAACAAATTAGCTTTGACTTGAGTGAGTGTGTTGAAATTAACATACTTTCTCCTATCCATCAAATCACCTAGATGGAAAATCGTATCTATATGATTACTTTTGATATAAGGAAAAAATACTTCATCGAAAAACCTAAAGAAGTAATTTAAAAATATCGAAGAATCATTTCTTGCACCAAAGTGCGTATCATTTAGTATCGCTATTTTCATTCTTTTTGTTTTTTTTCTTTGTATCAAACTTATCTATATCATTCTTGGATAAAGAGAAATAATCTGCAAGATGTACGTCTTGTTCTCGTTCTTCATCAAAATTACTATTTTTCAACCAAGAAGTTAATGACCCACCAGTATCCATATTCTTTAGTAGTTTATACTTTATGAAATTTTGTTTCTTTTCCTTTTCTATTCTCCGTATAAAGGCATAATACGTTATCTGCGTGAAATATGAAAATGGATTCTTTGATTTTTCTGGATCAAAGTTATGTGCATACATAATGCAATTTTCTACTGCATCGCCAATCATATCTTCCCTGAAGGGATAATTTGCAAAGTTAGACTTAAATGATAAGTGTTCTGCTATCTTCCAAAAACACTCACCGATATATTCACTAACAGGAGGTTTCCCTTCTCCTTGTTCTGCAAGCTCCAATAGCCGCAGTTTCCATTCACTCATTTCTGCAAAAAACTGTTTGTTATCTATGTAATTATTATTACTCATGTTTTTTCCTTGACATATTATAAAGTACCTGTAAAATCCGAGTGTAACGAGTTAAAAAGAATAGTATTAATACTTTCTTGTATCAGAACTCCAATCAGTCCATCTATTACCATAATCAGGATGATTGATATCTTTCTCGGTGGTATCATCACTTATTTCTTCTTGTGGTATTTCGAACTCAATATCAAACTCATAAGAAGATGCTCCCATAGAACTCATTTGACTTAACAACTCATCTAGACTCTGTGGTGGATTCATATCAGAGTCTTCTGATTCCACTCGATCCATTAGTTCATCTAGCATTTTCTGTACGTTGCTTTTTATTTCAGTTTGAAATGTATCCATATTCTTGATTTCTCTCCGTTTACTCTTCAGTTTTTTTTCTTTTTCCTTCTCATAAAGAGAAACTACCTCCTCTATTGGTCTGCTATAAGAGACTACAATATTATCAGGTATTTTTACAAATTTATCTGTAGTATAAGAAACCCAGTCTTTGAGTATTGTTATTTCTTTTTGCATACCAGAGACAGGATCTGACATAACTATGGTCCTAAAACACATAGGAGTTTCCATATACACTTTGCCATTCTGCCTTTTTTGTATTCTGGTGATCAATTCCTCACCAGTATTTAATTTTAGGATGCGGTAAATTGAACTCATATCGATCTCCTCATACCTTTATTCGTTTCAGTGTATAACTAAACTTTTCATTAGTATATATTCTAAGACGCTCATCTAAATGTCTCATAGTATGGTTTGTATAACTTTTATGTGATAAATCATCTGATATATCATAAACTTTAGTTTTGCCTTTACCTTCAGACTTTCGCAAACCCCTACCAATAGACTGAAGAACACGAATGACTGATTTGGATGGAGATGAGAATATTACATTTGCAATACTAGGAATATTAATACCAGTAGAGCACGTTCCATATGATGCAATTAATATTGCGTTTTCTTCGTCAGTTAAAATATTTCGGATATTTTCTCTTTGATCCGCATCCGTGCCTCCATAGATAAAAAATACATTTCTGTCTGGAGCTTTTTCCTTTATCATTGCATGTAATACTTTGCCGTGTAGATCCACAAAATTGAATAGAAGTAAACTATTACCTTTTAGATTTAATGTCAAATCACGAATAAACTTATTTCTAGTTTTACTTGTTATTATAAAATTGAGTTCGTCTTGGTAGGCAGTTCGTTTCATATCATTTTTAACTTTTGCATCATAATCTAATATAAGACATTCTATTTCCACGTCAGTGAGCAATTTCTTTTCTATCAACTTCTTGGTAGAAGTCACATTAAAAACAGGACCAAATAAACCTTCGATTACCAACTTATGAGTTTGCGTACCGTCAAGAGTTCCTGTAGTGCCTATTCTATAATGTGCATCTGTTAGATTAGTCATAATAGAAGTTAGGGACTTTGCTTTAAACAAGTGACACTCATCTCCAAATACAGCACCAAACTGATCAAAAAACTGTTTAGGCATATTATAGAGACTTTGCCAAGTAGATACAACTATTTTCTTGGCAGTTTGTTTTTCTGCACCAGAGAAAATTGTATGTACATTAGTAGAAACATCCCACGTACCCGCTGAGTAGTCCTCAAAGTCCTTGTACAGCTGAGTAACCAATCCAACAGTTGGAACTATGATTAAAACTTTTTCATTGTCATTTAAACGCATTATTGCGTCTCGGACTAACATATAGATTATAAGAGATTTACCACTACCAGTCGGTGATAGTAATAAACATCTTTTATCTTTCATTGCACGGTAACATGCTTTGAGTTGGTGTGGATGTGGCTTTAATTTTAGCTTGAGAGATTTAACAAACTCAGAAAACTCTTCTATTGTGTAGTCTTCTGACTCTAGTAATTTTTCGCTATCTATCTCAATACTATATTTTCGATCTTCTGCAAATTTTTTTATATAATCTAGCAGACCAACATAAATGTTTCTAGAATATAAGTTGAATAGTCTTATTTGACCATCCCATATTTTTTTCTTATATGCAGGGGTGTATTGATAATTTGGAACATAAAATGTAAAATACTGATTCAGTTCTTTTGCTACTGATTTTTCGCATTCTATAAACAGATTTACTGCATCTTTTTGTCTTATAGTTATATCCATCAAACACCCTGTGTGAATTTGATCCATTCTATTGCAGATTTAATATTCCATTGTCTGCCTATTATTATTTTTATTACTTGCTCTAGATATGACGCTACCGAGGTTTGTAGTGCAACTTTTGCTCTTAGTTTTTGTATATCTATATCTGCATCAATAAACATTGGAATGTCAGTTTTTAGTATGGTATAGGGAAACGGATCCCAATTATGCCTCTTGAGATCATCTTCTCCCATCTTACCACTATAATATAGCCACTTATCACGTTTCATAATCTTTTCAGTAAACACCAACTTCTCCATTTCTAATTTGGAGTTTTCGTGCATAATCAAGTATTTATTATGTAACTGGGGGGTTTTAAGTGATTCTGAATGTAAATCGGTTTCGTCTATTTTTATATCAGCATTTGCCATCGCACGAAGAGTTTCAATGTCCATACGGTCTCCATCATGTAGATTTTATATCATAATACGAATAACGAAAAGTCACAGAAGAAGATAGCTGAATGCTATCTGCAGAAGTTGTGGTGAAAGAAAACCCAGTTAGTGATATTGGAAACATATTATAAAAACTATATGTGTACTTTGGTTTGTATGCACTATTTAATATAATTAATTCACCGACTGTAGTTGATACATTACAGTCATTGTACATAATGTCCTGTGACTCATCGTTCATAGGACCCAGACGCCTCAACCATTCGTATATTTCTCTCCAGCTCTCAAGCTCTTCGTCAACCAAAAACGAAATTGTGAGATCTTCGAAAATAAATTTACCAGTTGCAGTTGGTATATTTACACCAAAAGCCGTATTTAAATCAGCACTAATAAATTCAATAGAAGGAACGTTTACCCCGGTAACATAAGTCGAAAGTATTGGTATTCTGGATGTATTGAATTTAAACTGATTTGCGGTCAATAGATTTGACGTTGATGGTCTATTGCCAAGATGTCTAGGATCGTTACTCATATTACTATTTATACAAAAAAAGGGAGCACTCCGAAGAGTGCCCCCCATTTATCCGTATTTGGATTATCAATCAGATAGTACCACCAGCAGCGAAACCGTGGAGGTTCTTGACCGCCATGATTCTATAGTACTGGTTTCCACCGAGTGTACCAAGAACTGTGTTCTCAGCAAACGGGTTGGCAACCATACCGTATCGAGTCTTGAACCCGATCTTTGGCTGGAAGGTGTTGTGATCGACAGCTCTTACCATTTGGAGCGGAACGTATGGGCAGTAAAAGAAACCTGCGTCATATGGGTTTGTACCCTTATAACCGACTACTGCGTAGTCACCGAATGCGTGACCAGCACCAACTGAACCGGCAGCATATGGATCGACGTATACCTTGAACTTACCGTTCAGGGTACCAACGAATGTGTTACCGGTATCGTCTGGATCAAGAGCGACGTTCATTGCTGGTGAGATGTTGAGGAATCCACCCATTGCGAGGGCAGAAGCAACATCAGCGGTGCAGAGAACGAAGTTACCCTTACCACGTCGAGTTTCCTTGGCGATCTGGTTTGCTTCACGCTCAATTTGGAACATAAGTCCACGGAAGCGTTCTGCAGACCAACGACCATCGGAGTCGGCGTATAGGTCATATACACCCTTAACGGCGATGTCATCCTGACCTGCACCAAGTTTAGCGTTGGTGTAGAGAGTACGAATGACTTCACGGTTGATTTCACTAAGAATCTCGGTGCTGAGAATGTTAGCAAGTTCTGTCTCAGCATCTAGACCGTGAACAGCCTTGAGGTCCTGAGCGAGTTCTGTGCTATATTCAGCCTTGAGAGCCTTGGTCTTAGCTTCGACAGCAATTCTGTCGATCGAGAAGCCCATGTCGGCGAAAGCCTTGTTGGTACCGCTACCACCGAGGCCTTCAGCAACCGTAGTAGTCATACCACGGAAGTCTCGAAGGGGAGTGCCTGCAGCACTGGAGGTCGCACCAGTAAGTAAGTTTGCAATGTTTCCACTGGCATCGAATGGAGCTGCAGAAGCACCAGCAACTGTAGTGCCTTGTGTAACACCGGCGAATGGATTGGCTTCTTGGAAGAGAGCTTCTGTAGCACCCGCACCCGAAAATCCATTAGTAGCGTCAGCTGGCCCGTACTTGCTCCTGAGTGCAAAGATAAGACCGGTTGGAGCGGTCATTGGCTGAACACCGCAGAGATCGTATGCCATTAAGTTTGGCATAGCTCGGCGAACGAGGCTGATTAGAATTGGATCATAACCAGCGAGATTACCAGCAGCACCAACTTGTCCGGTGGCAAAACCACCGCCCATTGAGTTGGATGGTTGCTCTGTAAGATACTGTTCTCTAAGTGCATCCTGCTGGTTCTCAAGAAGAACTGCAGTGCATCGTTTTCTATGATAATCTGAGATCTCAGATAGTGACTCGTGGTCTAAAAGTGGGGACCACTTTTCGACTAACTCGTCATATGGGGTTGAATCGTTTTTATGACTAAACATGTCCTATTTCTCCTTAGAAATTATTTGTTTCTGTTTTGAAAACCTATTGCTTTACTATATGCATCCATCATGAGGTTTTGTGAACCTCCATTATGCTGCACATTTTCTGATAACATTGTTGGTTGTGTTGAATCTTGCATAACTCTTTCGGTTGATACAAAGTTACCCAAGAATGATTCTCTTACTATTTGAAGTTTGCGGGAATACTGATCGTAATCCTCAAACTCTACTGTTTCTGCGAGTTGTGCAAATCTCTCAACTTCTGTGTCTGTTAAATCTTCACACATTGTTGCAAAGATAGACTGTGCTGCAGTTACAGCAAGAGCCTTGGTCAATTCGATGTTTCTTTCCATTTGACGGTTAAGTTGTTCTTCAAGATCTTCCTTGACGATGTATAGTTCATCAACAACATTAACTTTTTCGTCTGGCATATCAATATAATGAGCTTCGAAAAGTGATTTGAGACCACTTAAGAATGACTCTGCGATATCAGACTGAATACCTCGTTCGATTGCAATCTGGTTATCATTTGTCCATTCTTCAACAACATAAGAAAGAAAATCATCAAGTTTAGAAGAAAGATCTTCTGCAATTGTTTCGACTTGACCGTTGAGGGCTCTGTCGAAGGATTCTTGCATCTCTGTCTGAATAAAATCGATTCTTTCTTCTAGGGCGGCATCAAAGATTGTGGAAAGTTTTTCCATTAGCTCTGGTGTAAGTTCGTTTTCTGCAAAAAGTCTAGAAAGGTATTCTGCAGAAGAAGTATGTTCTTTAACTTCTACTTCTTCTTCTTCACCTTTTTGTTTGACGTTTTTCTGTGGAGCCGCACCTGCACCACCGCCTGTTGCATCAGATGGTTTGGCTGCAATTGTAGCCGCGTTCTGTGCTGCGTCATGTGGTGTTTCTAGGGTACCAAGTTGAGCACCTTTACCGGTTGCGTCTTGGTATAGCAATGGATCATCAAAACCGCTAGGATTTACTGTCTTAGCAGAATCTGTTGATTCTTTAAATGACCGCAGACCGTTTTCTACGGCTTCTGCGAGTTCGTTTTTGAATGTTTGTTTGTTACTCATTTAAAAGCTCCTTGATGCCTTTCTGGAATATTTATAAAAACTAGATTCTTAAAAATATATGTTGTATACTCTCATATCCTCTTTAGGAAATCTTCGAACAGTTGCGTTAACTTTGTTTCCATATCACGAGATGAAGTTCGTTTTATTTCATTCTCATAATGTGAAATTTCTCTTTCTTTAAGAATACCATTATCCCAAATCCATTCTTTCCCTTCCATGATACCGTCAACAAAGGCATCGGGAGCAGAAGGATCTGCTACAATATCAACTGCAGCAAGCATAAAATCGGATTGTACCATGTTTACTCCACCCTCTGTCTTAAGGGAACCCATACCGCGTGTAGACACGCCAAGTTTGGCACCTTCATCCATTAGGTTTTTTACAATCTTACCCATTGGGGTATCCATGATTTTAGCTTTACCATTAAAGTTTTTACCTTCACATTGAAGAGTTTTAATGATGTGGGATACACGATCCAAATTGACAGTAGGACCCTTTGGATGATTTAGTTCACCAAAGGCTCTGTTTTTATCAACAAATTCGTTAATGTAGGAGTCTACTTTAGGAGATAAAACTTCCATTGGGTAGACTCTACCATTTCTATTTTTTTGTTCGGCTTGCATGAAGACACCAGAAATGAAATAGTTTTTCTTCCCATCGGAATCTTCAACTAGCAACTCAACGTCTTCGTTCATTTCTGTTATTAATCTCATCAATATACATCCGTTCCTAAGTTAGAGGAGCCGCCACTCTTGGCCATGGCTGCTAGAATTGCTCTCTTTTTCTTGGAAAGATCACCCGGTTCATCTGTAGGAGCGCCTCTAGGTCTTAAGTTATCAGCACCTCGTTCGGACTTAACACCATCAGATGTTGTATCTGTGTCTTCTTCGTCGTAATTTTCCTTTACGTCCTTATCCTTCAAAGCTTTTTTCATGGATTCTTTTTTGTCACCATCTTCGTCGAAGTCTAGGAAATCTGGTCGCTTCTTATGCTTTTTCTTTTCGCCAAGAAGGGTTGGTGCAATTTCAACATACATCTCATTTAGGTGGTTACCTAATTTTTCATAGAGAATATCGTTAATTTCTTTCTTAGCACCAATTAAGTTTTCGTCAATTAGTTCTTTGATAATTTTATGTGTACTCATGGGTATCCTCATTTACGGGTGTGTATAAACTATGTATATTTTTAGACTTGTGACGGAGGTAGCTGACCACCAACTGGTGGTTGCATCCCGGGATCCATTGGTTGTCCCATAGGAGCATTAATCGCAGCTTCCATTTCAGCTTTTTGTTTTTCTGCTGTGTTCTGTGCATCTATAAGAGTTATTTCTTCGTCTGATTGTTGCAGTATACTTTTTCTCACATACTCGGTGGAATAGTACTTACCTATTAGAGGATCTATTTGACCCAACATCTGCAATCTTTCTTTGAGTATTTCAGTATCTCTAAGTTCATTAAAGTATGAATCTTCATTGAAGTCGTATGATATATTTTGATTTAAATCTTCCCAGTCAGTTTCTGAAATAACACCCTTGAGAAGTAACTGCTTTCTGAGTACATCACTAAACAGACTTGTAAATTTATTTCTTAACCGTTGAATAAACTTATAAAATTTAACTTCATCTCGGGTAATCTCTGCAGATCTACCCATATTAAACCCATTTTGGGTTTCCAATCTGGACATAGGAACGTTGAGTGCTCTAAACAATTTTTTCTGTAGATATTCAACGTCGTCCATTTGACCTAGATTTTGACCACCAGATAGGGTACTAATTTCAGTTCCTCTACCACCCTCTCTACGAGGCAACCAATAATCTTCGAGCATGTGCAGGTGATTTCTATCATCCCTAACTTCACCCGTAGATTGGTTATATACTAGTTTATTTCTGTACCTATTCATCAATTCTTTTAGATACTGTTCTGCCTTCTGCTTTGGTAGATTACCAACATCAATATAAAATATTCTACGTTCTGGTGCTCTAGATATTCTATAAATTACAACCGCATCTTCGATTTGACGAAGCATGTTTACTGGTCTGATTGCCTTCTGAAGATAACCAATAACCTGTTTTGTTGTATAGTCAACAATACCACTGTGTGCATATGCAACAGAATCGGGTAGTATTTTTAATCCACCACCTCCAGTGTACGTATTGCTTTGTTTATCACTATCGGTATAGAGGAAAAATTCTTCTATATGTGTTATGATTGGAACTGAAGTTGGTCCCTTGTTGTATGGTTTTTTGTGTACCTTACGAATTTTTTTGATTTTCACAGGATCTATGGGACGAAGTTCTTTAATTCCAGATCTGGGGTTTTCTGTGTCTATAATAATTTGATAATAGCAACGACCATCAATATACCATCTACGGAATATTTCATATGCTTTGTTTGAAAAATCAAACATTTTCATTATATGATCAAATTCTTTTTGAATTTTTGTTTTGATATTATCAGAAAACCCAGTAAGTGATAAATTCAATTTGACAGGTCTTCTGTCTTTACCCATGATAATTGCATCATTCACAATATCTTCGATGGCCATATCAACTTCGGGATATATGGCTATGTTGCGATATGTGTGTATGAATTGATTTTCATTTTGAATACCCCCACTAAAATCGACGTAGGTTCCCATGAACCCGCCGCCGTTTATTGTTTGGGCACCATCATACTCATCAGGAGAAACAAAAGCTTCCTGTTTAAGTGATGTTTCAATATCCTCTTGTTGTGATTTCTTCCCTATAGAAAAACCAAATAAATCAATAGCCATTATGTATTTCCTTTATCACGCACCCGTGAAGTATTCGTATTCAACGCTGCACTGAAACTGAACTAAAGTATCCATCGAACCTGCCTGCAACTCTACAGGACCGACTAGTGTTGGCCAACAATTATGTAAAGTTATAGTTTTTAATATTTTTTGTCCATTCAAGTCATAATGATTTATAGTCCAGTTTGCAACATATGGACTATCGTCTGGATGAAAATTCGTTAGATTTGGTTCGTGGGAATTTATCCTATCACTCCATTTATGTAGTGCAGCCCAACAAGTTTCTCCACCAACATTGCTTTGTGGTGAATCATACACAGTAAAATTCCAAGGTGAATATCTTCGATCACCCGGAAGTTTTAATATACGACCTCTAAATGCAACTGGTATTGCAGGTAACTCTGACGCAGGAAGAGATGCAGCAGACACTTCTGCAGTTATGTCGCCGATCTGCGGCACGTTCATAACAACAGAATATCTGTTTGCTCGAGTTCCCAGACCAACTCTATTTTTAAAATCTTGTAGTCTTAAATTTATGGAACTATTTGTTGTACTAGAAGCCATCTATTAACCTCCTGCTGAAATTGAACCGGTTTCTGATTCGGGAACGAATTCTAATATAATAGTTTCTATACTATTTATGGGTTTATATTCTACTTTAAGAACAAAGTTTCCTATATTTGCGATTTCTGGTGGATTATTTGTCTCGTCACATGTTACTGCAAAAGTCTCAATTCCAAATTTATTAACAACCGACTGCAATACTGATCTAACTCTATTAGTAACCGAAAGTCTAGTTGATGCATCGTTAACTTCAAACAATGCTTCTCTTGCTATACTTCCAACCTGTTCCTGTAAGTACAACAGCAGGTTGGTAATACCAATTTTATCACCAGTACTAGTTTTATCTCCAAACATCAATATTCCTTGATTTGCAAAAGACAAAACTGGGTTTACGTTAATTCCGTATAGTGCATCAGCACTGGCACCTGTTAATGGATCCACAAGACGATATACATTTAATATTTTTCCTCTAGCAAATCCTGCAGGAGAAGACCAAGTATTTGCAACTCTCTTAGTTCTTGCCATACAACCAACCATATCTGCAGCAAGATTAATCTTCATTGGAGCACCGTATAAATCAATTTCATTTTCTATTGTACTGGAATCTGGGATATATTCCTTTGTACCATAAACCCAAACATCATATTTAGTATTACCACTATTTGTCGGTAGGTCGGCCGTCGCTGACATCTTTCTATTAACTGTTAATATATCATTACCCCGCAAGATTCGTATATCGCTTAGGACAATGTCGTTTATGAGGGT
>TARA_R110000868_G_scaffold282909_5_pt1 | contig 11322 bp, 12 predicted proteins | sample TARA_R110000868 | Tara Oceans TARA_R110000868 (sample SAMEA4397489) | marine metagenome | biome: Polar Biome; feature: [SRF] surface water layer (ENVO:00010504); material: water (ENVO:00002006), including particulate matter (ENVO:01000060) such as... | depth 5 m | reverse complement strand
ACTTACAAGCCGACCACGGTTGGAAACGATCAAGCACAGTTTATTGATTCACGCCGTATGGCGGTTGAGGATGTTGCTCGCGCTTTCAACGTACCACCGCATCTTCTCGGTTTACCGGGCACTAACTCTTACGCCTCTGTGGAGCAAAATAATCTTGCTTGGGTGACTCACTGCCTACGACCTATTGTGCAGAAGCTAGAGGGCGCCCTGACGCCTCTGATGGCACGTTTTCAGGGTGGCGAGACAGCGTTTGTCAAGTTTAATCTTGATGGTTTGCTTCGGGCTGACATTCAGAGTCGTTACAGTGCGTATAGCACTGGTCTTCTGTCTGGGTTTATGACAATTAACGATGTGCGCCGTTTGGAAGATCTTCCTGACATTAAAGATGATTCAGCGTTCACGGTAAGGGTGCCCTTAGCTAACGTAAACGTGTCGGCGGCTAACTTGAAGGAACAGTCTGAGAAGGTTGACATGGTTCAAAGGCTGATTCAGGTTGGGTTTGATCCTGCCGAGGTTCTTGACCGTCTTGGGTTGCCGAGCATGGCGCACACTGGCGTCCCTTCTGTGCAGCTTCAACCGATTACTCAAATTGATCCTGAAGATCCTAAATCAGAGTATGTGGTGAAATAGTGCCAGTCTATACAGCGCAACATACGCTGAATGATTCAACTACGGTCAGGATTTGCCCGCCTGATGTTATGCCACAAAGGGTTAGCATCCACAACGCGCAGCACAGCGAATCGGCTGACATCTATATTGGCAACGAAACTGTCACAACCACGACAGGGATTCACTTGCACACTGCGGTAAACCAAGATTTGATTCTTGGCCCCAACGATACTTTGTGGGCTATCAGCAACACTGCTACCCCGGTAGTTCATGTGATTAGAATTACTGAGGACTAATATATGTCTTATTTTATTACAAATAGAAATTACGATTTGAAGGCTCCGGCACATATGAGGGCGGCTGCAAGGCAAGCCCTTAAGACTTACGGTGATTCGGTTGAAACGCGAGCTATCACTGAAGGCAACATGAGCGCTACCATGTGGGTAAAATTACATAAATTGTTGTCTGAGTCGGGTGAACATTCTGAGGAACTTCACATGCTTGGTGTTGGCGCTTCAAAACGCGCTATGAAACGCACTTTTGAATATGTTGAAGAAGTTATAGCTAAACTAGAAGAAGAAAATAGAACGCTCATTAGCGTGGAGGCAAAAGATATGGCAAAGATCGAAACGCGCACTAACACCACCGAGTTTGAATTACGGGAAGCCGAAAACGGCACCGGAATGACTTTCACTGGTTATGCAGCAGTTTTCAATTCACCTAGCGAACCGTTGCCCTTCACGGAGCGTATCGCTCCTGGCGCGTTCAAACGCTCCCTTGAAGCTCGTAACGAAATCAAAATGTTGTGGAACCACGAAAGCGGTTCGATCTTGGGGTCTACCCGCGCCGGAACTCTTCGGTTAGAGGAAGACTCTCACGGTTTGCGCGTTACAGCCGAGCTACCTGATACGCAAATTGGGCGCGATACCGCCTACCTCCTTAAAAGGGGAGATGTCCAGGCTATGAGTTTCGGATTTTCGGTCCCCAGGCATGGAGACGAATGGGTTTCCGCAAACGAGCGTGTACTAAAGTCTGTGCGCCTTTTTGAAGTTTCAGTCGTTGGTGCCCCAGCTTACGAAGCAACCACCGGGACTACTATGGTTCGCGGTTTAGACAAGATCGCTTCACGGGCAATGGTTGATAGTGACTCTCTTGCTGACGCCATGTTGAAGATTGAATCTGGTGCAGATCTGACAGAAGAAGAAGTTGACATCATCTCTAAGGTTGTCCACGAGTTGTCTCCTGCACAGGATAGTAGTGAAGAAGTTGTTGAAGAGGAATCTTCGGTGGAAAGCCTTGATGCCGAAATGCTTCTGTTGAAGAAGAAGAAACTTGAACAACTCTTAAAAGGTATTTAGTTATGGCTAACCGTGATGACATTAAAAAAGCGATCATGGATGTAGCCGGGAATCCCAAATCTGGGACAGTTATGATGTTTGTTGATGCTTGGGCTGACGCTATTATTGCTTTAGATTTACCCATCCCGGCACCTGCTGTGCATCGTGAGGATGAGGCACCGATCAAAGAAACTCGCGTTATGGTCGCTTCAGAAAAGCGCTAACGAGTTTCCCCTCCCGGTTCCCCCTTACCCTGGGAGGGTCTTTTCTTCCTTGTTGCACGTCATTCGGTAGAATAAATACAGTGGATAGTGTCAGCACGTCCCTGTAACAAGTCTGCGTTAGCGCGACTGGTAAATGTAAACATTAACAAGGAGAAAAATTGTCTGAGTTTGTAAAGTCTCAGCAAGAACTCCGCGCCAACCTTACGCACCAGATTCAGGAAACCCTGGATGTTGCTGAGGAACGCGGTGGACTTGATGCAGAGACACTAAGTAAAGTAAACGCACTTGAGTCGGAGATTCGTTCGGCTGACGACGCTATTGCTGTTGCACAGCGTCAAGAAGAGCGCAAGTATGAAGCTGCTGAAGCAGCTCGTGGATTCGTTCCTGCTGAATCTCGTGAAGAGCGTTCCGCTGGGGACATCCTTCGTGAAATCGCCAAGGGCGAAGTCCGTGGATACGAGTTCGCACAGGAACAGCGTGCAACGCTGGTTCCTTCCGCCAACACCGTTCCTAAGTCGTTCTACGACCAGGTATTCGATGTTGCCCGTCTTGTTGGACCCATGCTTGAGGTTTCGGATGTAATCCGTACCACTTCTGGTGAAGACCTGACCATCCCTACTCTCACCGCTTACAGCGCTGCTGCTAAGTTCGCTGCGGGTGCCGCCATTGATGAGGCCGAGCCTACTTACAGCTCGATCACTCTTGGTGCGTACAAGTACGGTCTGCTCATCCCCGTTGCCTCTGAACTGGTAAGTGACGCTGGCTTCAACATTGAAGCTCACCTCGCTCAGCAGGCTGGTAACGGAATCGGTTCCGCAGTTAACTCTGCTCTCACCACTGGTGATGGAACTGGAGACCCCAACGGTATCGTAACTGCTGCTTCGGCTGGCATTACTGGTGTCGCTGCTGTTGCTGGTGCGTTCACCGCTGACGAACTGATTGACCTTGCCTACAACGGTGTGGATGGACTGGTTCGCCGTCTTCCTGGAACCGCTTACATGGCTGCTGGTCAAGCTATCGGCGCGATGCGCAAGTTGAAGGACACCGCTGGGAACTACTTGTTCCAGGTTGGCGTTGGACAGCCTGACCAGTTCGCTGGTTTTGATGTCATCGAAAACCCAAACATTGCGGTTCCTGCTGCCGATGCAGTTTCGGTTCTGTTCGGTCACATGCCTTCATATAAGGTGCGTATGGCTGGCGGACTGAATGTTGCTTCGTCCTCTGATTACGCTTTCAACACCGACACCGTGACCTACAGGTTCACGATGCGCGTTGATGGCGACCTTACTCACGCCTCGCACATCCGCAAGTTCACTGGTGGAGCTGCTGCGTAGCAAGTAAGTAAAGAACGGGAGGGTCGGAGTCGTAGGTTGCTCCGGCCCTCTCTTTTTGCGCGTTATCTTCCGTGGATACAAACGCCACGATAGACTGTACTTGGAGGTTTTTTCATGGCAATTACTGATGGCTTAGCTACACTTCAACAGGTCAAAGATTCTTTAAATATCACCGATGGTGTCGATGACACGTTGCTTGAGTTGTGCATAGAAGCAGCGTCACGGCAAATCGAGCAATACACGGAACGTATCTTTACCAGCATCGCTGGGACACGAGTTTATGCACCAACTGATTCTTACATTGTCGAAACTGATGACACATACACGATCACTACCCTGAAAACTTCTTCTGCGGCTGATGGTGTTTTCGATATTACCTGGCAGGCTTCTGACTACCAACTGGAGCCCCTGAATGGCATCTCTGGCGGGATTGTTTCGCCTACTACAGCTATTAGGGCTATTGGGGACTATCTGTTCCCCACGGCTGGCTATGAGGCCACTGTGCAGATCGCTGGCACGTTCGGTTGGGGCTCAACACCGACAGCCATCACTCAAGCTTGTATCCTACAGTCTGCGAGATATTTCAAAAGGGCGGATAGTCCTATGGGTGTGGCAGGTTTCGACGCTATGGGTGTTGTTCGGTTGGCTCGCATCGACCCAGACATTGCAACCCTTCTGGAGCCGTATTGTAAAATTCGGATGGCATGATGACAGACATCACCGCTGTTCGTGAGGCTATTGCCACTAACCTGGCAACAATTTCTGGTTTACGCACAAGTGCGGAGCTGCCAGATAACCCAAATCCGCCTATCGCCGTTGTCTCTCTGGAGACCATCGAATATGATGGTACTTTCAATCAGGGGCTAACGACGCTGATGTTTAATGTGATTGTGATTGTTGGGAAACAGTCTGATCGTATTTCTCAGCGTTCCTTGAATGACTATGCGTCCCAGAACGGGGCTCGTAGTATCAAGACTGCGGTAGAATCGGATAGGAGTCTTAGCGGAACTGCAATGGACTGTAGAGTTCGGAGTATGACTAGCATTGGCTCTCTGCAACTGAATGAGACAGAGTATAGCGCTATGGAATTTTCTGTAGCGGTCTATGTATAAGGAGAAATAAATTGGCAAAATATGTTGTGACATCACAGAGCGTAACGATTAACTCTGTCGATCTCTCAGATGCCTGTGCAAGAGCAGAATTGGTTTTGAACTCAGCTGAGGTCGAAACAACTGATTTTGGTTCCGCAGGTTGGACTGAGGTTATCGGCGGCTTAAAGAGTGGCGCGCTTACTATGGACTTCCACAGCGACTTTGGTGTTGCTGGGGTTTCCACCACTTTCCAGGATCTAATTGGAACCGTTGTAACCTTTGAGGTTATTGCTGGCGGAACAACTGCTTCGGCAACTACGCCCGCATACAGTGGTTCAATTTTAATTTCCAGCTTTACCCCCGTGGCTGGAGCAGTGGGCGACCTCGCTACCTTCTCGGTGACGTTCCCGACCACTGGCGAAGTAACCTACGCAGTAGTTTAACAGGAGCAAATAAATGAAAATCAACCTACACATTCAGTTCGAGGACGGTACTTCCAAAGACGTGTTATGCAACGCAGCAGATCTGGTTGCTTTCGAAAGAGAGTACGATGTTTCGGTTGCGAAGCTGGGGGATGACCCCCGCGTCGGATGGTTGTTGTACCTGGCTTGGCATTCTGAGAAGCGCACTGGTTCAACTAAGGATGGCTACGAAAAATGGCTTGACACTGTTGAAACGGTAGGTGAGTCACAGACCGACCCAAAATCCAAGGGCTAGGCGAAACCTCAGCCCATTGGTTTATTGCGGGTCTAGCCGTTGAGACAGGTATTAGTCCTAGAGAGTTGCTAAAGCTCGACCCTAGGATGCTATGGACCATGCACAGGTGGTTGGTGGCAAAGAATCTGCCAAGATGATAAGGAGACCGCCCCAAAACGGGGCGGTTTTCTTGTTAGGTAGAATAGTAGAAGAAGATTGGCGGTGAAGCGTGGCATTGGACTATCAGGCAACTATTGTTGCTAGTGACTATAAGCGCATTATCCGCGAGCTTAATAAGATTGAGCCCGATCTTGTAAAGGAGTTGCGGGCCAACTTGAAAGAAGTCGGTCAGACTGTTCGTACTGGTGTGCGGGCGAACATTCCTAAACAGCCGCCGTTGTCTGGGATGCGCCGCAAGCTTTCTCCGGTTGGTAAGACTTGGAATACGCGACGTAACGCCAGTACTGTGCAAGTGAAGATTAAATCGCCTCAGCGTTCTGTAAATAAGAACCAGGCCATTGTGCAACTTGTCGTAAAATCTCCCGCAACGATCATCGCTGATATGGCTGGTCGTGGTAACGCTGGGCGTACCGGCAAGACTGACTGGTATGTGTACCCGAGTAGCACTATCACTACAGATAATTACCGTCCTGGGATGCGCCGCCACACGGTCAACGGTCAAGGTAAGGCGATGATTCAAAAGCTTGGCGGTTCGGCTTCACGTTATGCGTACCCTGGTGCTGAAGAGAAAATGCCGGAAGCTTACCAACAAGTTGTTCAAATCATGGGTGATGCCGTGAGAGAGATTGAGCGTAACGTAAATGGCTAGTAAAGATCTCAAAATTGATATTATTCTTGGTCTTAAGGGCAAGGGTATTGATGAGGCAACTAAAGACCTCAAAAAGCTTGGTTCCACCGTAAGCAACCTTGGCGCTACAGCGTTGAAGGCTGCTGGTGCTTTTGCTGCTTTCAAACTTGGCGGGAAACTTGTTGATTTCGGTGGGGCAGCTATTGACGAGGCTCGTGACCTTGAACGGAACATCAATGGTCTGGCGACAGTCTTTGGTGAAGTTACACCACAGATGGTGGAGTTCTCTCGTAATGCTGTAAACCTGGGTCTTTCAATGAATGAGGCCGCTAAGGCTTCAACGTTTATTGGTTCGGTGTTGAAGCAGTCTGGTTTCGCTATTGGTGAGACTGCTGATTTGACTGAGCGTTTGGTTGGGTTGGGTACTGACCTTGCCATTACTTATGGTTATGACGTTCAAGAAGCTCTATTGGGTATGACGGCTTTGTTCCGTGGTGAGTATGACCCGATTGAGAAGTTCGGTGTTGCGATGAAGCAGTCCGAAGTTAATGCGTTGCTTGCTGAGCGAGGTCTTGATAAGTTGACGGGTGCTGGTAGGCGTCTTGCGGAGCAACAAATCCGTGTTGAGATGTTGTTTGATCGCGCTTCTGATGCTGTTGGTCAGTATGCGAAACAGTCTGATGGTTTGTTTGCGGCTCAGCAACGTTTGAGGGCTACGTTTGAGAACATTGAAGCTGCTGTGGGCAGGCAGCTGATACCAGTTTTTGCTGATTTGACTTTAGCGATGATCCCGCTTATTGAGTCTTTGCTTCCAGCTTTGAAAACCATTTTTGAGGCGCTCATTCCGGTTGTCGTCAATTTGACTTCTAACCAGGATTCTTTGCGGGAAACCGTCATGGGTGTTATCAATGTTTTTGTTGGCGTAGTAAAAATCATTGCTGTTGTGTCTGCGCACATCGTTAGCCACATTGAGTTATACCGCAACTTGTTTATCATTCTTGGATCGTTGCTCATTGGTATTAAAATGTGGCAGGGAATGGCTGTGGTAATTGGTCTTGCCCGTGGCGCTGTTGCGTTGTTGAATCTTCAATTAGTTGCTACTCGGGCGCAGTTGGTAGCTTTGAAAATTGCTATTGCTACTACTGGTTTTGGTTTGATTGTTCTTGCCATTGGCGCTATTGCTGGTGTCGCGTTGACTGCTGCTGGCGCTTTTGGCGATGCCGAGGCGGCGGCTGTTGATTGGAATGAAGAACTTGATTTTAGTGCTGTAGAAGCAAGCGTTGCGGGGGTAACAGATGGTATTGATTCGCTAACTGACTCGCTTGCCGATACAACTAAGGGTGCCGGGGCGGCTAAAGACGCTATCGGTGATTTCTATAAGGCAATGGCTGACGATGCGGCTAAGCTATCGGCACGTTTACAACTTGAAACAATGGGTGCCTCTAAGGGGCTAATTGATAAAGTCCTTGGTTCTGGTGAAGAGTGGTACAAGGTTTTCCAGAATGTTGTCAATGAGGGCATGGTTTCTGTCCAGCGCGTACAGCAGATGTTCCTTGAGACTGCCAGTGGCTTTGATGAGGCGATGACAGCGTGGGAAGAAGATTTCAACGCTTTCAAAGATTTTGAGAAGAGCGCTATTGAAGCTAAGGATGCTCTTGTAGAGTTTTTGCAAGCATTCAGTATCCTGCCTTCTATTGCTACGAAGCTGGGTCAGTTTGAGCAGTCCGCTGTTGACCAGCTTTCTTCGGTTGAAGAACAACTGAAGGCAGCTTTCGATAACGGTTACTTGTTAGATTCGTCTTACCGCAACCTTGTTGAGTATGCTCGTGGCGAGTTTGAGGTTTTGCGTGGCATTGAACGCCAACGTGATCAGTTGTTGGCTCGCCGTAACGCGGCTGTGGCCCTAATTGATTCGGTTCAAAAGTCTGTTCGTGAGTCTGTAAAGATTACGGGTATTCTGCAAAGCACACAGGATGCCGCACAGGATATTGATGTTGTCAAGTTTGCTACTCAGACGATCATGGCGGGTAAGAGCCTGAAGGAGTTCTCTACAGCGCTTATTACAAACTTTGTGGAGCCTATTGAGAATGCTGCTAGTAAAGCAGATCTTCTTATTGCGGGTTATCGGGGTGTTGTTGAGCGCACTAGGGAGTTTGTTGACAATCTGAAGGCTTTGAAGGCGTTGGGTCTTGACCCGATGTTGTTCAATCAGCTTGTTGAGGCTGGTGTTGCGGCTGGCGGTGAGACTGCTCAGGCGCTTGTTGATGGTGGTTCGGCTACTGTTACTGAAATCAATTCTTTGTTTAGTGAGTTGGATGCTCTTGGTGCTGAGCTTGGTGAGAACACTGCACAGGTCATGTATGGGCAGGGTGAGAACTTTGTTATTGGCATTGTGGAGGGGTTGGATTCTCAGCTTGGTGAGCTTGAGGGTATGGCTACGAGTCTTGCGGAGTCGTTTACGACAACGTTTGAGGATGTTCTGGTTGCGGGTATTGAGTCTGCTATTGCGGCTGCTGAGGCGGCTTTGGCTCGGATGCCTAACGTCCCAGGGTTTGATTACCAACCTGACCGTGACCGTGACCCTGACCCTGACCCTGAAGAAACCATTAATGGTGCTGCGGGGATTCAGGAAAGGTTTGGCATTTCGGGAGCTTTAAGAGCCGCCGATGCTTTGGCTGTTAACAAATTTCTTGATATAAAAAGTGCGACTCGTGCTGATAATGCTAAATTTGGGGCATTAAAGTCTATGCAGACTTCTGGCGGCTCCTACAGCAATTTTGGGGTACTGGGCAATGTTGGGAGTAACACCTACGTCAACGTCTACACTTCGTCCAGCGCGTCACAAGTTCGCAATTCTTACGCAAAAGACACAAACGTTAATACGCAGCTGAATAGTACAACATCAATAAATAGAAGGAACTTGGGAGGATGACCGCCCCTGTCCCTAAGGTAGAGATAGGTTTCGATCTCACATCGAACCTTGTTGCACCATTTTTTCGGTTAGATGATGACACCCAGGGGCGTCTAAATAACACCAGTTTCAGGCTTGGCGGTTTCGCGTTTTATGATGTGACAGAGTTTGTAAGAACTATTGACATCAACCGTGGTCGCACACAAACTTTTACCACGTTCCCCGCAGGTGAAGCACAGGTAGAGTTCAACAACCATTTGCGCACGTTTGACCCGTTGTACCCTGATTCTCCTTACGCCACACAGATTGTGCCCAGACGTGAAATCCGTATCTCTTTCAATGACATTCTTGTGTTTACTGGTTGGATTGAGGACTGGGATTTAGGTTACCTGCCTAACAATGATTCGATGGCTGTGGCTAAATGTTTTGACACGTCATACATTTTTGGTTCTCAAGTGGTGGGCGCTTTCACCCCCGCCGAGCAGCTTGCTGGTGCCCGCATTAACGCCGTGTTGGATCGTGCCGACGTTGACTGGCCCGCCAGTGACAGGGACATTGATCCGGGTGGCGTTCTTATGGGACCATACCCTGTCGAAGCCGAAACCAACGTTTTAGGTTATTTGCAGAACATTGCACAATCTGACCCTGGCTACGTTTTTATCACAAAAGATAATAAGTTCGCTTTCCGGGATAGGTTGAAAGCCCCCGAGTCGGCAAGTTTGGTGTCTTTTGGTACTGGCGCTATCCCGTTTGAGAGCATTCAGATTGTTTATGGTTCGGAATTGCTATACAACCATGTGACGGTTAGCCGCAAAACGGGTGGTTCGGCGTTAGCTGTCGATGTTGCCTCGGTTAACGCTTACGGTAAACGCGACCTCACCATTGAGAACATGCATATTGCATCCGATGATGACCTTATTGATATTGCTGTGAACTATGCGGCTACTTATTCTAACCCCGAGTACCGTTTTGACGGGTTGCAGGTTTCTTTAACAAAACTGACTACGGAGCAACAAAACACTATTTTCGGTTTGGAAATTGGTGACATTTGTGGCATTACGTTCAGGCCAAACAATATCGGTGATCCGATTGTGAGGTATGTTGAGGTTATTCGTATCGCCCGTACGGTGAATACGGAATTTAATACAGTAGATCTTGGTTTTCAGGCACTTCGTTACGCGCCGTTGGTGCTTGACGACACAGTGTTCGGTAAACTAGACGTAGGCACGCTTAGCTGGTAAAGGATTTTTTATGCCCTATAAAGATTTTCAAATTAACGAGATTTTGACTGCTGCGGATGTCAATGATTATTTGATGGATCAGTCGGTTATGACGTTTGCTGATGAGGCGGCTCGTACTGCCGCGTTGGCTGCCCCGACTGCGGGTATGTTGACGTTTTTGGTGGATGTTGCTGCGATCAATGTTTATGATGGTTCGGCTTGGGTTGAGATCAGTGGTGGTGGTGGCGGAGGGGTTACTATTTCTGCTACGGCACCTACCGATCCTGCCCCGGAAAGCGGTAACTTGTGGTGGGATTCGGTCAATGGTGAACTGTATGTCTACTACGTTGACGTGGATTCTTCTCAGTGGGTTGCGGCGGCTGGCCCGTCTGTAACGGTTGCGTCTGTTGCCCCTACAGGGTATGAAGGCCAACTGTGGTTGGATGATACTGATGGGTCTATGTATGTTTATTACACTGACCCTGGTGGGGGAGCTTCGTCTTGGATTGGGGCGGTGTCGCGGTCTGGCGGGATTTTGCAGGTTGTGTCTGCAACTAAGACAGACACCTTTACCACAAGTAGCACGAGCTTTACTGACGTGACAGGCTATTCGGCTACAATAACCCCGAGTTCAACTTCTAGCAAGATTCTTGTCATCGCCAACTACTCAATATCTAATTCGTCAAACACTACTACGAGCGCCGCCATATCAAGAATGATGAGAGACTCTACGCCAATTTTTGTTGGCGATAGCGCAGGTCTTAGGATAGGGGCAAGTGGCTTCCACGGAAATGACGCCAATTATAGGATGCTCGACCATGTAACCAATACTTACCTTGATTCTCCTAGCACGACAAGTTCGACAACTTACAAAATACAACTCAGGGTGGGCACAGGCGGCGTAGCTGGATTCAATCGAACCGGTGAGGATTATGACGGCAATGGTGTTGCCCGCCTAGCCGCAGGTATTACTTTGATGGAGGTTGCGGGCTAATGGATATCACACAAGTACTGACCAAGCGTTTCCCTGACGCACAGTGGACTCTCAACGGTGACTCATACTCTGGGCTCACCTGGCTATCGGCGGGCAAG
>TARA_R110000868_G_scaffold409487_1_pt1 | contig 11324 bp, 9 predicted proteins | sample TARA_R110000868 | Tara Oceans TARA_R110000868 (sample SAMEA4397489) | marine metagenome | biome: Polar Biome; feature: [SRF] surface water layer (ENVO:00010504); material: water (ENVO:00002006), including particulate matter (ENVO:01000060) such as... | depth 5 m | reverse complement strand
CTCTATCTTGGCTACCACATACTCCGAATTATAGCCCCATACATAGCAAATATGAGTGCCGTCTGCTCTTAAAACTTCAATAATATTACCATGACTATCGTAGTCTGTAAAGTCTACCCTTGATTCGAAATCTATTGTACCTTTTTTTAGAGTTTTTATATTTAAAGGCAGGTAAATACCTTCTTCTAATTTGTAATTATTAATAATGCCTTGCACTACATTTCCGTCTACCGTACTTTGACTTTTCAACATTGGATTTATAATGTTTTTCGCTATCATACCTGAAACAATACCAGATGGAGTTTCATCAATAGAGGCCAAATCTTGTGGATAAACATTACTTGTAATTAACGTCTCACCTTTACTATTGGTCGTGGTAGTTTTTGTTAGGTTTTTATGTAAAGCATTTTCATAATTATAAACAAAAGAAGTTGTAATTGGGTTATTACCATTTAGATCATAATTTTTTTCGGTAACTTTTTCCAAATATCTCCATTCAGAATTAATATCATAAAACCTTATATCGGTTGATCCCAATTGATCAATACTTGATTTCATTGGGTATATTTTAACACCCTTTAGAACTTTTTTAGATGCTAGGTTAACCTTGAACTCATAATTTTTCTCCTTAATTAAAATACCCGCCTGATTATAATAGGTTTCTTTAAGTAATTGACCATTCCCTAAGTTTAATATATTAGGAACTTGAGGCAAAAAAACTTGCCCAGGTACTTCCTCTATATTTTCATAAAAGAAATGTGAACTACCAAGGCTGTTGCCACTTAAATCTAGTTCCTTAATCTCTACCTCATTATAACCTAATGGACTACCCTGAGCAGAATTACCTAGTGGGACAACACTATTAGACGTACGAATAATATTGCCCGATTGGGGAAAATAATCTTGAATGAATGGAGACCAAGTATCATCATACATTGTTGACAAAAAGGCTTCGTCATAAAAATATTTTATAGGATAAAGAAGGCGACCCGTGGAAATTCCGCTTTCTTTATACGAATATTGTTTATGACTAACTTGATTTCCCTCTTCTTTCATTTTTATTGATTGAACTCGCAATCCAGAGCCCAGTTTGCCTCCAACCTGTATTTGCTCTTTCTTATAATATTTTGCAGCAATTTCTACAACCATATCGGTGTTTGAACCCGCATCCACAAAAAGTTCGTAGGTTCCTGGTTGAAGTATAATACTATTTGATAAGCTGTATCTACCAAAATTATCGTATGTTAAATTACCACTTAAATACAATATTCCACTACCATTAGCATGCCGAAGAACTGCCTGACCAGTAAAGGGTAATGAATTATTAAAGTTGCCATGCGAGACAAAAAAATCTATAAAAAATAAAGTGGACTTATCTATAGTAAAACTTTGGAATGCCTCTTCGGGAGTAGTACTAACTTCAGTATCATGCATTACAAAATATGAAACAGGCACTTCTTCATACATTAACACATCATAAGTGTAAAAGTCATTCGATTCATATGAAAATTCTGCTAAGCCTCCAGTGGGATATATAATTTTTTCTAAAACTGCTGCTTTTGCTTTTAAAGGATCTACTTCCCTATTGGCTCCTGGAAAAAAAGCAACATTACCAGAACCAGCACCTAAATTTTTATAAGCTGGTGACAACATATTTAAAGTTGTTTGATTCGGGTAATTGCTATTTGTCCCTCCTTGTTGGGTTACTCCGTTATATTTATTGGGTATGACCGTATTATCCTTACCATTAAAATAGCCCCAATGATCAATTGAAAAGGACAATTTATCAGGAAGTTGAGTAGCATTGTATGTAAAATTATAAGAAGGTTTGTTACTATAAACCCCTGTGATGTTATTTTTGAAGGATTCTTGAATAGCGTCTAATCGTAACCTTAAAAAATCTTGCGCTTTACTTGGGTTCGATTGCAGTATAGAACTATTAAAATAGCCATAAATAAAATCAATTTTTTTAATTGATTCTCCGTTCCAATCAAAAAGTTCCGCCGATTTTACTTTTTGAGCTTTAGGCAAAGAGCTACCATAAACCCTTAAGTCATCTCTATTGTCAGTAGAAAATTCTATATGTCCATTTTTGAAATGAATACTTTTGAGATAAACGTCTTCTATCAATTGTTGGCTAAAACTATATGAACGACCTGCTGTTGAATATGCAAACTCTGGATCAACTATTTCAACTAATCTTTCACTATAATTAATATTACTTAGGGTTTGATAATATGTGTTGTCATAAATAAAATCTATTGAATCTCCTTCCGGCGTCACTACTTTAGTCAAATACCAGGCTGTTTCCGCTGCCTCTGCAAAATTATCATACTGAACTAGAACTCGATTATTATAAATATTTTGATTCGAGATATCATTAATTGGACTAGTAGTCGTAAAATCATAATTTGTGGATTTTTCGATGGCATGTAATTCATTTTTTCCTAGATAATATTTCCATCCATTGCCATCAGTAACAGTCCATTGCTTGTCACTTCTATTATAAGAAAATATTAAATTATTTTGATCAATTGATAGCGCAACAATTTCATTGGAATATGATTGCTCTTGTTCAAATATAAACTTTCCTGAGTATCCTAAAATATTATAATAGAATATATCTGGCTCTCCATCCTTTTTTACACTGACATCTCCAGAATTTAATCTTGAGTAATATTGATTCATTAAAGTTTGGACATTAGTACCAGACCAATTCGGAAGGTTATTTGTAGTATAAGGAGGTAAAGCTTCGTTAATATAGCCATTTATTAAAAAATCATCTAATCCTCTAACTTGTCGGGTAATAGCACCACCTGCATTAAGTGTCCAACCTAAGCCAACTGAACTAGCCTCTTGTGCTACCTTTATCCCTGAAGCATGATAACTTATAGATATTGGTAATTCAATATGACCTGATTTAACATTAAACATAGGAATGGAAATACTAGGAACACCTGTATAATTACTTATTGGTACATCAGCATATTGGCCTAAAGAAGCAGCATTTGGTGATGGATGAATTACAGTTGGTAAGCCCTGAGAATAACCTAATGTAGAAAAGAAAAAAACTATTAGGAAACTAGTTTTCATAAGATTTATTGGTTATTAATTAAACTTTGTATTTTAGATAATTGAGCTTTAAGCTCCTTTTGATTATTTTCTATAGATTTTATTTTAGAATCTTTACTTTCTAAATCTTTATGTTGTTCCAAAATATAAAGCGTCAACTCCTCAATTTTCTCCAAGAGTAGTTTGTTTATCTCACCAAGCTGAATTCCGTTTTCCTCTACTTCTTTTGCCGAAGGAATATTGATTAGGCGGCCTTTTTCCCTGATATGTTTTTCGACTTCTTCCAAAGAAGGCAAGTCATGGTCTTCCTTAAATACATAATCGGGCCAACCAACTAGATCAACCTTGACTTCTCTAGCATGGATATCGCCATTTACCGCTAATTTATAATTACCAGGATTTGCAGTACCAATACCCAAATTTTCCAAAAGATAAAGGGAATTAAAAGTTGAATCTGAATATTGTCTCTCTCCATCCAAGCTACTCCATATTTGAACAAAATCTGTTGGAGGGTTCTCCATAGTCCAGTATTCTATACCACAAGCATTTTGATAATCAAAAGCTGCATATCTGGAATAATTACTCTGCCAAAACCATAGGTAATGCCATCCTTGTAGATCAGTATATATTCTCCATTCTACTCGACTCGGATCGGTGTCAATTCTATTAGCGGCATTTCCAAACTCTTGGAGTAATGGTTTTATACCTCCTCGGCTTCCAAATGAGAAAATAGCATAATATTGTGCTATTCCAGACTCACCAAAATCTGTTTGTACATTAATAGTTCCTGAAAATGAAGAACACTCATCTCCATTGATAGGATTGGCATTTTGAATTCGAGCTACTTTAACCCACCCACCTGTACTAGTGGGAGCTAATACTCTCTCTGTTGCAAGTATGGCCCAAGAAGTTATTTGCATGAATAAAAAGAAGGCTATTTTAAGGACAATTTTCATCTACTTATTTTTAATTATTAAACCCAATTGTTTTTTTATCTCTTGATTTTCCTTATTTAATTGAATTACATATAAAGTCAATTCCTCTATTTTCTGAAGAAGTTTCGCATTCATTTCACCCAATTGAATCCCGTTTTCTTTAACTTCTTGTGCAGAAGGAATATCTTTTAAATGTCCTTTTTTATTGATATGCTGTTCAACTTCTTTTAACGTAGGCAAATCATAATTTTTTTCAAAGACAAAATCTGACCAAGCAGAAACCTCCACCTTAATTTCCCTTGCTCCAATCGAACCTTCTACTGCCAATTTATGGCTCCCATAGGGGTTGTACCTAACCCAAGTTTTCCACTGATGTATTGATTACCAACACTGTTTACAATTCGCGCCCATGTTCCACTACCGTATCTATCTGTGCTTCTAAAATACATCGCTGGCGAAGTTGATGAATTTCTAATGGCAATTTGCCCGTTATAACGATATGATAAATTATTAGCATCATGATTCATATTGATTCCCCAAAACCATTGATTAGCTTCTGGAGCATTAGTTGTATCGTAACTTTGGTAGAATCCACTCTGCCAATTTAAATTCCAATCAGTAGTCGTATTAGGATCATTAAGTATTAATTTATCACTTAAAATATTCCTAGATACCTGTAGCTTTTCACTAGGAGTAGCGGTTCCAATACCCACATTCCCATCATTTGCTACAATGGTATTATCATGTAATTGAAACTCAGGCCTACCTGAGTTAGAACGCGTTAATTTCAATACAGTTTCTTGAACATCATTTACATCAGAGGCTGTAACATCTAAATCGATAGCATTTCCTCTGTCTATATTGATAAGTCGCCATCGAAATTTATCGGCATAATTGGCCGCTAAAACAAGATTGGTAGCGTTTGCATTTGCTCCATAAATTTCTAATTTCCCAGATGGATTTGTTGTTCCTATACCCGTGTTTCCTGAAGATGGAAATGTATTTGTCTGAGCATTTATTTCAAAAACAAATAGGAGGAATGCGATTAATATAAGCGTATATTTCATTTTTTTATATTCTTTAGAAGTGCCTTAATTTCCTCTATAGCTTTACCTTGAGTACTAATTTCCTTTTTTAGCCAAAATATGTTATCCTCTTTGCGCTTCAACTCATTTTCATGATGTTGAATTTGCTTTTCTTGTTGTAAAATATAAAGCGTCAACTCCTCAATCTTCTCCAATAACTTCATATTCATCACACCTAGTTCTATTCCATTTGCCTCTAGTTCTTTTGCAGAAGGAATATTCGGTAAATGTCCATTTTCATCAATGTATTTTTGAGTTTCTTCGAGTGTTTTTAACTTATAATCTTCTTTAAAGACATAATCTGGCGCTATAGCTCCGTTTAAATCTACTTTTACCTCTTGAGTATGAATTTTACCTTTTACGGTAAGTTTAGAGTCGGGATAAGCAGTTCCTATCCCAATATCACCAATAAAAAATCCACTCCCGTCTGCTCTTATCTCCATTAAATGCCTCCAACTATTCTCAGTGTTCTCAATATCAAGAATGTTTCTTTTTAAGGTAACATCATTATTAGTGACAGTCATAATAAATCTTGAGCCATTTGGGTCTAATCTTGTCCAACCATTTGGATTCGCCTTTAAACCTGTATTTCCACCTCCATCAACATAAGTAGTCAAAAAATTAATATACCCTTGTTCTATATAAGTTTGTCCAATAATATGTAGCTTAGCATCTGGTGTGGTAGTTCCAATACCTACGTTACCACTAACAGGAAATATATTTTGAGCTTGTGTAGTACCAGTAAAAGAAACTAGTACGAAAAAAAGAATTGATTTCATAAAGGATGGCATTTATTTTTTTAGTGAAATTTCAATTTGACAAAGTCTTGTTTCTTGCATTTGTAATTTTTCTTGAAGAATTTCTATCTTTTTATTTTCATCTTTTAACTGAATAATATAAAGCGTCAACTCTTCAATTTTTTCCAACAATTTCATATTCATTTCTCCTAAGTCTATTCCATTTTCTTCAAAATCTTGAGCTGAAGGAATATTAGGTAAATGGCCATTCTCTTTAATATATTGTTGAGTTTCCTCGAGTGTTTTTAGCTTATAATCTTCTTTAAAAACATAATCAGGGGCAGGTACAGAAAGATCGACTTTTACTTCTTCTGCATGGATTTTTCCTTTTACGGTGAGTTTGGAGCCTGGGGTTGTTGTGCCAATGCCTAAATTACCATTTTCATTTAGAATCATTTTTACCGTTGACCAATCATTAGAGCCTGCTTTTGAAGTATACCAAGTATGATTGTGATTCTCAGAAGCCGTATTACCAATTACTTTCCAATGTCCAGCATAATACTTCAAATTATTACCGAAACTTCTTATCATACCATCATATGCGCCATCAATACCAAACTCTAAACTGGCGTAATTATTTTTACCTCCAATTCTAATGCCCGGAGTGCCATTCGCCCCTCCATTACCAACGTTTACATTTAATTTAGTTTGAGGATCATTTGTGCCAATACCTACATATCCATTTAAACCATTAATTAATAATCTATCTTGACCACCTAGGTTTATAAACAAATTTGAAATAGGTGCGTCAACGCTACCTAAGTATAAATTATTGCTTCCATTAATTCCTAAAATTCTGGTGTTAAAACCAGTGTTTGTCTTTGCATTTATATACTTCGAATTATCTAAAAAAAGATTATCCCCTGTCTGAGACCACACTGATTGCATAACCGCTAAAACCAATCCTATAACTGTATATTTCTTCATATTTTCAATTCTTCTTTTCCAAAGCATCTATTCTATTTTTTATTTCATCCATTTCTTTGAGTTTTTTATCTTGCTCTAGAATATATAAAGTCAACTCCTCAATCTTCTCCAACAACTTCATATTCATAACTCCTAATTCTACTCCATTTTCTTCGAATTCTTTCGCCGAAGGGATATTGGGCAAATGTCCATTTTCATTGATGTATTTTTGAGTTTCCTCGAGTGTTTTTAACTTATAATCTTCTTTAAAAACATAATCGGGAGCTGGAACAGAAAGGTCGACTTTTACTTCTTCTGCATGAATATTACCTTTTACAGTAAGTTTTGAATCTGGAGTTGTGGTGCCTATGCCTACATTTCCTGAGCTTTGTAAAAGTACTGCCTGTAATCCATCAACAGTATCTGCATCTAATCCAGATTCAGCACCATCGGTATTAGCTGTCCAAATCTCATTCCACGAAGACCATCCTTGACAGCAATCTCTTAAAAATCTTGTATATAATTTTCCATTGGACCACCCAGCCCATATCTCCGCAGAACCTGCACTACCTTTACCAAAGCCAATAGCAACCCCATAGGATCCCGATGGCTGACCTACAGCAGTACTATAGTTCCACCAATTATATACTCCTTGACTTACTCCTGGAGGAAGTTCTCTATAAGAAGGATCACTAGAATCTGCAGGTTGACCAAAATTATCTACACCATGAATGTAGGTTCCATCATAAAGTCCATATCTATAACTTAAAGTATTTTGAGCATTTAAAAAACCACAAAACAGGATGCATAATAAAAGGATAATATAATTTTTCATAATTAATTAATATTTAAAAATGCTTCAACTTCCTCAAGCCTTTTCTGTTGTTTGTCTATTTTTTGATTTTGTTCTAAAATATAAAGGGTCAACTCCTCAATCTTCTCCAACAACTTCATATTCATTTCCCCTAGTTCTATTCCATTTTCTTCAAAATCTTGAGCTGAAGGAATATTGGGTAAATGGCCATTCTCTTTAATATATTGTTGAGTTTCCTCAAGTGTTTTTAGTTTATAATCTTCTTTAAAAACATAATCAGGGGCAGGTACAGAAAGATCAACTTTTACTTCTTCTGCATGAATGGCACCTTTTACAGTGAGTTTTGTATTTGGATTTATAGTACCAATACCAACGTTCCCGTAATTTGAAATATAAACATCTGGTATATTATCTCCTGAACTTAAACTCAATCCACTTACACCGTTTGCTGGCGAACTCCATATTCTTGCCAATTGAACGTCACTCCTAGTTTGAAAAATTATATCTCCTGCATCATTATCAAATGCTTTCATTAACAAATCTCCTCCAAATACTTCAAGTTTAGCGCTTGGGCTAACCGTACCAATACCAACATTTCCATTTGCTAGTAATCGCATTATATTAAAATCTCCAACTCCTTGAAAAACAAATCCATTATCCGCACCAACACCATTCCCTCCTATTCTAATCCTTGCAATATTGTTGATCCAGGATAAACTAGCAGATGCAGCAGGATTTTGTGGGTTTGATGCAATGATATTTCCCGTTGTTAAATTATCGCCAGTAGAATTCCAATTTTGAGACCTTATCGTATTTATTAATAAAAAAATGATTAAAAATGTAAATTTGAAATGTTTCATTTTTTCGAGATTAATTTTTGCCTTCTAGGGTTAAAAGTTTTTCTAATACTGATTTTATATAGTCAATCTCTTTCTTTTGTTTTAAAAGAATAGTGTTTTGCTTTTTTAAGTGCTTTTCTTGGTCCAAAGCATAAAGCGTCAACTCCTCAATCTTCTCTAACAACTTCATATTCATAACTCCTAATTCTACTCCATTTTCTTCGAATTCTTTCGCCGAAGGGATATTGGGCAAATGTCCATTTTCATTGATGTATTTTTGAGTTTCCTCGAGTGTTTTTAGTTTATAATCTTTCTTAAATACATAATCAGGGGCAGGTACAGAAAGATCTACTTTTACTTCTTCTGCATGGATGTTGCCTTTTATTGTAAGTTTGGAGTCTGGGATACTAGTGCCGACACCTACATTACCTGTTTCACCTTTTATTGTAAAAAAAGGATGAAGACCTCCTCTTGCATCAATTCTAAAATCGATAGGATTAGAATTAATATCATCGCTAACTTTTGCTAAATCAATCTTGAAACCGAAAGTTGAATTATTATAAATTACTGATTTATTATAAACACCGTTTCCTAACGATGTAAAAACCAGAGGTTGTTCTCCACTTAATACTTCTTGAGTTTGAGAAAATATAGTTTGTAAACTCAAAAAAACTATTAACAAAAGCATTACTTTTTTCATTTCTATTAAAATAAGATCTGGAATAAAATTCCTAGGGCAAGATATCTAGAAAAATTTCGTTCACTAAAATTAAATCCTTGAAAGAATTAAGGCAATAGCTTACAATTTAAAGAGTCAATTATGCAATATGTTAAGCTCAATTTTAATTGAAGAAATGAATAATAGTGAAAATTTTTAATAATTAAAGAATTATAAAGCCTTTCTTAACAGCTTCTTAAAAATAGTAAGTCTACTATATTATCATAAAGATCTGTCAAGTAAATTTTCATGTGTGGTTTAAATGTAAAAGCATTTACGAATCAATGAGGTTATTGTAAATTAATGAAGAATACCATTATATTATAAAAGAATAGAATTTATTGATCTTCTAACTTTTCCAATCTTTTTTGTACTTCAATAAGTTTTTTATTCTGTAACTTTATTTCTACTAAAGCTTCCTCTAATGCTATTATTTTCTTCTCCTGCTCAATTGCATAAAGCGTTAGTTCTTCAATTTTTTGAAGAAATTTAGAATTCATTTCTCCTAAGAAAATTCCGTTTTCTTCTACTTCTTTAGCACTTGGAATATTCATTAGATGTCCAGTCTTTTTAATATGTTTTTCTACTTCTAATAAAGAGGGTAACTTATACTCAGATTCAAAAACAAAATCAGGCCAACTAGATTGTATCATAACTTTAATTTCTTCTGCAACAGCTTTACCTGCTACGGCTAGATTATACCCTTTTGTATCGTTCGTTCCAATACCCATACTCCCAGTAATTTGGGAATCTCCGTTGATGTATAATTTTTTTCCTGTTGAAATTGTCGTATACTTCCCAACAATTAATTCCCCTGCAATTGAAGAAGGAGAGTTATTACTCTTTATTGCAACTTTATAATTTCCATCTGCATCCTTCAACCAAAATTGACCAGATGCATCTAAAGTAGCTTCCACTCTTGATACGACGTGATTATTACTATTAATAACATCGTAGGATCTAAAACTTCCTGGAACCTGCTTTATTGTTATATTGTCGTTTCCAGTTATAATCCCATTGAATTCGGATGCTCCATTGACATATAACTTATTTCCCGTTGAAGCTAATGCATATTGTCCAATAACTAATTCCCCAGCTATTGAAGAAGGCATATTATTACTTCTAATCATAACCTTATAATTTCCATTGGCATCTTTCAACCAAAACTGCCCAGAAGCATCCGTAGTTGCTTCCTGTCTTGAAACTGTAAAATTGTTGAAGTTCACTACATCGTAGGCTCTAAAAACTCCAGCCGTTTGTTGTTTTATAACTACATTATCATTAACAGGAAATGAATTTTGCGCGTTTACCTTGACTAATAAAACAAAAAGAGAAATTAATAAAATAGTTTTTTTCATGATTTTATAAATAATTAGTTACTATTAATTCTATATATCTAAAAAGAAATTTTGGTTCATATATTTAAGTAGTAAACATATAAGTTATTCACTCATTTTGATTTTCAGATTCTAGTTTTTCCAATCTTGCTTGTACTTCAATAAGTTTTTTATTTAAACATTCTAATTGCATATTTTTTTGTTCAAGTTTTTCTATTTTTTTCTCTTGCTGAATTGCATAAAGCGTCAGTTCTTCAATTTTTTGAAGAAATTTAGAATTCATTTCTCCTAAGAAAATTCCGTTTTCTTCTACTTCTTTAGCACTTGGAATATTCATTAGATGTCCAGTCTTTTTAATGTGCTCTTCTACCTCCTGAAGCGTTGGTAATTTATAATTGTCAAGAAAGACAAAATCCGACCAATCAGTTTCGACCTTTATCTCTTTGGCTCGAATTTTACCATTGACAGCTAGTTTCCATCCATTAAGACTTGGAGTTCCAATGCCAACTCCAGTCCCATCTCCTTTAATTGTTACTAAATCTAAATTTCCATTATTACTACTGAAAATTATATCTTGAGAATCTCTAGTCTCGATTTCTAAATTCAACCCATAACTCCTTATTTCATTAGCACCTCCAATATTATTTCTGAACAATAACATTCCATCTGAATCTCCTAGTTTTATACCTTCAGATGTCCCATTCACATCTAAAGCAAACATGGGGTTTGCTATTCCTATACCAACATTACCATTTGATGGAAATGTATTTTGTGCATGTGACGCGAAATTAATTGCCAATACTATTGAAATTATTAATAAT
>TARA_R110000868_G_scaffold131793_3_pt1 | contig 11327 bp, 12 predicted proteins | sample TARA_R110000868 | Tara Oceans TARA_R110000868 (sample SAMEA4397489) | marine metagenome | biome: Polar Biome; feature: [SRF] surface water layer (ENVO:00010504); material: water (ENVO:00002006), including particulate matter (ENVO:01000060) such as... | depth 5 m | reverse complement strand
CGCCGGACTGTTCCCTCTGGCATGCGGGGGTCCGTGAAGTCGGGCGGCATGCCATCTCCTCCCCTAAACTGCCGGCCGGGTTCGCTCGGTCGGCCTTTTTTAGGACGCGCATGAACATCTCCCCCGGCCGTTACACCGCCTGCCGCCCCGGCTACACGGACAGGATCGTGACCGGCCTAACGCAGCGCGGGGTCCTGTTCTACCCGGCCGCGCAACCGCTGCGGCCGATGGAGACGCCGACCGCTGACTTTATTGTGTGGGCAGAAATCGCGCGGGTGATCCGGGCATGAGCCGACAAATCAACCGCGAGCACATGCTCCAGGTCGCGCTCGTCAAATGGTGCCGCGAGGCCATCGCCACACCGCACACGCTGCTGGCGTTCGATCGGTCGCGCGCATTCGGCCAGTTCAGCCACATGCGGGAGAAGGCGCGCGGGGTGAGGGCCGGAACGCCCGATACACTGCTGATTGTCTATGGCGTGCCGCCGATCTGGTGCGAACTGAAAGCGCCGGGCAACAAGCCCACGCCCGAACAGGAAGCGATGGGAGACACGCTCATGCGACTCGGCTGTTACTGGTCCTGGGCAACCTCGATCGGCACCTATCACGCCTGGATGGTGGCGCTTGGCATCCGGTTGCATCCCAACGCGGAACTGCTGGCGACGATGGCCGATGCCTCGGTGCAGTCCAAGATTGCGCGGGCCGAGATTAAAGCCGGCAAGGCGCCTCGATCCTACAAGCCCCGCGACGAAAAGCCGACTGCGGCGCGACTTCGGAAGGTATCGGCCGTGCGCGATCGGGTGCGGTTTTGACTCCGCCGCCCGCGCAACTCGGCGACAAGATCGACGGCCGCCGCGAGGGCACATGCCCCGCCGGCAGGATCGTGATGGACCAAGCCCGCCGCGAGGGGGAGGTGGTCGCCGCTCGTCTCCGCGTCGGTGCCCACGAGTGCGACCTGATGCTGGCTTGGGACGACCGCGAGGCAATCAACGACCTGTCGCAGCCGCTACCGCCGCTCAAGTGGCACGGGTTCATTCGGATGGGCGATGGCCGGGAGTGGCGCGTTTCGATCGACCCGGCCACGTGGGTGATGACCTGGCATGAACCGCTGGTGCAGCGGGTGCCGTTTTCGGGGGATGCGGCATGACCCTAAAAGCCCCATTCCCGTGGTTCGGCGGGAAATCCACCATTGCGACCGAGATATGGGCGCGGCTCGGTGATCCAGCAAACTACGTCGAGCCGTTCTTCGGCTCCGGCGCTGTGCTGCTGTCGCGGCCGGGTAAACCTCGCGTCGAGAGCGTCAACGATAAAGACCGTTTTGTGGCCAATTTCTGGCGCGCGGTGCAGCGCGATCCCGAGGCGGTCGTTGCCTGGATGGACTGGCCCGTCAACGAAGTCGATTTGACCGCGCGCCATCTGTGGTTACTCACGACGGGCGCGGAACGGATCGCGCGGTGCGATGGCGACCCAGCGTTTTTCGACGCACAGACCGCCGGGTGGTGGTGCTGGGGCGCGTGTTCCTGGATCGGCTCCGGCTGGTGTTCGGGCAACGGTCCGTGGACGTGGGATGACGGGTGCTGGGCCAAGGGCGACGCCGGCCAAGGCATCAACCGGCAACTGCCGCACCTGGGCAACGCCGGACAGGGCATCAACCGGCAACGGCCGCTGATGCCGTGGATACAGGACCTTGCCGACCGACTGCGGCGCGTGCGGGTGTGTAGCGGCGACTGGTCGCGCGTGTGCGGCGATAGCGTGACGTGGCGGCATGGGACGACTGGCGTCTTCCTGGACCCGCCTTACGCCGACACAGCAGGCCGCACGGCGGACCTATACTCTCAGGACTCCTGCACCGTGGCGCATGACGCGCGGGAATGGGCGATCGAGGCTGGACGCAACCCGCTGATGCGGATCGCGTTCGCCGGATACGACGGGGAGCATGTGTTCCCGAGCGATTGGACCGCGTGGCGCTGGAAAGCGACAGGCGGGTTCGGGAACCAGGGCGAGGGCGCCGGGCGCGATAACGCGGAACGGGAGACGGTCTGGTTTTCGCCTGCGTGTTTGAGCGCGGACCAGGCGGACCTGTTTGCGCTCCCGCCGGCCGAGGACCCCGCCGAGGCGCGGCTGCGGGACCTGTTCGCGGAGCCGGAGGCTTGACCTTCCCGCTTGACAAGCCGTAATATCTAACGGAACATCGGCGCCGCAACAGGAGTCCGCGCCGTGGAACGGTTCGAGTTACGTCTACCGATAGAGGCGGTCGCACAGCTATCGGATTTATCCCGGTCCCAAGGGATCAGTCGCGCGGCCGTCATCCGCAAGGCCATCGGCGTCTTGGCCACGGCCGAGGGTCGCGCCGCTGGATCGTATGTCGGGATCACCCGCGAGCGGGAGGCTCTGGACGTGGTGCTTATGGGGGCGCGGCAATGACCGACAAACCGATGCCGGTCGTGATCCTGGAATGGAAGCCGCTTGAACGGAATACGCTCCGGGGCTTTGCCAAGATCAAACTCGGTGCGCTGAAAATCCATGACGTGGCGGTCCACACAAAGGGCGACCGATCATGGGCGCAGCTACCGGCAAAACCTCAGATGAACGCGGACGGCACCGCGCGGCGCAACAACGACGGCAAGATGCAATATACGCCCGTCATTGAATGGGAGACCCGAGAGGCATCCGATCGCTTTTCGGCGTCCGTCGTCGCCGCGATCAATCAGGCCAACCCCGGCGCAATCGGTTGATGGCGACCATAGCGGACCTGGCCGCTTCCCTTGGCCTCCCCGTGTTCCCCTGCGAGGAACACAAGCGGCCGATCGTGGCGAAATGGCCGGAGGTCGCTACATCCGACCCGGCCGAGGTCCGGCGCATGTTTGCAACCGACAGCGCCACAATGATCGGCCTGCCGACCGGCCGCGCCTCCGGCCTTGTCGTCATCGACGTGGACGTGAAGAACGGCGCGCAAGGTGACGCGTGGCTGCAAGAGAACACCGAGGCTTTACCCGAAACCCGCACCCATCGCACACAGTCCGGCGGCCTCCACCTTGTGTTCCGCGCGCCGGAAGGAATTGAAATTCGGAACAGCGCATCTCGCGTTGCTTCTGGCGTCGATGTGCGTGGCGAAGGCGGGTATGTGATCTGGCCGGGGTCGCCGGGATACACCGTAGCAGACGCCACAGAGCCGGCCGAGATGCCGCGTTGGTTAATCCGCGCATGTCTCCCGCCCGAAACACCACGGACCGCCACAGACCGGCCGGAGGCGCGGCACGAGAGATACACCCAGGCCGCGATCGACGGGGAGATTGCCCAGGTTATCCGCGCCGGAGAGGGCACGCGGAACAACACCCTGCACACTTCCGCTATCAAGCTGGGCACCCTTGTCGGCGCTGGCCAGATGTCGCGGGCCGATGCCGAGGCGGAACTGATGCGCGCGGCCGGGATGATCGGATTGCCGGCCCGCGAGGCGCTCGCCACCATCAAGAGCGGCCTTGACTTCGGCCAGGCCAATCCCCGCAAGATGCCCGAACGGCGTGACGCGCTGCACCATGACGAACCGCCGCCTGATACTCCGGACGATCCGGGATGGTGGCAGAGCATTGAAAAATCAATGCAGTTCGAGCCGGCGGAAGACGACGGAAGTCCTGCGGAAGTCGGACACACCGAACCTCCGCAAATCGAGAACGGGGGGATCATCGACCCTCGCACATGGACCGCGCCCGCTCCGCTTCGCCAATGGCTGATCCAGGACTGGATACCGATCGGCTACGCCACAGGCATTTATGGCGACGGTGGGCTAGGCAAGTCCCTCCTATGCCAACAGCTATTGACCAGCGTCGCCACCGGCCTCCCATGGCTGGATATGGCGACGCGCGCCGGTCCCGCATTCGGGTTTATGTGCGAGGACGACCCGGCCGAACTCCATCGCCGGCAAGAGGCCATCAACCGGCAACTTGGCCTTGAACCGTCCCATTTAGAACTGCTGCGCTATACCTCCAGGCTCGGCCTTGACAACATCCTTATGACATTTGACGAGCGCAACCGGCCCGAACTCACTACGCTGTTTAAGGATATCGTCACTTTCCTGACCACATTCCGGCCGCGCCTCGTGGTCCTGGATACACTGGCGGACATCTTTGGAGGCGAGGAAGTCAAGCGCGCCCATGCCCGGCAATTCGTGCAGGGCGTCGCGGGGAACATCGCCCGCGCCTTCGACTGTGCTGTTGTGGTCGCAGCCCACCCGTCCGCCTCTGGCCTGGCCAGCGGATCAGGGACAAGCGGCAACACGGCATGGTCTAACACCTTCCGGTCGCGCCTATATCTGACCGGGCCAAAGGACGATGACGCCGATCCGGACACCCGGAAGCTGGATCGGAAGAAGGCAAACTACAGCAAGCGCGGGGATGGCCTGACCATCAAATGGGAGGAAGGCGCGTTCGTGGCCACGGGCGAAGGGCAGGCTTCCGCCGGCCTCGACTGGCCATCCATTCAGGCCATTTTTACCGAGATCGACGCCGCGTGGAAGCGGGGCGATCCGTGGTCGTCAGCCCCACAAACCCGGAAAGACGGGCGCTATTTTCCCACCTATATGTCCGTCACGTTTGGCATATCCAACCGGGAGGCCGCATCTTTGGTCGAAAAATGGACCACCACGGGATACCTGAAAACCGACGTTTACGACCCGAAAACTAAGACGAAAGGACTTCGCGTTTTGAGGTTTATTCAACCATAGGTAGCGCGGAAGTCGGCGGAAGTCGGGCGGAGGTCAATGCCTCCTTGTATATACAGGCGGAAGTTCAAAAATGGGACGATTGAAAAATGCGGCCGCAGAAACAACGGTTTATGGTGTCTCAGCAGCGGCGGAAGTCAACTTCCGCCAGTATATACACTTTAGACTTCCGCAGACTTCCGTTTTCCCAATGATATCAAGCGGAGGTCTGGCGGAAGTCGCTGGCGGAAGTTCCCCCCCCATCCCCCCCCCTATCCCTCACGGGGGTTCGGGGCGGTTTAGGGACCGCCCGCCCCCCGGAGGGACCGCCACAACTACAACTGCCGCGCGCATCAAATGTCCGGCATGGGCGGCCCGGTCTGGCCCGGCGAGAAGTGCGGAATATTATAATTGAGACAGCAGCATGAAGCCCCGCAAGCAGCCCGAGCCAACCCCGTCGCCAGCGCTCAGGACAGTGGTGGCGGTGGTGAGGTAGCCGCACCGCCTTCGCCATCGCCGCCGGTTCTGCCAGGAACCTGCGGTTTTTTATGTGCCGGCGGAGCTACTCAACACCGCAGGACGTGGCGCACGCCACCGTCCAAAAAACTAAGCGCGCGCGTTATCAACGCTGCACGCGTTCGCATCCTGCTGGTGTCCCGGCCATCACCAGCAACCGCGGCCTGCCTCGTGATCGGACTGCGGCCTAATCGGAAATAATCGCCTGTCGGTCCATTATCCTGTTGACGGTCCGCCCGTGGGGCGATATGTTGTGGCTATCGGGACGGGATGGCCGCCCCACAAGAAGGAACGCAAACGATGGCAACTCTAATTCAAGACCTGAAGGTAGGCGACGTGATCCCAGAGGTTGGCGTGGTCCACTCCCTGGACTGGATTGACGACAACCGGGTTCGGGTCGCGTTGATGCGCAACCGCAGGATCGCAGCCGAGACATGGGACGGCGATTTCCCGGTTCCTGAAATGGTCGAGTGCCTCCGCTAACCCCAACCCGGGGCTTCGGCCCCACCCCAACGGGAGACACAGACCATGACACAATTCATCGACACCGACGCGGGCCAGGCTTTCATCGCCACCGCCGACAACCGCGAGACCAGCCCCGAAGTTATGCGCGCTATAGCGTCGTCTGCGCGCAATGCGGCTGAGGCCGAGGCGATCTGGAACGGCGACCTTGAGGACAAGGTGTGGGATATGTCCGGGATGTGGGAAAGCGCGACCAACAACGGGCTAATTGACGACGAAACGCTTTACTGGCGCGGTCTCCGCCTCGACCGGATCGTAGCCGGAGATTGATTAACCCCACTCTCAAGCGCCTCGGTCTAACCCAGATCGAGGCCGCTGCCATTCTCGGGATCAGCCACCACACGCTATCCCGCTACGCTCGCAACGCGCTTCCCGCGCCGCGGTGGCTGCTGCTCATCCTGGCGGCTTGGGAGGCCTACCCCGATGCGTTGGCCAAAGCGCGCGTTATTAACGTTGCAATTTCTCATTCTTTGAGATAAACGGCGGCGGTGACAGAAAAACCACCGCGAAAAGGCACCCCGCGCCCTCATCTGCGCGGCCTGACGAAACACACTAGGCCCGCCAGCGGCACTCCTGCCGGCGGCGACGGCATCGGCGGACCGGCACGCGGCGCTAGTCGCGCGCCTGGTGTGGGTGCAACCTCGACAGAGATACTGAGCGGTCGAGCGCGCAACGCGCTGATCGCTGATCTAGCGATGGAGCGTGTCGTAGCTGCGATGGCGCGGATCGACGCGACGCTGGCCGACGATGCGCACCCGCAAGCGTTCGCTGCGGCGCGATACGTGCTCGACCGCGTGGCCGGCACGCCGGCGGCGAGCGTCACCGTCACGGAGGAGACGCCGTCGGTGGTGACGTATCGGTGGCTCCCTGAGATTGAGGCTCCGGGTGACGGTTGAGATCGTGCCGTCCCAGGGCGCGGTTGGGGGTAGCGTTGGGGGTAGAGTTTTTCGGGCAACGCAGAAACTCAATAAATTCAGGAGTTTTGTGGCCATCAATGGCGGATTTGATATCCGCCATGGGATTGCCGGGTGACGGTCGAGACCCTCCCGTTCCGGCCGCGCCGGTGGCAACGCCCGCTGATCGACGACACGGCGCGCGATATCGTGGCAGTGGTCCACCGCCGCGCGGGCAAAACAGCGGGGCTGATGTGGCGCGGGTTGCGGCGCGCGCTGACGATCGAGCGCCAATACCCGCCGCCTCGCGTAATCCACACGCTACCGTATCAGGTGCAGTGGGAGCGGACTGGGCTATGGGACGAGTTGGCGCGCGCCGCTCGGGGTATCCCAGGCGCCCGGATTCTCAAATCCGACATGCGCGTCGTGCTGCCCAACGGCGGCGTGTATCAGGCAGGCGGGATGGACAGGCCGGATTCGTGGCGCGGCGGCTACGCCGACGAGATCATCATTGACGAGTACGACGACACCAGCGCCGAGGGGCAGGTTACCGCGATCCTGCCGATGCTGTCGGACCACAACGGCACGCTTGTGCGGTCGGGCACGCCCAAGGGGCTGGGGCAGCTAAAAGCCGCCTACGACCGCGCTCGGGACGATCCCGCCGCCTCGGTCTACCTACTCCGGCACCAGGACACCGGGATCCTCGACGCGGACGTGATCGACCGGATGCGCGCCTCGATGAGCGAGGAGGAGTTCGCCCAGGAATACGAGTGCTCGTTTGACGCGCCGCATTCGGGCGCGTTCTGGGCGCATCAGATCAGGCGCGCTGAGGTCGAGGGCCGCATCCGCGCGGTCAATTACGATCCGGCGGTGCCGGTCTATACCGCGTGGGATATCGGCCATCACGATGACACCGCGATCTGGTGGTATCAGGTGGTCGGCCTCGAGATCCACGTGATCGACTATTGGGGCGCGTCCGGATCAACGCCGGAATACGTCGCCAACCTCGTCAACGGCCGGGGCTACCGATACGCTCGGCACTACCTGCCTCACGACGGCAGGGCCAAGACGTTTGCCAGCGGCGGCCGGTCGGTCCTGGAGCAACTGGCCGCGCTGATGGGCGGGATCCAGCAATTCCAGATCGTGCCCGACATTGGCGTGCAGGACGGGATCCAGGCGGTGCGGACGATGCTCCCGCTGTGCTGGTTCGACGAGGAGTTCACCCGTCCCGGCGTCAACGCTTTGCGCAATTACCGCCGGCGATACAACAGCGACACCGCCGCCTACATGCTGACGCCGTTGCACGACTGGTCGTCGCACGCTGCGGACGCATTCCGCATGATGGCGGTGATGTGGTCTCCAGAAAAAAAACCAATTGCGCAAGACAAAGACGCGGTGCTAATGGTTGGGTCTCAAAATCAGGCCACGCTCAACGATATGTGGAAAATTAACGCAGGATCTCAGAAAAGAAACAGGGTATGATTGATCCTGTAGACACCGGCGTTCAGAAATACCTTGCCGTGATCGCGGCATATGACGCTGAGTTTAAGGCATGGGAGCGGCGCGCAACCAAAATCGTTCGGCGATACCGCGACGATAACCGCAATCAATCCGGCAGCGACAGCAGCGCGCGGTTCAACATCCTGTGGAGCAACGTGCAGACGCTGGTTCCCGCCGTTTATAGCAAGCTTCCGACGGCGGACGTATCGCGCCGGCATGGCGACAACGACCAGGTGGGGCGGGTGGCGTCGCTGCTGATCGAGCGCGCGCTGGAATACGAGATTGAGCACTATCCCGATTTCCGCGCGACAATGAAATTCGCGGTGCAGGATCGTTTTCTCGGTGGCCGTGGCGTGGCCTGGGTGCGGTATGAGCCGCACGTCCGGGCGCAGGCCGGTGAGCCTGACGACGGCGTGCAGGTCACCGAGGACGTGGACGAGGACCCAGCGGAAGAGGCGGGCGAATACGCGGGCGCAGGCGCTGGTGCGGAAATGGTCGGGGATCAGCAGAGCGTCGCCGAGGAGATCGACTACGAGTGCAGCCCGGTGGATTACATCCACTGGAAGGACTTCGGCCACAACGTGGCGCGGACCTGGGAAGAAGTCACCGAGGTCTGGCGCTGGGTCTACATGACCAAGGATGCGCTGGTCGAGCGGTTCGGCGAAGAAAAAGCGGCGACGATCCCGCTCGATAACGGGCCGGAGCCTTTGCAGGGCGGTTACAATCAAAAGCGCGACAATTCGCGGGCCAAAATCTGCGAGTTGTGGTGCAAAGAAACCGGCAAGGTCTACTGGCTGTCGAAGTCCGCGACCGATTTCATTGACGTGCGCGACGATCCGCTTGAATTGCAGGATTTCTTTCCGTGCGGCCGGCCGCTCTACGCTACGCTGACATCTGACAGCCTCGTGCCGGTGCCTGATTTCGTCCTGTATCAGGACCAGGCGGTTGAGTTGGATATCCTATCCGACCGGATCGACGGGCTGGTCAAGGCGTTGCGGGTCCGGGGCGTGTATGACGCCAGCCAACCCGCTCTGGCGCGGTTGCTGACCGAGGGCGAAAACAACGCGCTGATTCCGGTCGTGAATTGGGCCGGGTTTGGCGAAAAAGGCGGGCTGAAAGGCAGCATCGACCTGCTGCCGCTGGACACGCTCGCGGCGGCGCTGATGCAATGCTACGGCGCGCGGACCGAGATCAAAAATCAGATTTACGAGATCACCGGCATTTCGGACATTATTCGCGGCCAGACGGCGGCCAGCGAAACGGCAACGGCGCAGCAGATCAAGGGCCGATATGCCGGGTTGCGGTTGCGGTCGATGCAGGAGGACGTTGCGTTGTTCGCAACGGACCTGCTGCGGCTGAAAACGCAAGTCATCTGCTCGCAATTCCAGCCGGAAACGATCTTGGAATACGCCGCAGCGGCGCAGATGTCCGAGGCCGATCAGCAGATGATCCCGCAGGCGTTGGATCTGTTGAAAAACAACCCAATGCGCAATTTCCGCGTTGAGGTGGCCAGCGACAGCCTGGTGCAACTTGACGAAGACGCTATGAAGCAAGACCGTCTGCAATTCATCCAGACGTTCGGCGGGTTTATGCGTGAGGCGTTGCCGGCGGGCCAGGCGAGTCCGCAGTTGGTGCCGATTCTGTTTGAAGTGCTGCGGTTCGGTGTGTCGGCGTTTAAGTCGGCGCGTGCCCTGGAGGGCAGTATTGATCAGGCGATGACGCAGTTTGTGGAAGCGTCCAAACAGCCTCAACCGCCGCCGCCGCCCAATCCTGAAATGATGAAATTGCAGCAGGCTGGCCAGATCGAGCAGATGCGGATGCAGGCCGATGGCCAGCGCGAGCAGATGCGGATGCAAGCCGAGGGTCAAGCGATGCAAGCCAAGGCGCAATTCGATGCGCAAGTGCTGCAAGCCCAACTGCAAGCCGACATGCAGATTGAGCAAATGAAGGCCCAATCGCAGTTGCAAATTGAGCAGATGAAAGCCGAGGCAACCGCCGCGATTGAGCAACAGCGGATTGGCATGGAAGAGCAGGCCAAACTGCAAGAGATGGCGCAGGTTGAGCAGTTTGACCGATGGAAGGCCGAACTGGAAAGCGCAACGAGAATCCGCGTTGCCGAGATTGCGGCAGGGGCGCGGATGGAGATGGAGCCGGTTCTATGACCGTTTACATCCTGGAAAACGGCGAACTGGTGGTGAAGCGCGAAAGCGTCGAGCGGCGTTTGCAGATCGTGCCGGACATCCAGCCCTACACCAGCATGATCGACGGCAGCACGATCGGCAGTCGGTCGAGGCATCGAGAGCATTTGCAAGCGCACGGCTGCATCGAGGTTGGGAACGAGCAACCGCCCGCACCGAAGCCCTACGAGACGCCGAAAGCCGAGCGCGATGCGCGGAAGCGGGCGCTTTACGGGCAATTTGAGAATTTAAGCCAGCGTCAAATTTCGCGGGTTGCGCAGGAACTGCGCGAGCGCGCCAGCAGGAGATAGTATGTCCGAAACTATTATTGACGACGCTGTTCCGGATCGGCGCGAGATACTTTCGCAGCAGTTTGACGAGGCTGCTGCTGCGTCCGTTGCGCCGGTTGATCCTGTTGCCGAGAAGCCCGCCGTTTCACGTGACGCCGCCGGGAAATTCGCAGCGCCTGCCGCACCGCCTGCCGCGCCTGAGCCGGAGGTTGAGCCGCCGGCTTGGCATCGTCCGCCGCAAAGCTGGAAGAAGGAAAAGCACGGGCTGTGGGATACCGCAGCGCCGGAGTTGCGCGAATACGCCTTCCAGCGCGAGGAAGAAATGCGCAACGGCGTTTTGCCGTTGCAGGAAAAAGCGCGGTTTGCCGATTCGATGCAAGCTGCGGTTGAACCGTATTTGCCTACCATTCGCGGTCTTGGCGTTGACGCTCCAACGGCGGTGAGGGCGCTTCTGGAGGCGGATCGCATGTTGCGGTCGAGCGCGCCGCAAGAGAAGCTTGCATATCTGCGGCAGCTTGCACATAATTATGGCATTGATTTATCTGGTGCGTCAGAAACGCCCGAAAACAACCCACAGGTTGATGCTCGGTATAGCGATCTAGCTAATCAGGTGAACCAAATCAGAGGGCAGTGGCAAGCCGAAAGGGATGCCGCCGCTGCCGCTGAAGATAGGGCGTTGCAGGCAGACATATCTAAATTTTCGTCCACACACGAACATTTTGAGACGTTGAAGC
>TARA_R110000868_G_scaffold88724_10_pt1 | contig 11330 bp, 8 predicted proteins | sample TARA_R110000868 | Tara Oceans TARA_R110000868 (sample SAMEA4397489) | marine metagenome | biome: Polar Biome; feature: [SRF] surface water layer (ENVO:00010504); material: water (ENVO:00002006), including particulate matter (ENVO:01000060) such as... | depth 5 m | reverse complement strand
AAAGCACAATGGACTCCAGAATTTGCACAAGATCTTAACGCTTACCATTCTCTTGATGCTGAAGCTGAATTGACCGGTCTACTTTCTGAGCACATCTCTTTGGAGATTGATCTTGAAGTTCTTGACATGTTGATCAACGCTGCTCCAACTGTAGAAAACTGGTCAGCTAAGGTTGGTAGTCAAATTAATGCAGCCGGTACTGGATTTAACACAAACACTGCTGGTGTTTACTACACTCAAATGAGCTGGTTCCAAACAATTGGTATCAAGCTTCAAAAAGTATCTAACATCATTCACCAACGTACAATGAGAGGCGGTGCAAACTTCATGGTTGTTTCTCCAGCTATCGCTACTATCTTGGAATCAATTCCTGGATTTGCAGCTGATACTGACGGTGCAGCAGATACAATGAAGTACGCTTTCGGTGTACAAAAGATAGGTGCTCTTAATAGCCGTTACAAGGTTTACAAAAACCCTTATATGCTTGAGAACACAATCCTTATGGGTTACAAAGGCGGTCAATTCCTTGAGTGCGGAGCGGTTTATAGCCCTTACGTTCCATTGATCATGACTCCTTTGATCTACGATCCAAACACCTTCACTCCTAGAAAAGGTATCATGACTCGCTACGCGATGACCATGGTTCGTCCTGAATTCTACGGATTGGTGTATGTATCTGATCTTAACATTGTCTAACCTCTAAGGTAACACAATAAATTAAAGAGCCTGACTTCGGTCAGGCTTTTTTATTTTGGTCTGAACATATTTATACAAAACTGTTTCATGAACGAAGGATACAATTCTGCGCAAAAATCGGCAAAAAAGTTAAAGAATCCAATCAAGTTTTCTGTTTCATTAAACGAAGAGCAAAAGGAAGCTAAGTCCTTTATACTTCAAAATAAAATAACGGTTTTAAAAGGTCAAGCTGGATCTGGAAAATCGATGGTAGCAGCGCAAGTTGCCCTAGATATGTTATTCAGAAAAGAAGTAGAGAGGATAATCCTAACTAGACCAGCAATTACTTCTGGAGAAGATCTCGGTTTTCTTCCTGGAGATAAAGACGCTAAGTTAGCACCATATACAGCTGCGATATACGATAATATGTATAGGTTGTATAGCAAAGATAAGATTGATAAAGAAATCATGGAAGGAAATATAGAAGTGATACCTCTTGCTTTTATGAGAGGAAGAAACTTAACTAATTGTTGCGTAGTAGTAGATGAAGCACAAAACATAACTAGTCCTCAAATGGAGCTTATGCTAGGTAGATTATGTATAGGATCAAAGATGATACTGTGTGGAGATACTGCTCAAATTGACTTAAAAGACAGAAAGTCATCAGGTTTTAAATTTATATGTGATAACTTTACTTCTATTACTGGATTTGGAGTGTTTACTTTAAAAACTAATCACAGAGATCCAATAGTAGAAGACATATTAAAAGTATACGATAACTTTAGATAATAAATAACTATGGCAAACCGTCCCATATGGCCTGGATCTTCTAGCTTTGTGCCTGGAGATACGCCTTTCGGATTTTATGATAACGATTCAAGTTTCCAAGCTGATGCTGACAAAGTAGCTAAATATATAGCAATTAAGTTGGGATATCCTATTATGGATGTAGAACTTATTGAAGATCAAATGTATGCTTGTTTCGAAGAATCTGTTGCTATATACGCAGAAGAGCTTTATCAATCCAAGATAAAAGACAATTATATTTCTTTAGAAGGAGCTCCAACAGCATCTCAATTAAATGATATCGTCGTAGGAGCTTCTTTACAAAACATCATAAATATTTCCGATACCTACGGTCAAGCCGCAATGTTGGGAGGAAACGTAGATCGTAGATCTGGTTCACTATCTCTCATAGCGGGTCAACAAGTTTATGATCTTCAAGCTTGGGGAATACAAAACAATTATATAGACGCTACAGATAGGATGGTTATTCAAACCGTGTTTTATCAAGGAGTGCCAGCTATTAATCAATACTACGATCCATATATAGGAGGATCAATAAACTATCAAGGAGCCACTGAAAACTTTGGATGGGCATCTTATTCTCCTGGTCTTAACTTCGTTTTATTCCCAGTTTATTGGGACATTCAAAGGATTCAAGAGATCGAGATGTCTAATACAGTTAGACGCTCAGCATTTAGCTTTGAAATAGTCAACAACAAATTAAAAATATTTCCAAGACCTGAAATAGATAACGCAGTAGTATGGATCGAATACTCTAAGAAGAGCGATTCCTCAAACGTAATATTAAATAGCCCTTATGGAGCAAACACCGGTCTAGTATCGAATGCTTCAAAAGCGCCTTATGGAAACATAACGTACGCACAAATTAATCAACCAGGAAAGCAGTGGATATATGAGTACGCGTTAGCTTTAGCATCAGAAATACTTGGACTAGTTAGAGGAAAATACTCTGAAGTGCCAATTCCTGGATCAGAAGTAACTCTTAACGGAGCAGATCTTATATCTAAAGGTAAAGAAACTCAATTAGCTTTAAGAGATAAACTTAGACAAGATTTTGAAGATATGTCTAGAAGGTCTCAATTAGAAAGAAAACAGTCAGAACAAGCTTCTCTATCAGACACACTTAAGGAAGTACCACTTTTAATATACATAGGATAATGGCATTATTTGGAACGCTTAGAGATATTAGCTTATTTAAAAGCATGACTAGAGAACTTCTTGAAGATATAATATCTACGCAAATAGGATATTACAAAATAAAATTGAGTGATACTCCAGTCAACATGTATGGAGAAGCAGTAAATAAATATTATATAGGACCTGTTTTACTAAACTGTCTTATAGAAAGAGGAGATTTTGGAGTAAATAGGATAGACTATGCTATAGACGTTAATAGAAAGTCTGTATTTAGATTTTTTAAAGATCATTTGCAAGAGACTGGAGTTTTCCCTGAGATTGGAGACATAGTGATGTGGAATGAACACTACTTTGAAGTAAATAACGTTAATGAAAACCAATACATAGTTGGTAAAGATAATGATTACGCGTACTCAGAAGGATTACAAAATTATGGTAACTCACTCTCAATCATTCTTGAGACTCATTACGTGAGCCCAGATAGGTTAGGAATAAACTTAAATAGATTATAATGGCTAATCAAGTAGTGAGACCAGAGAACAGACGTGAGTTTATGAGTAAGCTCGTAGATCCTTACGATCCTAAGTATTTACCTGCTACCGAAATATTCTCTGAGCCTACTAAACTTGGTCAACCAGAAATTAATAGAGCTAATGAGATATCGCTAAAGAATGACAATGTTAGGGAGTTTAAAGTAGGAATACAAGACTTTGATCAAGCTATAATGTACTATTTCAAAGAAGTCATTAAGCCGTTTGTTATTCAAAACAATACAAAAGTAAACGTTCCAGTGCTTTACGGAGACCCGGAAAACTGGAAATCAGTTCAGGCAGATGGATACTATAGGGACGCAAACGGTAGACTATTAGCCCCATTGATCATGTTTAGAAGAAAAGGTATGACTCAGAATCGCGGTCTTGGTTCCAAAATAGACGGAAACGTGACAAAAAACATGCAATTGTTCAAAAAGACTTTTAGCAAAAGAAACGTATATGGAAACTTTGCTGTTCTAAACAATAGAGTTCCAGAAACAGAATATATAGCTTCTATAACTCCTGATTACGTAACAGTAAATTACGATTGTGTAGTCTGGACTTACTTTGTAGAACAAATGGACGCTTTAGTTGAGTCAATAAACTTTGCTTCTAGAACTTATTGGGGAGATCCTACTAAATTTCAATTTTATTCTTCAATAGAGTCTTTCGATGAGAGCATAACTTACGAAGTGGGAGAAGACAGAGCTGTAAAAAACACTTTTAGCATCACTTTAAATGGATATATCATACCTGAATCGATAAACAAGAGTTTGGCGAGTGCGAATAAAGTTTATGGAGTTTCTAAGATTATATTTGGAATAGAAACAAGTGATAGTGTACAATCAACTGAAGCTATAAAGAAAAGATCGAATAATTTTAAACCTTTAGGCGCTATTTTAGCTCAAGACGGAGTTAATATTATTGTTAACGATGGAGGTTCACAAGGATTAACTCCAATTTACGCAAATTACTTAATAAATAATACAAGTTTAGTCGGTACCTACGTTAATTCAACCTCTGTAACTTTTAATAAAGGCTGGGCAGAAGCTCCTAGTCCTTTGCCTCCAAACAGTTCATCAAATTTCAATATATTTGTGAATGGAGTCTATATTGAACCATCTTCGTATACTTTTACAGACAATATAACGTATTCTACATTAGTTATTAATCCAGCATTGCTTGGATATAGTCTAGAATCTAATGATCTAGTAATAGCTATCGGTAAATTTTCTACGATATGATACCAGATAAAAATATAATAGTTAAAGGCACTGGGCAAGGCGCCACTAATTCAAGAGGAGATATCTTGAACTACTTGGCGTCTAACACTGTTATTACTGGATCTTATACCGACTACAGAACCGCTACTTTTAATAGAAGTTGGGCAGTAGCTCCTTTAGATTTTCCACCAAACTCTAGCGATCAATTTGAATTTTATATAAATGGATCTAGCCTTGAGTTTGAAGCTATACAAAGTTTTACTTCTTCGCTAAGTAGCTCTATTTTAGTCATAGATCCAGAAGTTTTACAATACCAATTTGAATATGGAGATACTATAATATCAATAGGAAAATTTTTATAACACTATGGCAAGAATAAAACTAAAACAAATACTATCTAACTTACATTACAATGAGGCAAACGATCAACTTATATTGAGTGGATCTAAAGTACCAACTGCTCTTCAAGATCCAGAAGATCTAGATGTTAATTGGGAGGAAGCTTTTGGAAATTGGGATGGAACTAAGACTGGGATACCTGATTTTATAATTTATGGAAATACAGTAGTTACTTCAAGTGCTTATCAAGCTGGAACGATAGATGTATCAGGTTCAGTAGCTATAGTAGGAAACTTATCTGTTAGCGGATCTATTACTACGGGAAGTTTGTAAAAACTAAGAAAACTGGTTGTGATAAACATAGAATTACTTCATATTTATTGATAGTACTTAAAAAAAGAAAATGGCATCATTAACTGGACAAAAGATAAAGGATACATACAAATCGTTACTAAAAGTAGGCGATAACGGGCAAATAACTCCTGATTTTAAAAACATATCTGACGGTAGCGGAAGCGCAACTGGTCTTTATCTAAAAAGCAATGGAGTTGAAATAAGCGGATCATTTATAGTATCTGGATCTTTAGACGTGTCCGGATCTTTTTTTATAACTCAAATTTACGGCAATTTAATAGGTACAGCTAGTTACGCTACAAAAGCGATCAATGCTGACACCGCATCGGTTGCTCCTAATTACACAACTCTAATTGGGTTTAACTCATTTACTTCTAGTTATAAATCAGACAGCGGTTCTTTCGATCAAAGGACAGATTTGCTAGAAAATGCAATGTCCGGATCAAAAAGGCTCTATGTTTCACCAGAAGGTATAGATACCAACGACGGTACAGAGCCTCACAAGCCTTTCAAAACGATAAAAGCTGCAGTAGACAGCTTAGGCGCTAAAAGCCCATACAATGTAAAAAGATATACGATATTTGTCGGGTCAGGAGACTACACTGAGCAAAACCCTATCGTAGTTCCTCCTGGAGTAGCTGTAGTTGGAGACAACTTGCGTACAGTAAGGTTGACTGCAGCTAATCCAACAAAAGACTTTTTTCACATTTACGAATCTAGCTATTTTTATGGACTTAGATTTTTAAATTTAAAACACCCAGCCTTCTGTTTCTCTTTTCCTTGCTCTACCGCAACAGCCACTATATCAGGGGGACAAGTTACTGGACTTAATCTTATACACTCTAGCACCGGATATACTGATGGAGTAAATCAGGATATCGGCATATTAATAGAAGAACCAGATGCAGCAGGAACCGCTGCAACTGCTGTGGCGACTATATCTGGAGGAGTAATAACCTCATTCACTATCACAAACGGCGGATCAGGATACGTTTTGGGAGAAAAACCTTTGGTTTCCATTCCAATCGCAACTTCCATAAGACCTTTTATCGCCACTTCTCCTTACATTCAGAACTGTTCTTCAATCACGGGTCCATTCGACACCTCTGGAAATCTAATATCAGTATTTACTCCTCTACCTTACGACACAACTAATGTTGATGAGCAAGGAGCTGGTGGTGGATTAAGAATAGACGGAAACTTAACTACCGTAGGCTCTCCATTAAGATCTATGGTGGCTGACTCATTCACTCAAGTTAACCAAGGAGGACCAGGTCACTTAGTAATCAACAGAGGATATGCTCAGTTTGTATCTTGTTTCACTACTTTCTGTACCTATGGATTCAAAACCGCTGCAGGTGGCTTTGCAAACGTATCAAACTCAGTAATTGACTTTGGAAAATACGGATTAATTTCTAAAACCTATTATCCATTTACATATAATACAGGATCTTCATTAGAGACAAAAACTTCTACTGTTAGTGGATTTGTTATAGATGAAAATGGAGCTGGATACACAGGATCAGTAGCAAATGTAACAATAACTGGTGGAGGAGCTTCGGTAAACGCGACAGCTCAAGCAAATGTAAACGCAAATGGATCAATAGATGAAATAGTCTTACTTACCGGAGGTAGCGGATACACCGATCAACCAAACGTAACTATCGCAGCACCAACTGGAGTAGGTGGAATTCAAGCTACTACTGTTGCTGGTAAAGCTAGCATAACAGGAGTATCTGAAATGTTAATTAGCCTAGTTAGTGGATCTAGAAGTGTAGACATAAGCTCAAACATGAGGCTTAACGGTACCAACTACCTTATCACAGGAGTTGCTGCAGTAATAGGACAACCTTCTCAAAAAAGAATAACTACATATCCTTCTCCTTCAAGTATAGCTACTGGAGATGTAGTACAGTTCTACGATCTATCAAATATATCTACTGGAGGACTAGTTAACGAATACGTTGGTAGTGGTGTAACTTACAACGCGCTTCCGCAGTATGGAGGAATTCCAATAAAGCAAAGAGAAATCACTCAAATAGCTCCTGGTAAAGTATTCTACGTTACTATCGATAACATAGGCAATCTAGCGATAGGAAGCTACTTTGCGGTGAATCAGTTGACAGGTGAAGTTACAATCAACGCTAATTCCTTTAACTTATCAGGACTAAACGCTATCGGACCGTTCAAAAGAAACGGAGTTCCTGTTGGAGTAGTACTTCAAGAGGTAAGTAACAACACAGCTTTAATAAACTCTCAAGGAATTTACGGAGAAGATACCGCTCCTACTCAATACGCTGTTCAACAGTACGTATCTGTAGTTAGTTCTTCAATTGGAACTAATATAGCACAAACAAGTGCGTCTATCGCAAGCAACATTGCAGCTACTAGCGCTAGTTTAATGAGCCTATCCTCTTCTTACGCCTCTCTTTCCTCTTCGTTTAGATCTGGATCTTATTCTGGAAGTTTTTCTGGATACTTCTCTGGATCTTTAGGCAATTTAAGAGGAAGACTTCAATATATTCCTGCTTTCGCTTCAAATGATACATTGGTTACAAGCTCTATGTATCAAATATACCCACAGAGCATCGCAATCAACCAAGAAGCGATAACTACTGCTGCTCCTGAAGCATTGTACGTATGGCAGTCTAGTACTTCTTCATTCAATGTAATAAGCGGTAAAGGTAATCTAAACAACTACTTACAGCTAAACATACAAAATACAAATCAAGGACCAACCGCATCTTCTGACGTAGTAGCTACAGCTAATAACGGAAACGAGTCTACGAATTACATAGACATGGGTATTAACGGAGAAAACTTCGTTGGACCTATCGGTGTATCAAATGATGCGTATCTCTATTCCACAGGAAGACACTTACATATAGGTAACGCTTCAAATTATCCAGTTCAAATATTCGTAGGAGGTTTTGATACTGAGTTAAATAGAAAAGCTATATTTAGTCCTAATGGAGTTCACGAAATAACTGGATCTTTAAGAATAACTGGATCTCTAACCGTTAGTCATGGAATAACCGGAAGTTTATTCGGAACTTCAAGTAACGCTGTATCAGCTTCAAGATCAGTTAGCTCTAGCATAGCTGATAACTCAATATTATTTGACGGAAGAAACAGGCAAATATTCGCTACCACTGGATCTAATTCTTTCTTAGGAACTCAAACAATAACAGGAAGTGTCAATATCTCAGGATCAACCACTCAAATTGGTAATAACACTCTTCTTGGAACAACACTACTATCAGGAAGCGTAACTATTTCAGGATCACTAGGATCTACTATTCCAAGCGTACAAATTTACGGTGATATTAGACAATCTGGTTATCATAGATTCGATCCAGTAACAACAAATATAGACGCATCAATATCAGCTTCTTACATATACGTTTCTGGTTCTACAAACGATCTATACTTTAGTCAAAATGGTAATGGATACACTAATGTAACAAGACTTAGATGGTTAGAAGGTAATCTATACACTGGACTATTACATGGAGGTGTAATTGGATCATCATCATCTACGGTATATACAGTATCAAGTGGTTCTGGTATTATAGTAGATCTAAATGCTTCTTTAAGTGACAATCCATACCCTACGATTAAATACGTAAATTGGAATAATCTTTCTGCTAGTATTGCCCCTCAAACCGGATCTTACGATCAAACTTTTGTAGGTATTGATGATATTGGTAGTATATACGCTCAAGGAACTCCGTTTATTTCTGGTCAATTTGATACTTTAATTAATGTCGGACTTGTACTTCATCAAAATCGCTCTACAATTAACGCGGTTAAGACGCAACCTGGCGTAGCATACGGAGCAGTACAAAGAAATAACGTATTTACAAAAGCTTTTGGACCACTAAAGCTTTCTGGATTTACTTTAGCTGCTAGCGGATCTTCTACAGGAAGTCTAATAGTTGGAAGCGGAACTGCTTATGCAGATGGAGCGTATTACACAGTAAACCCAGATAATCCAAGTTACGTAATAGACAACGGAACTAGCACATCAAAGATATTTAGATATCGTCAATCTGGATCTGAATGGGTATATGATACTAATGCAGGAGCAGGATATGTAGGAATAGATGCTTCAAGATATTCAAATAACGGAGTTTTAACTTCAGTTGGAGCTGGAAACTTCTCTATTCAAAGAGTTTTCTGGTATCCTAATTCAGTAGCAAAAGCAATAGTAGTTTATTACGGAAATACAACATACACTACTTTAGCAAACGCTATAGCCAATGTTAATATAGAATCTTTTGTTGAAGCTCCAAACACAGCAGCTAACGCAATATACTTAGGAGCAATCTGTATCTCAGGAGCTGGAGGTGCATCACTACAAACACCAGCTGACTGTACAATCCTGCCTTCAGGTCTATTTAGGTCTGTTGGAGGTTCAGGCGGTGGTGGTTCTACAATCACGACTACTTTAGCCGGACTTTCTGATGTATCAATACCTAGTCCTGTAAATCATCAACTTTTAGCCTACGATAGTACAGCTGCAAAATGGATTAACCAATCCACAATCACAGCTACATTAATAGGTAACGCAAGTACTGCTACTACAGCTTCATACGCGCTTACTGCTTCATACATATCAGGATCAGGTGGCACTGGAGCAGGATTTCCATTCTCTGGATCTGCAGTAATAACAGGAAGCCTATTAGTTTCTTCTAGCTTAAATGTGTTAGGAACTCAAACCGTAACTGGAAGCTTAAACGTATCCTTAGGAATCACAGGATCTCTATTTGGGACAGCTTCTCAAGCAGTAAGTAGTTCATACGCTTTAACTGCTTCTTACGCGGCCAACGTGCCCCAAACTGCATCCTATGCGTTACAAGCGGCTAGCTCATCATTCGCAGTTACCTCTTCTTACACCGAAGTCGCAGCTACTGCTTCGTACGCGGTATCTTTCCAAGTTAGGGGAGCACTTACCGAATACGCGACCGTTAATACTTCGATAGTAGGATCAAACAACTTATTTACCAAGCAGACTGGAAGCTTTACTTCTGGATTCTACAAGTACACGGTACACAGTGGATCAAACGCAAGAGCAGGAGAGGTATTCGCAGTCTGGAACAGAGGAAACGTAGAATACACGGACATTTCTACTAACGATCTTGGAACTACGGCAACAGTAACAGCATCAGTAGCGATAATAAACTCTGAAGCACAATTTAATATACAAACAAATGATTCTGCTTGGCAAATAAGAAGCACAGTAACATATTTATAGACAATAGATAAACCCTCGTCTTGGGGAGAGTGAACCGAGACACAAAGATATGAGTTTAGAATTTATAGCCAGAAATGGTATAATAGCCCAAAAAGATTCTATAATTACAGGATCTTTAACAGTAACAAGAGGCATCTCAGGATCCTTTTTTGGCACAGCATCGAACGCAGTATCTTCTTCCTACTCTTTATCAAGTTCATTTGCCGTAAGCTCTTCTTACGCGCTTAGTGCTTCCTACGCAGTCAGCGCTTCTTACGCTCTGTCCTCTTCTTACGCAGTAACTTCTTCCTTTTCTATAACCGGATCTTTTGCTTTAAACGTTGATGGAGGTGGCTTCTAATGGGAGTTACATTATCATATAGCGGACTTGGCGGTAAGGTTAAGTTTTCCGGAACCTCTGGAAAGTTTAAGACTAATTATGAAAAAGAAGGACTGCTTGATCTATATCCTAATGCTGCTCCAGCTTACTCGTTAAGAAAATTAAAGAAGACTTATACTGGCTCTGCTATAAGAGTAAGAAGATCTAGCGATAATGCTGAACAAGACATTGCATTTACTGGTGGTCAATTAAATACGACTGCATTATTATCTTTTTGTGGAGTTGGTAACGGTTTTGTAACTACTTGGTATGATCAATCAGGGAATGCAAAAAATCTCGTACAAACTGGTGCAGCTCAACAACCAAATATAGTAGTTAGTGGAGCGTTAATCACACGAAATTCAAAACCTTATATACAAATAGTAAACGGTACTAACTTTGTATTCTCAACTGATTTAGTTACTACAAACGGTACAAACTATTCATTGTGGATGCTATTCGAAAAAAGTATAGTAACTGGAATTAACCAAATATTAATAAGAGGCGGAGCTGAATATCATTGGTTAGATTATGGAACTACGCAGTACATCAACTCAGGAAATAATAGTATTACAATAACTGACCCAACGGCTAACGTAACTTATTTAATTAATACTATTACTAATTACGGTGTTGGCGCGACTATG
>TARA_R110000868_G_scaffold119479_2_pt1 | contig 11331 bp, 11 predicted proteins | sample TARA_R110000868 | Tara Oceans TARA_R110000868 (sample SAMEA4397489) | marine metagenome | biome: Polar Biome; feature: [SRF] surface water layer (ENVO:00010504); material: water (ENVO:00002006), including particulate matter (ENVO:01000060) such as... | depth 5 m | reverse complement strand
AATGATTTGTGTTGTTGGAAAGACTGTTTACATAAACCCTAACTTGATATAACTGGAGAGATATAATGATTAATTTAATGAGAGGCGATTGCCTTGAGAGAATGAAGGAAATAGAAAGCGGCAGTGTTGATATGATATTGACGGATCCGCCTTATGGAACGATGAAAGGATTAAACTCAAAACATGACTGGGATATCGCTATTGATACAAATTTAATGTTTAAAGAATGTGACAGGATATTGAGAAAAAATGGAGCATGTGCTCTGTTTGGTCAGCAACCATTCACAGCAGACCTAGTTTCAGGTGCAATTCCAAACTTGCCTTTTAGCTATTGCTTGACATGGTTGAAAGATATTTATGGCCACGCCTTACTTGCTAAAAAAGCCCCACTTAACTACACAGAAGACATTTGTTTGTTTTTTAAGAGAACAGAAAGTTTAACTGACAGTATTGTAAACGATGGGGTGAAGTATTTAATATCAGAAAGAAAAAAAATAAATATGTCAAATGCTGAGTTGAATGAAATATATTGTAAATATACAGGTAAAACAAAAAACACTAATAGAAGCACTCTCGAAAGGTATTGGGCAAGTCAGCAGCAAGTTATTCCAACAGAAAATATTTATATTAATGTTTTGCAGCCTCTTGGGTTTTTTGATATGTCATATTCAGAATTAAAAAAACTTGATGATGATTTTAAAGAAAAATACAGTCGAACATTTAACCTACCAGAAGGACAAAAGTTCAAGTCCAACGTCTTAAGCTATAAGAAGGATTATCAGGGGTTACATCCCACGCAAAAGCCTGTTGCATTGCTTGAGGATTTAATACTGACATATACGCTCCCAGGCGACACGGTCCTAGACTTTACTATGGGAAGCGGCTCAACTGGCGTAGCGTGTATCAATACAGGTCGTGACTTTATAGGCATTGAAATGGACGATCATTATTTTGAGGTCGCAAGCAATAGAATTGGGGGATCCAAATGATTATCAAATGGCGCAACAGGGCTGGCGTTTTAGTTTTTAAGCATGACGTCGTCCCTGAGTTTTTTGCAGGGGGTAAAGATGGCGAGCTCATTGAGGCTGTAAATTTTTATCAGAAAGCTGTTTTTGATTATCCAGAAATAGAACCGCTTTTGTTTCATGTCGTTAATGAGGGGCGCCGAACATATCAAACCGGACAGCTACTCAAACAATCAGGAATGAAGAAAGGGGTGTCTGACTACATCCTTCTTAAACCTTCTGGAAAATACAGCTATGCCTGCATAGAAATCAAACGAGCTGATGGAGGCAATGGCGGTGACAAGGAGCAAAAAAGTTTTATTTTAGATTGTGAGGCCAATGGTGGTTTCGCATGTATTGCCAATGGAGAGGAGTGTGCGATGGCTGCTTTGAAAGAATATTTAATTAATTAATTATTTTGTGCTATACTATAAATGTAAGTCAACCAACGGAGTAAATAAAAATGAAAGATCTAAACATAGTATTTAAAATTTTAGCGTTAACACTGGCAATGTATTTTTTGTCGCCAATTATCTTTTCATATGCATCTGACACAAAGATGATCAACGAAAGTGATAATTTAACCTCAGCCGGTTTTGTTCCAAACGTAAGGTCAAAGAACAAAATGTATGTAATTGAGTATAAGACTCAGTTCACAATTAAATCTTCTGAAATATTCGCCCATAATATAACAAAGCTTTTGCCAATCTTTAAGCCTGGAGATGTTTTAGTTATTAATATCGAATCACCAGGAGGCGCTGTATCGGCTTGTGGTCACGACTTTGATCAAGTGAGACTAGTTCAAGCCCTTGGTGTTAAAGTTGTTTCTACGACCGACTACATTGCAGCATCATGCGGTTATCAACTAGCAAGCGCTGCTGACTTTATAATTGCAGGATCATCAGCTTTGATTGGTAATATTGGTGTTATCACTAAGATGCCTAAGAGACCAGGCAACTTGCACATAATAGGATCAACACGAACGAAAGAGTTGTTAGCTGGTGCTCATGTGACAAGTGAGAATGATGTCAAAATATTGCGCGACAATGTTAGACGCCTACACTTTGATTTCATTGAAAGGGTTAGCGAAAAAAGAGGCGATAAGATAACTGACAAGCTGGCCGCATTTGGTGGGAACATATTCATAGGAAAGAACGCTTTAAAGATTGGATTGATTGACTCAGTTAATGATCATGGGTCCTTTATAAGAAGCTCTCATATGAACGGTTATACAATAATTTTAATTAAATGAAAATAATATTGTAACTTTATAATTATGTGTGCTACAATGTATTTGTAAGTTAAGAAAAATCAAAATAAACCAACTGGAGAGTTAAAATGTTATTATTAAAAATGTGTATATTAGTAATTTTGTCCACGGTAATCATTGCAGGAAATCTTGTCTATAGGTTTGCATGTGAATGTGAAGTCACACCACCAGACGGGCCGATTGATGTGGCCTCACCATCAGGACACTTAATGCTTGGAACATTAGGTCTGATTCTCATAATATCAAGCATGATCAAGCGCAAGTAATTAAAACAGAAAGGAGATACCCATGAGCAACCCAATTTTAGATGTTAGAAATGTAGAAGTATTCAATAACGGATCATTGAGCAATGAAGACTACCATGCCCGGGAGGGCATAAGTTCAACGGGAGTTTTGACAATAGCCAGTGACTGTCCAGCTGTTTATAAATACGCAGAAAGAAAGCCAAGCAAGGCCATGGATTTTGGAACCGCGTCCCATGCCTTGATGCTTGAGCCTGAAATGTTTGCGGCTCAGTTTGTTAGAGACATTAGCAAGAACGACTATGACGCTATTCTTAGCACCCAAGCTGAAGTTAAAGCCTGGCTAAAAGATGCCGGCATAAAAGGTTATTCAACCAAGCCAATAGCTGAGCTTTATGAAATGGTGTTTGCTTCTGACCCTGATGTTAAGATACTTGCAACTGAGATAGAAAAACATCACAAGAAGTTTGACGGCGCCACGTTTATAAAGGCTGATGACTATGACACTCTTCTTAAGATGCACAACGCCATATTCGCATACCCTGCTTATGCCAAGGTGCTTAGGGAGTCCTCTGTTGAATGCTCAGTGTTTTGTGAGATAAAGATTGAAGGATGTGATGATTGGATTAAAGTCAAAGTCAGACCCGACATAATAACCAAGGACCTTCTTGTCCCTGATTATAAAACAACCCGTGATGTCCGTCCTGAAGAGTTTGGCCGCCTGGCTTATTATTCGGGCTATTGGACTAGACAGGCATTCGTTTGTGATATCCTTTCAGCTGTATACAAGAAGGACTTCAAGCCGTCATTGCTAGCTCAGGGCAGCTCCTCTCCATATATTCCTCAGATGTATATGTTAAACAGTGATCAAGTTGGTCACGGTCGAAGCGAATACCATGAGTCACTTATCACTTATTCAAACTGTTTAAAGACTGATGTTTGGCCTGCATATTCTGACGGCCCTATTGAGCTTGAGACGCCAGGATACTTAAACAAACAATTATTTGATTAAATAGTTAAATAGTTATTGTATTTTATTTTAAGTGTTATATAATACCAACTGACAACAACAATCTGGAGATTAAAAATGTCAATATTAAATATCAGAAAAGCAGTAAGAGCAGGCTCGAAGCTTGTTATAGGATTAGCGGGTCAATCTGGCTCAGGTAAAACATTAAGCGCTTTGTATTTAGCAAGAGGGATGGTTAGCAGCGCTGAAAAGATTGGCTTCCTTGATACAGAAAACAGAAGGGGATCACTTTACGCAGATGAGCTTGACGGTCAATTCATGATCGGCGACTTGTTTTACCCCTTTAGCCCATCAAGATATTCAGACGCAATAAAAGAGTTTCAAAATGCTGGCGTTGAAGTTTTAGTTATTGACTCAGTAAGCCACGAATGGGAAAGCGGTTGTATGGAAATTGCAGAAGCCCCATTGCTCAGTGGTAGAAAAATGGCAGACTGGAAAAAAGCCAAGGCTGAGCACAAGAAGTTTATGACCACGCTCCTACAATCTGACATGCATGTCATCGTATGTATCAGAGCAGCTGAGAAGACAGACTTCACAAACCCAAGAGAGCCACGCTCGTTAGGTGTTCAACCTTTGCAAGAAAAGAACTTCATGTTTGAAATGACCGCTTCTCTTCTTATGCAGAATGAAGGAAAGTTTCAGCAACACCTTAAAGTCCCCAAAGATTTGAAAGCCATATTCGGTGACGGCAATGGTTACCTAGGAATAGAGCAAGGCCGCAAGATAATTGAGTGGGCTAACTCTGGAAACGTAGATAAGCAGAAAGATAGCTGGCAGAACAAGATGCAACTAGCCTCAGTCGACGGCTCAGAAGCATTGAAGGCCGCCTGGTTAGCAATGCCAAAAGAGTATCAGGACAAGCTAGAAAATGTTAAGCGTCAAATGTGGGCATCGGCTCAGGCTGTAGATGCTCAAGATGTTATTGAGTTTGAAATAGAAAAGCCCAAGAAAGACTTTCTTTCAAAGGTCAACACCAAAGATGAATATTCAATACCAGAGGAAGAACCGCCAGCAACACTTGACAACCCAAGTGAAAATGACTTTGACCCAAGCAACTTTTAATATACCCTTTTACAAACCAAACAAGGAATAAAATCATGAGCAAAATAACAAACGAACAAGTATTAGAATCTTACACTCGATTGAACTCATTTAACAAGGTTGCAGCTGAGCTGTGCGTAGACGCCACCACGGTGCGCAGAAGATATAACAAGATGATTGCAAGGGGAGAGGTTCAAGTGACCGGCTCTCTTGTCCCTGAAGGCTATAATGTTGAGAAAGAAACCATCCACGAAAAAGATGGCAAAGTTTTTCAAAGATGGATTAAAACATCAGCAGACAAAGAAAGACAAGCGGCCTTAATTGAGTCAGTTGTTAATGCTATGAAAGACTCTATCAAGCCAATGTCTAAGGTTAAAAAGTTTAGCTCAGGCAGCTCAGACCTTGCGACACTTTACACCTTCTCAGATTATCATCTTGGTATGCTTGCATGGAAAGAAGAAAACAAAGAATCTGATTGGGACTTGAGTATTGCAAAGAACATGTTGGTCAACTCATATTCTTATATGATCGAGTCAGGGCCTGACGCGAAGAAAGGTATCGTGTGTTTGCTTGGTGATTTCCTTCACTTTGATAAACTTGAACCGGTAACGAATGGACACGGTCATGTATTGGATGCGGCTGTTCGTTTCCCCTTGCTTGTAAGGACTGCTGTTGAAGTTATTATCGAGCTGATAAAGATGGCACTACAGAAGCACGAAGAAGTTGAGCTATTAATATGCCAGGGTAACCATGACGAAAACACTGCGATAATATTGCAGACTTGCTTTAACCTTTTGTTGTCAGATAACAAGCGATTAAAAGTTGAGAACTCGCCACTACCTTACTACTCTGTTGAGCACGGTGATACATCATTGTTCTTCCATCATGGACACAAGCGAGGCATGCCAATGCTACAAATGGTATTCGCTTCACAGTTTCCAAAAGTATGGGGCAACACGGTTTATAGATATGCTCACACAGGGCATCATCATCACCATGTATCAAAAGAAGAAAGCGGCATGATAGTTGAGAAACATCAAACGTTATCAGCTAGGGACGCGTATGCATCAACTGGCGGGTTCTTCTCACAACGTGGAGCTAACTGTATCACTTATCATAAAAAGTTCGGTGAGGTGTCAAGGTTGAACGTAAGACCTGAAATGTTTTAAATAACACTTGATATTTTTTCTGTAATGTGTATACTTTGGATGTGCGGTTATGGGTAGCTTCACATCTCCAGTTGGACGCCTCGAGAGGGGCGTTTTTTTTATTTGTTTTTCATTGATATCTTTTCGACCATTCCCTTGCCAAAATAAAATACCATTATAGTCAAGAAAGAAAATCCTAGCTCAAACGCAATGACTATCTCAAGGATGCCATCAACAAGCTCTTTGACTTTAAGATCCAACGACCATCCAATAATAAAAGCCGCCAGGCTGACAACAAACGAAAACAAGAAAGTCATCACTATAGCAATAGCAATAAATCTCCTAGTCGTATTCATTCCCTGGGTGGCGTTAAGCCATTGAAGTTGATAATCCAATGCCTTGAACTTTGCCACGCTCTTTTCTTCTTCAGTGAACTGCTGCTCATCAATCCAGCCTCCAACACCCTTGGCCACTTCCATGACCTTGTCGCTATTGCCGCCGAAAATACTACCTATCCATTTAAACATAAATCACCCATTATAAAGGAGCAAGCAAGTTGACCGTATCTGAGTTGCCTGCAATGTATCTCAAAGCATTGTTTCCGCCATAAACGTTAACAGTGCCACCCGTGCTTCTTATTGCTATACCAGCTAAACCAGCGTTTCCGTTGGAGGCTATGCCAGGCTGTCCCCAATCACCACCATCACCGCCATCTGTTGCGCCACTATAACCTTCTCCACCAGCACCACCGTTGCCAAGAACGTCACCATCAAAGCCGTCTTCACCGTGAATGTCTAGTGGCAATGCGCTTGTTGATAAACCACCAGCGCCAGGCTGACGACCTGCACCACCGCCACCGCCGCCACCGTTGAAATGTTGATCACTAACTTCATAATCTTCACCGCCACCACCGCCACCGCCAGGAGCTCTAAGATATCCGTCAGCTGCTGAGTATGTGCTGTCAGGAGTTACGCCGTCTAAGTATATATCAAAGTCTATGTCTTTGGTGTTTAGCACCATCGCTCCACCTACTCCGTTCTTCTCATGGTCACCACCCTTTCCGCCTGATGCTTGAAGATCGGCTTGACCAACAAGAATTAAAATCACCTTACTTCCAGCAGGCAAGTCGCCAACTGTTATTGCGTAGCTTCCAAGTGAACTAGAAGAAGTCGCCCCGTCAAACACTATGGTTATATCAACCGGCTCTACTGGTCCGCCTGCGCCATTTATATGAATGTCATATAGTGTTTGGTCGCCCTGAAGAACAACACGCGTGGTGCTGTCGCCAGCGGCTTCGTACGACAAGGCCTTAACTGCATATTCTCGCCCAGTGCTTTTGTATTTAGGGTTTATAGACAAAATTTGTGCGCGTCTTAAAGAAGCGACCTGACCACTGAATGATTGGATCGAAGAGGTTTCAATACCAACAACATCACCAACATTAATGTTTAGCTTTCTTTCTGGCGTTGTCCAAGAATACATCTCAGGCATCAACCCGAAGCGCTTTACTGTTCTTTGAACAAGCAAGTCAGCAGAAGTTTTTCTTAGCAGCGTGCTAGAGGGAAACACTTTATCTTTGTGCTCTCCATAAATTTGAGGCAATGCAAGAGATGTTTCAGTGTATTGAGAAGCCTTGGCATAGTTAGCAACATCATCAGACTCAGCCAAAAACGTTTTGTCATATATTGCCAATGCCCTGGTTGTTCTCATTGAGTCCATTGGGGTAACTTTTAGAGACCTGTAATTTATCTCATTGCCCTCCCTTATTATCTTTTCTGATTGCTTCCAAACGCTGATTGCTGAGATTTTTATCTTTCTGTCTTCAGGGTCAAACCACATATCAAGAAGGTAGTCGTTTAGTATTTTGTTTATCACCTTGCTAACATCTTGAGACTCATACCATAAAGTGTTTATTGATGCGCCTGCATGCCATAAATCTATTTCATCTTGCCAGTCCTGAATTGTAATAAGTGATTGATCCACATCTGACTCAAGCAGGATCCTTTCAAGCAAGTCATAAATCTTTTCATTATCACTAACTTTACAAACGAAGACTTCGTCGCCTGCTTTATGTTCTTGAACTATGGTTTGAGTAAGAACCTCTCCAGATATTGGCCCTACAATTGACTGTCCTCTTGGTGCGTCAATGTTAAGCCTGGCGTCTGGTGTTTGATTGGTGGACCCTTGAACACTCACGCCCATGAACTCGTCATTTATTCTGACAACAGTGACACCAGAATAATCTACATTAGGGTCGACAAAGATATGCGTTGCAGTGCTGTTGACGTCAAATTTTAAATATCCAAGAGTTTCTTGAGAGGGCCAAACCTTTTCGCCAATATTAGCCACTGAGAGCTCGTCCTTTAGATTTAAAGACCAAGAGCCATTGCCGTTCGACTTAAACGATTCAGCGATGTAGTGACGCGTCTGAGAGCCGTTAACGATATCAATCGACCCATCTGCCTCAACACGATACAGTTTTATTCTAACTGGCTTGTTTACAAACACTTGTCTTGCGTTTAGCTTCCCAAAGAAAGTCCCTGAGTTAAGAACATCATCAGTGACACCAGGCGCGTCCGGGTTGGGATCACCTTCAAAGTCAATAAAGCTGATTGATCCAGTTCCACGCGCAGCCAAGCCATTGCCTGGTTTAAGCTCTGCCGTCCTTTCACTTATGCTTTTGACGTATCTCATTATTCCTGAGACAGGTATTAGTGGCGCGCTAGGCATTGTAAAACGATATGTTTGAATGTCGTTTTCGCCTGGCGTTAGTGGGTAAGATTGGTCGCATGATAAAGGAGTTCCAAACCCAGGGTTCCCGTCTATTGTGCAGGTGCCAGCAATGATAGGTAAGTCGATCTCAACTACTTCAAAATGCTCTTGTGAAAACTGATCTTGTGTGTCAATAAAATTAGCCATTTTTTATAGTCCGTTGTTGCACTGAAATCTTAAAGAAACTGAATTAAGCAGTCGAGTCGATGAATGTGACTTAATAGCTAATTGAGGGTTATAACATATATAACCAAGAGAAGGCTCCCACCTACTTGATACTACTGGTGAAGTTGAAGCTGGTATGAAGCCTCCAATTCTTTCAATAATAAAGAACGGTTCAAGCTCAGCATAATCCATGAAGTGCATATACTCAAAGTCCAAGTCAACAGGAGAATTTGGTATACTCAAGTTTCCACGCAAAGACGATCTTTTCTTTGTGATAGCTATTGGCATAGCCTGAGAATTTTCGTTGACTGCTTGGTTTGTGCTTCGTCCGAATATGTTTCTGGCATAGCCTGACTGTTCGCCATTGTTAGGGACCTCAAAAACATCACCGGCAGCAATGTAAGATATTGTGAACGCAGCATCTTGACCCGTGTTTTTAAACTTTAAGATCATGTTTGAGAAAGTTCTTCCAGACTCAAACAAGAAAAAGAAAACATTGTTTCTGTTAAGCGAATCAATTCTTGCGACGAATGTGGCACCGTCATAAATCTCTATTGTGTTACCCTCTTGTATTGCTTCAGGCGAAGAGACGACGTTGCTGTTTATGTTGTGTCCTGATACGGCAACATACTTTGCAGACAAGGCTCCGAAGGAAACCTCTAAGGCATCCACGTTTGTTAGCACCGCACTGGTGTAGTTAGTGCTATGGTCTGAGTCAAGCAAGTTTACAGGCTCCTGATTAATGCCAGCGCCATCTATGATAACCGGGGTTATACCCTTAAGAATGTTTGAAGTAGTTATGAACATTTTTTATCTCCTCTGATTTATGTATTCATGATACACCATCAGACAATGTTTTTAAATAAATTAAGTGGTTATTGTTATTGTGCCACTGGACTTGAAACTTATGGTTGTCTTTAAAGATTCGCCGTGTGCTGCTGAGTCACTTATTTCAGAAGGAACAAAGGAGCCTGAGAACGTCTCTGCGCTTGCGTCGTTTTTAAAGTATGTCATAGTGTAAGTTGATTGGTTGCCCTGGTATGCGTCCGTTCTGACCTTTCTTAAGCTATCGCTATTGTTATAAACAAATTCGCCTGATATAACTGTCTGGTTGCTTGCAAGCTTGTTATTCATGTAAGTGATATTGTCGCCGTATGATTTGTTACTAATGTCCACAAGACCTGAGCTATTTGCCAATGTCATTGACCCTTGACCTACAATGTCTCCGTTTTGATCTTCAACTACAACGTCTGTCCCGTTAAGCGCAGGTATGTAATTGAAACCAAGGTAGAACCCAATCTCTCCAACTGCTATCGGCTCATCAGAAGTGTTTGCTGCCAGTCGAGTTATTAGAATTCTTGATGAATGACTTGACGAACTCGTCATATCAACATATTCGTTATATAAGACAAAAGTGGGATCATTAAACAACATAAGTATGTCGTCGTTATTGGTGACATCAATATCAAGAACTGTGACATTTACAGATTTACTGTACTGACCTGAGGCTTGACCTTCTGATATAGCAACAGGCGAAGCAATAACTCTTAAACGATTCCCACCGTTGTCGCCAAGGTTATGGTTCTTAAACAATAATGTGTTTACTTTCCCAATGTATCCTTGCGCTTTAAAAACCAACTGGCTGTAGGCATATCTTCCAAGGTATTGAGTTGATTCGTCTTCGTCCAATAAAAATACACGATTAGAGTCAACTGTGTAGTATGGATCAGTAATGTACAAGCCGTCATCAAACGCGTTTGGTCCTGTAATATTCAAGCTCATAATTATCTCCCTGTTCTTTGTGACTTGTTAAGTGCTTCGGCAATTGCGTCCATAATTGAGTCGCCGCTATCGGTTTCAAATTGAAGCTTCATTGTGTTGGATGATCCAGAAGTTGAGTCACTAAAATCAAGTGAGCTTGTCTCGGGCCTGAACTCTTCTTGCTGTTCTGCTGCTGGTCCTGAACTTGGCGCTGGTGCTTGACTGGATGGGCTATCAGAAGAGCTTGACAATATAGCGGCAACTTGAAGCGCTCCTGTAGCGGCGGTCATAGCGGCACCTGGATAGTTCTGTTCAGCAAGTGCTTTTGTTATGCCTTCAGCAGTGTTCATTCCGGCATTGGCAGCCGCCAAGCCCTGTTTAATTTTATGCGCTGTCTTGCTGTTGTTGCCAAGAGCTCCAAGCAACTTCATACCATCATCCATCTGAGACTTGACAGAAGATTCGCTCCAAAAGTTTTCTTTCTTTTTATTATCTTCTTTCAGCTTCACATCTTTCTTGCCAAGCGCGTCGACTTTCTTGTGATAGTCAGCTATTGATACAAGCTGTTTGTCCAACTTGTCCTGCAAAAGATCAAGCTCTATTTGGTTTTCTTCTTCAAGCAGACTTCTATCAAGCGTTTCAGGTGCATACTCTCCAATAATCTCAAGGCGCCTGCGCTCGTATTCTTCATTCAACCCATTCTTGCTCAGATGAAACTCTTCAAGAGCCTTCAGTTCATTCTCGAATGCTTCTTGTGCTTTTGTTTCATTGCTTGTGAATGAGTCTTCCTCTTCTTGACTTTTCTGTCTGTTTTCTTCTGTTAGTTTAATTCTAGCTTCTTCTTCTTCCTTAATTCTCTGCCTGTTTTCGTCTGCTAGTTTAATCTCAGCTTCTATTT
>TARA_R110000868_G_scaffold182733_1_pt1 | contig 11332 bp, 4 predicted proteins | sample TARA_R110000868 | Tara Oceans TARA_R110000868 (sample SAMEA4397489) | marine metagenome | biome: Polar Biome; feature: [SRF] surface water layer (ENVO:00010504); material: water (ENVO:00002006), including particulate matter (ENVO:01000060) such as... | depth 5 m | reverse complement strand
TATACGGACGTAGCCATTGTGAAGACGGCTGTCAGCAGCGCGATAAACTTCACGGCTACGGCTGCCATGGACTTCACGGCAGACTGGACACAAGGAGATGCTTCTAATGTCATAACCTGCACAACGCTATTCGTGGACCTACGCCATCGTGCGTAGAAAACGTAATTACACAAGAGACTATTTTGTACATTTACACTAACTAAAACGGACAAAACAATGCCAGGTGGATGGATGATGGCTGGCGGCATGGCCGCCCAAATATTCGGGGGGATTATGGCAAACAGCGCAGCAAGAAAAGCAGCGCGGTCACTGAAGAGTAATCCTAATGACTTCGACGCGGGCCTTGACGGCCTCAATCGAGCCTACAATAATCAGGCTAGTCGCAATACGTACCAGGAGGCCACTGACATGGCGCGTTCAATGGACATAGGGCAGGATCAGGGGCAGGCTATTGCCAGCGTCGCTGCCAGGGGTGGTGGCCGCAATGCGTTTGGGGCTATGGGTGACCAACTCGAACAACGCGGTGACCAGGCCAGAGCAAGCTATGGGCGTGATTCCTATCGAGGTATTGAGGCACAGCGCCTGGGGTACATGGACAAGCTCATGGGAGATATTAGCGGCGGTAAGCGTTGGCAGGAAGAGATGGCCAACAATAACCAGCTCGCCAAGGCTGACCTACGTGGGCAGGGTACGCGCTCCTTGTGGGGTAGCATTGCAGGCGCTGGGGCTTCGGCATTTGGCTATGGAGCTCAGGAATTCATGGGAGCCAAGAGCCAAGCTCGCCAGCAAACATGGCTTGATACACGCTATAACTCGGATTCAAATTCAGGTGGCGGGTCAGGTGGCGGGTCAGGTGGCGGGTCCAATCCCGGGGGCATTCTGAATTTTAATGAGCCGCTTTATTACAAATAATAACAGGATTCAATCATGGCAAACTTTGACATCAGCGACCTAATCTCAACGGGGATGAGTCGTGGAGTACAGATGGCTCAAGAGGACAGGGCCGCACGAGAACGTCAGCAGGCCGCTGCCGAGCTCGCTAATTACCGGGCCGAAATGCTCGCCCAGCAGGCAGCGCAGCTGGAAGAACAACGCGAAACTCGCCGGGAACGTGAAACAAATACCAAGAAGGAATATGATTACCGCACGGAACGTAACACCGAGATGGATAATCGCTACAACAAAGGCCAAGTTGAGGTTAACGGAGAAATGGTGGATCTAAAGGTGGCTGAATATTATAATGAAAGGGGCAATAGAGTAGAAGTCGACGGCCCGGGCGGAGTACCGACTAAAGTTGATGCAGACACCTGGTATAGATCAGAATCTAATGAAAGGGTGGCAAACACAAATGCAGGAACCAAAGGCAAACCCTCATTTTCTTGGGATAAGATTCCAATTGAAACGATGGGTAAAGAGGAGCTCGACGCGCTCAGAAATGACCTTGAGAAGGAAGGTAGGTATGAGAGCCTAGATAGCTTCAACAGACCTGTTGTCAAGACACATCCGTGGGCTACCGATATTTTCACCAGGATGAACATCAGAGACACATCCATCGCAGCCGAAAAGAGGAACCGACAATAATAGTGGACCTAAGAATGCTCCAAGTTACTAGTAGTAACGTATAAATATATCCTAACATGGACGAAGAAGAACGGCTACGACTCGAAGAGATCCGTAGGAAGAACGCTGAACGTGCAAGAAATGATCGTTTACTTGCCGTGCAAGCAATGTCGGCTCAGATGCAGGAAATGCCAAAGAGATCAGGAGTTGATTTCTTCCAGGCAGGAGAGCGCCAAAATAGCATCAATGTGGCCAGTCCTGACAAGTCTTGGTTCGTGCAGCCCAACGCGGCTGATGAATTAACGGGCAAATTCGCAGGTGTTCCTGAAGGACAGAAGCGCGCTACAACGGGCTGGTCTACGGCTGCTATTTCCGAATACGTTGGAAGAGCCAAGGCACTGTCTGGTGACACTACCGGGTATCTTCAGCACCTCGGAGATTCCGCTCTACGCAACGCACCGAACACGGGGGCGGCGGGCATTGCTGGCATCATGGAAGACTCTGCCGTTGAGCAGGCCATGGTTGAGGATCCTGAAGGCACGATACAAACAGTTCTCAGTGAGGTGATTGACGCAGGCCAGGAACTACCCACGCCCGATCCGCTCCAAATATGGCAAGACGAAGTACGTGACGGCTTTCTTGGCGTAATGGGCAATGCTTTAATGAGGGGAGCAGGCAGCTTGGCTTCAATGGGCCTCGCCGCAAAAGGTGCGCTTGAACAGCTCAGTGACTGGACACGATACCAAGAAAACACCGGGCCGAACTGGTCGCAGCAGGCGGCGGTGAGAGTTCAAGAAGGAATGAACGCTCGCTTCCCACGTTCGGAGTCCAGCACAGCCATTTCTGAGCAGATAGCGGCCAACAATGAAAGCCGTGATACTACTGCAATGGAGGATGCGGCTGCGTTGTCTGAAGCGTTCGGCCCGCAGGGAAAAGTATTCGGATATGCGCTACGGGGTATCTCTCAATTGGGCGTAGACATGGGTACGTTGGCACAGGTAGCAAAGTCTGATCCCGGCGCAGCTGCACAGTTTGCCGCAGAAATAACGGCAGAAAATGCACCACAGATTATTCCCACAATAGCGGCAGGAGCGGTAGGTGGTCTGCCCGGATCGCTTGCAATGGGTACGTTTCTAGAAGTTGGAGGACAGCTTCAAGGCGCATCCACCAACCCTGAAACGGGAGAAGCTCAATCACTAACGGCAAGGTCGGCGGCACTAGCCGTTGCGTCTGGAACGTTGGCAGGTATGCTTGAAGGTTATGGAGCTTTTAAGGTACTTAGTGCCGCAAAAGTAGCAGGAGCAGCCGCAGGACTCGGCGAGAAAGCGTCTAAGACGTTAGCCGCAAAACTATGGGAACGCGCAAAGGACGCAGCCGGAGAGCCAATTACAGAGGTATTCCAAACGGTCATCGAAAACGAGGGTGCGGCCCTTGGATGGGATCCAGACCAACATTCCTTCGATGGGTTGCTAGAGTCGTTTGTCGGAGGTCTTGGTCTTGGTGGTGGCGGGGCGATTATTGGTGGCGCGACAGATATTTACAATCGAAACAACGGCCAAACACCAGCACCAAACGATCAATCGACAGGATTGCCCACGCCTAGACTACCGGGAAAAATCCTAAAAAAAGCACGTGATGTGTTTACAAAAGCAAACGATAGTGAATTAGCAGGACTGAGACTACGTCGAAAAGATTTACACCCAGACGTTTTTCAGGCGTTAAACGATGAAATCAAACAAAGAACGAATCCTAAACCTTCCGAGAGCACGTCCAATGCCGAATTAGCGCAAGAAGAAGTTGACACAAGCGAGTCAACCAAACAAGCCGAAGCGAAAAGTAAAGACAAGGTTCAAGAAGCACTACGGGTTTTTGGAACAACAAAAGACCCGGTAGAAGCTGGATTCTTATTGCCAGATGGAACAATGCTCAAGCTATTTGAGCGTCAAGGCAGCGGTATGAAAAATACCACCCACGACATAGCACTTGAAAAAATAGGCTACAAGAACGATCCCGATAGCAGAAGTGATTCGGCTGGACAGTTTTCAAAAGATACCGGAGCAATTCGAATTGGCCCTAGCCTTTCAAGTCCAACAACAGGCATAATAGAAGCCAAGGGCATACCAACAACCGAACAGGCAATAGAACTAGGCAAACTTGCCGATACGTTTACTGATATTCACATTAGTATTGGCCTTAGTGATGGAACAACGGTAGACACGTTTCTAAACAACCCAAGTTCAAAGGATATTCGTTACGCATTAAATGATGCCAAGAGACAAGAAGCTAAAACGAAAGCGGAACCGCAAGCAGGCCAGGAACTACCCACTCCCGACATGTCTGGTAACAAGGCTGGCGGCCAGGTGGAGGAAAGCCAAACGTCATACGAACGCAACAACAGCGGTATGCCAACAGGCACAACGTTTAACCCTGACGGGTCAGTCACGGTCAACACACTACACAATACTGAAAAATCTCCAGCACCAGGACCGGACGATAAATACCTACAAAATGTAGAACCTGCTGGTAGGTATTTGACCGAAGACGAAGTCCCGGGAGACACGCCACCAGAAGGATGGCAGCAGGAGAACAAGACGTTCTCGAACCCTATGTTCATGAACTTTAATAGTACTGTTGAAGGCGGGTGGAAACGCGAGCTATCCGATAAGTATGACGGAAAGACTGGCGAAGAGCTTTCTAAAGCCGTTGCCGACGATGGGTTTGACGGCATTATTACAGTGGATGAGAACGGGGCAACCCAAGAGATCGTAGACATTGGCGAATTCTCAGTGGTTAAGACGGCCAGAGATCTCTCGAATATTGAGATCATGAACGATCCAAACTACTCATGGCCAGATGCCACCACAAAAAGAGCTCGACGCACGAAACGAGAAGTTGCTGCCCTACTAGAGAAGAGAGCCATAGCGACTCTCAAGAAGGCGGGACTTAAACCCGGCGATCTAAACAATAAAAAGAACCGGAACCTAATAGCCCACGCTATCGCACAGGAACTTGTGGCGGCATCTAGGTCATCGGGTAACGCTCACGACTGGTACACTGCTGACATGGCCGAGGCTATGGAAGTGGCTTACACCATGCACCCAGAACTAAAAGATAGTCCTATTGGAAGGATTCCTTTCATACTATCTATGGCCATTACAAGCCAGAACCAGTCTGTCGGAAACAACCTACGCCAAGCAGAACAACAATACCAAATATTCAAGGACACGGGTAGATTCGACCCCGCACAGGCAAAAGGTGCCACGGCCCCGGCGATCCGCAAGAACCTGGCGAAAGCCAACGCGATGATTCAAGAACTCGGGCTCGAGACTTTCGGGGCCATTCTGAACGAAGAGTTTACAGGAGCGGAATTGAAGGCTGCTGGTTATGAAGTCAGTGGCGAACTAATGTCAACCAAGATGCACGGTTCTTCTATTTTTGGACCGAAGATTGGAGGCGGGTTCTTCCAGAATTTATCTGGTAACTATGATCCTCTAACGATGGACATGTGGTTCATGCGCGCAGTTGGTAGACTTAGTGGCAAACTTGTTTCAGGATCAACTGCTGAACAGAGATCCAGGCTAACGAAAGCTATCGATTTAGATATCGACAGTGGAGCGATTGACTGGTTAGGACTTACTCCATCGGACACCGATGAACATGGGCAATCCGAGTTCACCCTCGAAAATATTGCTGATGAAGCTGTTCTTTATGATTTTGCAAAACGGATACAACTATGGCATGACAAGGAATTCAAGACGTACCGTGCAGAATATGACGCAGGCACTCGGACTAAGCCGGAAACTGTTCTCGCCGCAGAGTCTATTGTAAAGGCTGGTAATCCGATAGATGCCCCTGCAAGTGGTAGCGAAAGAGTGGCGCTGCGTGAGATTTTCAAACGTTCTAGAGAGATCGCAAAAGCCCAAGGAGTGACAACAACGAACGCTGATGCACAAGCACTTTGGTGGTTTCCTGAAAAAGACCTATATTCCCAGTTGGGTTATCAAAATAAATCAGCAGAGCCAACATCGTATTCTGCTGAGATGATCGATCTCGCGCGTAAAAAAGGTATAGATGATGAAACAATTCAAAATGCGGCCGACAGATCCAGAAGATCTCACGCCGACCGAAGCAAAGCAACTGGCCAGGAACTTAGCCGAGTTACTGAAAAAGAAAAAAGCAACCAGAGCCGAATCGCAAGAGCCTGGCTCCGACTCAACGTCTTCAAGGGCTTTAAGAGAAGCCGAGCAGAAGGAGAGACTGAGGCGACTTTCTTTACCCAGCTCCGTGGCAATGATGGAAGCGTTTGGGTTCAACATGGATCCATAAGAGTCAAGTCCATTGCCGGGTGGAAGCCTGGTGTATCGTTTAGTAATCGGCTCAATAATTCTCGCGCTGACGCCCCCCCAATGTATGAACTCGACACCTCCGGTGAAGGTGGTCAGTTATACATGAATGCTATAGAGGCATCCAAGCAAACGCATGACTACGGTGCCGCAGTATACGTCTACAGTGCAGAGGAGTACTCAGGCATGCGTCTGTTCATGTCGAAAGACGGCACGTCTGGATTCGCTCTGAAGGGTAACGATATCGTATCGGTGTTTAGCACCAAAGAAGGGGCTTCTGGCGCTGTGTTGACCATGCTCGAGCTAGGCATGGAGCAGGGAGGACGCAGGCTTGATGCATTCGACACGGTGCTTCCTGACATGTATGCGCTTCATGGATTCGAGGTAGTGGCCAGAGTTCCTTTCGATGACTCCAAGGCTGAAGAGATGGGATGGGACTACGAAACCTTCAAAGAATTCAACGGTGGCCGTCCAGACGTGGTGTACATGGCCTACACGGCCAACAAATCTCGTGAGTACAAGCGCGAAGGAAAACGGGTTGAGACGAGCGCACAAGCGGAAGCTATACAAGCAGCCGTTGTAGAAGCCAACTCGAACACCCGCCTCATGGAAACGGGGTCAGAATACCGGACCATATCAGGAAAAGAAACCACGCTCGAACCAGCTAAAGACAACAGAGAGGTATCCAAACGCCGGGCTGAATTACGTAAGGAAATAGACAAACTCGCATCGGAGAAGCCAAAGAAAGAACTCAACACGCAATACATAGAGAATCGCGGTCCATCCAGGGGTAAGTTGTTAGCTCGCAGTATGTCCAAGTTCTTCAAACGATACCAGCGCTCTGCTATCATTGGTCTAACTGCGGAAACCCCGCAGGATTATGTTGACCTGATGCAGATCTATCGCGACCCAAGGTTTGAGACATTTAGAATCGTGTACGTTAAGAATGGAGTTGTTGTAGGCCACGACGCCTACTCGCTACGTCTTCCAGGAATGGCGGCTAGTACGCCGAAGACTGCATCTGGCCAGACGAATGTGGAATTTATTGCAGAAGCCATGGCCCGAAATGATGCTGATGGTTTTTTCATTGTTCATAACCACCCAACGGAAAATCCAACTCCGAGTAAGGAAGACGGAATATCCACTGGACAAATCGAACGTCAGTATAAAGGCCAAGGTGAATACCTTGGTCATGTTGTTATTGACTCAGGGAAAGCCGCATTTATTTCCCCCGGGATTTCTAATCGGTACTTCGGTGGAGTTCCACTGGCTGACAGTGACAATAGATATCTCAATGAAGGCCATTACGACATGATGGACACGGTCTCTCCTGAATATGGGTCTCCTGAAATGGATAATCCTGTGTTGGATATAGTAATCAGGAAGACTGAAGACCTTATGACCATTGGTAAGATGATGCGCGACCAGGGAGCCAGAGTCGGCAATGGTTCAGTGCTTATCATAGCTAAATCATCTGCAGGCAAGACAACAATGGTCATGCAGGTACTTGAATCCGAATTGCAAGGAGCTCGAGGTATGGCTTTACTGCGTGGGCAGGCTGCTGCAAACGCAGGCAGAAAAATGTACCTTGTTGGAGCTACCCTCAACACGCTTTCGGCTGAAATGTACGAGGGGCTGATGCGCCAAGGTTTCCTTGATGATGTGGTAGGCATCTATGCACCTGTAAATCCAAATGCCAACGAGCAGTTGTTCTTGTCGAGCTTGGGGCCAGGGCGTGAGATTTCCCTGGCTCAAATAGCTGATCCCTCTGCGATCAAAGCGGTAGCAGAGATGGGTCTCAGCCTTGATGCCATACCCTTTGGCCGTTTTGTGTCAGAAGAGCAGAGCGAATACGCAAAAGTTAGGCACCGTCCTGACTGGGCATTGCCTGGCACACCAAAAGGACAAGACGCTCTCAACGATGCCGACTACTTCCTATTGTTTGATGAAAGCCTGACCGAAAGCATTCCTGGATGGATTGCAGATGCCGAGGCGTGGCTTGCGAAGGACTACGATGGCGCCATGAAGGAGATCTTCTATACGAATCATGGGATGCAGAGCCCCGTTAGCACGATAGCGGCACAGATGATTTACTCGAAAGAAGCCGAGAAAGCTGCCGCCAGCGGTCTCGAAAGTGATTGGGAGTTTGCTGTCGAGCTCGGTTCCAGGTATCGAAATGGAGGGACCGATGCGGGTCGTGTTTTACGTGCCAGGGGAGCTGACTGGAGAGGAGATCCACGCCAGGCATTGCTTGACGCTTTGGCACGTCCAGGAAATCGAGACGAGAAAATCATCCAAGACACGCTCACCAATAATCGTAACGAACTTGATAGAAGCCCCGCACCAAGTGGAGCAAAGTTTGCTGCCGAAAAAGTTACCAAGCTCGAGGGAGAGATTGTTAAGCTGAAGGATCAATTAAAACTTGCCCAAGATGCCCAGGTAAAGGCAGGACTACCGGGATCCGATAAAAATATTGACCAAGAAATTTCGAAGCTAAAAAAACGGATTTCGACTCTTGAGAATAACCTTCGAAATGCAAAAGACCAGCTGGCCAGAGCCAATAAACTCCTTGATACGATCAAAGAGAAACATGCAGCGCGGTTAAAGGAACTGTACGCCAAGAATGCAAGGCTCGCGAAACGCATAAATGATCTACTGAAGGATAAGGGAATTGATGTCACAGGAACCGTTACTCCAGACAAGGCCAGGGACGGGGTAACAACTATTGAAGGAGCCAAGAGCTCTTGGGGCGAGCGCATCTACGAATTTTACGTAAGCAACATCCTATCTGGTTTTCTCACATGGGGCGCAAACGCTATCGGTAACACGCTGGGTACGGCCTGGGACTTTACGATCCAGCAATGGGCAGAAGTGGCTATGGCGTCTGGCCAAAGAGCTTTAGGTATTGGCGGTCAAGATGGTCCAAGGGCGGGCGAGATGGTGCATCTATACAAAACACTGATGAGACCCAAAGTGTGGGGTAAAGCATTGCTTCTTGCTGGTGAGGCCTATATAAAAGAGACCCCAATGGTTGTTGATAAAATGGGGATAGGCACGGACAAAATGGACAAGGGATACCAACAACATGCTATTCCCGGTTTATTCGGTAGACTTGTTCGTGGCTGGGGAGTGGGTATACTTCTCTTCCTGGACGAGTTCGCAAAGTCGTTGGTATACGACTCTGAACTGGTTGCATATGCCTACCGGATGGCGAAGAACGAAGGTCAAAGCACAGATCCAAACGAGATTGCTCCTGCTGGAGATGGTGTGAAGAAGTACGCTGACGGAAGCACGTCCATAGCTACACGAGAGGTGCAATACGGCAAGAGCGACCTTGAACTACGCATGGAAGAGTTGATGGACAGTCGCGACTCACCCGCCAAACACATGGCCTATGACAAGGCGCTCTACCTGTCGTACCAGAATGAGTTAGGAAAACAAGGTGCAGACACACAGAAATCTCTAAAAGGCATTCCATTTTTCGGGAATTATGTATTTACATTCATTAAAACACCTATTAACATTGCTAAAGTAATAGCCAGGAAGACTCCTCTCGTTGGAGCAGTGGGAGCAGCGTGGGCCTGGAAACAAGGTAATCTGAAAGGTACAGAGCGCGTTCGAGTAGCCGAACAACTCATTGGTGCTGCCATGTTTGCCTTCTTTATCATAACCGTTGGCGGTGAAGACGAAGAAGGACGTCCATACCTTACAGCCGCACCCCCTCCGGGAGCTGGAGCTAGGGAATGGGAGCAACGCGGCATTCAGGGGCATTCCATATTGATTAAAGGCACCTACATGCGGTATGATCGTTGGGAGCCTCTTGGCACAGTCGTGGCATTGATGGTTGATCTCGTTCACAAAATAAATGGAGCTTCGGATTCTAAAACTGTTGGTGATTTGAGCCTCCAGGCTATGGAGCTTATCTACGGGTCGTTCATGAGTAAATCGATGCTGACCGGAGTTTCGGACGTCATGGCGGTAGCGGAATCACCGGACAGGCTGCCCGACTACATAGCAAAGAAGATTGGATCGTTTGCCCCAAAGTTCATAGGGCAGTTCGGGAAAGCCGCTGATCCTTACTACAGAGATACTAGACCAAAAGGGGAAGGATTGGAAGGATTAACCGACATCGCTCGAAAGGCAGCGTACCAAGCCCTACCATTCGAAGGAACACCATTTACACCAGAGCCAGCAGTAGACATATGGGGTCGTGAGCGTACTAAAGACTACACAGGTGGTCAAGTATCTAGCTTCCTGCTTCGGTTGATGCTACCAGTTGCCATGGAGAATTCTATTGTATTTAGAGGAGACATCTGGATTGCCCGTTACAACGAAGATTTCCCGGATGAAAGATGGTTCCCGCAATTACCACGCCCCGACTTTACGCTGTATAGGAAAGAAATCGTCCTTAACGATAACCAATACCATGAATACCTCCAAATCCGTGGTGAAACTGCAAAAGAGATATTCACAAATCTATTGACCGAAACTAGGAACCGTAAAGGCGAAGTAGTTCCTCCTGCTCTCAATGTGAATACTCCACAACGCAACGAGAAAGACTTCGCGGAGCGGGCATTCTCAACAGCATCACGGATCGCTAAGATTAAGATTGCAGTGAAATACTTCAAAGGAGAGCAGTGGCTCAGTCAGGAACAGATCGACTCTATTACAGAGACAAATCCTTCGAATCCTGAACGGACGCAGCTTCAACCATTGCGGCCTCCAGAAGAACGTTAATCTTAGACGGGAGCACGATGTGTGACTTTCTATGCTCTGGTAGCATGTTCAATCTCCTAGCCATAATCATTTCCAACAAGAATCTGCTCTCCCACTCTTCAATGGTCGTGTATTCTGTGATTTCAATCATCTTTCGGTGCTCCCATCCGGTGAGCCCACAAGGCTATTAAAAAGGCGTCAGACGTGGCTAGGGTGATCTTCTCACCCGGAAAGTACTGCTGCGCCAGCCCCTTGAGCCTGTTTTTCCACTGTGTAGGTGATTCCATCCAGTCTTTCTTCTTTTGGCCAGGTTTCAACTCGTCGCACCGCTTGCGAGGCGGAATACCTAAATCCTTCATCCATGCCTGAGGACGGACATCTACGAACGGAATTCCCGCACTAGCAAAAGCCTGGAGCATCTGGCCGTAGCCTTTCCCGAATGTAAATGTGGACACCACTCCTTGACCCGGCATGGAATGCACAGACTCCACAGCCCCAAAAACGATGTCATATTTGTCTGTGAGCTGCTTAAAAAGAGCCGCTACGCCTGCAGGACTGTCTGGCCACTTGTATGCCACTCCGTTGCCAATGCTTGTTATAACGGCCACGCCGCCACCTTTACCTGGATCGCCGCCTATGTATGCTTTCATTTTTATACCGCGTCCATCGTCTGAACGTTTATGCGCCAATTATTAGCACCTACTTTCGTTGAT
>TARA_R110000868_G_scaffold283442_3_pt1 | contig 11334 bp, 13 predicted proteins | sample TARA_R110000868 | Tara Oceans TARA_R110000868 (sample SAMEA4397489) | marine metagenome | biome: Polar Biome; feature: [SRF] surface water layer (ENVO:00010504); material: water (ENVO:00002006), including particulate matter (ENVO:01000060) such as... | depth 5 m | reverse complement strand
ATATAAGATTCAGTTTGATACGCCGACTATAGCTGATGGTGTATCGCTAGATGCTACATTTCCAACACGAATTGTGTTTACAGAAGCGGGGACTTATCTTTTAGGTTTCTCCGCCCAAATCACTTCAACCAATGCAAGCTCTGTTGAGTTTAGGTTTTGGCCTGTAATTAATGGCACAAACGTTTCTGGCTCTACTATCGTGGCAAGCCTTGCCGCAAACGGAGATACCACTGTCGTTTCGCGCACGGCAATATTTGCAATGACCGCTGGCAGCTATATTGAAGTTGCGTGGTCAACCACAAGCACATCGTCTTATCTTGAAGCTCACGCGGCCAATGGGTATTCTCCGGCATCCCCTTCCGCAACGCTTTCAGTAACAAGAATAAGGGCGTAATGTATGCCAAGAGACTTTATGCTCTCAGACGAATTAGAAAGATGCCAGCCTTGGATAGAGGCTGCTCTTGAATATTCCGGCGGGACACATGAGTTTGATGATGTTGTGAGCAACATTGCAAATGGGACAATGCAGCTATGGCCAGCGCCAAAGGGGTGTATTGTCACTGAAATTGTGATATACCCTAGAAAGAAGTTTATTAACATTTTTCTGGCTGGCGGCGAATTGGAACAAATATTGGACATGGATGATGATGTTAGAGCGTGGGCAAAGGCTCAAGGCTGCACTGGCGCAACCATGTCTGGTCGTATAGGATGGAAGAAACCGTTACAGCCGTTGGGGTGGTCGCCATTGCATACCCACTTCCAAAAGGAGATTTAGATTATGGCAAAAGGTGGAACTACTAATACAGATACAACCATGCCAACATGGATGGAAACTGGCCTTCAACAGGGCATGGGGATGGGGCGCGATGTGTCTCAAATGGGATACGTTCCTTATTACGGGCCGGACGTAGCCTCATTTAGTCCCATGCAGCAAGCTGCATTCGAAGGGACAGACACGATGGCTAGTGCCTTTGGGATGCCCACAACCGGCGGTCAACAGTATATGCCGGAGCCGACAACATTTGCTGGTGGGGTTCAAGGATATTCTTCTCAGCCACTTTATCAGCAATCAGTAGATACTCTAAGGTCTGAGCGCCCAGCACAAGCCGATTATTTGGCCAGCTTTGGCATTGATCCACAAACAGGCGCGGTTGGTTCACGCGCACCATCAAGACAGCCCGTTGCCCTTGAAATGCAAGGCGGCGGCGGCGGCAAATAGGAGATTAACATGGCTGGCGGTGCAAACCCTCAAAACACACAAGCGGCGTCAAACCAAATGGCTGGCGCAAACCCATATCAACAGGCGGCTGGTGCGCAGCAAGGAGCGCTTGGCGCAACTGCTATGAACATGGGTCAAACTGCCGCTGGCGGAATGGCTAATTACCAGAACCCATATGAAAACCAAGTTGTCCAGCAAACCATGCAGGACGTAGGCAATCAGGCGGCTGTTGGGCTTAACCAATTACGCGGTCAAGCAACGCAAGCAAAAGCCTTTGGTGGCGCAAGGCACGGTATAGCTGAAGCAGAGGCCATGAAGGGCTATCAGCAACAAGCATTAAACCAAGCCGGTCAATTGCGTCAGCAGGGCTTTAACACGGCTCTAGGGGCCTCTCAGACTGATCTATCGCGCCAATTAGGTGCCGCTGGACAACTGGGGCAGCTTGGGCAGCAATCTTTTGGCTATGGTCAGTCAATTCAAAACCAGCAAACGAACCAAGGCCAGCAACAGCAACAAATGATGCAGAACCTTATCAATGCGGCTAAAGGCCAATATGCTGGGTACACTGGCGCACCACAACAAGGTCTAAACTCATTTCTTGGAACACTTACAGGAATGCCTAATACTTCAGGCCAATCTACGTCTAACAATCCGGGATTGTTCAATTATATGCAAACACTTGCAATGATGTAATTGGAATAAAAATGGCCAATATGTCCCTTCTTAGCCCCAATAATATAGCTGCATTTAAGCGGCTAGAGGAGCTATTTGGCGGGCCATTAAATGTGACAAGTGGCTATAGAACTCCAGAACAGAATGCGTCTGTTGGCGGGGCCAAGAAAAGCCAGCACATGGATGCAAACGCTGTTGATATTTCAACGTCTGGAATGTCTCAGCAGGAAGTTCAAAACCTTACTGACTTAGCAAAGCAATCTGGTTACAGGGGCATTGGTGTATATGACAACAGTGTTCATTTTGATGTTGGATTGCCGCGTGTTTGGGGAAGCTCTCAAAAGTACGACAGCGCTCCAGATTGGTTAAAACAATCGTATGATGCGGGCGGTTACGCTCCGATGGGAATAGGGAACGAAAATATGTCAATGAACCCTGATGTGCCACCAAGGGCTGGATTGCTGGGATTTTATGACCGCATGAGAAAGCCAGACGAACAAACCGGCCTGAACCCCATGCAGCGTTTTGGTGCGGCCCTTGACCCATTAATTCTTCCATCCATGCGAATGGGTGAGCAAGTCCGTGCCTCTGGTCAGCAAAGAGTGGCTGATTTAACAAAAAATAGAACAATGGCCGAATTGCAGCGGTTGGCTCAATCTGGAGACAAAAAAGCTGAAATGCTTTATGCCGCAGTAAAATCTGGCGCATTAACTCCATCAGAAGCATATAAGCAATATGTTTCCGATAAAATGTCTAGTGGAAATGATCCAACAAGATCAACGCAGCGTTACCTCAACGGGACGGTTTATGCGGTTACTGATAAGGGGATTAAAGTTTACAATCCTCAAGGCAATCTTGTCACCGGCGCTGAAGCTGAAAAAGTTCTTCAAGAAGCTAATGATTATGAAAACAAAAACCGTGCGGTTGGGCTTGGCTTGTCTGAACAAGCTAAACTTCAACAGCAATATGCAAATGATGCGTTTTCCACTGTTGACAAGCTGTCAGCAAGTTTAGGGAATATTGACACAGCTATTAAAGCAATTGATGACGGTGCGCCACGCAATATGTTTACCAATTTGCTTCCAGACGTTACGGCGGAAAGTGGTCAATTGACAAGCGCATTGCGGCGCATGGGCCTTGATGTGATTAGCTCTGTAACTTTTGGTGCGCTTTCTCAGGCAGAACTTGAAGTTGCTATGTCAACGGCCTACCCTGCAAACGCTTCAACCCCCGAATTGCGTCAATTCCTAGTAGACCGCAAAGCTGCTGTTCAGAAATTATTGGCCTATACTGAAGAAGCGGCTACGTTCCTTTCTAACCCAAGCAACACAAGGGCTGATTGGATGCAGATTGCCAAAGAACGGCGTGACGCAAATGTTGCTGGCGAAGGCGGAAATCCGTATATGAATATGACTGAAGCGCAATTGAATGAAGTTTACGCTGGTTACAATAACTTAAATAACGCTCAACAAGCGCAATTCCTAGAAGCACTCAAAGCAAAACAGGGGGGTTAATAGACATGGCTACGATTGAAGAAATGCTTAGAAGCCTTGAGCAAAATCAACCAAATGCGCAAAAAACTCCAGCCCAAATGTTAGCTGAACTTGAGGCGGCTCCACCAACTCCGGCGGTTTCTCAGGATCAATCTTTAATGCAATGGTTAAAGGGTGGTCGCAAAGAAGAAACCATTCCTATGATCCAAGGTGCAAACCTTAATCTTCCAAGGTCAAAAGCTGCACAAATGACTGCTTTGCTTGCAACGACAGCAAGTGATGATCGGTTGCAGTCTGGCATAAAATCTATCATTCCAGAGGCTACTTTTAACAAAGACCAATATGGAAACCTTGTTGTTGTTGCCCCAATACATGACCAAGAAGGAAACCCAACACAGCAATTCACACGGTTTTACCCTAATCCAAAAGGTCTGAATGCTGTTGATGTGATGCAAGCGGCTGGCGCTTTGAGCCTTGGTGAGGCAATTGCTTTGACGGGCGGCGCAATAGGTTTACCAACTTCAGGACTTCTTGGCGGCGCATTTATCGGCGGCACTGATGCCGCACTTGTTGAGCTTATGAGTAGCAAATTAACTGATGATCCTTACCAGATTTTTGACGTTCCATTAGGAATGATTGGTGGCGCTGCCGGTGCTAAAGCCGCACAGGTTTTGGGAAATCTTATTCAAAGATTAAAAACCACACCAAGTTCAGTTTTGGACAAAAGTGGAAACCTCAAGCCAGAGGTTCGCAAAGTATTAGAAGATGCTGGTTTAGACCCTGACGGCATCTCTGCTGAACTTGCTGCGGCAATATCCCGTGATGTTGCACAGGTTGGAAAACCACAGGCGGCTGCATCTGTTGCCGCTGCGCAAAGCCTTCCCGTCCCAGCAACGCTAACGCGGGGTCAGGCATCCGGTTTAAAATCTCAACAATTGTTTGAAGATGCTTTAAGTTCTGGGCAACTTGGAACATCCGCAGAAACATTGATGCAAAAAACAGCCGATTTACAGCAAGGTCAGCTTGGCCAAAATCTTGAGCAAATAAGATATGGTCTTGGCGGCGCAAGAGTTGATGAGCTTGGAACTGCAAGCGCAATGGCGCAAGAAGCATTAGCTCAAAAAAGAAAAGCGGAACAAAGAATTGCAAGTCAAATGTTTACTGAGGCTGAACAAGCTGGGTCTGCATTTGTTACGCCAAATGTTGCCGGTGAAATGGCTGACAATATGCGTGGTGTTTTGCGTGGATATAATCCATCAGAAACAACGGCCACTTCTCAGGTTATTTCCGAAATGGAAGAAATATTAGCTTCCAGCGGCGACATTAAATCATTGTTCCAGTTACGCCAGAGATTGGTGAACACTGGTTCGGCTGGCTCTCAAGAACAACGCGCCGCGTCACTAGCTAGAAAAGAATTTGACAGAACCCTTGAGAAATACGTCGATCAGGAATTGTTAAGTGGATCATCTGAAGCCGTAACCAAACAAATTGCAGCTATTAGAAATTATGCTGAGTTTGCATCGCGCTGGAAGTCTGATGGCATTCTAAACAAGTTAACAGAAAAATCCACAATTAGCGGGACAAGAACCTTTACTCATCCACCTGAAAATGTTGCTAATTATCTTTTTGGTGCAAAAGGTTCAAAACTTGTAGCCGCAGGACAAATGACACGCGATCTTTTAACTTTGAAAAAAGAACTTCCAATAGAGCAATGGAATGAACTTCGCCAAGAGGCTTTTTTATTGATGGCCAACAGGGCAAAGGGTGCTGTTGACAATCAGGGTCGGGCGCAAATCTCTGGCGCAAAGTTCCAAAGCTTTTGGAATGACATGAGGACAAATAACCCATCTCTTGTTAGGGGGTTGTTTTCAAAAGAAGAAATTGAAACTATTTCAAAATTTGCTTCTGTTGCATCAAGAATGACTTCTGGAGCAAAAAACTATTCAAACACTGCAAATATGGCTGGCTCTCTCTTAAATAGACTTGCCCGTGGCCTTGGTAATACAAGCATAGCCCAATTGGCAATTCGTGCGCCGCTTATCCGTGGCATAACTGAGGCAGTTGGCGCTACAAGCGCTTTGCGGGCCACACAGATTCCACTTGGCGTTAGGCCGTATGGTCAGGCGGCTGGTTTAGGCGGCGCTGCAATGGCTGGTGACGTTGGCGGAAATATGGGGTATGATTTCTATGAAAATGTCACAGGCGCTAGAATACCACGCTAGGAGAAACAAATGCGTTTAGAACCACTAGATCAAACACAGATTGAAAGCATTGTTTCCAAAGCAATTAGCGATGCTGTTGACTTTATTGATGCAGAGATTGCCCCGCAGCGGATCAAGGCGCAGCGCTACTTTGACGGTGAAGTTGATATTGGCTATGAGAAAGGCCGGTCAAAAGTTGTGGCCACAAAGTGCCGTGAGGTTGTTCGTGGCATCAAGCCATCAATTCAACGCATATTTTTGACTAGCGAAAAAGTAGTAGAATTTATCCCAAGGGGTAGTGAGGATGTTGCAAATGCAGAGCAATGCACATCGTATTTAAATTATAAGTTTAGCCAAAAAAATGGCTATCGTCTGCTGAATGATGTTTTTCAGGATGCGATGGTTAAAAAAGCCGGCATTGCTTATGTTTATTACAACAAAGAAATGAAGTCTGAAATTCATACATTTACCGGCTTGAGCGATGAAGCTTTTGCTATGGTTGTAAATGATGATGATGTTGAGGTTCTTGAACATAGCGTTCACATGAGCATGAGCGCTGATCCAATGGGCGTTGATGTAGAAATGCCGGAGCATGACGTTAAGATTTCAAGGTCAGCTTCAGACGGCGATATTTGCATTGAGAGCGTTCCACCTGAAACTTTCTTTGTGGATCGTAATGCCCGCAGCATGGACAATTTTTACATAGTCGGACACAGCACAGAAATGCGCGTAGCTGACGTTCTGGCTATGGGGTATACACTTGATGATCTAAGCGGTCTTGATGGTTCAAACTATAGCACAATAAAAGATCAGGCTGAGTTTGAACGCCGTGGTTATTCCGTTGATGTAGATGAAGACGAGAACATTTCTAGTGCGTCTAAAAAAATCACTGTAACCATAGCTTTCATGGAGCTTGATATTGAAGGCAGTGGCATTCCCAAGCTCTATCAATTTATTTGCGCTGGGGCTAATTACCACCTTTTAGGTTTCTATGAGGCCGATCACGCTCCATATGCCATTTTTGAGTGCGATCCAGAGCCACACGCCTTCTTTGGTACATCTTTGGTGGATTTGGTCATAAACGATCAAGATGCCGCCACAGCGATGCTTAGAGGCGTTCTGGACAACGTAGCCTTAACGAACAATCCGGCCCTGCAAATTATAGAAGGGCAAGTGGCCGTTTCTGATTTGCTCAATAATGAAATTGGCCGGATTATTCGCGTCAAACAGCAGGGCGCAATACAAGAAATGACTGTGCCATTTACTGCCGGTCAAACACTTCCAGCGCTGCAATATTTTGACCAGCTTGTAGATAACAAAACCGGCGTATCAAAGATGGCGCAAGGTCTTGATCCTGATGCTCTGAAATCTTCCACAGCAACGGCTATCGCTGCGTCTATGGAGGGTCAAACAGGTCAGGCAGAGGTGATTGCCCGCAACTTTGCAGAAGGCGGTATGCGGCGTTTGTTTATGCTTATGCTTGATTTGATGGTTAAGAACACAGAGCAAGAAGAAATAGTTCGTTTGAACGGTGCTTATGTGACTATTGATCCAAGGTCTTGGAATACTGATATGGACTTAATTGTTAATGTCGGAATAGGTACTGGCCGTGAAAATGAGCGGATGGGGGCATTGCAGCAAGCATTTGCCATCCAACAGCAAGTTTATCAAGGTTATGGGCCAGCTAATGGCATCGTCACTCTTACGCAAATGCGCAACACTATGGCCGATATGTTGGCAATTGGTGGCATTAGAAATGCAGATCGTTACTTCATGCCGATGACGGCTGAAATCGAACAGCAAATGATGATGGCTCAACAGCAACAGCAAGCTATGGCTGCGCAAAATCAACCGCCACAGAATGATCCTAACGCGGCATTCATGCAGACTGAGGCAATGAAAGCTCAAACACGCGCACAGGTTGACATGGGTCGGGCGCAGATGGATTATCAATACAAGATGCACAAACTTGGAATGGATGATGATTTGCAGCGCGACAGCATGGTTCAGGACTTGGCCGTTAAGGTTGCTGAAATTCTTGGCAAGTATGGAACGGCTGTTGATGTTGCATCTGTCAAGCAGGATCAGGATGCTGTTCGTCAGCACAACGGACAAATGATGGGTATTCAAGGTGGATATTGAACTAAGGGCAAAGCGCTCAAAATCATTACTGGGAAATGATTGGTTCACAGAAACCTTAAAGGATTTGCGTGAACAGCAAAAAACTGTTTTTGCAAATAGCGGGGCTAACGAAATTGAGCGCCGTGAGGAAGCGCACGCAATTCTGCGTGCATTAAATGCAATTGAGTATTCGCTGCAAGCCGATGTGGATGCGGTAGAACTCATTTTAAACAAGGAACGGCACCGTGGAAACGACTGAACCAATCAATGGCAACGACTTTGAGGCGGTTGCGGCTAATTTGATTATGAATATGCCTCAAAATCCTGATGTATCTACAGCAAAAGCTGCAAAAGTAACTGATGACGGTCAGTCTGATGTTGATGATGATGTGGAGGAAAATCAAGATGACATCGAAACCCAAGCCGATGATAATGATGATTTGGGTGAGGATTACGAAGAAGCTGAAGAAAGCGAAGTTCAGCAAGAGCCTGTTTTCACTGTCAAAGTTGATGGTGTTGAAAAAGAGGTATCCTTGGACGAACTCAAACGTGGATATTCAGGGCAAAAGTACATCCAAAAGGGTATGGCTGAAGTTGCTGACGTTAAAAAAGAAATTGAGCAAGTTCAGCATAAAGTAGCCCAAGAACGTCAAGTTCTTATTAACTTAATGCAACAAGTCCAAAATGGCGACATTCCAAAAGTGCCTGAATACCCATCAGAGGAACTAAGAAGCAGTGACCCTCTAGGATTTTTAGAAGCAGAAGCGGGGTATCGCAGAGCTATTGACAGACGCAACCAATGGGAACAGCAAGTTCGTTATGTTGCGCAGCAAGATGCAAACCAAAAGGAACAGCAAAACAATCAGTTTCTTGAACAGCAAGCATTGCGTCTTGCTGAATGGATGCCTGAATTTGCTGATCCAAGAAAACGGTCTGCATTTATCAAGGAAACAACTGAAAAAGCCAAAAGACACTACAAGTTGACAGACGAACAGATTGGTCATGTCAAAACGGCTGATGAGGTTGTTATCTTGCGTGATGCCATTAAGTGGCGTGAATTACAGGCTGGCAAATCCAATGCTGAGAAAAAAGCAGAGGGTGCGCGTCCTGTAGTCAAACCGGCGGCAAAACGTGCGACAATATCAGGACAAGCGGCAAAGTCTAAGAATGCGGCGGCAAACATGCGCAACCGTGGTGACGCAGATAGCGTTGCTAACTGGTTGCTTTCTTAATTCTTTTGCATTGAAAGGACACAGCAAATGGCTGTTACAGCAAACACAAACGAGACATATGATGTCACAACCATCCGCGAAGATTTGGCTCCAGCTTTAGCCAGCATTTCGCCTCTTGAAACTATTTTTATGTCAACAATCGGTACACGCAATGTAGAGAATACCTACTTTGAGTGGAGTGAAGTTGACCTAGCTGCGGCTGGCGCAAACCGCGCAATTGAGGGCGATGCTTCGCCAGCAAACACAGCACCTACAAACGCTGTTAGAAAAGGAAACTATACGCAAATCAGTACGAAGGTTGTAGAGGTTTCCGATACTGCAAATGCCGTAAATGGTGTTGCTGACGCTCAGACTGTTGCCAAGCAAGTTGCTTACAAACTTTCTGAAATGAAGCGCGATATGGAAAAAATGATGCTAGACAATGTGGCCGCATCGGCTGGTGCTTCTGGCACTGCCCGTCAAACCGCTGGTCTACCCGCATTTTTGACTACCAACGTAGAGCGCGACACTGGTGGTGCTAACGGTACTACATCTGGTGCTGGCGAAAGCGGCCATGTGAACGCAGCGGCTACAGATGCCGGTACTACACGGGCCATCACTGAGCCTCTTTTGAAAGCTGTCATCGCTTCATGCTGGGGCGAAGGTGCGCAACCAACTGTTGTTCTTTGCGGTTCTTCGCAAAAGCAAACAATCTCTACCTTCACTGGTAACGCAACACGGTTTAAAAACGCTGAAGACAAGAAATTAAGCGCGGCTATTGACGTTTATATTTCTGATTTTGGCCAATTACAAATCGCTCCGGCTCGTCATATACGGCCTAGAGATGTGCTTGTACTTGACCCAAGCTATGCGTCTGTTGCTTACCTATCGACAGCGAAACAAAAACCATTAGCCCGCACAGGTTTGTCTGAGCGCCGGTTAATTTCCGCTGAATATGGACTCCAAGTGACTTCGCAAAAAGCACACGGCATTATTGCCGATTGCTCATAACAACAAAGAGGGGGGCCAAAAGCCCCCTTCACTTTAATGGGAGTTAAAAATGAAGATTGAAATTATTACAAATCGCAAACCATTTGTTAATGGGAAAGCGGCTGATTTTGGCGAAGTGTTTGACGTTTCAAATGAGGAAGCTAGAACAATGGTAGGCAACGGATTTGCCATTATCATTGAAGATTCAAAACCAGAAATTAAAAAACCAACAGCAAAGAAAAATGTCAAATAATATTTTAAATACTCAATGGCTTGCAGAGGATGGCAAAGTTGTTGTCAAGCGCTCTCAGGACGTAAGCCACATCCTTGATTTCAACAAGTCCAAACAATCAGATGGACATAACCGTAAATCAGATTTACGCCACGTTGGTCAAATTCCTTTTGTTGTCGCTGAACAATGGATGAAGGAATGTGGGTGCAAATTAGGGTCGCCAGAATACTTAGAATATGTTAAAAAGAAGTTATTATCTGGCGATTACAATAAATTAATAATTCATGGATATTAAAAAAATGAAAACTGAAGATTTGACGGGCTTTATAGTTGCTATTTGTGGTAGCATTGTTGCTGCCGGATGGTGGGCAGTTAATAACGTATTGACCAACAAATCTAAAATTATACTTCTTGAACAAAGAACTGATATGATGATTTCTCTTATGAAAGAGATGCGTGAAGACCAAAAGGAAATGCGCAGGGATATAAAACTTATTCCAAGATGATTTGCGTACTGGCCGGCGTGTTTGCCTCAATGCTCTGGCCCGCCAAACTGTACACGGTTTGCTATTACGCTTGCCCAACCTTGGATTACACTCAAAAATATGTTAGTATCTATAGGACGTATGGGACTTACTGCCCATTAAAATGGACTGTAGGGGAATGAAATGCTTGACCCAGTTAGCATAGGATTAGCAATTTCAACTGCCAGCAAGGCGTTTGAGATGATCCAAAAAGGCTTCTCAGTGGGTCGTGAGCTAGAAGCTATGCACGGGGACATGACGCGCTGGATGGGGGCTACGGCAGAAATTGCCGCTACCGCAGAAAGCGCAGAGAATGCTGGCGTTATAACCCGTATGCTCAAAGGTTCTGGGAATATAGAGCAAATTGCCACTCAGGCCATCCTAGCAAAAAAACAAATAGAACAACAAAGATATGAATTGATGGTTCATATTAGGCTAAAATACGGAATGAAAACTTGGGATGATATCCTAAAAGCCGAAGGCCAGTTACGCAAAGCAAAGGCAAAGGCGCTAGAAGAACAGCGTAAGTTTATTGAGCGATCCGTTCTTATCGTGGTAATGACTATTATTGTCGGCGGTGGTGGGTTTGGTCTTTGGGCTTGGGCTGATTATTTAAAAGGGTGAGCATGAAAATCGTTCAAAGCGGAAAGTTTTATGTTTTATATGACAAA
>TARA_R110000868_G_scaffold95713_4_pt1 | contig 11340 bp, 16 predicted proteins | sample TARA_R110000868 | Tara Oceans TARA_R110000868 (sample SAMEA4397489) | marine metagenome | biome: Polar Biome; feature: [SRF] surface water layer (ENVO:00010504); material: water (ENVO:00002006), including particulate matter (ENVO:01000060) such as... | depth 5 m | reverse complement strand
TGCTCTGCAAGGGCGCGGTCGAAGTCCGCATCGTTCTCATAGCCAACCGCATCAAGGGCTGCATCTGTCAGGTAATCAGCGCCAGCAGCGGCGTACTTGGCTGTGCCGAATGTAGCCTTGTCAGCAGCATTGCGGGCTATAGTCATAGCGGAATCAAACCAGCTATCTTCGTCTTCTACGGAACCGCCTTCTGCATAGCCCCACGGAGTAGGGTTTTCCGCCCAATACTTTTCAATGTTATCAGCCCATTCGTTTGTAGCCTTTTGCTTCGGGAACTGCGTCATAGCCGACTGATAGGCTTTTTGAGAGTCAATCTTTGCATTGGGGTGAAGCTTATCAAACCACTCAGGGAACATAATGCGAGAAGGGGTTACATTTTCAAAACCACCCGAATAACCTTCAGGAGACTGAATTTTGTTTGTGTAAGTCCCATGCTGTATGCCCTCAGTAGACGTTTCTGCTGTTGGCTTGACCTTCATCATAGAGAAGCCTGTTGACCCCGCAGGAACACCAAGCAGGCGCGGCTCAGATACAGCGAAACGAATTTCCCCCACATCAGGGAACCCCGAAGCGCGGTATTCTTTTTTATCTAGCTTTTTCGCAAAATCAGACAGGTGAGTTCCGGGACGGTTGCGCGCATTCATAAACTCAAGAGCCTTTTGCGTCTTCATAATACCCGGCCACCCCGGATAATCACGCTTCATTTCGGCGTCAAACCTTGCAATATCAGCGGCTGCAACCTTCGCATTCGGCATCATGTTAATGATGGTGTTCGCCACCATATGAGTGCTGTCAACAGCCTGCGGACCCATAGTGTAGGATGAAAGATACGGGACCTCTCCCTCATTTGTCCGCGAGGAAAGGCGATCTGCCATAGTTTTTGCAGCACCTTGACGGCTTGCCCAGCCAGCCGGGTTATCTCCAGAGCCAAATACATCGCGCGAGAATTCAAACCCGCCATGAAGGTCTGTCGGAGTTACTAACGGTGTATCGCCTACTTTCGTAAGACGCTTTCCAGCGGCGCTAAGGTCGCCAATTGCTGGGTATATAACAGCGTTTTCTTTTACCAAGTCATGCGGGCGCTTAGAAAGGTAGTCCTTAAGATTACGGACCTGATCATATTCAGCCTGCATTTCTGACATTGGAGTGCCAAAACGCTCATTGCCAAGGATAGGAACGCCGCTTTCAAAGTTACGGGATTTATCAATTAACTTTCTGCCCTCAAGGCGAAATGCCTCATCGACAGGAGCGGGCGGAAGATTTCCAAATTCACGCCGAAGATATTTAAGAGCGGCCTCTACGTTCTTGTCATTAACAAAACCCCTGCCAGCATAGCCCTCACGGACTGAACCGCCTTCGGCTTTCGTAATGTCAGGATTTTCAAAATCATACTCGCCAGTATTGCTAACGGCGGACTTTATGCGCTTCGGATCAAACACAAGGAACTCCTCATCGCGCGCTTCTTGGTGACCAAGGCGGGCATCCATTGCCCTGTCACCGTAAGGTATGGGGTTGTCGCCGCCAAACACTATGCCATCGTAGCCTTCCGCCTCTAAAGCGGAGCGGGCCTCTGGCGAAATGATGCGCGGGAACTTAAGGTCACCGCCTTGATATTTGGCTGCGGCTTCTTTGATCTTGCGCGGATGATCCAACACCAGCGGATTGCGAACGTCAGCATATACAGGCATGACGTTAGCGCCTTCCTTGAAGGTGCTGGTAAACTTGCCAAGATCATTAAGCTCTGCCGCCTGATGATAGGCGGGCTGATAATCGGGATATGGGCTGAGAAAAACAGCAGGCCCACTGCGGTTCTCCGGGGATGCGCGGAACTCAAATATGTCTTCAGGCGTCATGTGGTAAAGACGCATGGGATCACCCTGCGGCGTCTTCAGGCGGGTGTTAGCAAACGCTGTCTTGGCGGCGTCATCTCCGCTGCCCATAACCAACTTCAACGCCTGATCTACAACGTCACCAATCACACGCCCCTTGCCAGAGTATCCTTCGCGGACTGAGCCGCCCCCAGCCTTTCCCACGCGATATTCTTCATCCGCCATCGTAGCCGCCAGCGCCTGCTTGGGATCAAGTTGTTCCATCAGGTTGTAACCCAGCATGGCAGATGCGCCAGCGATTCCGTACTTGCGAACGATGGAGATTAACTTGTCATCGAAGACAACGTAGTTGCGGGTGCCATCGCCAACACTGCGCGACCCTGCATCTAGAAACTTGATTCCGGGTATGCCCGCTTCTTTAAGCAGGGCTGAAGCCTCACTAGGGTTTTGGGCAACTGCCGCATAAACTTGATTGCCAGAAGCAAATTTCCCGCCAAGCTTAGGATTGGCTTCATTAAGAACAATGCGGGCCATTCGGTACTTAGGGTTTTTGTAAGCGGCATCCCAAGCAGCCTGAAGGGCCTTGTCATCAGGATTTGCCAAAACATCACCAGACAACTTGTCCATCTGGGCATCAAGAAGTTTAGCTTCCTCAACAGAAGGAAAAAATTTTCTCACTGCTTCCGGCTGATTACTCAGCGGCTTGTCCCAATCAAGGAAGGCGTTGGGGTCGGCGTCTATGTTGACTTCGTACATATGGCCGGGGTTGATCTTCACATCTGGAGATACAAGCAAACCCTGCAACCTGTTCAACCTGTCTGCGCGGTTAACAAGATTTGCCTCAATGCCCCAATCATTCTGCGGCTTCACCTGAGAAACATCAGAGACACCAAGATCGTACAAATCCCTTTTGTTCTGTTCACTAAGGCGATTGATGGTGTCCTTTAATTCATTGGGATCACCGCCATGACTTGAAAACATATCCAAGACATCCTGCCCGTACTTTTGAGAAATTTCTGGCTCCGGGGCATTCAGAAGATAATTTTTAGGAGACAAAGCATCACGGTAAGACTTTGCAATTCCTTCACGATCAGCAAAGTACAGCCCATGCCCGTAAGCCTGCGCGCCCTCGCCCGTACCAAGCTTTGACATACTGAACTTGTCAAACGAATGGGGGGAGCCGTGATACGCACGGATACCAGCCTTGGCAGCTTCATCGCCTTCACCACTCAGCAGCTTCGCTGTGAAGTCCAGTGCGCCCTTTACGATGTCGCTCTTACCAGCCATTTACGCCTCACCCAATCAAGCCCGGTTTCGGCTTCTTACCCGGAGCCTTCGGGGCGGGCTGTGGCTTGGTAGCCGCCTGCAATGCGATCTTCTGCATGTCAGAACCCTGCATTGCCTTCTCATGATCCATCTTCATGGCATCGCGCTGCAAGTTGACCATCGCCAGCTTCTCGCGGCTGTCACGCTCCTGCGCGCGGTTCTGGCCGTCCATCGTGATGTCCTTCTCATCGACATCAAGCTCCTTGGACTTCAGGTGCAAGTCAGCACGGTCGTTCTCCGCGCTCATCATGGCCGCCTGAGCGTTGATCATGTCAGCCGGGTTCGTGCCTTCCTTGGTAGCGCCGATCTCAGACATGGTCTTCTGGGCCTGTGCAGCCTTCAGGGCGGCATCAGACTGGGTCTTCATGGTTTCGTTCGCCATCTTGGACTTGGTGGCTTCCAAGCCAATTGCGGACGCCATAGCCTGCGGCGACATCTCACCGCTGTCCTTCTTGACGAACTCATCCGGGTTGTAGCCAATCGTGCGCAGGGCCTGACGGTTAACCGCCTTGAGGTCGTACATATCCGGGGCGGTCTGGGCCAACTGGATCAGCGCCATCGTCTTCATCATGCGCTGTGTGTGGCTGGCTGTATTCGGGTCCGCCTGCGGGATCAGGTAATAGTTATCCAGCGCCTGCCGGAAGGTCTGTTCATCCCAAGGGTATGCGGGCGATTTGTTGCGCTGCCAGAAGCTCTCAGGATTGTCGCTGAAGCACTTCTTAAGAAGCTGGAACTCTTCCGCCTGAGCCGAATGAAGGCGCTTGTGGACGCTGTTAAGCACCTTGGTGGCCTGATCAATGATCGCCAGCGTGGTGCCTACAGGCGCGTCCTGACGCCCTTCGCCAACCGCAAGCTCAGATGTGCCGCCCACGCGCTGACCGTACTCAGCGATGTTCTGGGCCAGCGTCATCAGGGCCGGTGACGGCTCCTTGTAGGGGAGCGGCATGATGGCATCGCTGATCTTCATGCCATTGGTCTTCACAGTGGCAGAGCCGCCCGGAGGTACGCGGAAGATGTTGGTGTTCTGGCGTGCGCCCTGATCAGCCATGAGGAAGCCGGGGAAGGCCGCGAACATGCCAGCATCCAGAAGCTCACGCCAAGCGGCTGTGACCGCGTTCGTCGTGTTGCCAAGGATGTGGAGAAGGCCAATGTCATAGAAGCCAAGCCCCGGAACAAATGGATACTTAACGAACACCTTGCGCGCCGTGGGAAGCTCTTCGCCCTCCTCATAGTTGCGCACGATGCTAAGAATCTGGCGGCTGCTTACATCGACCGTGACGCGGTAAGGAACCTCAAGACCGGACGGCTTCTTCTTCCACAGATGCTCAAAGCCCTTGATGTCCAGTTCGCAGTAGCACTCATAAATCTCGCGGTCGCGGTCTTCATGGTTCATCACTGTGTTGGAAACACCCTGCTGGGCGTTGCGCTCTTCCTGAGCGGCGTTCAGTGAAGGCGCACCGGGTTCAGACAGGGGGATGTCGCGATACGCGCCAATGATCTGCATCCGCTTCACAACGGACGGCTTCATCATGATGCGGTGAGTGATGCGCCGGGAGTTCTCAAGGTCAGTCGCGGAGTTGTTAACGATCAGGTCTTCGGCGTCGATGCTCTCAGACACTGGGCGGTTACGCAGCGGGCAGAAGTAAACCTTCTTGAAGCCATCGCCGCCAAAGCCAACCATGAACAGCATGCGGTCGGTGTCCGGGTAGTACTCCGTAGCCGTGACCGTCAGGTAATGGTTCATGTCCTTCTCAAGCGCGCTGGCGAGCTTATCAAGCTCCGCGCCAGAGTTGTTGCTGTCATCCCTGATCTTTACAGGGCCATCAGTGGGCAGAAGTTCAGAGCGCGCGTTTGCCTGAAAACGCAATACAGCCTCAAGCAACAGCGGGTGGCGAACCTTGCTCATGCCTTCGACGGGTGCGCCATCACTTGAACCCTGCACGCCGGGAAGCTCAATCTTCAGGCCCAGAAGCTTCAGCCCCTGAGCGCGGTCTTCAATCCAGTCAGAGCGGGTGCTGATGTCCGCCTCAATGCCGCGCAACAGTTCATCGGAGATGCGCGAAAGTTCAAGGTCTTCAATTTCCTTGGCTAGGTTGTCGTACCATCCCTCTGGTTCGTCATCATCGTCTCCTGCGGAAGAGACTGGACCTCCGTCAATACTGACGGTGATGTCTCCGTTCGCGTGTTGGATACGTAGGACGTTCCCTGCTTCGTCCAACTCTGTGTCTGCACCGCCCTCATCCGCGTTAACAATGACAAGATCATCTAGGTTGTTCTCCTCTTCCAATTCGGGGGCAAGACGGATATTCGGGTTCAGACCGGGAACTGGCATCAATTAGCCCTCTTGTCATTGCTTAAGAGGCCCTCAAGAGCCTCCACGCGGCGGATCGCTTCCATAGCCGCATCTTTATCAGATTTTTCGGGAATATCGAAGATAAATGGCGTATCCACGCCTTCTGCGCGGGCTTCCACTTTGTAAACGCCATTGTCTTGGCTAAGGATGAAAGCCTGCACACGGAGCATGTAAGTAGCCTTTACACTGGGTATAGAGGTTTATCTCCTGAATTACCCTTGAATGCAATACTGTCTGCAAGTTCAGCCGTGCGCTCAGAGCCGCGCGTTAACATCCCGGTCGTGCGCATGAACTTCAGCGCCTGAGTGACGGTATCGACCAGATCGTCGTTCTTGGCTTTCGGGAACCCGGCGCACTCCGTGATGACCATGTCAGCCCATGAGAAGTTACTGGGCGCGTAGATCAGGCCATCCGCGAACAAGTGCTGGACGCTGTAGGCGCGGGCAACCTTGTCCTGCCCCTTGGGGTCAACCAACTGGACGCCCCAGTCCTCATAGCCGTACATGCGGCGGATTTCCTGCGCCACGCTGATGCCAGCCGCCTTGTTTTCCAACAGCATATGGTCAACCTTGAACTTCTTGTTGGTGGCCGCGATCTTCTCCACCAGTTCGTGAAGCTCAAGCTTGGCCCGCCATGCGTTCATCAACATTGCGCGCGGGACTTCGTTATCATCTTGGAATATCCCCCACACGGTCATGGCGGAATAGTCGTTCTCCTCCTTGGTCGTGTAGGCTGTATCGACTGAGGCCAGAACGTAATCGACCTGTGGGTAGTTCTCCTTGTCCCAGTCCAGCCACCAGTCACGCTTCAGGATGCCGCCGCCCTTCGGCTCAGGCCGCTGTTGCAACTGACCGGCAGCGCCGAATGGGCCTAGCTGACGCTCCAGCCTGCTGACCGATTGTTCGTCATACCGTTCCGGCGTTAACAACTCACCCTCTTCGGTGCGCGGGTCAGACCAATCAATGGCGTTGGGGTAGATCACTGAGGCCCTCTCCGCTTCGTAGCGCATGGGCAGCATCAGGTGGACATAGTCGGAGCCTGCATCGCTGGACAGGATGTGGCCGGTCAAGTCCTCCTCATGCAGTCTCTGCATAACTAGGATAATCGCGCCACTGCGAGGGTTGTTAAGGCGGGTGCTGAGTGAGTTATCGAACCACTCCAGTGTGGAGGTTCTGACGGTTTCCGATTCCGCTTCCATAGCGTTGTGCGGATCGTCAATGATGATGATGCTGCCGCCTTCGCCTGTTAACGCACCGCCGACTGATGTGGCAAGACGGTAGCCGCCTTGGTTATTGTCAAAACGGGTCTTGGTGTTTTGATCAGTCGTGATGTTAACGCGGTTGCCCCAGTACTTCTGATACCAAGGGCTTTCGATCAGGCGGCGGGTCTTGACGCTGTCGCGGATGGAGAGCGTCTGGGCGTAGGACGCATGGAGGAACTGCACGCCGGGGCCGGATGTGTCGCTGTCTTCTTGCTGCGCCCAGACCCACGGATCGAACGCGACCAGCATGGATGACTTGGATGTACGCGGCGGCTGGTTAATGATCAGGCGCTTGATTTCGCCGTTCTTGACCGCCTCTAGATGCTCCGCGATGGCTTCCAGATGCCAGTTGTCCATGTACGGGTTGGGGTCAATGTAACGCCAGCCAGCCTTCAGGAACAGGTGGAGGTTCTTCTCATAGACGCTGGCCTCAATGTCCCGGATCGTCGCGTCAACATCGACGGGCCGTGATGGGTCAACCGGCGCTAGTCGTGCAAAGGCATTGGGGTCAAGCAGCATGATGCGATAGTTAACTTATCTTTGCCTACTATTCAATGGCCGGTGGCCCGCCTTCAACCAGCATCGTCACTCATCACTGCTGTTGTTAACTTCATCCCTAGCGCCGTGAAGCAGGCGTCGATGTTGTCAAGCTTCGGGATAGACCGCCGCTTCCAGTCGTTGATCGTGTTCTTGTTAACGCCGGATCGCTCAGACATATCAAGAATGCCAATCCTGTTGCGGTTCATCTCTTGGAACAAGCGAACCACAAGCGGATGCGTGTTGCTAGGTATTAACAAAGCCCTGAACTTCCTCACGGCTTACCCTTCATCGCGCGGATGGCGGCGGCGCACTCAGCAGGGCCATTGTTTAACGTGAGTGTCCATGTGCCTTTCATGCCAAGCACATCGTGGTCCTGCTTAATCTTATCGTATGTACGCGGCATCAGGGCCACAACCCTCGCCGCTTCCTCCAGCACCATAGCCACAACAGCTTCAAGTGACGCTGTCATTCCATTGTGGAGGTTGCCGTTGTAGGCGCGGATGGCTTTTAGTGTCAGTTCGTCACTCATGTGCGTTCCTCCTAGTGCTGCTTGCCATAGATCACGGTGCAGAGCGTCCGGTGGCATTGTAACAGGCTGCCGTCCTCAAACTGCCGGATAGCGGTTTTGATTTCAGCCTCAAGCTGTTCGATGCGGGCGGCGGCTTCGTCCAGCCGCTTGACGTCGATCACGGTCGTGCGTGCATATGCGGCTCGAAGCCATTCCACAATGCTACTCATCGCTGGCCTCCGGTAAGTAGCTGTGGTGGTCATATCCTGCGCCGCAGTAGGCGCAAATCTTCCAATCCCAGCCCAGCCCGTTATCCCAGACACGCCCCATGACATGCCCGGACTTGGCGCAATCCTCTTTCAGCTTGGCGTACTCGGCGCTGAACTTCTCGTTATGGTCCTTCAATAGTTCTTGGCGGGCCTCACGTTCGCGGCGGTCTATGTCATAGCGGCGGCGACCGATCTCACTTGTCATCGCTGGCCTCCGTAGTTAGGGGGGGAAGTGCCTGTATTTCACATGCGCGACTGCACACCCAGCGCCCATCCGGCAGCGTTCCCTCACCTCTCGTTGCGTACTTCGATCCGCAAACGCAGCACGGGAACCAAATATATGCTGGTGTGGTTTCCTCGGACGGCTTCGCATCCTGTCCGTGGTTTTCTAACGCAGCCCCACGGCGGGCGAGGGCGAAGAGGCGGTCAAGTTCGTCTTCCGGCATGTCCCAATCAAGGTCGTTCCGCATCCGCTCCACGAACTCGACGTCTGTTTCACTACTCATCGCTGGCCTCCGTAGTCAGGGGGAGTTCCAAGTTGACAGTGCCACCCGCCCATCTGGCTATGCCCTTCCCCGGCCACGCATTGAGGGCGGCGGCGATGGCTTGCGGCTTGTATCCGTATCGCAAAACCGCTTCATGGAAGGCAGACCATACCTCATCCGGCACCTGTTCAGGCTTCAGCATTGGGGTTCTCCGTAAGGGGGAGGATCAAATCGCTGCCGCTCATGCCGCCTAGCCACGGACGCTGCCATTCGTGGATGTGCATCCCCGGCCACGCGGACAGCATGGCGAGGAAGGCGGCGCGGAGGTCTTCGGCTTGAGAGGTGTAGTCGTTTACTTCTGCCTCTGCGAAAGCCGTGATCCCCGCCTCTAGTGCAGCGCGCGGTATCGTAATATCACCCATCTGTCTTCTCCGTGAGGGGGAGGACAATCGCGCCATCGTTTGAGTCCAGCCATGAGATGCGCATCCCCGGCCACGACATGAACAGCGCAGTGATGCCAGCTTCCGCCTGACCAAGCGTGCCATTGCGCCAGTCTTCGTTAACCTCCTCCCACAGCGGACCTTGCAGCGTGACAGACCGCCAGTGTTCGTAGATGGCCTTGGCAACCGCCTCGCGGACCTCTGCCGGGATTACAATGTCAGTCATGACCACAACCACGCCAGTAGCAGGCCAGCGGCCATCCCAAACATCAGGACGCCAATGCCGGTGAGAGCTATGATGACCGCCAGAAAGACGCCCAGTGCGTCTGGCTTCTTACTCATGGCGTCACATTCCTCTCAAGGGCCGCCTTCAGGTCTTCGACAAACACAAGGGTCCGCTTTCCAAATTTGACCCTCCTAAGCTCGCCGCGAGCAAGCATTTCATACAGCACTGTTCTTGAGATGCCCGTCATCTTGACGGCAGCATCAAGGGTCACGCTCAGTGGTTCTAAGCTCATGGCGTCACCGGCTCATAGGTTGCGAAGAAGATGTCAGGCTTGCATGGATAGAACTCGCCCACCACGCCACGGATCAGGTAATCCTCCAGCCTGCCAAACATGCCGCCTTCCAGTGTGTCGATGTAAATGCCGTTAAGCACCGGCCTGAGCCGCTTAACAGATATGGCCTCTGCGATGGGATCAGGCTGGCCCTCAAGGCCGTAGTGGCGGTCCACGATGTCCTTGATCAGCCACGCATCAACAATGACAGGCTTCTTGCGGAACTGTGTGGGCGCAACATACGGACGCGCCTCTGTCTCTATGGTGTACTCAGCGCCTACTGCGCCGGTATCTCCTGTACTGGACATTCTTCCTCCTGCGGGTATCTGTCCCGCGCCATGTTAACTACAAAATGTAACTCACCGTCTTCGTGGTAATAAAGCACTGCGCTATTCGGCAGTTCAGGTCCGCCTTGTTGCGTGACGATTGACTTTAATGGCTTCTCACATAGCGGGCAACGGAAGTTTACCACTTTTACACATCCGCCTTAACGCGCAACTTCTCAATTTCGCGGCGAAGCTCAATAACCTCACGCATCAGAGTTACGTTCTCTTGCTCTAGCTGAATGCGCGTCTTTCTCGCCAGATCAATTGATGTCTTAGTCCTGCCCGGAAGGGGAAGCGTGGTGCTTTCGTCGCCTGTCAGCCTTTTGGCCCAACCCTTCTGAGGCGGCCACGGCACTCCCCACGCCTGAAGCTGGGCCTTAGTCCAAGACCCGCGAGGGGTTCTGGCGGCCATGATCTCTTCCAGAGTAACCTTTGCCCCGGACATCAGTTATAGTACCGCAATTCGCGGCTCTGGCGCTCTATCCGCCGCATGGCGATTGATGCCTGAATGGCGAACGTGACTGACGCGACAGCGGCGCACAGGTTAATTGCCATCAGGATTACGTTAAGCACGATCAGCGTCTCATTCATTACTTTCCTCCGTATATTCTACATCTTCCGCATCGTTCTGGGCCGCCACTAATTGCAGGGCCTCATATAGTGCCATCTGTGCCTCTGCCGTCATGGAGCGAGTGTCTATGATCTGGGGCTGGATTAACGGTGCGCCATCCTTGCCGGTGACCTCAGTGGTTTTGATGTCTCCCCATTTCTTCCGCCTGAGCTTGCCCATGATCCATTTGCGCGCCTCCATGCTTTCTTTGCGCTGGCCCAGTTCTGCATTAACGAAATCGGGATGCCTGCCATCTATGATGTCCAGCAGTTCCTCTGCCATCATGTCCTGCTGAAGTTCCTTCGCGCGGGCGTAACGTACAGAAAACGCATCATTTGACGCTGCGTAAACCATCAGTGTATCTACGGATGGGAATGGCATGCCCTTGAACTCATTGTCACGCGCATAAGTGATTAGGGAGCGGATGCTGTACCCTGCGATGATCTTCTCAAGGATGTAGTCCTCTATCTCAGGGGTCCATTGAAATGGCGGGCGGCCCGTCTTTTTGATGGGTACAACATTGCCCTTGTCTGCCTTACTAGCCATTCTGGTAGTATAGCTGATTTTTATGCGCTTTGGAGCCGTTTCCACAGGTATTAGGTGTTGACGCGGTCACCAATTGGTGTATGAAGGTGGTCATAGGCCGCTTACGGCCCCCAACATGGAGACTACGATGACCAAGACTTCCTTCCCCGCCAACCTGATCACCACCAGCAACGAAGTTATTGTCTTCGCCGCAACCGACAGCAAGGCCCGCGTTATTGGCGCACAGATCAAGCGCATTGAAGCCGACTGGATTGAGACGCCGGAAGGCAAGTACGGCTACACCAACGACC
>TARA_R110000868_G_scaffold143253_1_pt1 | contig 11360 bp, 9 predicted proteins | sample TARA_R110000868 | Tara Oceans TARA_R110000868 (sample SAMEA4397489) | marine metagenome | biome: Polar Biome; feature: [SRF] surface water layer (ENVO:00010504); material: water (ENVO:00002006), including particulate matter (ENVO:01000060) such as... | depth 5 m | reverse complement strand
TCGTGCCGCGCTCGATCTCGCGCGTCACGGCGAGTGCTGTGAACATCACCATCGTCAATGTCAGAATGACGCCGAGAATGCCGGGGACAATATTGTATTGTGTGCGCCCTTCGGGGTTGTAGCGCGGGTGCGTGACGAGTGCGAAAGGCGGCGGCGTGGCGCGCAAACGGGCGAGCGGACCGGTGAGGTCCCGGTTCAGCACGTCGCGGGCAAGGATATTGATGGCCGAGACTGCATTGCCCGTCGCGGCGGGGTCGGTAGCGTCAGCATCGAGCAGCAGCGCAGGTCGCGTGCCGCGTACCAGATCGCGCGAGAAATTCGGCGGGATTTCGATGACGAATTGCACCGTACCGCGGGCAAGCAGGTTGTCGGCCTCTTCGGCCGTTTCTGGTCGCGCGATGATTTTGAAATAGTCGCTGTTTTCCAGCGCTGTCAAAAAAGTGCGGGTAAAGTCCGAATGGTCCTGATCGTGAATGGCGGTGGCGAGATTTTTGGGATCGGAATTGATGGCATAGCCAAAGAGCAGAAGCTGCATCAGCGGCACGCCGAGCATCATGGCAAATGTCAGCCTGTCGCGCCGCATCTGGATGAATTCCTTGCGGATCAGGGCCATGAAGCGCGCGAAATTGAAACGATCGCCCATCATTGGAAATTATCCGGCGTTTGTTTCATCATCAGGATGAAGACATCTTCAAGCGTTGCTTCATCCTGTTTCCAGATGAGGCCAGCATCACTGCGATAAGGCGCGACGGCCTGATTGAGCGCGTCGCCATTGGTGCCGCTCACATGCAGCACGGTGCCGAAGGGTGCGACGATATCCACGCCATGACGGCCACTGAGATCGCGGGCGAGGCGGTGAATGCGTTTTTGCGAGGGGGCGGTCACAGTCCATGTTTGCAGATGGGAGGCGGCGATAACTTCGTCTGCCGTGCCGCGCGCCAACAATCGTCCGTAAGCGAGATAGCAAATTTTGTGGCAGCGTTCGGCTTCGTCCATGTAATGCGTGCTGACGAGAACGGTCAGTCCGTCGTCGGCGAGTTCATGGATTTCGTCCCAGAATTCGCGCCGTGCCTTGGGATCGACACCGGCGGTCGGCTCGTCGAGCAGCAAGAGTTTCGGCTTGTGCATGATGCAGGAGGCGAGCGCGAGGCGTTGCTTCCAGCCGCCCGATAATGTCCCCGCCAATTGATTGGCGCGGGCGGTGAGGTTGAGCTTTTCGATGGCGGCGTCCACCGCGTTGCGGCGGTCGGGCAATTGATAGATGCGGGCGATGAAGTCGAGGTTCTCTCGGATACTCAGGTCTTCGTAGAGCGAAAACTTTTGCGTCATATAGCCGACTTCGAGTTTGATCTTCGGGCTCTCCGTCAGAATGTCATAGCCAAGGCAAGTGCCGTGGCCGGCGTCCGGCGTCAGCAAGCCGCAGAGCAGGCGGATGGTTGTGGTCTTGCCGCTGCCGTTTGGCCCAAGGAAGCCGTAGATTTCCCCGCGTGCGACCTGCATGTTGACATTATCCACGACCTTGCGCGGGCCGAAGGATTTGGTGAGACCTTCAACATCGATGACGAGGTCTGTGTCGGTGCGCGGATTTTCAGCAGAGGACATGATGTGTCATTGCTCCGCATTGGTGAGCGTCACGCGCAATGGTTGGCCGGGATGGAAGACTTCCGGTGTCGCGTCGGGCGTGGCTTCGGCCATGAAGACGAGCTTTGATTTGGCGTTTTCGCTGTAGATGACAGGCGGTGTGTATTCGGCCTGCGTGGCGATGAAGCGCACGGTGCCGGAGAGATTTTCCGCGCAACCGTCGCAAGTGAGTTTCACTTTGTTGCCGACATGGATTTGGCCAAGGTCAGGCTCGGCAATGAAGAAGCGGATTTTGATATTGGCAGGCGGCAGGATTGATACAACCGCTTGTCCGGGGCTTGCCGCTTCGCCCACACGGAAATAAACGTCTTCGACTAGACCGCCTGAGGGCGCGTGACCTTCGCGCTGGGCAAGGTGCCACTCGGCTTCTGCGAGCGCTGCGTCGGCGGCTTTGACGTTGGCCTCGGCCGCGACAAGTTGATCGGCGCGGGCGGGCAGGCCGCCTGTGGCGAGCCGTGCTTCGGCCTCGCGGAAGGCCGCAGCGGCTGCGTCGTGGCTTGCTGTGGCGCTATCGAGCGCGGCTTTGGAGATATGACCTTTGGCGAATAATTCTTTGGCGCGGACAAGATCGCCGTTGGCTTTGGTCAGTCCTGCGGCGGCGCTGGCGCGTGCGGATTTCAGAGCGCTGATTTCCGTAGGGCGCAGACCCTTGTTGATGTCGTCGCGCTGGGCGCGGGCTTGGGCTTGTTGCGCCAGCGCCTGTTCGCGTGTGGCAAGCTGCACCGTCTGGTCGAGTTGAAAGAGTAGGGCGCCGTCGCCGACTTTGTCCCCGCGTTGTACGGGGACGGCTAGGATGGTGCCGCCTTCAAGTGCGGCGACGCGCACATATTCACCTTCGGCATAACCTTGATAGGTCATGCTGTCGGTATTGTCGCAACCGCCGGGAAGGAACGCGGCCACGCTGACAAACAGGAGGGTGTGGAGGCGCATGGTTACGCCTCCCCGTTTGCAGCGAGGCCGCGCAGGACGAACTCAAGATGGCTGGGATGGAATTTGTCGGTGTCGAATTCAGGCATGGGACCGAAGACCTCGGTGGCGAGCGCATTCATCAGCAAGGGGAAGATGACGCTCTGGGCGGTAGCGACGGGATCGCAGGGGCGGAACTCGCCGCGTTCGATGCCTCGCTCAATGAGATGGGCGAGTGTGTAGAGCCCGCGAAAGGCAATTTCCTTGCGGTAAAACTCTGCAATGTCGGGGAAATTCCCCGCTTCCGAAACGATGAGTTTGAGAATGGAGCGCACGTCATGTGTGCTGATGACAGCGCTGGCACGGGCATAAATGGCGCGCAGCAGATCTGTGCTCGGGCCGTCGTAGCCGCGCACCAGCGCCTCTATCTCGCCCATGCGCGGACCGACGAGTTCGCGCAGGATGGCTTTGAGCAGGTCGGCCTTGCTTTCGAAATAGAGATAGATGGTCGCCTTACTGACGCCTGCGGCGTCGGCCACATCTTCGAGGCGCGTGGCAGCAAAGCCGCGCTCGGAAAAGGCCTTGAGACCTGCCGCCATGATTTCACTCGGGCGGGCTTCCTTGCGGCGTTGGCGTTTGGACGTAGCGGTCATGGTGCGAGGGTCCACAGCTGATCCGGTAAGGGCATCGAATTTATCTGCTGCTCGTTATTAATAACTGACTGGTCAGTAACTTAATATGATGGCAAAAGGACTTCAAGAGGCAATTTGCTACTTGTTGCGCGATTTGAGCACGGGTGATGGCGAATGACGGAGCTCAGTCTTCCGTTTCTGAGGGGCTCGCGGGCTTTGGCGACGGTTTTTCCAGCCGTAAAGCATCATGCGCCTTGGCGGATTTTTCGTTTAGTTTGCGGGCGAGTTTTTTCTCGTGGCCGGTGCGGCCAAAGCGGATGCGATTGGCTGCCGCCGTCGCTTCCTTTTCCTTCCGCGCGCGTTGTTTTTTGTCGTCGCGGGCGATTTTTTGGAATTGGGCGATTTTTACTACTTTTTCGTCGTCAGAAACCATAATTTGCCCGCAAATCAACGGCAGCTTGCCGCAAGATGATCGCCGAAAGCGAAGACACCTGAGGCGGATTAGTTTAGGTGAAAGACACTAGACAAGAAACAACGGGCATAAGACGAATGAGCGTGCCTGCTGCAAGCATTATCGCTTGCTGACGGGCGGAGACAGATTTTTGAATACCTTCCTTTCCTATCTCGCAGGTTTTATCGCGCTCCTCCTCGTGGCTGCGCTAGCGGGGCCGACATTTGTGGACTGGAACCGGTTTCGCGGCGAGTTTGAATCTCAGGCGCAGAAGATCACGGGCCGTGAAGTGACCATTGGCGGGGATATCAGCTTTGTCGTGCTGCCTGCACCACATCTCACGCTCAACAACGTATCCGTCGCCAATGTGGCGGGTGGGGAGAACCCCGATTTCCTGCGCGTTGGTCAGGTTGACGTCGAAGTCGCGTTGACGCCGCTGCTCAGTGGTCAGATCAGCGCCACCAGCGTCAAGATCGCGCGGCCGCTGATCCATCTCGAAATCGGGCCGGACGGGACGAATAACTGGCGTGATCTCGTGTCACTGCCGCTGCTGCGCGAGAACGGATTTTTTGCACCTTCGTCGGTCAGCCTCGAGAAAGTTATTTTCGAGGAAGGCGCGGTGACGTTCCATGACCGTCGTGCCGACCGCAACTGGCGCGTTGAACATTTGAACGGCGATGTGACCGCGACATCGCTTGTCGGCCCCATGCGGACGGAAATGTCGCTGTCGGTCAACGGCATTCCTTTTGCGGTGCGCGCGGGGCTTGGCAATTTTTCGGGCAAGAAAGCCGTCAAGATCACGACCGAAATTCAGAGCCTGAATGCGCCGGCCAAGCTTCTGTTCTCCGGTATTTCGACGAGCCTGTCGTCGAGTGCGCGGGTGGACGGCACGGCGAGCCTTGAACTTGGCTCGACCAAGGTGGCTGATGGTGAGACGCCGCGCGCGCCTTTGCGCATTGAAGCGGGGATTGTCTCGAACGGCGATACGGCGACATTGCGCAATCTGATTGTCGCGATGGCGGGGACAACACTGAAGGGTGACGCGCAGGCGAGCTGGCGCGGACGTCCGACTTTCAATTTTACACTGGCCGGTGAGGCGCTGACGCTCGACCCTTTGCTTGATCGTCTCAGTGAGTTTGCGGACAGCGGCAGCGTGCCATTGGGAGGGCTTGCCAATTTGCCGGTGCCTGGCTGGATCGACGCCAAAGCCGATATCAAGGTCGACGGGCTCTTGTCGCATGATGTGCTGATCAAAAACGCGGCGCTCAAACTGGAGCTGGCGAACAACAAACTCTATCTGCGCAACGCGCAAGGTCAGGTTGCGGGCGGCACAATAATGTCGATGAGCGGGGCTTTGACGCCCGACGATGTGCCTCACTTCGATGGCAAACTGTCGGCGACGAGCGAAAACCTGTCCGCATTGGCGCTTTGGCTTGAAACACTGCGCAAGGAGCCCGGCGCGCCGAATGTTGAAGCGGAAACAGACGCTGTGGCCGAGGTCACTGCACAGGATGTGGCAAAACCTGCGCCGCTCGACACGAAGGTGCGGGCCTTGGCGTTTACATCTGATGTGCGTGTGACGCCGGATATCCTCGCCTTCAGCAATATCAGAGCTGCATATGCCAAGACGACAGACGCGCCTGTGCTGACCGGTTCGGCGGCGCTATCCTCATCCGATGACAGAGTGTTGGTGACGGCGGATCTTGCGGCCACGAATTTCGATCTCGATCCGCTGCGTGAGCTTTGGCCGCGCGATGAGGGTCTGACACAATTGCTCGAAACCTATGACTTCAACGTCAAAGCGGCGGCGGTGCGGTTGAAATTTGATAAGCTTGTTATTGCCGGTCTTGACGTGGTGGCGAGCACGGCTGACGGGCAGCTTGGTCTTGAGCGGTTCCACGCCGACGCACTGGCGGGAGCTACTGTCGATTTTAGCGGTGCGCTTTCTGGTGTTGCGGGCATGAAGCTCGACGCGCTGCATGGCAAGATGAAGGGCACGGTCACGGCGAGTGATGCGGGGGATTTCTTTGCGCTGCTCGGGTTCGGCGAGTCTGGATTTGCGGGTCCGGCCAGTCTCGGCGTTGATTTCGCCTCTGGTCAGGCCGTGGACAGCGAAGCGGCGCTCGACACACTGACCGTGAAAGGCACATTGGGTGAGAGCCGCGTTGACGCTGTGATGAAGCGGGCGCAGGCGAGCGGCGACGGAGCGGATACGCTCAATCTCATTGCCAACGCGAGCAATGCGCAGGCGCGTGCGCTGCTGAACCAATTGGGTTATGCCGCAAATGAACGCCTGATCGGCGCAGGCAGCGCTTCGCTGCAAATGAGCGGGCCGATGGACGCACCCTACGATGTGGCGCTGCGCGTCAATGTCGGCGAGGGCACGTTCACGGCCAAAGGCAAGCTGAGCGAGCCGCTTGGCGCGCGCCTGTTCGACGGGCAGGCGGATGTGTCGGCGTCGGGTGTTGAAACTGTTCTCGCAGCCATCGGCGTGCCCGACTATCTCGGTGATTTCATTGTGGCGCAGGCGGCGGGGCCGAGTTTTGTAGCCTCGGCGAAATTATCCAGCACAGCGGAGACGACGAATTTCAACAACCTCGAAGTTGTGACCGGCAATCTGCATGTGGCGGGAGATGTCTCGCTGACCAAAGCCGCTGACGGACAGGTACCGCAGGTCAGCGGTAAGGTTGAATCCAATCTTCTCGATCTGACGCCGGTTTTTGCCGAAGACGCGCAATCGACTTCGCCCTGGTCGGCGGCGGCACTTGATTTGTCCCCCATGTCCAAACTCGGCGGCGAGCTTGACGTTAAAGTCGGTCAGTTGCGTATTGGCACCTTGCGCCTCGACGCGGCGGCGATGCACATGGCGCTTGCCGATGAGGTTTTGTCGGTGACGCCGATGACTGCGAAAATGGCGGACGGTACTGTGACAGCAACGGTGCGCATCGAGGGTGGTAAATCCGGCGTGCCGGGTATAGGCCTCACCTATAAGTTGGATGATGCGGATTTCGCCAAGCTTGGACCGCAGACGATCGGTGCGGGCTTTGCCACGGGTCGTGTCAGTCTCGATGTGCAGGCCGAAGCGCAGGGGCGTAGCTGGCTCGGCATGGTGTCGTCGATCAACGGCGTCGGTAAAGTTACGACCAATAACGCGCGGCTCGCGCCGCTCAATCTGCCTGCCTATGTGGCGGCGCTGAAGGATGCGACAGCAGTCGGTGAGCTTCCGGGCTTAAGCGGCAAGATATTGCAGTCGGGCGAGACCAAGGTTGACGGGCTCGACGGGGATATGTCGTTCAAGGACGGTTTGGGTCGGTTGACGCGCAACGAACTGGCGCTCGACGGCGGCAAGGCGGTGCTGACGGCAATGATCGATGTGCCGCGCCTGTCGGTTGATAGCGAGATGCGTGTGGCGATCAGTGATCCGGCGGATGCGCCGGGCTATTCCGATAGTGCGGCGGGCAAGATCGGTGAGATTTCGCGGCGTGTGGATACGCAGGCGCTACAGCAATATGCGTCGCGGCGGATATTGGCCAAGAGCATTGAAGATGCGGGGATTAAAAATATCCCCGGTGCGTTGAAAGATTTGATGGGATTGTCGGATAGCAAGACCAGCGGTCCATCGGTGGCCGGTGTGCCGCTGCCGATGCAAAAGCCCGACGCGCCGCGCTCGTCGCTGCAATAGCTATTCGCACGTGGTGGATTTGTCCTTGAAGTGGCGGAGCACGTAAACGCGCACCGCACCCGACAGATTGCCTTCTGCATCGCGCGTCTCGTCGATGCGGCGCACGAGTTCGTTCACTGACACATCTGCTGAACACGCGACTTCCTTCAGCGCTTCCCAAAAGGGCTGCTCCAGAGAAATGCTGGTGCGGTGGCCGGAAATGCTGACGGAACGTTTGATTTCGGCGGGCATCTTGCCTCACAAAAAACCCTCACCCAGCCCTCTCCCAGCGGGAGAGGGCTAGATGTGGTTGGGGATTATTCCGGTGCGATCATCTTTTCGGGGCGGACGACTTCGTCGAATTCGGCGTCGGTGACGTAGCCGCCGCCGACGGCTTCCTCGCGCAGTGTCGTGCCGTTTTTATGTGCGGTCTTGGCGATTTTGGCGGCGTTGTCGTAGCCGATTTTGGGGGCGAGGGCCGTCACCAGCATCAGCGAACGTTCGAGAGCCGCTTTGATGTTGTCTTCGCGTGCTTCTATCCCCACCACACAATTTTCGGCGAAACTGACAGCGGCGTCCGACATGAGGCGGACCGACTGGAGGAAGTTATAGGCCATGACGGGATTGTAGACGTTCAGTTCGAAGTGACCCTGGCTACCGGCGAAGGTGAGCGCGGCGTTGTTGCCGAAGATTTGCACGCAAACCTGCGTCATCGCTTCGCACTGTGTGGGGTTCACCTTGCCCGGCATGATCGAGGAGCCGGGTTCGTTTTCGGGCAGCGACAACTCGCCAAGGCCGGAGCGCGGGCCGGAACCGAGGAAGCGGATGTCATTGGCGATTTTGAAGAGTGAGGCGGCGACCGTGTTGATGGCGCCGTGGCTGAAGACCATCGCGTCATGGGCGGCGAGCGCCTCGAATTTGTTGGGCGCGGAGGTGAAGGGGAGTTTGGTGATGGAGGCGATATGTTGGGCGACTTGTTCAGCAAAACCGATGGGTGCATTGAGGCCGGTGCCGACGGCGGTGCCGCCTTGCGCCAGTTCCATCAGCGCGGGCAGCGTCATTTCGATGCGGGCGATGCCGTTTTCGATCTGCTTGGTGTAGCCGGAAAATTCCTGACCGAGTGTCAGCGGCGTTGCGTCCTGCGTATGAGTGCGACCGATCTTGATGATCTTGCCCCACTGTTTTGCTTTGTCGTTCAATGCGTTGCGCAATTGCTGGAGCGCGGGGAGAAGGCGGTGATGGATTTCCTCGGCGCAGGCGATGTGCATGGCGGTCGGGAAGGTGTCGTTCGACGATTGGCTCATGTTGCAGTGATCGTTGGGATGAACCGGCTTCTTCGATCCCATCTCGCCGCCGAGCATTTCGATGGCGCGGTTGGAGATCACTTCGTTGGCGTTCATGTTCGACTGTGTGCCGGAACCTGTCTGCCAGACGACGAGCGGAAAATGCGCGTCGAGCTTGCCTTCGATGACTTCCTGCGCGGCTTTGACGATGGTCTCGCCGATGGTCTTGTCGAGGCGGCCAAGGCCCATGTTGGTTTCAGCCGCTGCGCGTTTGACGATGCCGAGTGCGCGGACGATGGGGGCTGGCTGTTTTTCCCAGCCGATCTTGAAATTGCCGAGCGAGCGCTGCGCCTGTGCGCCCCAATATTTATCCGCTTCGACTTCAATCGGGCCGAATGTGTCTGTTTCTGTGCGGGTTTTGGTCATTTCGGGCGCTCCAAGGGGTCAATTCCGTTGGGCGCTGATTTAGCACGGTGAGGCCTAGGGGCCAAGGCGGCGGTTTTGCCCTATTTCTTGCGGAAAGCGTCGAGGCTGACCACCGCGCCTTCGGGCTTAGGGGCGTCGGCGGCGGGAGCGGCATCCGCAACGGCCTTGGGGGCATCGGCGGAGGCGTCCACCGGTTTCACTTCGAACTGGAGGCCGAACTGAACGGACGGATCGAAGAAGGCATAGACCGCCGAATAGGGCACAACCAGCGTTTCGGGGATCTTGTTGAAGGTGAGATCGACCGAGAAACCGTCCTCGCGCACGTCGAGATTCCAGAACTGGTGCTGGAGCACGATGGTCATTTCTTCCGGGTATTGGCCGCGTAGTTTTTCGGAGATGCTGACGCCGGGGGCGCGGGTGCGGAAGGAGATGTAGAAATGATGCTCACCCGGCAGGCCGGGGCCTTTGGCGACTTCCAGTGCCTTGCGGATCACGCCACGCAGCGCGTCCTGAGCCATTTCGTCATAGTGCATCTGGTCTTCGGCCACGGGCTTTGCCTTCTGTCGCAGGAATTTCGGTTTGTCGGTTGCTTATACAGGCTATTCGCGCGGTGCAGAAGTGCGGCGAAAAGGCGGGCCGGTCAGCCGTTGCTGAACAATGACGGGCCTGACGTCGCATCGCGCTTTTGTGTGGCGATGTAATGCGCGCGCCATGCCAGCACTTCGGGTTTCACGGCGCGGTCCTGCGGATGGAACGTGGGCCGCATGTAGTCGAAAATGCCGAAGATCACATGACGCCAGACGCCGGGCGTGAGCCACATATGTTTGTAGGCGCGAGCCCATGAGCGGAAATTGGTCGCTTCACCGGCTTTGGCCATGAGCCAGAGTTGGATGAGGGGGACAGTGACTATGAAGTCGAATGTGGCAAGGCTCATTGCAAGGACGCGACGCAGATAGCCGGTGAAGCCCGGCGCGACGGTGCGGTAAACATCGAAGGCGACGGCTTTGTGCTCTTCTTCTTCCATCGCGTGCCAGCGCCAGAGATCGCGGTAGAAGGGATGCGCACCGTCCATGACACGCGGATCGCCAAGAATGGATTCGGCAAAAAGGGCTGTGTAATGCTCGAAAGCGCAGGTGACGGCGAGCTGGGTTTTAGCCGGTGTCCAGCGTTTTGCCGTTTTGATGACGCGCTCGGCGAGGCGTTCGAAGCCGTCAACGTCGATGCCCTGTGCGGTGATAAGTGCGTTGTAGCGGGCGTGTTCGCGTGAGTGGACGGCTTCCTGCGCGGTGAAGGCCTTGATGTCTGCCTGAAGCTTGGGGTCGGTGATGCGATCGGCAAAGAGGCGCACGCTGTCGATGAACATGCGCTCGCCGGAGGGAAACAGAAGCGAGAGCGCGTCGTAGAAGCGCGACGTGGCCGGATCGTCCGAATGCCAGTTGAGCGGCAGGTCGGTGTCGAAACCGAACTGTATATTGCGGGGGATGATTGCGGTGTCGTCATTCATGGAGCCGACCTTAACCAATTGAAATAAGTGGAGGTTTCTGCTGACAGTTACCTCCGAACTCCGCCTTCCCTGCTAAGTGTAGCGACTTCACGTGAAGACCCTCAAGGATCGTTACACCGCAGTGCCAACCATAGCACCGATGCCTGCGGTGATTGCCATGGCCAGAGCACCCCAGAATGTCACGCGGGCGGTGGCTTTCCAGACATTGGCACCGCCAGCGCGTGCGCCGATCGCGCCGAGCAGGGCGAGAAAGGCCAATGAGGCAACGGCGACGACCCATACAAGTTCGCTACGTGGAGCGATCAGGACCATTGCGAGTGGCATCGCGGCGCCGATTGCGAATGTGCATGCCGAGGTGAGCGCTGCCTGAATGGGCCGCGCTGTTGTCATGTCAGAAATGCCGAGCTCATCATGCGCGTGAGCACCGAGAGCATCCTTCGTCATCAACTGATCGGCGACCTGATAGGCCAGAGTGAGTTCGAGGCCGCGTTTGACGTAAATCTGCGCCAATTCTTCGCGTTCCGATGCGGGCTGACTGGCCAATTCGCCGCGCTCTCGATCGAGGTCGGCCCGTTCGGTGTCCGACTGGGAACTCACCGAGACATATTCGCCTGCGGCCATAGACATGGCGCCGGCGACAAGTCCTGCCACACCGGTGAGCAGGATATTGCCGGTTGTGGCGGAAGCTGCCGCAACGCCGAGGATCAGACTGGCTGTTGAGACGATGCCGTCATTGGCGCCAAGCACCGCGGCTCGCAACCAGCCGACACGCGAAACGAGGTGGCTTTCGGAATGTGTGCGCAGACGGGTCATGATGTCATTACGATTACAAATTCCTCGATTTACGCCGGAAAAT
>TARA_R110000868_G_scaffold282529_2_pt1 | contig 11362 bp, 10 predicted proteins | sample TARA_R110000868 | Tara Oceans TARA_R110000868 (sample SAMEA4397489) | marine metagenome | biome: Polar Biome; feature: [SRF] surface water layer (ENVO:00010504); material: water (ENVO:00002006), including particulate matter (ENVO:01000060) such as... | depth 5 m | reverse complement strand
CACTCCAGTAGCCGCAACCCGCGCCCGGGTTTCCTCTACGGGAGAGACCATGCCGGCCCTCACACGTCGATTGGCAACGTTCACAGCTTGCTTCGCAAGCTTTGAAGCAGCCTGAGCGAGGTCCAGCCGTTCTTGAGCAGTAAGCACATCGTAGTATGCACCCATCACTGCCCCCCTCAGTCGAGCTTGGGCGTCCTGTAGGTCGGCGGCCGCTACGTCCATGGCGCGTTGCGCTGCCTCAATACGAGCCGAACGTTTACCACCCAGCTCTATTTCTTGGCTCAGCTCAAGCGTCGTCTCGGGGGCATCACCTCGGATTCCCTCCTGGCTAGCGGACAATATTGGATTCGGACGTGCTCCGGCTTGGCTAATCAATGCGCGAGAAGCAGCCAGCTCACGTCTTGCAGCAGCCAGTTCAGGGCTTGCAGAGCTAGCGAGCTCCAAGGCGCGTAGAAAGCTTATGGAGTCGACAGACTCAACGGGGAAGGTATTTGACACACTGACAGGTAAGGTCTGTGTGAAGGTCGGCAACTCTAAAGGCTGCGCATAGGCGAGGTTGCACGACAACATCGACAACCCCAGCGGTAAAAGAACTTTTCGCACCGAAATCTCCTAGAAAAGGGAAGGTTTGGTGAGACGTCAGATACAGATAAATGGCGTCCTACTGGTTAATCTGGCGTCTCACCGGCTTTGCACCGATGCGCCAATTAGGTTTCTCAGGACGCCCCGCTTCAGCCGATGCGTAGCTAGCAGAAGAAAACGGTTTCAAGCTTATTGATAATACCGAACCGGGAGAAATCCCTTTCGTTATAAGCGGCTTGATATGGTCGCCATGAAAGACACAGTCTCCATCCAGACTGATTTTTTTTGCGGCTTTTGACGATCCTTCCTCGTCAGCACCCAGAGACTCGTGCGAATGTTCGTGATGTCCAAGATGATTTGCTGCCGAACCATCCTCATGTCTGCAGCTCATGCTAACAACTGCCCATGATGATTGCAATGGGAACAGGGCTAGCAACAACAGCAGAACTATTTTTCTCATCCAAGGCAAAACGATGACTTCCTGGTTTAGATGTCGAATCCAATCATAGAGCTACCCCCGCCAAGACGCGGAACACAGCGCCGCTACTGCGACAGTGATTCGTCCTGGGTTTAGGACACAATACACGAAAGCGTTTTTATCAGCCTCGCCAAGCCGGGGAGATAACTGATGGCCATGGGGCTGACTTTAAAGAAGAGTGGATAACGACCGCGTGACCGCAACATTACAAATCTGTAATCGAGGATATGCGCGATTGCTTGCCTCTCAGATAACAAAATAGTAATTTGCCGCTAATCCTGCGGTCATCTGCAGGGAAGAACTTGCCTAAGCGCTAAAAAAAAGCGAAAGGCGTCATTTGAGCACTGACCTGCCGTACACCAGGAGCATCATCATGAGCAAAATGGCCGTTTTTTCACTAACAGCCCTTTCACTGGCATTGGGCAGCGCCCCGGTCTTTGCCCAATCGGAAACAGCGGAGGGCTTCATCGAAGGCAGCACGCTATCGCTGATAAATCGCAACTATTATTTCAATCGAGATTTTCGCGACGGTGAGAGTGCGACCGGCAATGGCTACTCTGAGGAGTGGGCTCACGGGCTGATGGCCTTCTTCGAGTCCGGATATACCCAAGGCTCGGTGGGGATCGGCGTCGACGCCTTCGCCATGCTCGGCCTCAAGCTCGATTCTGGATCAGGACGTTCCGGTGCTGGCGGAACCGTCGATCTTCTCCCCTACAATAGCGCCGGCGATGCCGAGGATGACTTTTCTCGAGTAGGGGGGGCCGTGAAAGCACGGTTCTTGGGCACCGAAATCAAGGCAGGCGATGTATTTCCCGCTACTCCTGTCGTGCACTTTGGTGACGCACGGCTGCTGCCGGAGTCTTTCAAGGGTGTCACCGTTGTGAACAACTCGCTGGACGACCTCACCCTCCAGGGCGGCCGCCTGCACGCGATGAGCCAGCCCAATACCAGCAACACGAACGATGACTTCGTCACGTTTTATGGCGGCGGCGTCGACTCGCCTTGGCTCGGCTACGCAGGCGGCGACTATAGCGTGAACGAAAACCTCAGTCTTAGCCTGTATACCAGCCGGCTGAAGGATGCCTGGGATCAACATTATTTCGGTGTCTCGGCCACCTATCCACTTTCCGATGCCGTCGCGTTGCTGGGCAGTTTCAACTACTACAAGGCAACCGACGAAGGCCGCGAGTTGCTGGGCGAGTTCAACAACAACATCTGGAGCTCCAGCCTGGGTGTCGCCTTCGGCGCGCACACCGTCACGGCGTCGTATCAGCGAAACAACGGTAACAACGACTTTGACTACTTGCGCCAGGCGGACTCGATCTACCTGAATAACTCCATCCAGTACAGTGATTTCAACTCACCTAAAGAGCAGTCCTGGATGCTGCGTTATGACCTGAACATGGCGGGTTACGGCATACCTGGGCTTACGTTCATGACTCGCTACGCCCGCGGCTGGGGCGCCGATTACAGCAACGCAAATGAGGTATATATGCGCCAAGACGATAACGGCGCGCCTCTGTCCGGACAGAAGCGCTGGGAACGCGACGTCGAAGCACGCTACGTTGTACAGACAGGCTCGTTCAAGGACCTCTCTCTGCGGGTGCGCCAGGCTACAACACGGGCGACTGCTTTCGAGTCCGACCTCAATGAGGTTCGATTCATCGCCGAGTACCCGCTCTCGATCCTGTGAAGCACTACGAGCAACACCACATCTTCTTTTTGTGCTCCCTTGGTTTGAAGATGTGTTTCAGGCGCCCGTAGGGCGCCTTTTTTTGCTTAAGTGCACCTCCTTGCGCTGCGGGCCAACCAAATGACAGGTAGATTACAAATTTGCAAGACAGCCCCGCAGGACTTTTACCGCGTTAAAGTGCTTCCCGCTTCCCTGTGCAGGTCATTTCGCCTCTGCCTTTCACCCTAGAGCCAAGCCTCTTTCGTCTTGACCCTATAGTTACTACATGGATTATTTTTGGTTCCGCTTACCACGCACCTCCTTGCCGAGTTACCTGAAAACATGCGCATTCTGGTTGTAGAAGACGAGATCAAAGCTGCGGAATATCTGCAGCAGGGTCTTATCGAATGTGGGTACATCGTCGATTGCGTAAGTGATGGGCTAGATGGATTTCACCTGGCACTGCAGAACGACTATGACATCGTGCTACTGGATGTGAATCTGCCAAACATGGATGGGTGGGAGGTGCTCGAACTCATCAGGCGGCGTAAGCAGACACGCGTCATCATGCTGACCGCCAATGGTCGCTTAGAGCAAAAAGTCCGCGGTTTGGAGCTGGGTGCTGATGACTATCTGGTCAAGCCGTTTCAGTTCCCTGAGCTGCTCGCTCGTATCCGGTCACTGTTGCGGCGAGGCGAGGCAGTCGCACTTCCAAGCAACCTGCGTGTAGCCGACCTCGAACTGGACCCAAGCCGGCATCGGGCCTACCGGAATGGTCAGCGTATTGATCTCACCAGCAAAGAATTTGCGTTATTGCATCTGCTCATGCGCCGGACTGGCGAAGTCCTCACGCGTACCGAAATAACTGCCCTGGTGTGGGACATCAACTTCGACTGCGACACCAATGTGGTGGATGTTGCGATTCGTCGCCTGCGGATGAAAGTGGACGAACCCTTCGGCGATCGCCTGATACACACCATCCGGGGTGTGGGCTACGTGCTGGAGGCGCGGCCTTGAAGCCACTCAGCCTCGCATCGCGTCTCGCGCTTCAAATCACACTTACCGGCGCCGCTTTGGTCGCGCTGCTGATTGCACTGAGCTACTGGGTACTGGTGCGCCAACTGGAACTGCGCGCCCAGGAGGAAGTGACGGCCAAGCTCTCGCAGATCGATCATGGACTCCTCGAAGACACCAAAACCCGTATGGGCCGTTCCTGGCAACACGTACTGAGCGATACGGTACTCGGCCATGACAACCTTTCGATTACAGTCATCGGCGATACAGCGAAATCACACATTTTCAGTATCGGCCGCTTCGCCAAAGAGCTGCAGCAGCTGGATCTTGTGAGCAGGGACGGCGACTATCTTGGCTGGACAACGAAAGATGGGGTGCAGATGCTAAGCGGGCGCAAGCGAATTCAAGTCCCGGGACTGGCTCCAATGACGCTTTTACTTTCGCAAGACCGCAGTGCCGATCAACGGCTGGTGGCTGCGTTCCTGCGCTCGGCCTTAGTGACCGTGCCGATGCTACTGATATTAATCGGATTGGCTGGGTGGCTAATCGCTCAAAATGGTTTGCGACCGCTGCGCAGGTTCCGGGCGTTGGCGACTAAGGTATCGACACAGGACCTATCACCCCGAATCTGTAGCGATCGGCTCCCACAAGAGCTCCAGGCATTGGCGCACAGCCTCAACGTAATGCTTCATCGACTCGATGACGGCGTTCAGCAACTGACACAGTTCTCGGACGATGTGGCCCATGAGTTGAAAACTCCGTTGAACAACCTAATAGGCAAGGCGCAGGTGACTTTGGTACGAGAGCGAAGCAAAGAGCAGTATCGCGAAGTGCTCGAATCGTCGGTCGAAGAGCTCGAACGCATGGATCGAATCGTGTCAGACATGCTGTTTCTTGCCCAGGCCAGCCACTCCAGCCCGGCACTGAAGCTCGAAAAATTATCCTTAGGAAGTGAGACGAGGCGCGTATGTGAATACTTCGAAGTCCTCGCCGAAGAAGCGGGAGTTGCAACGACAGTAACGGGCGATGCCGTGGTTTTAGGAAATCGGCTTATGGTCCAACGGGCGATTTCCAACCTGTTATCCAACGCGTTGCGGCATTCGAATACTGGCAGCACGGTCGAACTTAAGATCCTTGAGGAGAACGTAGACATTGTCTCGCTGACTGTCACCAATCATGGCGCGACTATCGAATCGGATCATCTCCCACACCTGTTCGACCGCTTTTACCGCGTGAACGGCATACAACCTCGTGGAGCAGGCTTGGGGCTAGCGATTGTCCGTTCAGTGATGAACCTCCACAAAGGCCACGTGGCCGTCGCCAGCAAAGACGGTCAGACCACGTTTGAACTCACGTTTCCTCGGCAGGCCTGACTCAAAGTGATACCGCACGGAGACAGCCATCACTACGAAGGGGCAAAAACCACAGGGACAAACAACCATTTCGAGGGCATGCGCGTTGGCCGGGTAACCAGGCCCGCAAGCCCCAACGCCGTTCATTTAATGCATGCGTCCTCGCTAATTCCGGCGAGAATGCCGCAAGCCTCAACTTCCCGCCCATCGTTGCAATTAGCCCGCAGTGAAACGAGTTGTCGTTCGAGTGATTGCAGAGCGGTTATCTGGGATCTGACTTGAGAAATGTGATCATCGAGTAAGGCATTGACGGCCGTACAAGGCTGGCGAGGGTCATCCTGGTAGCTTTGGAGTGCGTGAATCTCTGGAAGTGACAGATTCAAGATTCGGCAGCGCCGGATGAAGGCTAGCCGCTCGCCATGCTTCTCGGTGTAGACACGATAGCCGTTCGCCTGGCGATCAGGCGGTGGCAACAAGCCCTGCTGCTCATAGAAGCGGATCGTCTGTGTATCAATCCCTATTAGCCTTGCTAACTGACCAATGCGCATCGTGTGAATCCTCATCGGCTCTGCGTTATTGACCTTATAGTAGCTATAAGGCTTTTAATGGTAAGCGTCCAGCCAAGTCACCTTCCGAACTCCCGCATTAAGGACGATGGTGTCCGCGTATTTTTAAGCGGACGCGATAGCCCTTATCGCCGGGATTTCCATGCGCCAACGAAGCTCTTACCCCAAACCGTTCAAGGCCCAGGTTGTTCAGGAGTGCCTGCAACCTGGTGCGACCGTCTCCAGCGTTGCCATCAGCCACGGCATCAACGCCAACGTTATTCGCAAGTGGCTGCCGCTTTACCGAGATCAGCTACCAGCGGCGTTGCCGGCGTTCGTGCCATTGAGGGCCACGCCTAAACGAACAACTGAGGCGTTCGCACTCATTGAGTTGTCCCTTGGCGAGCAATCGGTCACGGTGAAATGGCCAGCCTCCGATCCTGAAGGTTGCGCCCGCTTTGTGCGTGGGCTCACCCCGTGATCCGCATCGATGCCATCTGGCTCGCCACCGAGCCGATGGACATGCGCGCCGGCACCGACACCGCATTGGCGCGTGTGGTGGCCGTGTTCGGTGCGGCGAAGCCGCACTGCGCCTATCTCTTCGCCAATCGCCGCGGCAACCGCATGAAAGTCCTGGTGCATGACGGCGTGGGTATCTGGCTCGCCGCGCGGCGCTTGCACCAGGGCAAGTTTCATTGGCCAGGCATCCGGCACGGCTCGGAAGTCGAACTCGACACCGAGCAACTTCAGGCTTTGGTGCTGGGTCTACCCTGGCAGCGGGTCGGTGCAGCCGGCGCGATCACAGTGCTGTAGCACCTGCCATTAGCCCATCGGTTTATCTCCGCTGATCGCCTGCTCTGGCACAATCAGCGGCATGACTTCCGCGCCCAATCTCGACCAACTGACGCCTGACCAGCTGCGCACACTGGCCGCGCAGTTGCTCACGCAGGTCGACGTGATGGGCAAGAGGATCTACCGCGACCAAACGGTTATCGAGAACCTCAACCACGAAATCGCCATCCTCAAGCGGCGCAAGTTTGCCAAGCGTAGTGAGCAACTGAGCCCTGACCAGGGCCGTCTGCTGGATGACCTGCTCGACACCGACATCGTGGCCATCGAGGCGGAGCTGAAAGCGGTCAATCCGCCGGCTGCGCCGGCCGACGCACGCCAGCAGCCCAAGCGCACACCGCTGCCACCGCAGCTCCCGCGCACCGTGATCCATCACGAACCGGAGAACACCCAGTGCGCCTGCGGCTGCCAGCTGCTACGCGTGGGTGAAGACGTCAGCGAAAAACTGGATTACACGCCGGGCGTGTTCACCGTCGAGCAGCACGTGCGTGGGAAATGGGCCTGCCGCCAGTGCGAAACGCTGATCCAGGCGCCGGTGCCGGCGCAGGTGATCGACAAGGGGATCCCCACCGCCGGCCTGTTGGCGCACGTGATGGTGGCCAAGTTCGCCGACCATCTGCCGCTGTACCGACAGGAAAAGATCTTCGGCCGCGCCGGCCTGGCTATCGCTCGTTCGACGCTGGCGCAGTGGGTCGGGCAAACCGGCGTGCAGCTCCAGCCGCTGGTCGATGCGCTGCGCGAAGCCGTGCTGGGCCAACGCGTGATTCACGCTGACGAAACCCCGGTGCAAATGCTCGCGCCGGGCGAGAAGAAAACCCATCGGGCTTACGTCTGGGCCTACAGCACCACGCCCTTCGCCGATCTGAAGGCCGTGGTCTACGACTTCAGCCCCAGCCGTGCCGGCGAGCATGCGCGCAATTTTCTTGGCCAGTGGAATGGCAAGCTGGTCTGCGACGACTTCGCTGGCTACAAGGCCGGTTTCGAGCGAGGCATCACCGAAATCGGCTGCATGGCCCACGCCCGCCGCAAGTTCTTCGATCTGCACGCGGCGAACAAAAGCCAATTGGCCGAACAGGCGCTGCACTCTATCGCTGGGCTGTACGAAGTCGAACGCCAAGTGCGCGACATGGGCGATGAAGAACGCGGGCGAATACGACAGGAACAGGCTTCACCGATCCTCGACGCGCTGCATGCCTGGATGCTGGCCCAGCGTGATCGGGTGCCCAACGGCTCAGCCACGGCGAAAGCCTTGGATTACAGCCTCAAACGTTGGTTGGCACTGACTCGCTATGTCGAGGATGGTGCCGTGCCCATCGACAATAACCAAGTCGAGAACCAGATCCGCCCGTGGGCTCTAGGTCGCTCCAATTGGCTGTTTGCCGGGTCGCTACGCAGCGGCAAACGGGCGGCGGCAATCATGAGCCTGATCCAGTCGGCGCGCATGAATGGGCATGATCCGTATGCCTATCTCAAGGATGTGCTCACACGACTGCCGGCGCAGAAGGCCAGCGCTCTGGTCGAGCTGCTGCCGCACAACTGGGTATCCGCCGGCAAGGTGTAATGCCCGTTCGCTTACTTTTAATGATCCCATCTTCGATTTCAAGTGGAGCCGTATCATGAGCAAGTCCGATGGTCCCTGCGGCTGCGATGCGACACCAGCCGCTGATGCCGATATGCAAAACCCTTCCGATACGACGGGGCAATGGGTCAGTGTTTACGCCGTACCCAAGATGGATTGTCCATCAGAAGAGCGAATGATCCGCTTGGCGCTGAATGGTTTGGACGGAGTTCGGAAGCTGACTTTTGATCTGTCGGACCGTCGGTTAGATGTCATGCATGACAGTGCCGTTGAGCCCATAACCAAAAAGCTGGCGACGTTAGGGCTAGGCGCCACTCTTCAGAAAACTGTCGCGGCAGACCCAGAGATGATCAAAGCCGCCGAGAATCCGGCGAACTCTACACAGGAATCCCGCTCCCTACGTTTACTGTTAGGCATCAACGCCTTCATGTTCGTGGTAGAGATGACTGCTGGCCTGATCGCCAGGTCCGCGGGTCTGATTGCCGATTCGCTCGACATGTTCGCTGACGCGGCAGTGTACGGCCTGGCCCTTTATGCGGTTGGGCGCAGCGTCAATCTGCAGGTGCGTGCTGCACACCTTGCTGGTGTGCTCCAGCTGATTTTGGCCCTCGGCGTGCTCGTAGAGGTGGTCAGACGCTTTATATTCGGCAGCGAGCCCGAGTCGCTGATAATGATGGCCGTCGCGTTCCTGGCATTGCTTGCCAACACGGGTTGTTTGCTGCTGATTTCCAAACACCGGGAAGGTGGTGCTCACATGAAAGCGAGCTGGATATTCTCCGCCAATGATGTGGTCATCAACATGGGCGTTATAGTCGCCGGAGCGCTCGTCGCTTGGACTGGGTCCAACTACCCAGACCTGATTATCGGTACCGTTGTGGGATTCATCGTTCTCAACGGCGCTCGGCGTATTCTGGCGCTCAAGGGTTGAAGGAGCTCCCGTTACAGAAAAAGGGTGTCTTCATGCCTGTAAGCCATCCGGGTCTAGCGGCGTCAGCTAAAACTGGCGACGCCGCTTTAGCCGATGGCGGACGGTGGGTATTGCAGAACGTGGGCTGCAAAGTCCATCAGCGAGACGAAGCCGCACTGATCGGCTTTTCCTTCACGCTGTAGGTGGTAGCCCCGCATGCCTTGCCCAATTGGACCAAGCATATCGGCTTGCAACGTGTCACCGATCATTGCGATAGCGGAGGCTTCGCAGCCAAGCTGTTCGATCATCTGACGATAGATTGCAGGCTCAGGCTTTATTGTCCCAACCTCAAAGCTCCATCCGTAAACATCGAACGACGGCAGTAACAGTTTGGCCGGAATCGCATATGGGGCTGCGAGATTGGAGCACAACGCGAGCTTCAGGCCGGCGTTCTTTAGCTGATTTAGCGACTCCAACGCATCATCGAAAAGGCGAACGCTGGCCAGCTCGGTGAAAAGGTCGCTTTCAAGGCTAGCTAACTCAGAGTTGCTCAACTGCGCACCGAAATAATCGGCAGCTCCAGCCAAGCCCAGATTTCGAGTCATCAGAGTCCGTGCGTCATCCGGCCTTGGTGTTCTGCCCTGAAGCCGCAGGTGCTGCATCAGTTGGCGGAAAGGATGGCGGCGCTCACCTATCTGGAGAAGCGTGCCAAACACATCGAAAACTACTGCTTGTATCATGCCGGTACCTCTACCGTTGGAGGCGAACCGCCCACCCGAAGAGCGATGCCGCCCCTCTCAGTCGTGCAGCGATGTTAGTGAGAAGCTAGCAATTGAGTCAAAGTGCCAGCATTGAATTCAACAGCGGGTCTGACTGCCAGGCCACCAAATGAAATAGCGGGATCGATGTACCGCATGGCCGACTTGATGTCTTTCCAGCCCACATAGGTCATCAAGGCTTTGAGGTCCCATCCATTGGCCGAGGCCCACGTAGCAAAGCCGCGGCGCAAGGAGTGACTGGTATACAGTTCAGCGGGAATTCCGGCGCGTTGCAGAATCTGGCGCAGCAAGCTGATCAGGCTACCCGGATGTAAAGCATCCTCGCTGAGATGCCCCCAGCGATCCAGGCGGCGGAACACGGCTCCACGAACGATACCTGCAGCACTGATCCAGTCGAGATAGGCCTGTACCGGGCATAGTCGCTTCAGCGCCGGCGTGTAGTGCGTCGTACCGAGGTTTTCTCGGTCGCCCTTGCTCTGCGGCAGGAACAGACGCATGCCTGCGCCTGTTTCGGCCTGAATATGCTCGACCTGCAGCCTGCAGAGCTCATCACTGCGAAAGCCCCGCCAGAAGCCGATCAGCAGCAATGCCATGTCGCGCCGGCAGCGCAACAGACTCGCTAAATCGTCCCGCATCCGAGCTCGCCCTGACTCAAGTGCCAACCACTGTACCGCCTGTTCCAAGTGCTTCAGTTGCAAAGGGGCGGCTTGCTTGACCTGTGCTGGGTGCAGGGTGCGGATGCCCTTGAGCACCTGACGCACCGTGGGAGTCTTCGTTGGGTCGGGAAAGCCTTGGGTGATATGCCATTGAGCGAGAGCAGCCAAGCGTTGCTTCAACGTGTTCACACTCAGCGTATCGGCGTAGTCCACCAAGTAGCGGACAACGCTGTCGCCTGTCGCGGGCAGAAAGCCGCCCCATGTCACTTCGAAGTGATCAATGGCCGACTGGTAGCTACGGCGAGTGTTTTCTCGCGTTCCAGCCTGAAGATAGCGTCCGACATCCTTCATTGCCTGTGATGGCCCTTTGTGTACCTGAGAACGACGATATGAGGCGTTTTTCACAACTGATATTGGATAATGCTTCATTATCGTATCTGAAATAACCCATATTATCTCGCTTTACATCTGATCTATTTAGTATGTAAATACATGGTATGTACTCTAGTACGAAATCGTAGGAGCAACCATGGCCCGTGGCGGCATTAACAAGGCATTGGTTCAGAAGGCCCGCCGGACCATCCTGGCGCGGGGCGAGAATCCCAGCATCGATGCGGTGCGGGTCGAACTTGGCAACACAGGCTCGAAAACCACCATTCATCGCTACCTGAAAGAAATGGAAGAGACTGAGCGTGGCCGGCAAACGGCTCCGTCTCTCAGCGAGCAGTTAGGCAATTTGGTGAGCCTGCTCGCTGAGCAGCTCAGAGAAGAGGCTCAGGCAGCTGTAGCACAGGAACGCGAACAGCTGGCACTGGAGCGACTCGATTACCAGGACCAGATTCGGCAGGCTGAAAGCCGAATAGAGCAGCTTGAAGGTCAGTCTTCTACGCTCGGGGAGCAGCTCAACGCTGCTCAGCAGACACTGCAGCACGAGCAGCAGAAGTGCCAG
>TARA_R110000868_G_scaffold5165_1_pt1 | contig 11364 bp, 11 predicted proteins | sample TARA_R110000868 | Tara Oceans TARA_R110000868 (sample SAMEA4397489) | marine metagenome | biome: Polar Biome; feature: [SRF] surface water layer (ENVO:00010504); material: water (ENVO:00002006), including particulate matter (ENVO:01000060) such as... | depth 5 m | reverse complement strand
GGGGCGCGCCAGCAATGGCGCGCCTATTCTTTGGTGGACTCATGCGCGCGGGGGCGCAATGATCCAGCCAAAGCCGGTCTTGGGGGGAAACGGCATGCTACTGACGAGTTTGATTCCATTGTTCGCATTGACACTTGCGGCGGACGCGGCCGATGCGCCGTCCCGCCAGACAATGACGCGTGAGATCGTGCGATCCTGCGTTGCCCAGGTCGGCACGCAATTGCAAGACCCGGTCCCGTCCTGTGCCTGCACGGCCGGCTGGTTGTCGGCACAACTCGATTACCGTGATTTCTACGTTGTCGGCCGCATCTATCGCTATGCCAGCGACCCGGCCGGCATGGAGACCGAAATTGCCCGCCTGGTCCGCGATGGCGGCTATGCGGCCGCGGACATTTTGCGGGTCGCGCGCTTCCTGCAGGACTCCGAGGCGGAGATGAGCGCGGCCTGTGGCTTTCTGGAACGCTGATCGAAGTCTCAGGGCGCGCCGATCCATTTATGGGTCTGCAGACTGAGCGTCCATTGCGGATGGGCGATGCAATATTCGAACGCCGCCTGGGCGTTTTCCATCATGCCGGGACCGTCCATCGGCTGTAGCGAAAAGCGCTTGAAATCCCAGCCGAGATAGTCGACCGGGTCGAGGCCGGGTTGAGGGTAGACCAGTTTCAGCTCATCCCCGCTACGCTGCACCACCGGCGCCTTGCCTTTCGGGCTGACGGTGATCCAGTCAATACCCGCCGGCGCAGCCAGCGTCCCATTCGTCTCCACAGCGATATCAAAGCCCGCCGTGTGCAGGGCATCAATCAGACGCGGGTCGAGCTGCAGCAGCGGCTCACCGCCCGTACAGACCACAAGTGGCCTGCCACCGCCGGGCCACATCGCGGCCACCGCTGCCGCCAGAGCCTCCGGCGTCTCGAACCGGCCGCCGCCGGGTCCGTCCATACCAATGAAATCCGTATCGCAGAAATTGCACACCGCAGCGGCGCGGTCCTGCTCGCGGCCGCTCCAGAGATTGCAGCCGGCAAAGCGCAGGAAAACCGCCGGACGGCCGGTCTGGCCGCCCTCGCCTTGCACCGTCAGGAATATCTCCTTGACCGAATATTTCATCGCACGGCTCCGCTGCGCCATAAATGCCAGCCGGCAGCGCGCAGGTCACAGGCCGGACAGGCGCCGCAGCCATAACCCCAGACATGCAGCTCGCTGCGATCGCCGCGATAGCAGGTATGGGTGCGGGTGCGGATAATTTCCACCAGTCTGTCACCGCCCAGGTCATGCGCCAGGGCCCATGTCTGGGCCTTGTCGAGCGACATCAGCGGCGTCTCGATGACGATATCCATCGCCAGACCGAGCCTCAGTGTCTCCTGCATCGCGTCAATCGTGGTCCGGCGGCAGTCGGGATAACCGGAGAAGTCCGTCTCGCACATGCCGCCGACCATCACGCCATGGCCGCGCCGGTAAGCCAGCGCCGAGGCAAGCGTGAGGAAGACCAGATTGCGGCCCGGCACGAAAGTGGTCGGCAGTCCGTCGGCGGCCATCTCGATCGCCCGGTTGGCGGTCAGGGCACTCTCGGCGATGGCGCCATAACCGGCGATGTCGACGACATGATCTTCGCCGAGCCGCATGGCCCAGTCCGGGAAAGCCGCAGCCATCGCCGTGCGGACATCGAGACGCGCCTGCATCTCGACATGATGGCGCTGGCCGTAGTCAAAACCGACCGTCTCGACGCGTTCATAGCGCGACAGCGCCCAGGCGAGACAGGTTGCGGAATCCTGGCCACCGGAGAAGAGTAGCAGGGCAGAGGTCGATGTCGGTCGGGTATCCATGGCCGTTCTATAGTCGCGCGAGCAGGGGATGACCATGAGCAAGTATCGCTGGATCTACACCACCTGGCCTGATGCCGGCCTCGCCAAGGAGGCCGGGCAGACCCTCGTGGAAGAGGGATTGTGTGCCTGCGTCAATATCCTGCCGGGGATGACCAGCGTCTATCGCTGGCAAGGTGCGGTCGAGACCGCGAGCGAGGCAGTCATGATCCTCAAGACCAGCGCCGCAAAGGCGCCGCTCGCCATCAAGCGCCTCGTCGCGCTCCACCCCTATGACGAGCCTTGTGCTGTGGGGCTGGAGATTGATGGAGCTGCATCCGCTCCGGCCTTCCTCGCCTGGATGGACGCGGCGGTCAGCAATAGCGCCTGAGCGGGGTCTCAGACTTCGGGATCATGGTCGATCACGGCCTCATGGGCCGATTCGTCAAAGCCCCGGCGGCGGCCAATGATCAGTACGGTCGACAGGACGGCGCCAAGGATGATGGAGAACAAAACCCCCAGGCCCAGCGCAAACCAGCCATGGCTGCTCATATGGATGGCCGGCAAGTCACCATAGCCGAGTACGAGAAAGGCGGTCAGAGCGATAAGAACAACCGCGACGAGGCCGAGCAGAAGCTTGTTGGACAAGATAGTGGACATGACAATGACCCTCAAATTCATTGTCAGTCTACGCCAATCGCCGCCGAAGTCATCCCGATCCGGCCAACCGCGCCTAAATGTCACGGGGCCACCAGGACGCCGGTATCCGGTTCAGTGCCGGTCTAATCATGCTGAAATTGCCGGTCCGGGCCGCTGTCCTCCCGGACGAAAAATATGGTAGCGGGAGGGAGACTGGCGATACCCGTTACCGACCCGCAATTAACATATTGATTTTACAGCAGTTGCAGACGCACCACCAAACTCGTCCACCGGCGTTTGTGGGACAGTTTGTAGGACAGTTTTTGGCGACCGTAAAGCCGGAACGATTGGACATCCCCCAGTGACCAACCAACGCTTGCCAACAACCGTCTACAGAAGGCGGCTCAGACGGGCCGCACTATCTCCCTGGGCTCGTCAAATGATCAAACGCCGTCGCCCAATGCTCGCCCCACAGGCTAGCCCAAACCCCGGCGCAGCCTTACCGATAGGTCAAGTCGGCATTGTTTGTTCTTGGCAGGCGACTTCCGTCTATAGTGGTGACATCAAGAGGGGGCGTTCATGATTATAGATCCAGCTTCGTTAGGCTACGACATTGGTGTCGAGTTCATTGCGGCTCTGCTGCTCGCGTTTTCGGGTGGAGCGTGGGCGATGATGCGGCGTGCACATCGAGTCCGTGAGCTGCTCGCCGAGCGTGTTTTGGGTGTCGTGCGGACGATCTCACAGCTGGCCGCCTTGCCGCTTGGCGATGAGCAGGAGGAAGCGGTTCGCTCCAAGTATTTCGCGGAGTTCGTCGCGTCGCAGATGGAGGCGGAGCTGAGCGACAACATGGGCGACATGACCGCGAAACAGCAAATGAGATTGAAGGCCTTTAAAGCCGCTGTCCGCGACTTCATCGCTGCGCGTGACGGCCCGTACGTGCGCCGCTCAAAGAACTATTGGCGCAACTACGATCTCGTCGTTGATGCTGCGCGAGAGGCCTTGAAGAGTATGAGGGCGCTGGGGCGGCGGTCTCGTAATGAGCTTGACGCTTTGCGGCGAAATGAGCTCTCAGCCTAGTCCCGATACAACACCCGCTGCACCCCAATGAACGCGTCGCGGATCAGCCCGAGATCACCCCCCAGCGTGGCCTTGCCCTCACCGATGGTCCCGTATTTCATCTCCAGGAATGTACCGAGCTTGTTGATCGATAGCTCCCGGCTGCCCTCGCGCTCGTAGGCGGCCAGAACGTCCCCAAGGAAGCCCTGCATCTCTGCCTGGTGCGCTGTGAGGCCATCAGCCCTGGCGGCCTCGGCCCGCTCGTGGCGGGTCTTGGGGTCGAGTGAGAAGCGGACATAGGCGAGCACGTCGAAGATGTCGCTGTCGGGGGCATCGATCAGGCGGCGCATCTCCTCCAGCTTGTCGCGATCATAGCCCTTCTCTTCCAGCACGGTGATGAAGTGTTCGCGGGCCTCGGGGTCACCCCAGGTATCGCGGAGTTGGTCTTCATCGGCCACTAGGCCCGCGAGGTCGCCGAAGAGCATCTCCAAGAACTCCGCGGAGCTGACAGGTCGCCCTTGGAACCAGTAGCTCGTCGAGGCGATATACTGGATCTTTCGAGCCTTGCCGTCCTGCAGCTTGATGATGACCTTCTCGGTTGGGCCTTCGTCGTTTCCAGCGCCACCGCCCTCCGCCCCGTCTTCAGGCTCAGGCTCGCCCTCAGGCGTGCCCGGGCGTGGCCTCGGTGCTACAGGCTCTAAGGGCTCGCCATCCCATTCACGGTCTTGGAAGTGCTCATACGCCTTCACGAAGTCGAAGATGGTGAAGAAGTCTTTGCCATCATAGACACGGGTTCCCCGACCCACGATCTGCTTGAACTCGATCATCGACTTCACCGGACGCATCAACACGATATTGCGGACGTTGCGGGCATCCACGCCGGTGGACAGCTTCTGGGAGGTCGTCAGGATGGTCGGAATGGTCTTCGCATTGTCCTGGAAGTCTCGAAGGTGCTGCTCGCCTCGGGCCCCGTCATTGGCGGTCACGCGGCAGCAATAGTCCGGATGCCTCCCTGGGCTCAACTCGTTGATAAGGTCACGGACGAGCGCCGCATGGTCCTGAGTCGCGCAGAAGACCAGGGTCTTCTCGCGTGGATTGATCTGTCGCAGGAATTCGTTGATGCGGCTCTTCTCGCGGTCATCGATGATGTAGCGGGTGTTGAAGTCCTCTTCCCGGACGACCTGGCCATGCTCGATCTGGCCCTTCACCACCGTGTCCTCGCCGGTAAACACATACTCGTCGATGGTCGACGCCATCTGACGGACTTTGAAGGGCGTCAGGAAACCATCTTCAATGCCCTCTTTGAGGGCATAGGTGTAAACCGGGTCACCGAAGTAGCGGTAGGTGTCGGCATTGTGTTCGCGCTTTGGTGTAGCGGTCAGGCCGAGTTGGGTGGCCGGCTCGAAGTATTCCAAGATGCGCCGCCATTCGCTTTCGTCCTTGGCCCCACCGCGATGGCATTCGTCGATGATGATGAAGTCGAAGAAGTCCGGCTCATAGCCTAGGAAATTGGCCTCGCCCTCTCCCGCCATGAAGGTCTGAAAGATGGTGAAGAAGATGCTCGCATTGCGTGGCACATCGCCTTTCTTTTTGATCGCGGCGGGGTCGATCCGGGTCACCGCGTCATTGGAGAAGGCGGAGAAGGAATTATACGCCTGATCGGCCAGGATGTTGCGGTCGGCCAGGAAGAGGATGCGCGGGCGGCGGGTCGGCTCGCGGGTGATATTCCACCGGGCGCCAAACAGCTTCCAGGCGATCTGGAAGGCGATGGAGGTCTTCCCGGTCCCGGTGGCCAGGGTGAGCAGGATACGCCTTTGATCGTGCGCCACGGCGTCGAGAGCGGCATTGATAGCATTGTGCTGGTAGTAGCGCGGCTCCCACTTGCCGCCATCGGTCTCGAAGGGGACTTCGCCAAAGCGGTCGCGCCAGGCATTGGCGGTGCTGAAGGTGCGCTCCCACAATTCGTCCGGCGTCGGGAAGGGCGTGGAGAAATCCGCCTCCCGGCCCGTGCCCATGTCGATCTCGCGCCACTCAAGACCATTGGAGGCATAGGCGAAGCGGGCCTTGAGGCGCGTCGCATAGTCCTTGGCCTGGCCCACGCCCTCGCGATGGCTGATCGAAGCCTTCTTGGCTTCCAGCGTCGCCAGCTTCTGGCCGCGGTAGAACAGCACATAGTCGCAGGAGAGCGGCGCCGCCCGCTTGCCGCCGATCTGAATGCGGCCCGGGCAGATCACTTCGCGGCGAATGCGCGAGCCCTCAACGAGGCCCCAGCCGGCCCCAGCGAGCACGGGGTCGATGCGTTCGGCGCGGGTATCCGCTTCTGTCTCAGACTTATAGGTCATTCATCTCGCTCAGGGCGACGTCCTTGCTCAAGTTTCTCTCGACATCTCTTGAGGTTGTCAATTAGCTATCCAATGGAAACTAGTTGAGTTGCCCTCGCACTATTTTGGAGACTGAGAATGCCGTGCAATGCATGGAACCACGCCCCGTCGTGTGATTGCGGTTGGGGAGGTGTTGGATATGGTGGCCAGCGCACACCTTCTTTCGACCCGACCTGGGTCGGAAACGAGCTTAGAATTCCCAATATCCCGGGATCGCCAACAGATCTTTGGTCGACGCACGTCCGCAACGAAGAATCATTCATGACCCCGAACGCGCACTGCCCGGTGTGCGGCGACGAGGTGTTCTTCTACCGCAGCCCGTATGGCGGGGCAGTCTACTTCGATGACGTGCCCTGGCCGTGGCCCAAGCACCCCTGTACCGACAAGCAGACGGGGCGACGCCTCTCGATTGGAAGCTCCTTCATCCCGCGAAAGACCAAGGGGGCGAAACCCAGAACAGTTGGTGACGGATGGGCGCCGGTGAAGTTTATGGCGGCGCAGCGTTACCCCAACTATGGCAAGCGTGGCGACCTTTTGATCTACAGGGTCGATCGCCTGGGTCGGGGGCAGAGCTTGTCACTGGTGCTGGATGGCCATGTCCCACTGGACCCGCGAGTTCCGATGTTTCTGCGCGAGAAACATGGCAGCGCCGGCGCATTTGAACTGACGACCATCGGGACAGGTGAAACAAGTCATCTTGGGGAGGCGATCCAGCTGGATTGTGTCACCGCCGCGTTCGCCGCGATTGGATACCCAAGTGCTGCGCTTCTGCAGCGATTGAAGTCTGGCGAACTATCTCCCGAACAGGCCTGTGAGTTGGCATGGAGCGTTTCGTTCAATGTCGCTCGCGCCGCCAACGCGGCGATCACTCCGAACTGGGAGGTCGGGCGGGCACTTTTTGAACGGGCGGCAAGGGCTGGCTGCGACGACGCCTTCCGTGGGCTCGCCTGGATCTACTGGGGGGGGCATGGCGGCCCGCGCGATGTGCGACGAGCGAAGGCCTTCTTCCGCCGGGCAGCGAAAAACGGGGAGCCGCGTGCGGTTGAAGACCTGCAACAATTCGAGGCAGCCGAAGGCAACTAGTTGCGACGTGGAAACGCCACGGCGGGGCTATGAGGCATCGCGCCGTTGGGGAGATTGATGGCTTTCGGGGAATGGCTAGCTGGGCGAGAGAAAAGCATTTTCAAGTTAGATCACCCGCGAAGCCCTTGGCGAGGAGGGACTGGCGAAGTTGGTCCAGGCTGACAATCGCATCTTTGTAGTTCTTGGTGAGCTGTGCAAGTTCAAGCCGCGCGTGCCGAATGGCCTCCACCGCATGTCCCTGTCGCTCAAGCGGACAAACAGGAATCATCAGCTCTTTGACCATCTTACAGGTGAGGTGTGGGACGGTTGATCCGGTTCGTATGCTTTGAAACTTTTCTTGGAACACTGGCGTGTTGAATACCTCTGAAAGGTACGCCCCCGTCAGGATTTCAGATTTGGGAGAGAGCACGATCATCGCGTGACAGTTATGCCCTTCGTGTTCCTCCGGCACCTCCGCGCAGTGACCGATATGCCCGCTTTGAACGAGCAGCACGTCCCCGCGTGCCAGTTTCGATTTTCGGTTTTTCTCGTTGAACTCGTCGGACACATACGTCTTGCCATCAAACGTCAGAACGTTGTCGCGTACGTGACGCGCTAGCAAGTACGGCACGCCCTCAGGCAGATATATATCGCGCGTGGGGCCAACGTAGCCGTTTGTCAGGCGATTTACGATTGAGCCCAACCGACGATGTTCAGGCTCTCGCCCGTCATCGAATAGATATAGGGCCGAGCGCTGGGCAAACAACTCCTTCGCGCTCGCCAGGTTGGCCTCGGCGTTGGCCTTTGCGCGGGCCAGGCCCTCGAAGGCGTCGTCCAGGATCGCGACGATGCGCTGTTGTTCTTCGAGGGGCGGGAGGGGGACTGTAAGCGCCTTGTAGGATTTGAAATCGAGGTTCCGAATACCAGTTGATCGCGACTGGAGCTTCTCCGTCACTCCGCTAGCATGCCACCAATTCAGCACTTGGTGGAGATATCGCGGGTCCACCCGCGATTGGTCCGTTACACGAATAGCGCTTGTAAAATTCGAGAATGAGTAGACCCCGTCGGTTCGGTCAAAGAGGATTACACGTCCAACCGGCTGATTTGGGCCCCCGCCCGAACGTTCGAGGACAATGTCCAAGGGATGGAGTTGGCGGTTTGCGAGCTGCTTTTCTTCAACCTCCAGCTCGGCCACGTTCTCATATGAGACTTGGCCGTGAGCCCTGAAGTTTGTGCTCCTAAGCACGATAGCCGGTGTGAGCGGCCCCTTCTTTCCTTTCCAAAGGCCGTTGGAAAAAGAGGCAAGCTCCGTGAGCGACTTCTGCTCCCACCCCGCCTTCACAGCATCCCCCGAATGTCTTCCAGGATCGCCGCCGTCTCGGCATCCCGGGCCAGCATGTCATCGATGATCGCCTCCGGTGAGCGCAAGGCTTCGGCCTCGGGCGCATTCGGGTTCTTCACCGAGAGATCAAAGGTCGCTTCATCGAGGCTGTCCGCATCCACAATCCAGCTCTTCTCACCGGTCGCGAAGCTCGCCTGCAGCTCCACAAACTCGGCCAGATCATCATCATTGAGAGCATTGGTCTTGCCCAGCGAGCGGCCCGGGTCGAGCTGGTAGAACCAGATGCGCTGGGTCGGGCTGCCCTTCTGGAAGAACAGTACCACCGTCTTCACTCCGGCGCCCTGGAAGGTGCCCTGAGGGCAGTCGAGCACGGTGTGGAGATTGCAGCTCTCCAGCAGCTCCTTGCGCAGCGCGACCGAGGCATTGTCGGTGTTGGACAGGAAGGTGTTCTTGATCACCACCGCGCCGCGTCCACCGGCTTTGAGCTTGCGGATGAAGTGTTGCAGGAACAAGTAGGCCGTCTCGCCGGAGCGGATCGGGAAGTTCTGCTGCACCTCCTTGCGCTCGCCGCCGCCAAAGGGCGGATTGGCCAGCACGATGTCGAAGCGGTCCTTCTCCTGGATGTCCATCACATTCTCATTGAGTGTGTTGGTATGGACGATGTTGGGCGTTTCGATGCCGTGCAGCACCATGTTCATGATGCCGATGATGTAGGCCAGTGACTTCTTCTCCTGGCCGTAGAAGGTGCGCTTCTGCAGCGTCTCCCACTCCTCCGGCCCTTGGGCGCTGGGGCGCATATGGCTGAAGGCTTCGCACAGGAATCCCGCCGAGCCGACCGCGCCGTCATAGATGGTCTCGCCGATCTTCGGATCCGTCACCTGGATCATCGCCCGGATCAGCGGACGCGGCGTGTAGTACTCGCCCCCATTGCGGCCCGCATTGCCCATCTTCTTGATGCGCGTCTCGTAGAGGTCCGAGAGTTCGTGCTTGGCGTCCTGGGTGTTGAAATTGAGCCCGTCGATGATCTCCAGCACATCGCGCAGGATATAGCCGGAGCGGAATTTGTTGACGATCTCGGTGAAGATCTCGCCGATCTTGTATTCGATGGTGTCCGGCCCGGTGGCGCTCTCCCGGAAGCGGGCGAGATAGGGGAAGAGATCGGTGTTCACAAAGCTGATCAGGTCATCGCCGGTCAGTGCCCGGTTATGGTCAAACGCCCCGGCGGCTGTCTTGGGGGCAGCCCAATGCTTCCACTGGTGCGGCGCATCGAGGATCGGCGTGTAGTCCCGATTCTCCAACTCAGCGACATCCGCCCGCTCAACCTCCAGATCATCGAGATACTTGAGGAACAGCACCCAGGAGGTCTGCTCGGTGTAGTCCAGCTCGGAGGCGGTGCCCTCTTCGGCGCGAAGAGCTTTGTCGATGTTGTTGAAGGCGTTTTCGAACATGGGGGATGGGTCTCTCCGGTCGTGCAGCGGGAAGCTATAGCGCTTCGAGCCATGGCAGCAAGTTCGGTCTCCGGACGGCGTCAGGCAGATGCGCGGGTATCACAGAAATATTTTTCACCCACCCATTTACATCGCGCAGGGAGCAGCTATGTTGGGCACATCAAATAGCGATTTTGCCCACATGGGTCGGGCGAACACAGGGCGACCGGGAGTCGAGCATGACAAAGTCGAATGTAATTACACTGCGCAATGAGTTTGAGGGACGCCGCGACGCGTTCGTGGAAGACTATGAGTGGACCGAGCAGCGAGAAGTTCTCGAAGCCGTCAAGTCTGCTGGGGAGCTGGTCTGCCACATCTTCGGAGATGTTGCGGCAAGCCGCACAATGGCCGCCTGCCGGGCCGCAATCGGCAAACCGGTCGGTGGAGACTGGAGCTGGAGTGCCGTTGAGGGCTTCAACCTGGACGCCGATTGGCGAGACGAGTGGGATGCGATTGACGCCTTTGAGGACACCTCATTCCCGCGCCTGATGGAGGATCTGCACGATCTGCGCGGGCTCGCCTACTTTGGCATCCTTCCCAGCTGGCACCTCATTCCGAGCGAGGCCAATCGCGAAGATGAGCGCTGGGTTCGGCTGCGGACATTCATTCAGAGAAGCAGCGACATCCCGACCTGGGTCAAGGGCGTGGTGCAAGACGTAGAAGCTCTGGCGAAACTTGCGCCCCTGGCTGACCTTGCGTCTTCGTTGGAGGTCTGCCTCGCAGCCCAGGCACGGTTGAAGTTCGAGGATGATCAAGCGCTTTCCCGGGAAGAGCTTGCCGCTCTGTCGCGCACGTCTCTCAAGCGGGTTCAAAACGCCATCTATGGGAAGAGTGAGGGCGCACCCATGCTCGACAAGCAGGGCCTGATTCCAGCCTCCAACGCCCACCAATGGCTGTCTGATCGCGGCTTCACGCCCTCGATCTGGCGTGAGGTTCTGGCGTTAGCACCCCTCAGCGAGAACTGGGGTGAGGATGTTGTCTTCGAGACAGTCGAGGAAGACGAGATTATCGACGATTACATCTTCGTGCCCGTCGCGAAGGATGGGAGCATATTCGCACCAAGCCTTGCGCGTGGTCGGGACCGGCAGGTCTATACAATCGGGGCCAAGGGTTCAGAGCAGACCTTCGAGAGCTTCGAGGAGGCCTTGGGCGTCCTCTGCACGATGACGAAAGCCTATTGGCGCCGCCCGAACGACAACGGTAACTGGGGCATCGTTGGTGCCGAGAGCTGGCGCCGTGTGCGCCGCTCGCAGCTGGGAGGGTAAGGTCATGAGCATTATTCTAAGCAAGCACGCGACGGCCCGGTTGCAACAGCGCTTTGGCCGGGAAATAGCCGCAAACCTGATCGACACCTACGGATCCCCCTGTGAGGGCGGCGTGATGTTGAATGTCAAGGATATCGCCGAGGCGGAAGCGGAACTCAGGCACCAGATTCGCGTCATGAGCAAGCTCAAGAACGCGTTCTTGGCGGTCGCTCGTGATGAAAACGTGGCGAAGACCGGCCTCCGCCTCACCGGTCGTCAGCATCGACTGAAAACTAGGCGATAGATTGGACTGACTGAGCTGCTGCCGGTTTTGAGGACACCGAGTTAGGGTGTTTT
>TARA_R110000868_G_scaffold118558_2_pt1 | contig 11365 bp, 17 predicted proteins | sample TARA_R110000868 | Tara Oceans TARA_R110000868 (sample SAMEA4397489) | marine metagenome | biome: Polar Biome; feature: [SRF] surface water layer (ENVO:00010504); material: water (ENVO:00002006), including particulate matter (ENVO:01000060) such as... | depth 5 m | reverse complement strand
CTGTGAACTAGCAGAAGCTATTATGTTAATTGGCGCCAGTGCGGTGCTAACATTTACAGTACTTGCGCCCGCTACTAAAATATTCATACCAATGTATTTGGTTGGTAGTGTACTAGGTGTAATAAGTACAAGTATACGTAAAGCTGGCTTTGCTATGGTATTAACACTATGGTTTGTTATAATGAATAGCATTGCTATGGTACAACTATTTTTAATGTAGGATAAAACATGCCAGATATTGATTTAGATTTCGCAGACAGAACACAGGCACTAAGTAAAATTAAGCATGTGACTGCTCGAATACAGAATAGAAAACATAATACTGGAGTGTACACACATCGAGTTCCGGTAGATCCGTTTAATGGATTGTGTACATTAGATCATAAAACCGCCGACACTGTTGGATATTTTAAATTAGACGTGCTGAATGTAAGTATATACAGAGATGTTAAAGATCAGAACCACTTAACAATGCTAATGGAAAGAGAACCAATCTGGGATTTATTAGAGCATCAAGATTTTGTAGATCAAGTATTTCATTTAAGTGGGCACACCGCATTATTAAAACAACTTAAACCTAGAACGGTTGAACAATTAGCAGCAACACTAGCTATTATTAGGCCAGCTAAACGCCATTTATCGAATAGTAGTTGGGAGAAAATTATGAAAGAAGTTTGGACTAAGCCTGAGAACAACCAATACTTCTTTAAAAAAGCACATGCCGTATCATATTCAATGGCTTGTATAGTACATATGAATTTAATATGTGAACAATTAGGATATTAACAATGTTAGAAATTAATCAACAACAGTTTGTAGATGAAATTCAGCACACTGGATTTACAATACACCGGAATATTTTTGAAAAAGGTATGATTGAAGAATTGCGAAACTTTGCAACAACTCTTTCTCCTGAACGTGGCCATGACAAAGACGTTAAATGGCATGGGTGGAATGAAGTAATGAAAATGGAAAATCCACTAACTGACGTGGATTGGGCATACTACTGGACTAAAAATGTTACACATCCACATATTACAGCAATACAAGAAAAAATAGCACCATGTGCTGATGCTGCATTTGGCGAAGGAAATTGGGTATGGTACGTACAGGACTTTATTGTACTACAGCCAGGAATGAATTTTTTACGACCACATATTGACACCCCTTATCGCTTTAAAGAATGGCGTTATGCAGAGGAATTACTAGGGTTACAATTTATGGTAATGATGCAAGATTTTACACCAGAAAATGGCGCCACTGGTTATGTTCCGGGTACACACAAATACATTCAAGATGGATATCATATGAGAGATAGTCCAGAAAGTTGGAAAATATTCTTTGCTGACAATTATAAACAATATACTGCAGATGCAGGAAGTTTTGTTTGTTGGCATCCACGCCTGTTACACAGCACAATGCCCAATAGGAGCTCTGAAGTGCGGCATGCATTACTTCTTCATGCTTCTGAAAAAACTACCGCTCGCAGGTTAAACTTAATTGACCCACAACATAACAGTACTCTAAGAACTACGTAACTTTTCTTACTAGTTGAATATTCCTACGTTTAACTCTTTTTTGTATAATATTACTTAGACTAATGGTTGGGCCGTGAATTATTTCAAAGTCTTTAAGGCTAAATGTTACCAATGAAGGACGGTATCTTTCCCAACGACTTTTAAAAATAATGTTAATAGGTATCATTCTATTTGTGCCCCACCACCATTCTTCTCCTAGTTCTAGAAACTCACGTTTCAGTTCTAGATTTTTGATATTATCAAAACAGTACATACTTGCTAGATATTGGTCAACATTTTGCATGATGCCAACATACTCGTTGCCGCCGTATGCTACAAGAGTTAAAAAAGGAAAGTCTTCTAACAGTTTTTGATATTTTTGTGGTATATGTGTCATCTTATTACTTATTACAATAAATACTACTGGAGATTGAACAATGAATTATCAAGGTACAGCATACAGTTATAACCAACGAAGTGAAATTTTAATGCCTTCAAGACGAGGCACTACTTATTATGGGTCACAAAATCATAAGCCATTAATTGCTTATAAAGGTGTTGCCAATGATTTCGAGTTTTTCGTTATTGATACTAACCGTAAGCCAGCAAATATTGCAAATAAAACCTTTACTGCTAATGTAATCAATCGGTCATCTAAAACTACTACAATATCGAAAACTCTTGTTTTATTAGATACTGGCAGTGGCTCGCTATTAATGCGCCTTACAGAAGATGACCTAAGTAAATTGACTCCTGCTTTATATGATATTACTATTACTTATACTGACTCAAATAGTAATAAATTTGGATTATATAGTGATCTGAATGCTCGCTTAACTTACGTATTAGAAGTAAAGAGTAACGATGGATCTACTATTAGAGAAAGTTCAAATGGTAACGTATTCCAAAATAATACTACTAACGAGTTTCCTAGCACAGGCCAAACCGACAATAGTGATGGAACAAACACAGCCGTAGCGTATGTGACTAACTTTAGTGGAAAATTTTATGCTGAAGGATCACTTGAGATGAGTCCAAGCGCACGAGATTGGTTTGAGATACAACTAGATCCAGAAAATTCAGAAAATTACTGGACATTTACAAGCGCAAGTGGACTAGAAGCATTTACGTGGGATGGTATGTTTATGTGGGTAAGATTCCGCTATGTTTCTGACATTACTAACACAGGAACACTTGACAAAGTACTATATAGAGCGTAATATACATATATGATAGTTTTAGAATTTGTACGTCAGAGCATTCCTGGCGGCTGGAAGCAGTCACCTAGTGGATGGATCAGTGGTAACTGTCCTATGTGTAGAGCACGGGGGCATACTTCTGATACCAGAAAACGTGGCGGCATTATGTTTCAAGATGACCGTGTGCAGTACAACTGCTTTAACTGTAATTACAAAACAGGCTGGAGTCCAGGCAAACGAATTAATAAAGCACTCAATGACTTATTGGTAGAATTTGGTGCTGATCCTGCACAAATACAACGAGTAAATTTTGAACTACTTAAAGAAAATGAGAACCCAGTAGCTGAGTTTTTAACAGCAACCGAAAAAAAAGATGCAGCCAAGATAACTTGGCAACCAGCAGACTTGCCTACTGATGCAGTTACATTTAATGAAGTAGACACTGACAAACTAACCACAAGCCAGCTAGAAGCATTTATGCGGGCAGTACAGTACGTTGACGACAGGGGTATGAGTTTCTATTCAGGTTGGATGTGGACACCATACAGTCATTTTAAAAATCGTGTAATACTTCCGTTTAACTACAAAAACCAAGTAGTAGGATATACTGCACGTTGGACCGGTACTCCTCCTGATAAAACTACACCAAAATACTATCATCAGATGCCCAAGCATTTTGTTTATAATTTAGATGCACAGCACGATCATAAGTATGTAATTGTAACTGAGGGTCAAATGGATGCATTACTAGTTAACGGTATTGCTACCAGTGGTAATACTCCTAGTAATGTACAATGCGATATTATTGATGATTATAGTACAAATAAACAAATAGTTGTTGTTCCTGATGCTGACAGCGCAGGACTGGAATTAATAAACACAGCAGTCAATCGTGGCTGGGCTGTTAGTTTCCCTCCTTGGGAAAAATGCAAAGATGCTGCAGATGCAGTAGAAAAATATGGTAGGTTATTTACAGTAAAGAGCATACTCGATAGTGTTGAAACAAACAGAACCAAAATACAGTTACTTGCTCGTTCATATTGTAGAGACTAAGGATAGATTATTTGAAACCAATTAGTGTTTACACACAATTAGAATTAGAATGGATTGAAAAATTTGCTTGGATACCAGTATATAGTGATATAACTTACAAACGAATCTGGTTGACAAAGTACTGGATATACGCTATAAAAATAGATAAGGAAGGGTTTGGAATAAAGTCGGATCTGCCAAACTGGCAACTGATTTATACCCGAGAGGAATATATATTGAAGAAGTTACGTAATGAGTGAAGAATATACAGAGGACTTACAAAAGCTATATTTAGAATTCTTGTTGGCTGACAAGGATCTATTTGTTCGCTGTAATGCAATCACAAGTAGTAAGTACTTTGCTCGCAAGTATCAGCCTGTAATGGACTTTATACAATCGCACGTAGACGGCTACGGCGACTTGCCAACACATGAACAAATTAAAGCTAAAATAGGTCAACAATTTGATGATGTAAGGTCTAAAATTACAGACGATCATAAAAAATGGTTTATGGATGAATATGAAAAGTTTTGCCGGCACAAGGCACTTGAGGGTGCTATCTTGGAAAGTGCTGACAAATTAGAACGGCATGAATACGGAAGTGTAGAAAAACTAATTAAAGATGCGGTAAGCATCGGGCTAGCAAAAGACTTTGGGCTTAATTATTGGGAAGATCCAGCAGGACGTATCCAAAACATTAAAAATAATCGTGGGCAGAATAGCACTGGTTGGTTAAGCCTTGATAAGATACTTTATGGCGGGTTTAATCCAGGAGAACTAAACATTTTTGCAGGTGGATCAGGTTCTGGTAAGAGTTTGTTTATGCAGAACATGGCACTTAACTGGAGTTTAGCAGGAAAGAATGTTGTTTATGTTAGTTTAGAACTTAGTGAAGAACTATGTAGTATGCGTATTGATGCTATGCTTACTAATCAAAGTACAAAAGACGTAATGCGTAATGCTGACGATACTGCACTTAAAGTACGTATGGCAAGCAAAAAAGCTGGCGTATTACAAATGATCCAAATGCCTAACGGCACCACAGTTAACGATATCAAAGCATACATTAAAGAGTTTCAGATACAGCACAACACTAAAGTAGATGCATTGCTTGTGGACTATTTGGATTTAATGATGCCAGTTAGTGTTAAAGTAAATCCAAGTGACCAGTTTATTAAAGACAAGTATGTGTCAGAAGAATTACGTAATTTAGCAATTGAACTTAACATACTTTTCGTTACAGCAAGTCAGTTAAATCGTGGCGCTGTTGATGAAGTAGAGTTTGATCACAGTCACATTGCTGGTGGTATCAGTAAGATTAATACCGCAGATAACTTGATTGGTATCTTTAGTTCGAGAGCAATGAGAGAACGTAGCAGAGTACAAATTCAATTTATGAAAACACGAAGTAGTAGTGGTGTTGGTAGTAAACTAGATTTGGGGTATGATATGAATACATTACGTATTACAGATTTAGATGAAGATGAGCAAGGTGAAAATGGACAAGTAGCAAGCATTTATCAAACTTTAAAAAACAAATCAACAGTTAGTCCGGCTGGGACTGAAAGTGTGCAGCCAGCAGCAAGTACAACAGCAGCACAAAATGCCGACAGGTTAAAAAACTTGTTAAAGCGAAGGGAGTAGGGTGTTAAAACATTATCGCCGTTGACCTTATGTGTATCTAAATTATGATGTACGAACAACGGGCAGAGATAGTATAAGCCTGAATGTTGCCCGCATCCCATAGTTGGTAATATTCTTATTGCCTATGGATCCTAAGTTCTTGATCAGGAAGTGCAAAGTTGCCATAAGTACTTTCCAATAATGTTTTAACACTGATATTTATAAATAGTAATGATATGAAACGACAAACGAGATCAATTTTAGAAGAAATTAATGCTATGTCTCCTAAACAAGACAAAAAGCAAATTGTAGAGTCAAGTGCTCAACAGGTAATTGTTACTGCGATTAATTTGATGAAACTAATTGATGAGACATTTGATGCTGAAGTTGCAGCAGATTTAAACAAACGTCTTATTAACAGTATTAAAACTAAAGATCCTCGTAAGTTTAAAAGGGGAGTGTCGAAAATTGAAGATCCAAGACATACTAGGCGGTAGTTCTAAACGTAAACTCAGACGTGGTAGTCGAATTAAAAGATTGCGTCAAGAAGATTCACACAGTCTTAGAGAAGGTGGAAACATCTTTAATGGTACTAGTGACTTTGACCACAACATGATACCTGGTATTATGAAAACAATTAACAGTGTTCTTCAAAAAGTCAATGCGACTGCTATTCCTATTGGTTCAGGTGCTACCCCAACACCTGGAAAAATTAGCGGTGATTTAGACATGATTGTTGACGTAGATCAATTACGGCAAGAATACAATATGGCAGATTCATCTGATGCTGATATTAGAAAAAAACTAAAACAAACTTTTGATTTATCAGGATTAGAAACAGCACAAAGCGGTACTAGTGTACATGTTAAAGTACCAATGGGAGACCATGCACACCAAGTTGATATTATGGTTGTCCCTAACGCAGGAAATGCTGCACAATTCCACACACATACTATTCCACAAGGTTCAAAGTGGAAAGGTGTAAACAAACAAATTGCACTGGCTAGATTAGCTAAAATGCAAAACATGCTATGGAGCCCGTATCAAGGACTATTTAAACGTCTAGATAATGGCAAAAAAGATCCAAACGGATTAGTAACAGATAATATTGATCAAGTCGCACAAACATTAATTGGCCCAAATGCCTCAGGAAAAGACATTGGCAGCGTGGAAGCTATTATGGCAGCGTTGGGCAAAGAAGCAGGCGATGCGTTGTTGGTTGACTTGAGAAGTGATCCTAACTGGAAAGAGCTAGCATGAGAGCCCGTGAGATACTTACAGAAGCAGCCAAGGTAGGGCGTGAATACCAACACCTCGAAGACCTTGTGTTTGCTGAAGGCAGCGCCGGCGCTTTACGAGCAGCGAGTATATTACAAAGACTTGGACAAGATTCAAACGATGTAGCTATTAAATGGGACGGAAACCCAACAATCTATTGGGGCAGAGATGCTGACGGTACGTTTGTACTAACTGGTAAAAATGGTTGGGGGAAAAATAAAAGCACAAGCAGTGATGATCTAAAATCATACATTATGAATACTGGTAAAGGCGAAGATTGGAGACAAGATTTCGCTAATGGCATGGGTGCAGTTTTTGATACAATGGAGCGCAACACACCAAGTGACTTGCGTGGATTTGTATATGGTGACTTGTTATATTCTCCAAGCAAGCCGTATGTTAATAAAGACAGTGTTTACCAATTTGAACCAAACAACGTATTGTACACAGTAGATGCTGGCAGTGATCTTGGCAAGCGTGTTGGGCAAAGTGTTGTTGGCATCGCAGCACACAGCTATTATGACGAGTTTGGTAGTCAAACTGGTACTAGTATTAAAGATACAAAAAGATTAAACACTAATGAAGTTGTTGTCTTGGGGCAGACATACGTTCCACATCAAGCCAAAGTAGACACAACCGCAGTGCAGGAAATTATGCAAACTGCTAAATCTAATGCACAGTTAATTGACAACTGGTTAACACCTGAAAACGGATTATCTAATAAAGGCAACATCGTTTACACTTATGTAAACCAAATGGTCAAGCAAGGTAAACTAGGACAACTACAAAGTGGATTTTTTGATTGGTTAAAATCAAGTAAAGTAAGTTTAGGCCAACAAGAAAAACTAATGTCCGGAGACACTGCTGGATTAAACGCAATCCTCGGATTAGTTGTACAAATTATGACAATTAAGAATCAAATTATTGACCAACTTGACGCAGCACCAGCAGATGTAACTGCAACCACCAAAGGCGAAAGTGGTGGTGAAGGTTATGTAGTTGGCAGAGATAAAATTAAATTGGTACCACGTCATCGCTGGACGCCAAATTTATAAGGTAAATAGTACTATGGAAAAACAATACACAGCAAAGCAATGGTCAGAAATTGAAGGCGGGCATACTATGAGTGAAGCTAACCAAACATCACAGTACGAGTTTATTAGTGACCTCGCCGAAAGCAGACTTTACAGAACACGCCAACAATTAGAAACTGCAGACATGCGTGGTGTTATGGACTTTGCATTTATTACTATAGTAACATTACAAATACTTTCTAGCGATCCAAAAACAGCATCAATTGCACAACAGTATGCAATTCGCACACTTGCAAATGGAACAAACTTTAAGCAGTATAGACAAAGTGGATCAGACTTATATCAAGCATTACATAAAATTATGTCTGACCCAACAGTAAGTAACAGTGTGCCTGAAATTCAACTCAAGCAGTATTTGCGTCAAATGGCATCTGGAAAACCAATAGCTAGCGCTAGTAACTTTTTAATGCGGCTAGAACGTGGGCTTGCTATTAATGAAAGCCAATATAAAAGTATGAGACGGCTAGGTGCTAATTGGAAAGAGCTAAACACTGGACAACGTGGTATTGTTGCAACAAGAATGATTCAGTTTTATCGTACTCATGCCATACGTAGTGAACTATATGAACCGTTTAAGCGGTATGCAAATAGTGGCGGGTATGTATTACAGAACATTGACAATGCTGAAACAGCAACAATATCTAAACGCATCGCAGCAAAGGCAGCAATCGGCGCAGCAGCATTTGCTGGAGGGTTTATGGCAGGAAGAGCGCTGGGTAAAAGCCTTTGGAACTAAGGTGACCTTTGTCAGAAAATTACACAGCATATACGCTAGTAGATATCACAAATACTGGTATTACAGATTATCGATCTAATAATACTACAGCGTATAATCAAAAACAAAATCTTAATACTATTATACAACTAGCAGGGTTGCGTAGTCAGCCATTATCTTTTATCGTTAACAAGTTTGAAGCACAAGATCTAGCGAAATACCACTTCGGAAAGCGGTTTACAGGACTACATAGTGTGTGGAAGATTGACTTTGTAGTAGAGCATAGTCAAGTGTATATGTTAGACAATAATGCAGTATATTTTTTAATTCAAGATTTTGATGGAGTTGCATTCACCCCATATTTAGATGAAACTATTAATTTTATATCTAGTACATTTGAAACAATTAATCCTAATTCGTTAAACATATACTTTACTTTTACTAGTTAAGTAATAAATACTATTAAGAAAACACACATACTGGCATACATTGGCAAACATAAAAAATTAAAACTCTTTTGCTTATTCATCAAATACATATAAGCTACTATTAAATAAGCACGTAAATATACGTCAAAGAAATAGCAAGTAAGAAATGTCAACTAGCAGTATACAAACTACTCAACTTGAAAGATCAAATTTAGAAGCGCATGTTGATTTATGCGCCGAGAGATATCGTGTGTTAGAAGAAAAAGTAAACAACATAGAAAATAGACTTGACAATATTGAAAAATCAGTAGCATCTATGCGTGAAGATACTATTAGAGAATTTGGTAAACTTCGTGAAGATAATTTACGAGCAAGCGCCACCACAAACAAAATTATGATGGGTACAGCAGGGTCAATACTTGTTGGTATACTGACTGTAATAGCTACCATCATAATGATGTAATAATCTTATAAATAACTATATGAACTTAAATGAATTTACATCAGCACAACCTGTTGTAGAAGCACAGCTAGTCTGGGCCCGCAAAGGTAATAAAATTGTTCGCAAATATCGTTGCAGTGTAGGTCAACGAGCTGGTAGAGTAGTAAGTGATCCTTCACAGTGTGGTAAGCCAATTGATATTAAAAAACGTATGGTATTAAGAAAAACAAAAGCACGTATGGGGTCTAAAATGACTCGTAAAGCACTAAAAACTAAAAGAATGAATCCAGCAAGTAAAGCTATTCAGCGTTTAAACAAGGTAAAATAATATGAAAGTATATGAGATCACTGAGGGCGGATATGGTCTTAGACAAGGCGGGCCGGCCATGAGTAAAGGTACCACTGACATGGCAAATGCAAATACCCGGCAAAACAACACATATACTGATCAAGGCAGAGAAGCTGAGATCAAACAAACACATGCAATGCGAGCAGAGAAACGTAAATTTAAAGCGCCTACTGGAATTCCAGCTCGTATGCTGTCGCCGCAACTGCCTGCCGGACCTGGGCAATAACAATGAGAGCAATAATTACAAAGGGTGGTTTTCCAACATTTATTAACATTCGTGAAAGCGAGTTCTTAGATAGTCATTTCAATGAAGATATTATTGTTGAAAAAAAAACATTTAATGAACGTGAAGCGCATATTGCACAAAACCTAGTTAGTCGTGGAATATTAGATAAGGTAGTTAATCAAGGAACTGCTGGATATAAACTTAACATCAACAATTATGGAAAATTGTAATGCCAACCAAAAAACAATCATTGTATAATATTTTAATGTCACAAGTGGAAGAAACTACTGCTGACCTCGTCGAGGCAGCATTACATGACATAAATTTACAAGTTGCAATGACACAGGAAATTAGTGAATCAAGTGTCACTGTACAAAATTATAAAATTGATATTGTATTGAAAGAATTTGCAGGCCGAAAAAAGAAGTTCTACAATATTATAGAAACATCAACAAATGAAATTATACATCAGGAGCTTGCCCTTTTTGAAACTGCCATGGGCATTGTTAAAAAATATATGACAGGCAAGCCAGGAATTACTGAACTGCAAAAATACGACACTGATTACTCAAATGCATTATACGAAACTTGGGCGCACCAGACTCGGGCCCGCCGTCGTGGCGTATTTGAAGATGTTGCGGTTGCAAAAGCAAGCCAAGCAAAACAAAAATTATATGATGCAAAACAACAAATATTAAAACGTTTGTAATGCAAAATTGTATAAATATAATAAACGGGGAATTATAAAATGTATTTAAACGACTTAAACTCAGCAGCCCATAGCGTAGATAAAATTAACAGAGTACTTGCGAATACGTTCGGACATAATGTTAATATTGCGGAAATGAGCACAGATACATTGGGACGTATGTTAAATACTACCAATGCAAAAATTACACAAATCAAAGAAAGTGATTTAACTTATTGGGAAAACCCAACATATAACAAGTTGAATTTGATTTCACATTCTTTGACTACATATATCAAAGAAGTAGCGCCAGCTAGAACAGACGGCAAGGCGTTAAAAGTTAAAGAGTCAGTAGAATTAGAGCAAGCTGAAGTTATGCTAGCGGCACAAGAGTTGGTTGATGAGCTACAGAAAATGGTTGAAGACTTAGCAGAAATGCAAGTACAAAAACTAATGCCAATCGTTGACGCAATGAAAGAGCAACTAGGATTTGATCAAGCTGAAGCATATAATGCAGCAGCCGAAGCAGCACTTGGAAATCTTTTAACTACCGCCAAATCAGCCAAGGGCGAACTAGAAAATGCTACTTTAACAGCACGTGGCGAAGCACCAGCAGCACCAGCACCAACAGACATGGGCATGGGCGACGATATGGGCATGGGCGACGATATGGGTGACGACTTTGATGGAGACACTGCAGCAGCAGGCGCATCTAACCCACTCGGTCGTGAACTTAAAGGCGAAAGCGCCATTGCCGGCATGGAGAAGAGTGCT
>TARA_R110000868_G_scaffold105774_1_pt1 | contig 11366 bp, 23 predicted proteins | sample TARA_R110000868 | Tara Oceans TARA_R110000868 (sample SAMEA4397489) | marine metagenome | biome: Polar Biome; feature: [SRF] surface water layer (ENVO:00010504); material: water (ENVO:00002006), including particulate matter (ENVO:01000060) such as... | depth 5 m | reverse complement strand
GAAACGCTATGTCCTGCTCCACTAACTTTTATAACCTCTACCCAACTCATAACATCTTCACTCCTCTCTACGATAAAATAATCATTATTGATTTCCGAAGCAGTTGTCCATGATATTTCTACTCTATCCTCATTCATAATAGCATTAAAGTCTATTAATTCAATTGGTAAAAACCCACTATTACTAACAATAGTTGGCCCTATTATGGGAGGTTCATTTCCACTCCACCAAGCAGTAGCTCCTATGTTTAACTTAGAGCCTGAATTACCCCCAGTTAGAGTACCGCCCACATATACCTCAACAACACCATCGGCATCCATATTTATTTTCTGACCATTACTGAATTGCATTGTTCCATAAACTTCGATTCTCATATTTACATACGTAGAACTATTTATATCAACTACAACGGTCATTGAAGCTGGTATGCGCATTGTATCACCAGCACTTGCAGGCGCATAACCACAAGACCACGATGAAGAATTGCTCCAATCTCCGTTATCGACGATTAGTGTGCATATAGTTGCATAGCCAAGGTTTGTTATTGCAAGGAATAATGCTAGTAGTAAATTTTTCATAGTGTAATTGTTTTTATTAATAAATAGGGAGTTATATTGTGTCTTATCTATACTTGCCATCTCTTCTTTGTGACTAGAGTGAAAATCACCATTTTTAAAAACACGCCTTCAAACAGTTTGTTGGCATTATACTTAGATTTACATAAATATAAACACTTATGCTTTTACCAAAATATGCATATTATTTCGTATACCATTAAATAAAAGTAAAACAGCCGCTTCTGGTTAAACTGGAGCCGCTTCTGGTAAATAGTTTTTTTACAATTTTGTAACATATTCCAAATATTTACATTACTATTAATATAACCCCTAAACAATAGAGATATGATTAAAGAAGAATTAATAGAATGGATTTATAATCTACCACTACAAACTTTAACTGATGAGTTAAAAGATGATATAGTTGAAAAGATTGAAGAATTAAATCAAAACAAAGAAAATGAGTGAAGAGTCTGCTTAAATTAACATATAATATTTTGTAACGTATTTCAAATAATTACACTACTATTAATATAGCCAAATAAAAACAAATATAAAAATCAAATTAAAAATGTCAAAAAGAAAAAATTTATTTGAAGATATGTTCATCCCAGAAGATACAAAAAAAAAGATTGAAAGAAATGCTCGTAGACAAGCGAACATTGATTGTGGAATTACACCTTACAAATCAAAAGTGCATAAAAACAAAAAATTATATTCAAGAGCAGATAAACACAAAACATTATGGGAAGTAGAATAACAAAAGAGTATTGGTGCGACACTTGTGGTAAGGGTTTTAATAATGAACACGATTATACTCACAAACATTCTAAATATGCAGGTGGAAGTGGATTGTGGCACTTATCTAATAGAGTTGAATCAGCAGAAAATGAAGAAGAATCATTTAATGAAATTTGCGACCATTTTGGATTTTCCAAAGGTACGTCTACTTGTAATGTTAGACACGCTTTTTATGATGAAGAAGTTATTAATTGTATTATTGAGGGTATGAGAAGTAATATGATTCATAATGAGGGTTGGGAACAAGAGAGCGACCGAGAAACATTGTCTAATCATAAAGTTGCCGATTTTATTGAAAAAAGTATTCCGAAATTAAAAAAAGCTTACAACGATTTTATTAAAAGAGCATCTAATGAAAAAAGAAAAGAATTAGAAAGTGAAATAGATTATTTAGAAGATAGAATGGTTTAATAACATGTGTGAGCATATAAAATATACCTAATTTTCTTTACGTATTTTTAAAAGACAACTATAATGGTTGTCTTTTTTTTTGTCCAAACTTTTATCTCCCACTCTAAATCAATACAGTGGATTAATCCCCGTACAGGTGAAGGCTAATATAAAAATATAAGGTATACGATATTTTCTTGTTATTTTGGTAAAAATAATGATAAAGTTTTGCCAAAATATATATATTATTTCGTATACCTCAAATGAAAAAGGGCGACAGCTCCATCCAGGTGAGCTGGAGTTTACATCTTGCTGTGTTAGAAAAAGTTTTTATTTTTTTGTAACGTATTCCAAATAATTGCACTACTATTAATATACGGAAACAAAGTACAAACTTAAAAAAACAAATAAGTATGATAATTTCAAAAGAACAAGCAGTAAACATTATTAATAATCAAGGTGGCAAAATCTTTAGAGTGGTTTTTGTTAAAAAAAGCACAGGCTTAGACCGAGTAATGGTTTGCAGAAAAGGTGTGTCTTCTCGCACAAATGGTGGAACTTTAAAATACAATCCTCAAACTCACAACTTATTAAATGTATTCGATATGCAAAGTAGTGGATATAGAATGATTAGTGTATCGGGTTTAAAAACTCTAAAGGCAAGTGGTGTTGAATATGCAATAAGACCATAAGTTAAAAAATACCCAAAATATAAAAGGCAATCAGAAATGGTTGCCTTTTTTTGTGTCCATACTTTTTTCAGGAGGAAAAGTTACCATCAGGATTATCTTCAGGATGGGGGATTAATTCTAATGTAAGGTATACGATATTTTCTTGTTATTTTGGTAAATCTTTATAACTATTTCTTACCAAAATATACATATTATTTCGTATACCTCATATGTGAAAGTGACACTGGACGACGCGTTCCATCCCAGTAGTTTTTACTGGTGAAACATCTTTGTTTTTTTGTAACGTATTCGAAACAATTACACTACTATTAATATAAACAAACAAAAAAACATTATGTCAGATAAAATAATTGAATTACCAAATCAAAGAACTACAACTAAATGGACACCTTATTTAGCAACTGCTTATGCAGAAGGTTTTTGCGAAGGAGAAGTTAGTACACTTGAAGAGCAAATAGAAAGTTGGGCTTGTTTAATTTCAACAGGTATGTGTTGGTCTTTGCAAGGTTATTTTGGTCGTACCGCTTCTAGATTAATTGATGATGGAACTATTGAAAAAGATGGAAAAATTAATTGGGATAACATTGATGAAATGGGATATGATTAAAATTTAGTAAGATGAAAGAGAAATTAATAGCAATAGCACACAATATTTGTAAGACAAGATTTATGGACTACCCCGACTATGATAGAGATATTGAGTTGGGGTTGGCTGATGCAATTACAATTCTTATCAGTGAGAATATATCACACGATGAAGATTTTGATACTGCTGAATTGTATGATTTTATCAATCAAAAACTAAAACACAATATAGCCAAAGGTAAGTATAGTCAATAATCTAAATTAAGATGTGGAAGTAATTATTAAAAATTTTTTTATATTTATAATAACATAAGGAAACTATGAATGACATTTCGGAAACTCTAAAGGATAATAGGGAAAATAAAAAAAGATTAACTATTAATCAAGCTTTAGATTATTTATTTAAAGTTAAAGATATCATTAAAAAAGATTCGAAAAAACTTAACCTATTAGAAAAGCACATAAAAGAACTTAAAGAGAATAAATTTAATTTAGGAGGGAGAACATTTTTAAGCATTACAAATACTTTACTTATTATTGAAGCAATAATGTTTTGTGAGGGAAAAAGTGATATGTGCATTACTAAAAAAACATTACTTTATGAAAAAAAGTAAATTACCACTGGAACATATGTGTTGTCTTTTTGAAAAGGGAGAGGGAGATAGAAAGGTTATTGCTAATTTATTATTAAAAGACATATATTTTAATAAGGGAAAACTTTCTAATAAAATTGTTAAAGAAATTGGTGATGAAACTTATAATAAAGAAACTTTTTTAAAAGCTGCAGATTTATTAATTAAAGAAGTTATATTGAACAAAGTTAATTCTTATAATAAAATTTAATGTAATTTAATTATTAATATATAATTAATTAAGACAACTCTAAAAGGTTGTCTTTTTTTGTGTCTTGTTTTTTGTGAAGAACTTAAGTTTCCTGCTTCACCTGCAGCACCCGCCGTTTCTTTTTGGGCGCTTTTTCAAAGTGTAGGTATACGATATTTTCTTGTTATTTTGGTAAAACTTTCTCACTATTTTTTACCAAAATATACATATTATTTCGTATACCCTAAAAATAAAAGGTACACCTTCTATTAATCCGAACAGTCATCCAGTCCCACATATTTTACTAGAAAAAAAGTTTTATTTTTTTGTAACGTATTCGAAATAATTACACTACTATTAATATAACCAAATAAAAACAAAAGAAAATGAACACAAAAACTGCATCACCAAAAGAAAAGCAAGAAACTACTACAACCCCTAAAAGAAGAACGGGTATTCCAAATCGTAATCCAAATCCAAATGAAAAAGTTAAACCAAAAGCGTAAAGCAAAAGTAAGAAAGTTAAAGAGTGTAATTCCAAATAGACACCCTTTTTTTATAGATGAATTGGGCAGCAAGAAAAATTCTTGTTGTTCTAAGCCTAAAAAATGTATGAGCTTATGAGAGTAATAGAAACAAAAGTCTACACTATTGACGAACATCCAAATAAGGAAAAGTGCTTTGATTGGATAAGAAATAATTGGCATGACTTAAACCAACATTCAGTTGATGAAGTGATTGATAGCTTAACAGCATTGCAAAAAGAAATAGGCGGTGATTTAGATTATTCAATATCATCCGTACCTGATAGAAGTGAATTTATAACTCTAAAAGACTATGACAAAGAAACATTATTTAGCCTATCCGCTGATGACTGTTCTTTAACTGGGGTATGTTGGGATGCAGATTTGATTGAAGGTTTAAAAAGTGGTAATACTGAAAATGTACTACATTCTCTTCACAATGATACAGAACATTGCTATTCAGATAAAGGATTGTTTGAAATGTGTGAAGCAAATGGATATGAATTTTCTGATTCAGGTGAAGTGGTTTAGTTTTTTCTTATATTTTGTAACGTATTCAAATAAGTTACACTACTATTAATATAAACAAAAATTATGAAAATAGATTATAAAGATTGGAAAGTTAAAGTTGAACAAAATTTACTTATTGTTGAAAAGTTGGGGGAGATGCGTGAGTACGATTTGCCAGATTGGAAAACTGCTACACATGATAATGATTATGTTCATATAACTTTACCTGATGATTCTTTGTTACAATTCAAAATGGAAGAGGGAGATGCTTGGATTGGAGATAAGTTTGATTCGGAGGGAGAACATATAGATACAATTGCTTGTCATGTGTTTGGCGAAGAAATAGATTAAATTATGTAATTGAAACAAAGATGAGCAGAGAAATGAAATAGAATATATATACTAAATCTAAATAATAAAAAGAGTAATCAGAAATGGTTGCTCTTTTTTTATGTCTATATTTTTATTTACCTAGAAGATGTGGTGATGGCAGCGATGGATTCACTGTGAAGGACTTTAAAAACTATAAGGTATACGATATTTTCTTATTATTTTGGTAAAACTTTATCATTATTTTTACCAAAATATATATATTATTTCGTATACCTTACTTTTGTTTTTTTTTATTATTGAGCTGGGACTCAGGGCTTGGGCTGGTAAAAAGATAAATAGAAATTTTGTAACGCGTTCCAAATAACTACACTACTATTAATATAACCAACAAAATTAAAATATGTCGTCAATTATTAAAGTAGAATTGTTAGCTGAAAATTTAATGTCAAAAAACTTTACAGTTAAAGCTGGTGGAAGTTTGTTTACTATTAGTGCAAAAAGTTTAGGATATACTTTTAAGTGGGATAATGCAAAGCGTAGAAGTGGTCGAATTAGCTATACAACAAAAGTCATAAGCTTATCAAAGTCAAAAGTTAAGGTAAATCTTCACCAAGTAGATACTGTTATAAAAAACACTATTTTACACGAAATTGCTCACGCTTTTTCATTTAAAATTTATGGTAGAGAAGGTAGAGGTCATGGTAATAAGTGGCAAAGTATAGCAAAACAAATTGGTTGTAGTGGCGATAGATGTACGAGTGGTTATGAAGAATCAAAAAGTAAATATACTTTACATTGTACTACTTGTGATAAAAAATCTACAATGCACAGAAAATCAAAATATAGCCATTCTTGTGGTGTTTGTAGTCCAAAAGTTTATAATAAAAAATATGAATTAAAAATTATTCAAAACTTTTAATTTAATTAAAAATCTTGTAACGTATTTCAATAATTTACACTACTATTATTATAAACAAATAAAATAAATATTATGCCAAATTGGTGCTGGAATCATTTAGTTATAGAGGGAGAGGGTGAAGATTTTAAAAAGTTTAAAAAAATCTTTAATAAAATCCCTGTAAAAACTGACATAACTAACAAAAAGAATTTTGAAAGTTTAAGAAAAGAATATTTGCTTGAAAAGAAAAGAGAAGGTTGGGCAGTAAACAACTTAACTCAATATCTTGATTTGTCAGAAATGGATATTAAAACTTTTTTGCAAAGTAAGTTACATTTTCTTATTGACAAAAAGGGTAATGGATATAAACTTGATGCAAATTGGTTATTAAATAAATTTCATCCTATGCCCGAAGAAGAAGAAGAAGATTGGTATAATTGGCACATTAATAATTGGGGAACAAAATGGGACATAGAAATATCAGAAGAAGAAATTAGTGATGATTGTATAATGATGAGTTTTGATAGTGCTTGGTCGCCCCCAGTTTTGTGGTTAGAAAAAGTTGCCGAAGATTACCCTCAATTAAGATTCACTTTAGAATACGAAGAGGGTGGCTGTTGCTTTAAGGGTAAGAGAGAGATTTTCAAAGATAATGGCATTGATGAAGATTCTTGTTTTGATTGGTATGGAGATTGTGGAGAGTGCGAAAAAGATTATACTCAAAAAGGAATTTGTGATTGTACAGATGAAAATGATAAACATTTAGTTTGGGGAGAAGAGGCAGAGGATGAAGAAGAGGAAAATGCTTGTGCAGTTTAGTTAATTAAAATGTAACGTATTCAAATTATTTACACTACTATTAATATAAAGCAAATATTATGGAAAGCAAAATGGTAAAAAGAACACAATTAGAACTTATTAAATATTGTGAAGATAATTTAAAGATAAGCTTTAAGATAAGTGCTATTAAAAAAAAGGTAATAGATTCCCACAGGTTGAATAATATGTTAATGGAAATATACGAAGAAGAAATGAAAATTCTCCTTGAAACCTATATTAACAATTCAATTAAGGTTGGGGAGAGTGTTATTATTTTAGGGCTTGATGATTTTAATCATAGATTAAATTAAAAACAAAAATATGGAAATAGCAACAAACAAAGAAAAGAGAAGAATAAGAGTAACTCTACCTAATGCTGAAATAATATTTATTCAATTAGAAAATGTAAAAGTTAGAGATGGACATGAGGGAGAAGGTTTAACAAGTTGTGATTTAATGATTGATGGCGAAAAGTCAGCGTCTTGGGAGGTTATGGACATGGGAGGTGGTACGATATTTCATGGAGTTGGAGAAAATAAATATGTAAAAGGAGAGTTAGGAGAGGGAAGGCATAGTCTTGATATTTCACTTAATGGAAATATTTATAACTCTGATTTTTTAGAACAAGTTATAGAGGAAATTCTTGACTGTTAATATTTGTCTATATAATTGTTAAAACGTAACGTATTCCAAATGTTTACATATATTATAGATAAGTTTTAGAATTTTACTTTCACTTTAAGATTAGGGGCAACTATTATGGTTGCCCTTTTTTTGTGTCTTGTTTTTTTTGAAGAACTTAAGTTTCCTGCTTCACCTGCAGCACCCGCTGCTTCTTTTTGGGTGTCTTTTCAAAGTGTAGGTATACGATATTTTCTTGTTATTTTGGTAAAACTTTCTCACTATTTTTTACCAAAATATTCATATTATTTCGTATACCATTAAATAAAGATAAAACAGCTGCTTCTGGCGGACTGTAGCCGCTTCTGGTAGAAAAGGTTTTTATTTTTTTGTAACGTATTCTAAATAATTACACTACTATTAATATAACAAAAAAAAACATTATGGGACAATTTAGTTGGATTGCACAAGATACAAATAGAAGCATTAGTAATATTAACCCAAAGTCTGTAACTATGACTGATGACAAGGGTAATAAGTGGATTGAAAATAACTATGAAGGTTATGGAATGTTTGATGGGAAAGATTTCTACCAACTTTTAGCAGAGATGAATAATGCAAAAGGGTTAACGGGCGAAGTTGATAGCGATAGAGATTTGGGGATTGCTTTATATTTTGGAAATAAGGCATTTTTGTCTCCAAACCTTAATGAAGATAGTGACATTAATTGGCAAAGTGGAAAACCTAAAGATTGCCCAAATCAAGGTTGGACATAATTAACAAAAGAAACAAAAAGTTATGAAAGATATATTGGGTAGAGAAATACAAATAGGAGATATAGTTTTAGAGGCGCAAACTAATTACAACTGGATTATGGCAGGTGTAGTTTCTAAGTTTACGGCTAAAAATGTATTTTATTTTTGGTCAACAGATACACAAGACGCAAATTATATAGGAGAAAGATTTTGTAAGCCAAAATATATTATTATTATTTCAGAAGATGATTTATTAAGAATGTTAGAGCAAAATGAATATCAAAATAGATATATTAATTTTAATGATGTTTTTGAAATAAAAAATAGATTAAAAATATAAATTTTGTAACGTATTACAAACAATTACACTACTAGTAATATAAACAATTATTATGACAAGAGGAACTGCTTATTTAATTACAAATAAATACATAATGTCCACCCAAGAATTTAACGGAGATATGTATTTAGACGGAAAGGGAAAAGACATGATAGACTGTTTAGATAGGTCAAATTGTTTAAAGACATTTAAAACAGAAATTTATAAATTTAATAAAGAAAACTTTGATTATAATGAAGAATTATTTTATCCCCAAGAATTGAGTTACTTTTTAGACTTAAAGGGAGAGGAAAATAGTTATACGTTAGAAATGACTGATAAAAATTATTTTGATAAGTTTTTTTCTGATTGGACTTTTTGGAAAAATATTTCTAACAAAAACGTTACAATAAAGACAAGAGATAATATTATCTTAACATTAAAGCCAAAAGAACAAATTGCTATAAATTTTGGAAAGTCTGTTGGTCACAAGATAACTAAACCTAAGCCTATAAAAAATGATTTTGTATCAACAAGTACCTCAATAGGTTTAATGGAGGGTAGAGTTACTCGTATTGACTCTAGTGGCGATGGTGTATATATTGATGTTGGCGGAGATGATGAGTTGATAGAGGAATTTGTTTACTATGAAGATATTATATAATATTTTGTAACGTATTCTAATAATTTACATTACTATTAATATAAAATAAATAAACAATGATATGGGAATTAGAAAAGTCAGAAAAAGATATTAATAAAAACATCTATATCTAATTATTAAAACTTAAAACAATGGGAAAAAATTATTCAGGTTCAGATTTGGGTTCAGATTTCAAATCATTTTTCAGAAAAGAAAAAAATAGAATTTCAAAAGTATTAACTCAAAGGGGTTGCACCGATTTAGAAATGGGTTATGGTTTTTATTATTTCAGCGGGTTCTTTACAGCACCAAGCGGTCAAATATTTTATTTCAGTTGTTCAGATGTAAGACATTTTGGTTACGATGAATTATTAATTCGTACAGCAAAAAGTTATAAAGATTATAGTGGTGGTGCAAATAATTTTATTGGGGTTGATAATGAATCATTATTGAAGTTAAGATTATCTTAGTCTAAAAGAATATAGTAATGCATATAATAGTGTTACTTATTTACTTTTAATAAAAAAATTAGAGGAAATAAAAAATATAATTAAACCAATAAACCAAGTAACTATGAGTAAGACAATCAAAATACATTTTTCAGAAGAAGACCTTCAAGACTTACAAAATGGGGAGACATTTATATGGTCATTCAACACAAAAGAAACCAACGAATTAATTGACGTTGAATTATTCTTAGGTGATGAAACAGAAGATGAAATATAGAGTATAATATAAACCAATAAACCAAGTAACTATGAGCGACAAGAAAGAAATCTTTGTATCAAAAGTAACAATAGATAATTACGGCGTTAAGTGGAAGTTGCCTATAAATGAATTATGTTCATCTTGTGGACAACCTGATTCAGTTGGCGAATGCAATCACAAACCTCTTTCATACGAAAATGTAGAAATTCTTGGAGGTAAGAATAGTTAAAAAAAACAATAGAGATATCAAAAGGGAGATTTAATTCTCCCTTTTTTATTATATTAACATTTCCAAACAAGAAGTTAATTGGTCTGACAATTCTTGTTCATTATCCAAAAACCCCTCTCCCCCTTCTAAGATTATTTCCATTATTTGAGAATGTATCAAATCAATTTCCTCCCAACCATTTAAAGATTGTTCGTGTTCACATTGTATTCTAATTAAATATCCACCTTCTTCTTCAAGTTCTTGTTCAACAAAAGAAAACCCTTCAACTCTTAAGTCAAATTCCTTAGGGTTTATTTCTATTTTGTTTTCAAATATCAAATTATCTAATGTTATTCCATAATAATCTTCTATTTGTAAGTTCGTTACTTTTATTGTTTCCATTTTTTAATGCTTTATAAATAATATATATTAAGTTTTTTTAAATTTCTGATTAACTCACTTAAAATAATGAGTAATTTTAAAATTTATATCCCCGCGATTTATCATCTTGAGTCCCGCGTCTCACTGTAATAAGTTTTTTTAAAGCAATATAGGTATACGATATTTTATTGTTATTTTGGTAAAGATTTCTAACTATTTCTTACCAAAATATATATATTATTTCGTATACCTCACATATGAAAGTGCAACCGTGGGACCATCAAACTTATCGCTTGGATATATATTTATCGCTTGGGCATATAGGGAAGAAGTTGTTATTATAAAATTTTTTATATTTGTAACGTATTCCAAATAATTACACTACTATTAATATAAAACAAAGAAGATGAGTTATTCAATTAAAAGAATTTGCTGGAGTGACAAGACGTATAATGGATATGAAGATAATCCATATTGGTTAATAAAGTTAGAGAGTGAGCGTGATTCGCTTGGATTAAATGATAGTGGCGAGTTATGGAGAATTTATAAATCTGAATTAACGCCAATTAGTATTACTGATTTTACAAGAGCATATGTTGAGAATGTAATTGAAGAATGTAAGTTAGTTATAAATTTAATTTAAAACTTGTAACGTATTACAAATAATTACACTACTATTATTATAAAACAAATAAACTATAAATTATGGTTTAGGATTACTTCAATTTTTTATTAACAATCTAAAACTAATAAAATGAATTATACAAAATACACATTAGAATACTTAAGCAATGATTACC
>TARA_R110000868_G_scaffold151203_1_pt1 | contig 11369 bp, 3 predicted proteins | sample TARA_R110000868 | Tara Oceans TARA_R110000868 (sample SAMEA4397489) | marine metagenome | biome: Polar Biome; feature: [SRF] surface water layer (ENVO:00010504); material: water (ENVO:00002006), including particulate matter (ENVO:01000060) such as... | depth 5 m | reverse complement strand
ACTCAGTATTTTGAGACTGTTAATTTAAGCAATTCAGACCCAGTGTTAACATATGATAATGTTGCAGACCCTGCTACTATTTCAATTTCAAGAAATACAGCTGATTATGACTTAATGCCAGTTGACCCAATGACGGCCGTAAATGGAGCTAGTGCTTTAAACCCAAATACTGGGCGTGATATTACTTGGTCTATAGTACCAGGTAGCGAAGTTAATTCTGCTGGTGATCTAAAACCTGGAACATTTGGTTTAAGTTATTCTTCAATTGATTCAATATCTACATGTAGGTTATCAAGTATAAACTCTGGTAACATTCAAGCTGACGTATATTCTGTAGCGGTTAGAGCAATTGATGCGGGACAAGCATATAAACAAACTGTTATATCTGTAAACTTTGGCGTTATACCTGAAGAAGTACAAGATGTTAGTTACATCAATAATAAAACACTGGCAGCGATAGAGGTTATCGACCAAAGCGTGGGTGGTAATAATGGTTTTTATGTTTATGAAGAAAAATGGGGTACGTTATCACAGACTTCAACCACTATTAATATGGTTAGAACAGGTGCTGATAATTGTGGAATAGACAGTTATCAATGGGTTTGGGGTAATACTCTGTCTAGCGCTTTAGCTAAACATTGGGAATGTGATGGCGGAACCGCTCCAGCTAGTTATACTACTACAACTATAGATACAACTGGGTTTTTCTTTAAAATAACTTAATGGTAATTAAAATAAAAAATAAGTGATAATTATATGGGGGCTATAATAGAAGTAAAGTACTTTAACTCTTTTTTACTTAAGAAGACTAGCAGTGTCGGTACTGGTAACCCTCCATCTTGGAATGGATCAAGAGGAATACCCGAAGCTATAGGAGGATATCCTGTTATAACCAGTACTACATCAACTTCTAATTGGGTTATTGAAGAGGCTAGAATAAGAGGTGGTTATAATAACACAACTGTTGATTTAGGTGTAAGAGCTTATTTAGTAGAAGAAGAGGCAAATGCCGTTAATAGAGTGAATTCTATTATATACTCAGGTATATTTAACAGTAGAACAGGTGTAAACAATACCAATGTATTTTCCGTAGGTGAAAGCATAACAAAATCTGCTGATCCAGCTAATGGTAGTATACAGAAACTATACGCAGAGGATACAAACTTAGTAATATTTCAAGAATCTAAAGTATCAAGAGCTTTAATAGATAAAGACGCTATCTATTCTGCTGAAGGCGGTGGTAGTATTACAAATATTAACACAACTATAGGTACAATACAGCCTTATGCTGGTAATTTTGGTATAAGTAAAGACCCTAGCAGCTTTGCTACTTATGGTTATAGAAAATACTTTACTGATAAAGACAGGAATGCTGTGCTTAGATTATCTATGGACGGTTTAACTGAGATTTCTAACTATGGAATGTATGATTATTTCAGGGATCAGTATAGTAACATCGATATAGGCGCTAATCAAGGGGTTTTAATAGGTGGTTGGGATATACATAACAAACAATACGTGTTATCTGCTCAAACTGCCTTTAATAGTTCTATAGATGATTACAGCACTTTAAGTTTTGACGAAGATATTAACGGTTGGACTAGCTTTTTTAGCTACAAACCAGATAGTATGCTTAGTTTGAAGAGTGATTTTTATAGTTTAAAGAACGGTGTGTTATGGAAACATTACGATTCCTCTGTTAATAGAGGTAATTTTTATGGTTGGAACAACAACACTTCTGTTCAATTTATATTTAACCCTAAGGTTAGTATGACTAAAGTGTTTAAAACAATAAACTACGAAGGTAGTAACGGTTGGCAGATAAACAACTTTGTGTCTAGTGAGACTGGTTTTGATACAATAAATGGTTGGTATACAGATACAACAGCTCTAATATACAGTTATGATGGTGGTAAATATGTACAGGATGGTGTTACTTATAGAGCAGGTTTTGATAGAAAAGAGAATAAATATGTAGCGAATTTAGTAAATAACACGCAGGCTAGAGACGGGGAAATAGTATGGGGAGATAGTATGTCTGGTATAAAAGGTTTCTTTGCTACAGTTTCAATATCTACGGATTACGTTGTTGATAGTGCTAATGGTAACATATTAAGTGGAACAAACCCAGGAGGTGCTAAAGAATTATTTGCTGTATCATCAATTTACTCAGAATCATCTTATTAAACAAATAAAAACATTATAAAATGTATATTATACAGTATAAACAATTAAAAGAATAGCTTATGTCAATATTAACATCTGGCTTAATAACCGGCGCATTAAGTATAGTTTCTGGTATTTTCGGGGAATCAGCTGCTAGTAAAAGAGAATCCGCTGCTAGAAAAGAAAAAGAAATAGCTCAAAGAAAATTAACTTTCCTAGAAAATAATAGACAAGAAATTATAAACCCATACGGAGGTGTAAAAGACCTTTCTGGACTTATAAGTAACCCTATGGCTAATTTAGCTGTAGCTACTCAAGCTGCTAAAATGCAGGTTGAACAAGCTGATATATCTCTAGCAAATACTCTAGACACTATTAGATCTACAGGTGCTAGCGCAGGTGGAGCAACAGCTTTAGCTCAAGCAGCTTTAGCTTCTAAGAAAGATGTTTCAGCTAATATAGAACAACAAGAGGCTCAAAACGAAAGACTTAGAGCACAAGGTGAACAACAGTTACAGCAATTAAAAATGTCTGAACAGCAGAGAATGCAACAAGCTGACGTATCTGGTAAATCGTTTATTTTTAATACTCAAGAAGATAGAGATAAAGCTCAGTTAAATAGACTATCGGCTCAAGTTTCCGGAGCGGAAGCTGCAGAAGCGCAGGCTAGTGCAGATAAAACAGGTGCTATAACAGGTGCTATTGGAGGACTTGTAAGTACTGTTGGTAGCATGTATAATGCTGGAGCATTTAAAGGTAGCCCATCCACGACAAGCATATTTGATGGAATGGATTATAAACCAAAATCATAATAAAACCATGAGTTACGAAAATCCAACACGAGCAATAGATACACAGACTGGTCAGCATTTAGCTAATCTTCAAAACACTATATCAGGTACTTTTCAAGGAATAGCTAAGACATATAAAGCTGAACAAGATGTTATAGCTAAAGAGCTTAAAAATAGAGAATTAGCTAATGCTAAGTTTTTTGAAGAGTCTCAAAGAACAGAAGATAATCTCTTTGAAAACACTAGAAAAACAACAGCTAGATATGGTATTAGTCAAGGTGCTGGGCTTAGTAAGTTAATAAATGAGACTAACGACTTAATAAACGCTAATAATAGTGGAAAACTATCTTCAGATCAAGTTACTTTAAATAAGCAAAGATTAGCTGCAATTAAAGCTTCGCCTGAAATTATAAAAAGGCTGTATGATGGAATAACTCAAAATGCTTTAGCCTTATCTGAAAATAAAGAAAAAAACGGAACCTATGGTGGTCTTGATAAATTTGGTGATCCGGAAGCTTATGAAGATATGAGCACTTGGCTTGGAATTAAAGAAGGCTCTAGAGAGTTATTAGTGGAAACGTTAGATAATGGTATAGACTTAGAAGTGTATGCTGTGATAAATGGAAGAAAATATAGTGGTACTCAGATACAAAGATTATTAGGAAAAGATAGCCAATTATTAACTACCATTCCAGATCCGCGTAAAGATTGGGACAATTTAACAAATGCTACATTTTTAGATATTAATTCTAAAACAGGATTTAAAGAAGAAATGTTAGAAAAAAAAGAGGATAAAGATTTTACTGAACCTGATAAACAAGGTAGAGTATTTGAAATTGTTACTAGAAAAACTAAAAAAGACGATTTACTCGCTGCTGGAGAAGCAGATGCTAAAGCTAGTATTGAAGCTATGTCACCTAGGGAAAGAGCAGCGCTTTGGAACAATGAACTAGCACCTAAAGATAACTTAGGTGACACTAAGAAAGAAGAACTAGTAGATATAAGTATCGCTAACACTGAAGAATTCAATAAAAAACTTCAAAAAGCCTGGACTGATAAATGGTTTGCAAAAATTGGTGATAGTGTTGAAATATCTAGGAAAGAATATAAACAGACAGAACTAACTTATCAACAACAGTTGACTCAAAACAAAAACAAAGCAAAAGAAAAAACCGAGCAAGGACAATTTGATTTCGATGTTAATAAAGCAATTTGGAACAACACTATTAATATGGAAAATCTCCTAATCGCTACAGGTGAATTAGGGTTAGAGATGAGTACTGAAGCTGTTAAAGATAACGAAGGAGAAATTGTTGCTTACTCAGTGATAAACAAAAAGAGTAAGGGAAAAACAACTATAAACAAATCAGATACAGACGAAGAAGTAACAAAAAAGCTTCTTATAGCGTTAGGTTATAGCACTAAAAAAATATCTGATATTGATATTTGGGGGAGTAGACCTAAACCTACTAATAAAAATAAGGGCGCTGGAGATGCACTTTTTAATTAAAATAAATAAATATTAAATGGATAAAATAGAGCAACTTTACAAATTATACATAGAAAAAGGTTTAATAACTTCAGAAACCTCTCTAGAGGACTTTGCGAATGCTAATAAAGATATTCAAGGTAAATTATATGAGCTAGGTAGAACAGAAGGGTTGTTTGTGACTACTGGTTTAAATGATTTTCAATCAACATGGGCTCCAGCTCCAGCAAAGACATTAGACCCTGCGGATGTAGATCCAACCGTAGAGTCGAAAAACGGTATGGGATCAAACTTGGTAGATGGTTCTTTGGGATCTCAAAATGTTAAAAGTATTAGTGTAGTAGATGGCATTAATGAACCTGCATTTAAACCTGTTGACCAATTGGAAGTGTTCAGGAGAAATAGAAATAGAATAGAAGATATAGAAAAGAAAAGGATTGAGTTAGAAAGAAAAGCAACTATATACTCTTCTAAAAACATGTCTGGTTTAGAGAGTGTCGCTTATGTAAAGCAGGAACTAAATAATTTTGATCAATCACATTTGAATGAAATTGAGAGAATGAATTATAATCCTGCTTTTAAACTTCGTAATGATGCTATAGCCCAATTATCAAAAGACACTGGCAACAACCAAGCAACTGGTGATTCATCTTCTGACTTAGCTAGTGAGTTTAATATTTTTAATGTTTTTAGAGGTTCTAGTTACTACAAAAATCAAGAAGCTAGTGAAGTTGTAGACATAAACAATAAAGTTGAAGATGCTGTAATTTCAAAATTAGACAATAAAGCTCTACAAAAACTAGCTGGTGGTTTTTATACTTTGCAAGAGAAAGAAAATTTAATTAAAGAAGTTAAAGTACCTATAGTTAAAGCTGCTATAAAGGAACTTAAAAATGATAAAGAATTCACTGAAAACGAAGCTATTAACAAGCTAAAAAGCTATGCTAGTACTCGAAAGTTAATTACCGAATCTATAAGAGATTTAACTGGTGGAGCAATGGATTTGAAAAACACCCCTAATTTAACACAGGAAAAAGTTAATGAATACAATGCTCTCGTTAATGACTTTAACTCTATAAAGAAAAAAGCTGAAGCTACTCAAGAAGGATTTAAGTCTTATATGGAAAAATATTCATCTAAGGTAGATTCTATCGAAGGTGATTATAGTATTGATCTAGCTACGGGTGTTATAAATAATAAGTTTAAAATATCCGACGATGTTGAGAAGTTTAGAGAAAAATACGCTGGCAATGGCTTTTGGAACGCTACAGCTGATATAGCTGGAGGTAGTTTACTTCAAGGTTCTTACCAAATATTAAAAAAAGCAAGTGTTGGAGCGACTAGCTGGTTATTAACTTCTTTTGGAGATGCTTTTGAGAGTGATGAAAATTATTCATCGTTCGACGCTTTTAGTGATGTAGTTAGTAATTGGTCAAATAAGACAATAGTACCGAGCTCTACCGATGATAAGTTTGATATAACTAAAGAAGAAGGTGGTTTTAAAGGTTTTAAAGCTAGGAATTACGCAAAGCTAGGAGTTTCTATGATACCTTTTACTGCTAACTTATTAAATGAAGTTAGAAAAGGTAAATTTACTGGATTAAGAGCAGCTGTTGGTAAAACAATGACTAGTTTAGGTAGTAAAAGAAAAGTACTTACGCCTATATCTCAAAAACTAAAAGACGGTATTATAATGGCCGATGCAACTTTTAGAGCTACTATAATGGACAATCAAAAAGACGCTGAAAAGAAAGGGTTGAGTGGTGTTCAAGCTAGCGCCTATGCCACTATGATCTCTAGCACAGAAGCACTGGTTCAGTCTATAATGCCTGATTCACAATTTCTAAAAGGTGTTAAAGGTAAAGCTATAAAAGATGCTTTTGCAAGCACATTAAAGAAAGTAGCTACTAAAGAAGGAGCTAAAGCTGCTGGTAAAGAATTCTCAGTTAACTTACTTAAAGAGTTAGGTGAAGAAGAAATAACAGCTGGCGTAAACATGTTGACTGACGCTTCTTACGGTTTAGCTTTACCTAAATCTAGTGAGTTTTTAAATAATCAAATAGAACTTGTAGCTGGAACATTAATGCTTAGCTCAGGAATGGGCTCTGTTGGAGCAGTTAAAACTTATAAGAACCAAAAACAATTAATATATAGACAAATATATAATAATATTTCATCTGTAGATTTGCAACTCAAAACTATGGCACAGGAATCTAACAACTCAGAAGTAGTAGAGCAAATAAAAACAGCTCGTCAGTTTGCTTTAGATATACACAAAGCCATAGGTTCGTCTCCAAAAAACGTTACTTCGGAGCAAATAGATTTGTTACTAGAAAAACAAAAGTTAATAAAAAAGAAAACAACTACAGACGCAGCTTTTCATTCTGCTATAAATGATAAGATAAAATCTGTTGATGCTGAAATAAATAATAGTGGAGTAAAAAGAGATATAGCTAAAAAGTTTGACAAAGACATAGCCAATGTTAGTAAGTCATTAAACTCTACAGGTATTAAAGTTGATAAAACAATTACATTTGAAGATAATGTAGACGGGACTGCTGATAGCCAAATGAAAGAATTTTTATTAAAAAATGCACCTAGTGATGTAATAAAAAAAGGGCCAGAGGCTATAGAGAAGTATGCCGAAGAAAACAAGGACTCTTACGGTTCTTTTGTTACTACAGCTGAAGGTGAAGAAGTTCTTATAATAAATAAGCAATCTGCTTTGAAAGATAGCTTTGTAACAACTGGTCAACATGAGTTCTTACATAAAGTTTTAAGATCAACTTTAAACTCTAAACCTGAGCTAATAAGAGACGCTGGGTCACTGTTGCTTAACGAGGTTGAATCAATGATTAAAGATGGGCAAGGTGGCGCAGAGTTTGACGGTAGGGTTAAGTCTTATAGAAAGATGTTACTTAATGGGGAAATGAAAGTAAATGATTTCTTTGAAGAAATAATGCCTTTATTTTCAGAAGCTATAACTAGGAAAGACATAAAGTTAAATAAAACAAATATATCAAAAATTGGTGACTATTTTAGACAAATATTTCAAGATATAGGTATAAAGAATATAAAATTTGATAGTGCAGAAGGAGTGAAGAACTTCATAGTGGATTATAATAAAGCTTTTAGCAAGGGTAGCTTTAAAGGTAAATTGAAGGATTTTTCTAGTGGGGAAAATGTTGCTAAAAGTAAAGCAAAAGGAGTTAATTTATCTAGGTCAGTAAACGATCTTAACACACAATTAGAAACATTAAAAGATAATGAGTTTGAAATGGATCAAGGTGATTTTGATTCTCAAAAAGCTAACCTAGAGTTTAAGATAAAACAAGCTAAAGCTAAAGAAGTTAAACCAATAAGTGAAGTTTCTAAAAAACCTAATGTTAAAAAAGAAGGACCAATTAAAGAGAAAGCTGTTTCTAAAAAAGTTTACGATAACGAGAGCTTAGTAGAAACTATAAAATCAAAAAATACTACTATAAGAGAAAAAGCAAAAGCTGAAGCTGATTTAGTAGACTCATTTGATTTACTAGCTTTAAAAGCTATTAAATACGATACAAGGAAAGGTGATTATGACAGAGAAGACGTTAGAGACTATTTAAGGGAGTTTCTGCCTGGAATCATAGAAAGATATGACCCAAGCGAATCTAAGTTCTCTACGTACGTTACAAACACTATAGCTCCTAAAGCTCAACAGACTTATGAGAAGTTTAGAAGAATAGCAGACAAAAGCATTGACACGGAAGTCGGTGATGTTGGGTCAGTTAAGGAAATGTCAGGTGATATCAACACTTTATATGGAAGTGACACTGAGTCTAGTGGGTTAAAAGAATCTACGCAGAAAATGATAAAAGCGACAAGCTTTGGTCCAATAAGTGATCCTGCTGTTTTAGAAGCTGTAGAAAATGTAATAGAAGTAAAAGAAACCGAAAGACCTAATTTCAAAAGTTTAAATAATAAGTATTTTGACAAAGTATCTGAAACTATATTCGGAATAAACGGAAAGAAAACAAGAGGTAATGCTTCGTTGAAATATGACAAGAGTGGTGGTTCTTCAGAAGCTAACTCTCTACAGAACGTATTTAAGAACGATAACGATGTTAGGAAGTTTATAAAAACAATGCCAGATTACAATATCGCTACTAAAGAGACCGTTATAAATGAGCAAGGTGAAATTATAGATGTATCTAGAGATACTTACGGAAGATCTATAGGTATTAACCCTAAGGTTTTAGCAATTTTTTATGACAAAGTTGAAGGAGCTATACCTGGTATATCTAGTCCAAACGGTAGAAGTCTTGGTCAAACCACTCAGACAGATGTTTATAAATTAAAACCTGAGTTTACTGGTAATATATCTCCTGCTTCTGTAGCTAAATTACAAAGCTTAATCGGTGTAAACAAAGGTACTTTAAGTATACCTATTAAGGGTGAGGCTAGAACTGAGTTTGGAAGTATATTAACTGGTCTTACTAAAATGTACATCGACAACATTATAAACACTGTTGGTAGATCAAAGCTAGATACTAATCAAGCCAAAGCAGATTTAGGTGCTGGTAAATCTAGGTTAATGTTTAGTAAAAGCACTTTGGAAGGAAAGTCTTTAACGGTTAATCAAAAAACTACAATAATAAACACTGTCAATAGTTTAAGATCTAAAAACACAGACAATAATTTAACTAATGATGTTTGGAGTAATATAATATTAAACATAGACAAGTCTAAAAACTTATACGAAGTTTTTAATTCCATAAGCGAAGTTGTTGGAGTTGTTTTAACTGTTAAAGGTCAAAGAACTTTTGAACAAAATCTTTTAAACTCTTTACTAAGATCAGCTAAAATTGATTTTAAATCTGTTATTTTAGATTCTTTTAATAAATACAGAAAAATTTTTAAATACGAATATAGAACAATAGGTTTTGATTTCGTTAAATCTAAGCTAAAAAGTGATATTAGCGAAGCAGACAGCGAAGAATCTAAGAAACAAGCAATAAAATACTTTATATTATTTGAAAGCAGGTCGATTAGAACTGGTAAAATTGATAATATAACAACAAACGAGATATTATTTGATAAGATACTTAAAGAGTTAGGTGCCGAAGATCTTGGTTTTAAAGTGCTTAAAAAAGACGGAAGAAGTTACATTACTTTAGATGAGGTAGTGTTAACAGGTATGCTTGACATAACTAAAATAAAGGAAGGTTTTACGCCTGAAACTATTGCTTTAATGAATTCAGAAGCTTCAAGCGCTTTAAACCACCTCATAAAAGTTTTAAAAGGTTCAACGTTAGATACAGCAAAAGGTTATTTAAGTTTAATTAGTTTAGATCAAAGAGGTATTTTAAGAAAGATATCTACTCCAGGCTTTGAAATAACAGGTTTTAAACCTAATAGATTAATACTAGAACACGAGACAACCGCTTTGTCTTTATACAGAAAGCTTATTGACTTTGTTGAAGGGAATATAAGTGAGGAAGAGTTAAGGGATTTTGTGAAAAAATCTAAAGTTAATTTAATTCCTGAAACACTTAACAATTTGCTAAACGGTAAAAACGTAACAGCTATCGACAAGGCTAGGTATAGCACAAAAGAATTTGTAGATGTTCTAAATAAATACAAGGAAAAAGGTAGATACAAAGAAGCTGTAATTGATTCGCAGGAAATCACAAATGAACAAGAAATAGAAAACAATCTTGGGTTATTACCTAGTAGTAATCATGAATCACTATTGAGTGTACAGTTTTCTAAAAACACAAGAGCTGAATATGAAAACGTATTAAAAAATAAAAGACCAGAATTAGCAGATATACCTAAACAAGTTGATAATCTTTTTAAGTGGGCAGACGCTTTAAATGTTCCAGATAATAAAAAATCTAAATACAAAAAACTAGCTTTATATTATACAGCCAATGGTTACACAATATTCCCAGAAGATGGTTATAAGATAGAAGAAGTAATTAGATTATCTGATAAAAACAAAATTGATCCTTACGCATATTCAAATCCAGATGAATTAATAAATAAATTCACTAAAGAAGTAAAGGCTGAAAAAATAGATCCAGACAAAGTTTTAGAGTTCACTAACAAGCAAGAGTACGATAACAATGTAGTTGTATACGATGTTAAAGATTCTAAGAAAGGCCAACAAGCCGTTAGAGGCATAGTTGATGGATACTGGGGTAAAGATTCTAACCCTTGGTGTTTAATAGCTAGGGACACTGGTAACTACATCGGTCACGAAGAAGCCTATACTCAAGCAGAAATAAAAGAAATAATAGAGAGGGAAGAAGCTGCTGGAAATACAGTTGAACAAGAATCAGAGTATATGTACGAGGGCTCACTGGTTTATGAACTTGCTATTTACGGGCCTAAAGATACAGATGGCTTGGAAGCTTCTTTCGATATGTGGAAACGGTACAATCAAGACGGTAATGGTGAAGGTTATAAAATAGCTTTTCAAAACGGTAAACTACTATCTTTTAGAGATGGAGGAGCGGGAGATCCTAATATGTTAGATGATGATTATGCTGATTTTGAAGCTGAAACTAATTGGTGGGATAGATTTGATAAGCCTACTACTGACTTAACAATAGGTCTAGGTAAAGATAAATCCACTGGCTACAGTACTATTGGCTCAATGGACAATGGTGGTGGCTATAATATTACTGGATATGGTGAAGGTGATTTCATGAGTAAGAAAAATAACTTTAAACTCTATGACGCAGATAAAAATCTTACTGAGCAAAAATTATACAAAGACGGTAAAATTTCTTTATCAGTAGTAACTACAAGAGGTAGAATGAATGATGGCGGTAGAGCTGTCGCTAGAACTGATAATAAGTATATTAATGGAGAGTTTAGCTCATCAGTGTTCACTCTTAAAGACTTGAGAACAGGTGATATTGTTACTAAAGCAACTA
>TARA_R110000868_G_scaffold61059_11_pt1 | contig 11371 bp, 7 predicted proteins | sample TARA_R110000868 | Tara Oceans TARA_R110000868 (sample SAMEA4397489) | marine metagenome | biome: Polar Biome; feature: [SRF] surface water layer (ENVO:00010504); material: water (ENVO:00002006), including particulate matter (ENVO:01000060) such as... | depth 5 m | reverse complement strand
ACGCGATGCCCGGAATGCTGCGACGCCACCTTTGCGACACCGGATCCGCTGGCATTGTACAACGTGCCGGCGCGATCGAGGGCCATGATAAGCGTCTTCGCGTCAGCGGCACCGGCGGCGAGCGTCAATGCACCCGTGGCGGCAAGAATAGCTGCTATCGTCTTCATAGAATGTCTCCCTATCGATTGATTAATGGCAGATAAACCGCCGTTTTTGTTGTCATAGTCTGCGTCCAAGACTCCGGATCAGCGTAGGATCAAGACAAAATCGGGTCAAACGAAAAGCGGCGTTCAGGCCGCCTCCGCTTTCCCGCGGGCACGCCCTCGAACAAAAAGAACCGCCACCAGACAAAGGGCGACAGCGATCACGACGAGGCCCGGCGCCGTATCGTAGGGCGCAACCAGCAGGGCAAGACCGGCAACTCCGATCACGAATCTTACGACACTGCCCAGGGGGACAAAAAGGAACCCCGACACACAACAGCTGAGTACCATGACGCCGACGATCGACTTTACAAAAACCGCGAAGATTTCGCTCGGCGCGCCGACAAAGATCAGTTCGGGATAATAAACGATCAGGAACGGTACCAGATAAGCCACGAATCCGAGCCGCATGCCGGCCCAACCTGTCTGCCAGAAATTGGTTCCCGCAACCGATGCCGCCGCAATCGTCGCAAGGCATACCGGCGGCGTGATCATCGACAGCATCCCGAAATAGAACAGGAAGAGATGGGCCGACATTTCGACAACACCGGCCTCGACCAGTGCGGGCGCGGCAATCACCGACAGGACGATATAAATTACGGCTGACGGCATCCCCATGCCGAGCACGATGCATACCAGCGCCGTCAGCATAAGCAGGACCGGCAAATTGCCGCCGGCCGCGGATGTCAGCAGCAGCGAAACATTGAAGGCGAGCCCGGTAAGCTGCAACAGGCCGATAATGATGCCGGCGGCGGCCGTGATGACCATCAGGTCCAGGATGATGCGGCCGGTCTCGCGCAGTTCTCCGTAGAGCCGCGCCAGGGTCGGGCGTGTATACGGGTGCAGGAACCCGATAACCACCGTGACGATGGCGGCTGTCATCGCCGATTTACCGGGTTGCCAGCGCTCGATCATCAGGGTCCAGACCAGGATGAAAATCGGGACAACGAAAACCCACGCCCGGCCGAGGACGAGCCTCATGCGGGGCAACTGATCGCGGGGCAGCCCTTTCATCTTGTATTTCGACGCCTCGATATCGATCTGGGCGAACAAGGCGACGTAATAGAGCAACGCCGGAATAAGCGCCGCCAGCACGACCTCGCCGTAAGGCACTGACAGGAATTCCGCCATGATAAAGGCGGTAATGCCCATGACCGGCGGCATGATCTGCCCGCCGGTGGATGCGACCGCCTCCGTCGCGGCGGCGAGATGGCCGGGATAGCCGGCCTTGCGCATCATCGGAATCGTGATCGGGCCGTCCATCAGCACATTGGCGACGGCGCTGCCCGATATCGTGCCGAAGAAGCTCGACGCCAGCACGGCGACCTTTGCCGGACCGCCGCGATAGCCGCCCATCGCCGCCATCGCGAAATCCGTCAGGACCTCTGCCCCATGGACCGCATACAGCATCCGGCCGAACAGAATAAATGCGATGATCATGCTGGCAGTGACCGACAGCGGCAGCCCGAACAGCGCATTGCTGTCGAGATACATATAGATGCTGAGCCGGTCCCAGCCTTCTGACGGGGCTTCGAGAAACCCGGGGAAATAATCGGAAAACGCGGCGTAGAAAATCAGGAACCCCGCCATCAGCACAAGCGCCCAGCCGGCGATTCTTCGGGTCGCTTCCATCACCACGACAAGGGCAACCGTGCCCAGCACGATCCGTTCGGTCGATAACAGGCCGAGATCGTTCCTGATGACCGGATAGCCGAAAACGACATAACCGCCGACCACCGCGGAGGCAACGACCAGCACCCAGTCGTACCAGGGCGGCGCGGTCTCGGAAGGCCCCGACTTCGACGCCGGTACGGAAAGGAACACGCCGACCATGCCAAGCGTAAATATCAGGGCGAGAAACTGTTCCTTGAAAATAATGATCCCGAGATCCGCGTGGATTTCGAGCGACCAGACGGCACCGAGCAAGGCCAGAGAAATCAGAATAGCCTGATGCGCAACACCCACGGGCCCTGAAATATGGCGTGTTTTTTCGCCCGATTCTTCGCTTTGTGCCACTGTTCCTCCCGATCGGTCCCTCTGCGGGAACCCGATTCAACACTCGGAGGAAAGCTGTTCTCCGTCAAGTGGGGGCGTTTACAGAATTTGAGATTCAGCGGCAGGGGTTTTTATATGACGGCTTTGCCGACCTGCTCCACCATATCGAACAGGGCGCGGTTGCGGCTTTTCATGGCGGGAACCAGTTCGCGGGCCTCCGCGACGAGTTCGTCGGCATCGAACGCCGTAATTTTTCCGCCTTCCACCAGAACACAGCCATCGACAATCACCGTATCGACGCCCGCACCGGTCTCCGACTGGACGAATTGATGGATCGGATCGTTGACCGGGCACCACCACGGCCGTGTCAGATCATAGAGCGCCAGGTCAGCCACCTGCCCGACTGAAATTGCGCCGAATTTGCCGTCGGCGAACATCGCCGCCGCGCCGCCGCCGGTCGCCATTCCCAGCGCCTGGCGGGTGCTGACCCAACGATGCCGATCCGTCTCACCGACACGGTGAATGGCAGTCGCGAGCTTCATCGCACGATGTATAGCCTGATCGCCACTGCTGCAGGAACCGTCGCTGCCGAGCGCCACCCGCACGCCCTGCGCAAGCATCTCGGGAATCGGCGCCAAACCGCTTGCCGTCAACAGGTTGCTTTCAGGATTGTGGACCACGGATGCGCCCCGGTCGGCCATCAGCGCAATATCGTCACCGCCGATCCATATCGTATGAGCGCAGCTGAGCTGTTGCGTCAGCAACCCGAGGTCGTCGAGGTGGCGCACCGTCGTGGATCCGTACAGGTTTTGGGCGATATGCGTCTGGATTTCGGTTTCCAGCAGGTGCGTATGCACCCCGACGCCGAAACGGTCCACGAGTTGTACGCACATATCGAGCAGGTCGTCGCTGCAGCGCATCGGGTTCGACGGTGCCGGTCCGACACTGATCCTGCCCGCTTCGCCGTGCCAGCCTTCAATCGCGCCGGTGCAGAGGTCGCGTAACTCGGAAACGGAGCGCGGTTGATAGGGATTGAGGCGTTCCACCTCGCGCTGCAATTCGTCGGGCAACGTGCCGTCCGGCGGCAGAATGTCGGTATATTCGCCGTCGAAAATCCGCAGCGCCACATGGGCGCGCATCCCCGAATCACGGTAAGCCGCGACAACGGCGGTCACGTCGTCGGGGCCGAAAGCCTGTTCGGGAAAGTGGTCGAGAGTCGCGGTCGTCCCGGTCAGCAGCATCTCGATACAGTTCAGCATCGTGCTGACATATACTTCGCGCGACGTCCGGTTCGCCGTATAGGCTTGGAACAGCCACATCGATGCGCGATGGTTCAACAGGTCGAATGCCCCGTGGACCACGCTTAGAGGCGAATGCGTGTGTGCGTTCACCAGTCCCGGCATTAGCAGCCGGTCGGTCGCATCGATAACCCGGTCGCATCCCGCGTCGACGTCGCGCCCGACCGATCCCACGGCCGTGATGATGCCGTCCTCGATCAGCACATCGGCGGACGTCAGGATACGATCCTCCGGATCCAGCGTGACGACAAGGCCGCCGCGAATCAGAATTTTTTGCCGGATTACATTCCCGATCATTTATCAGCCGCTCGCGATCGAACCGCGACTAGTTGCCGAAAATCAGTTCGGGGAGCCACAGGGCCGTCGGCGGATACATCGCCACGACGAACAGCACGATCAACTGACAGATAATGAATGGAATAACCCCCTTGAACATAGAGACAAGCTTGATCTCGGGCGGCGAAATGGCGCGCAGGTAATAGATCGACGGCGCCACCGGCGGCGTGAGATAGGACGTCTGGATGACGACGCAGACCATAATGCCGAACCAGATCGGGTCTATTTCGGCAGCCCGGATCAGCGGCGTGAAGATCGGCATGCAGATCAGAACGATCGCGACCCAGTCGAGAATGAAACCGAGCAGGAAGATCACCCCCAGCATCAGGATCGTCAGCTGGGTCTTCGACGGATTGAAGGTCGCGAGAAATTCCCGGATCAGGTCATTACCGCCATTGACCAGAAAAATACTGGAGAACATGACACCGCCCATCACCGCGAACATGACCATCGCGTTGATCTTGATCGAACGCGTCAACACGTCGGCGAACACGGCACCGGACATGCGCCCATAGGCGGCAATCAGCAAGACGGCGCCGAGCGCGCCGACAGCCGCGGCCTCGGTCGGCGAGGCGATGCCAGCCAGGATCGAACCCAGAACCGCGACAACCAGACCCACGGCAGGCACGATTGCAATCATCGTGGCCGACAGCTTGTGGCCCAGGGAAACATCTTCCTGGCTGCCGTCGTCCACCGCCGGCGCATCCTCGGGCCGCAGATAACACCGAATAATGATGTAGCCAAGGAACAGCACGGTCATCAGAAGACCGGGGATGACAACCCCGGCAAAAAGGTCGCCGATGGATTGTTCAACGATCGAGCCGTAGACGACGACGACCACGGTCGGTGGAATGATGGTCCCGAGAGACCCGCCGGCGCAGATCGTGCCGGAAATCAGATCGTGTTTGTAGCGCTGCTTGACCATGGGCGGAATCGCCATCATGCCGACAACGGTTTCGACCGCACCGACGACGCCGGAGCAGGCGGCAAACACGCCGCACATGGAGATCGAGGTCAGGGCAAGACCGCCGCGCAGTTTCCCGATCCAGAGCTGGATCGCGATGAACAGCTTTTCGGCAATGCCGGACCGTTCAAGCGCCGCACCCATAAAGACGAACAGCGGCAATGCGGTGAGCACGTAATTGGTGGCAACACTGTGCAGCTGGCTGAACATCTGCGGGCCGAGCGTATCGCCGAAGAACCAGAAACCGAACACGAATGACAGGGCAATCATGCTGAAGGCGACAGGAAAACCAAGGAACACCAGCACAAACAGGGCCGGGAACATCCAGAGCGCCGGAATATCAACCATACCTTAAACCCCCAGGGCCGGGTCATGGCCTGCCGGGCCGTCAACGACGAAAATTCCGACAACATGACGAATTATTTCAACAAGTGTCTGCAGCAGCAGCGCGATCGTCCCGAGCGCCAGCGCCGTATAAAACGGCCAGATAAGCGGCCCCCATGCACTGACCAGTTCGACCTCGTCGGTCCTGTAGGCCGACCAGGACCGAAGGGTCGCGGCTTCGCCCAGCATCCAGATCGCCGGCAGAAAACAGCCCAGATAGATGAAAGCGTAGATAAAATGCTGTACCCGTTTCGGCAGCATGTCGGAAAACACATCGATGCGGACATGCACCTTCTTCTGTAGCCCGTAGGCACCGCTCAGCATGAACAACGCGCCGTGCAGCATGAAGGTAATGTCGAACGCCCAGATCTGAGAGGCGTTGAAAAGATACCGCGCCACGACTTCGTATACGCAGACGATAATCAGGGCAGGAAAGAGAATGGCTCCGAACAGGACCGTCACGCGAACCAGTTTTTCTGTCGCAAGACAGAACCGCGAAATATAGGACATTGTATGCGCTTTCGGCGGCGTCTCGGGGATAAGATGGTAGACGGGCCGCACCTTGGCGCGGCCCGCCCGCAATCGTCCTATTTGGACTGAGCGTCAATCACCTGGTAGGCGGAGTTGGCTTTCCATTCATCCTGGAACGCGTAGTAGCTCTCGGCGAGCTTGCCCATCCACGGGTTGCCCTTTTTGGCTTCCGATGCGGACTTTTCCGCGGCCCACTCACGTCCGCCTTTACGGATCGCGTCGACGACTTCCTTGTCGAGCGTCACGATTTCGTTGGTCGTGTTCGCGGCAATCGCCTTCATCGCCTTGACGTTATTGACGAGGGTCAGGGCATACGAATTGATCAGCACGGAATCGCAGACCATTTCCATCTTCTGCTGGATCGACTTGGGAAAGCTGTCCCAGAGCGATTTTTTCATCAGCATTTCATAGAGCGCGCCCGGGGCATGAATGCCGGGCAGGATTACGTATTTGGCGATCTTCGGGAAGCCGAGCGAGTTGTTGCCGTAGGGATCCAGATATTCGGCGCCATCGACACCCTTGCGCTCCAGCAGCGTGAACACTTCCGGTCCGGGAACCAGCGTGGGCGCCGCACCAAGCTTGCGCATCACCTGGGTATTTGCACCGGCCGTACGGTATTTGAAGCCCTTCAGATCGGCCAGAGTCTGGATTTTCTTGTGCGAATGGGCGAAGACTTCCGAGCCGATCGCGCCGCAGATCATGCCGTGAAGGCCCTGGCTGTGGCGATAGCCTGCCCACAGGTCCTTGCCGCCGCCGGCCAGCACCCACATGATTTTTGCATCGGGAGCCATCCCGCCGGGAATGTCGCTGATGAAAGCCGAAGCCGGGCTCTGATTGATTTCAAAAGCCGGATACTGATGCGCGAGATCCGCGCGGCCGTCGGCCACCGCCTTGTGGCCTTCAAAGAGACCCGCGAGCGCGCCCGAACCATATGCCCGGATCTTCATCTCACCGTCGGTCGCAATGGCGATCTTGTTCTCAATGTCCTCAGCGAACATCTTCCAGGTGACCGTGCCCTCGGGCGTGGTCGTCGTCATTTTGAGATCGTACTTGGCGTCCGCTGCAACCGCACTGGTCGCAAACCCGATCGCCGCCATCGCGATCGTCAGCGTCTTCACAGAATTCCGCATTTTCTTCTCCATTGATTGTGTACCAAGCAGCCAAGGATCGGGCCGTCGTCAGCACCGAATCCGGTGCCGGCTGGCCGGCGGCGATCCGGTCGCGAGCCTTAGTCCCTGTCGTTCCGCAACGGCCAACCCCGTAAAGGGAGGGTCGCTCGCTGTTGTGCAGTGCAATATCCATGCCAACTCGGCGACGTCCGGGCGGCGCATGAATTTATCGATAGGTTTCAACGGGTTCGCTTGCGGACTGGCGCCGGAAGATGTCCGGGCAGGCAGGTGCCGTCCCGCCGGAAATTGATCGACATGAGCATTCTTTGGACGACTGACCAAAATTGAGGCACATGGACGCGAATTGCATGCCGTCGCCCGGATATTGCACGGCCGCGGATCAGAGCATCGTCGGAAAGTATATATTGCAGCGCAATATTTCTCTTGGTGCATTGCATCTCGAATCAATGTTATCGTTGCGGCAGCGTGGCGCGGATACGACAGAAGGTGTGACTGTATGGGTGGGATTCCCGTCATCGACATCGCCGCGTTCAGCCATGGCGACGATACCGACCGAAAGAAGATAGCCGCCGCCGTCGCGCATGCGGTCGAGACAATCGGTTTCCTGTCAATTACCGGCCATGGTGTGCCGGTCCCGCTGATCAACCGGGTACGGGAAAGTGCATGGACGTTTTTCGGCCTGCCGCTGGGTGCCAAACTGGCCTATCTGGACCCGTCGCATAATCTGAACCGGGGCTACACCCCTTACGCCGAAGAGCACAATGCGGCGTCGGCCGGCACGAATGCCGCCGCCGACCTCAGAGAAGGGTACATCTTCGGTCCGCTTGAGCTGCCCGAAGGAATCCAGCCCGGCACCGCCGCCGCCCACGCCTACCAGCCGAATATCTGGCCCGATGCGCTTCCGGACGTCGCGGACGCATTCCGCAGCTATTACACCGCGGTGGCGAATTTCAACAAAACACTGCTGGAGATATTTGCGACGGCCCTCGACCTGCCGCCGGACTATTTCGAAACGAAATTCCGCGACCACTCGTCGGTGGTCAGAATTCTCCACTATCCCGGGCAGACCGACATCCCCGAAGAAGGCCAACTGCGCTGCGGCGCGCATACGGATTTCGGATCGCACACGATCCTCCTTGCCGATGATTCGCCGGGCGGGCTTCAGGTGCTGACGAAATCAGGCGACTGGATAGATGCCCTGCCGCCCGCAAACGGGTTCATCATCAATATCGGCGACATGATGAAAATGTGGACGAACGACCGCTGGCATTCAAATCTGCACCGGGTCGCCAATCCGCCGTGCGACGAAAGCGCGGGGGCGCGGTTATCGATCGCATTTTTCACCTATCCGAACCCCAATGCAGTGATCGAATGTCTGCCAACATGTCGTTCCGACAACCAACCGGCGAAATACGACCCGGTACCGGCGGGCGAGTACAGGCGGATGAAGGTCAACAGCACGACGGCAGCAGCCCAGACGCTTCCCGACGCATGATCCCCGCCGCATGCACGACGAAACGAAACGCGAAATGACAGCACCCCGTCCCGAATGAGGCCGCCAATGGAAACAGACGTCAAAAAAACGCCGGACGGAAAAGGCATCGGCAGTTCCCTGAAGCGCCAGGAAGACGACCGTTACCTGCATGGGCGCGGACGATATGTCGGCGATATCCGGATGCAGGGAATGCTGGAACTCGCCTTTCTGCGCAGCCCCGTCGCCCATGCCCGCATCGGCGACATCGTCAAACCGTCGGATAATTCCGAACATGTCTTTACCGCGGACGACCTGACCGGTGTGACCGGGATCAAGGCCGATTCCGGCCTGCCGGGTTTCCGCAGCTCGATCCAGCCCATCCTTGCCGATACCAAGGTTCGCTATGTCGGCGAACTGGTTGCCGCCGGGCTTGCCGACACCCGGGCGCATGCCGAGGACCTCGTGGAACGAATCGCGGTCGATTTCGAAGAGCTGCCCGCCGTGCACGACATGACCCGGGCGCGCGATACCGACGCCCCGATGGTCCACGAACACTGGGATGAAAACGTCTTTCTCGAAAGCGCCGTCGACATCGGCTTCGAAGCGGCCATCGAAGGCGCCGCGAGTATCGTCAAGCGGACGTTCAGAACCGCCCGGCAATGCATGGCGCCGATAGAAGGCCGCGGCGTCGTCGCGGTCTGGGACCGGAATCTCGAAATGCTGACGCTTCATTCCGCCACGCAGATTCCGCATATCGTTCGCACGGGACTTGCCGGCTGTCTCGGCCTCGATCACGGCCAGGTGCGTATCATCGCCCCGGATGTCGGCGGCGGGTTCGGCTTCAAAAGCCAGCTGCTCGCCGAAGAAATCTGCGCCGCCTGGCTTGCGATGAAACTGGACCGGCCGATCCGCTGGCTCGAAGACCGCCGCGAACATCTGACCGGCAGCGCGAATTGCCGCGAGCATCATTACGAAGTGACCGGTTATGCAGCCGCCGACGGCGAACTGCTGGCCGTCGATTGCGAAGCCATTGTCGATGCCGGGTCCTATTCCACCTATCCGTTTTCCGCCTGCCTGGAATCGGCGCAGGTCGCAAGCATTCTGCCGGGCCCGTACCGCCTGAAAGGTTATCGCTGCAAAACCTGGTCGGTCGCGACGAACAAGCCGCCCATCCTGCCCTATCGCGGCGTCGCGCGTACCGGCGTGTGCTTCGCGCTCGAAGTACTGGTCGACGCCCTTGCCCGCGACCTGAAGATCACGCCCGAAGCCATCCGCCGCCGCAATCTCGTCGAACCGGAGGCGATGCCGTTCACCAATATCACCAACAAGTATTTCGACAGCGGCAACTACCCGGAGGCGCTGACGCGCGCCGTCGAAGCCATCGGCCTCGACGAGATCCGGGCCGAACAGGCGGAACAGACCGGCGACAAACGCATCGGCGTCGGCCTGTCGATATTCTGCGAACAGGGCGCCCACGGCACGTCCGTTTATCACGGCTGGGGCATTCCCATGGTTCCCGGCTTCGAGCAGGCGGGCGCGCGCCTGACGCCGGATGGCGGCCTGGAACTTCGGGTCGGCGTCCACAGCCACGGCCAGGGCCTGGAAACGACGCTGGCGCAGATCGCCTACGAGGAACTGGGGATCGACCCCGCCAGGGTGAAAGTCGTCCACGGCGATACCGCCTATACGCCCTATTCCACCGGCACCTGGGGATCGCGCTGCATCGTTATGGCCGGCGGCGCCGTGTCCGCCGCCAGCGCGGCGCTGGGCGACCGCATCCGCAATATCGCGGCGCATCTGCTGCAGGCCAAGCCCGACGACATAACCCTGCGCGACGGCATGGCGTATTTCGGCAGCAGTTCCGTCTCGGTCGAGGAGGTCGCGAAGACCTGGTACCTGAAACCGCAACTCCTGCCCGACGATGTCGATCCGCGCGGGCTTGAGGTCACGGAAGGGTACAAGACGGTTCAGGATACCGGCACGTTCTCCTATGCCTGTCACGCCGTGAAAGTCAGTGTCGACCTGCGGTTCGGAAGCGTGGAACTGCTCGACTACGTTATCGTCGAGGATGCCGGCACGATGATCAATCCGATGGTCGTCGACGGCCAGGTCCACGGCGGAACGGTACAGGGCATCGGCACCGCGCTGTTCGAGGAAATGCCGTTCGACGGATCGGGCCAGCCGCTGGCCTCCACGTTGGCCGATTATCATCTGCCGGTCGCTGGCGATATTCCGGCCGTCAGGATCATCCATATGGAAACGCCGTCGCCGCTGAGCCGCTACGGCCAGAAAGGCATCGGCGAAAGCGGCGCGATCGGCCCGCCGGCGGCCATCGCCAACGCTGTGAACGATGCACTCAGCCCGCTCGGGGCGGAGGTGTCGGACATCCCGCTCACCCCGGAACGCATTCTCGAAGCGCTCGCAAAAGCAGGCACCGGAGGACAGACGTCATGAAAGCAGCTGCATTCGACTTCGCGCGCGCAGATACCCTGGCGCAGGCGTTTCTCCCCGAACCCGGCGACAAGCCGATGGCCGGCAACCAGTCTCTCGGGCCGATGATGAACCTGCGGCTTGCCCGGCCCGCCCGGCTGATCGATATCGCAACCGTGCCGGAATTGCGGGCGATCACCGAAAGCCCCGATCATATCCGTTTCGGCGCGGCCACCACCCATGCCGAGATCGAGGACGGCGAGGTGCCCGACCCCACGAGTGGCTGGATGCAGGCCGCAGCGCGCAACATCGCCCACCGCGCCGTGCGCAACCGCGGCACTATCGGCGGCAGCCTTGCCCATGCGGACCCGGCGGCGGACTGGGTCATCGTGATGACCGGCCTGTGCGCGACCGCGATTGTCGCAGGTCCGGACGGCGAGCGGCGCGTTCCGCTGGACCGGTTTATTACCGGCCCCTACGCCACGGATCTCGCCGAACGGGAATTGCTGGTCGCCGTCGAAGTGCCGCGCCCGGGCCCGTCCGCACAATGGGGATACTGGAAATTCATGCGCCAGGTCGGCGAATTCGCCAAGGCCAGCGCCGCCGTGCTGATCGACCCCGAAAAC
>TARA_R110000868_G_scaffold115316_2_pt1 | contig 11373 bp, 10 predicted proteins | sample TARA_R110000868 | Tara Oceans TARA_R110000868 (sample SAMEA4397489) | marine metagenome | biome: Polar Biome; feature: [SRF] surface water layer (ENVO:00010504); material: water (ENVO:00002006), including particulate matter (ENVO:01000060) such as... | depth 5 m | reverse complement strand
CCCAGGCCCAGCATCTTCGCGGTCTTGTCGAAGGCTTCGCCCACGGCGTCGTCGATGGTGGTGCCGAGGCGCCGGTAAGCGCCCACACCCTCGACCTCCAGCAATTGGCAATGGCCGCCCGACACCAGCAGCAGCAGATAGGGAAATTGCACGTCGTCGGTCAGCCGCGCGGTGAGCGCGTGGGCCTCCAGATGGTTGACGGCGACGAAGGGCAGGCCGCGCGCGGCGGCCAGGGCCTTGCCCGTCATCACGCCGACCAGGACGCCGCCGATCAGGCCCGGCCCGGCCGTGGCGGCGACGGCGTCGATGCCGTCCCAGCCGCCGCCGGATTGATCGAGCGCCGCCTGCACGACGCGGCCGACCTGATCCAGGTGAGCGCGGGCCGCGACTTCGGGCACCACGCCGGCGAAGGGCTGGTGGTCGGCCAGTTGCTGATGGACCACGTTGGACAGCACGTCGCGCCCGTCGCTCACCACGGCGGCGGCGGTCTCGTCACAACTGGTTTCAATGCCCAGAACGCGCATGGCTCTCTACATGGGTGAATTTCATGGTTGCGGCAATGGCCGGGGACTTTACTCTGTCGCCCGCCGCACAACCAAAAGGCTTTTTCGCCCGTGACCGATCCCATCGACCCGACCGACCCGAAATTCCTCCGCATCGGCACCCGCGCCAGCCCCCTGGCGCTGGCCCAGGCCCATGCGGCGCGCGACCTGATCGAGGCCGCCCACGGCACGCCGACGCCGCTCGGGGCGACCTCGATCGTCGACCTCAAGACAACGGGCGACCTGGTGCTCGACCGGCCCTTGGCCGATATCGGCGGCAAGGGCCTGTTTTCCAAGGAAATCGACCGGGCGCTGTTGGACAATCGCGTCGATCTGGCCGTCCATTCCATGAAGGATCTGGAAACCTGGATGCCTGACGGCATCGTCATCGCCGCCGTGCTGGAACGGGAAGACCCCCGCGACGCCTTCATTTCGAATTCGCATCAATCCTTATCCAGTTTGCCTCTGGGTGCGGTGATCGGCACCGCTTCCGTGCGCCGGCAGGCGCAGCTGCTGCATTGGCGCCCCGACCTTAAATGCGTGACTTTTCGCGGCAACGTGCAGACGCGCCTCGGCAAGCTGGCCGACGGTCAGGCGGACGCGACCCTGCTTGCCTGTGCCGGGCTCAACCGCCTGGGCCGGGCCGAGGTCGTGACCCAGGCGATTGCGCCCGAAGATATGTTGCCCGCCGTCGCCCAGGGGGCGGTCGCCATCACCTGCCGCGCGGGTGACGATCGAGTGCTGGATTTATTGGCGGCCATTAATCATGCCCCGACCCTGGCCCGGGTCACGGCGGAACGCGCCATGCTCGAAGCCCTCGACGGATCCTGCCGCACGCCCATCGGCGGCCTGGCCGTTCTGTCGGACGACGGCAGCGAAATGACCCTCGACGGCCTGGTCGCCCGCGGTGACGGCAGCGCGCTGCACCGCGCCCGGCGCAGCGGCCGGACCGGGGATGCCTATCGCCTTGGCCGCGACCTGGGCGAGCAGTTGAAAGCCATGGCCGGCCCTGGGTTTCTCGATGATCCCGGTCCCGGCGGCGGGAACTGAGCCGTGGCCCGAATTCTGGTTACGAGACCGGAACAGGATGCCGCGGCGACGGCGGCGCGGCTTCGGGATTTGGGCCACGACCCCCTTATCACGCCCCTGATGGCGGTCCGCTTCCTGCCCGGCCCCCCCCTTGATCTGGCAGGGGTGCAGGCGCTTCTGGTGACCAGCGCCAACGGGGCGCGCGCCCTTGCTGCGCGTCAGGCGGGGGCGGATGTCCCTCTGCCCGTCCTGGCCGTCGGCGATGCCACGGCGCGGGCGGCCCGGGATTTGGGATTCCCGGACGTGGAAAGTGCCGGCGGCGATGTCGATGACCTGGCGCGTCTGGCGGCGGAACGTTTGCGCCCCGGGGACGGCGCCCTGCTGCATGTCGCGGGCAGCAAGGTCGCGGGCGATCTGGCGGGGATGTTGGCCCAGGCCGGATATACCTACCGGCGCAGCGTGCTGTATGACGCACGGCCCGTGGCGGCGCTGCCCCAGGCGGCCCAGGCGGTTCTCGCCGACGGCGCGGCGGGGGTTCTGCTCTATTCGCCGCGCACGGCGGCCCTGTTCCGCGATCTGGTTCTGGCCGCCGGGCTGGATGGGTTCGTCGAGAATCTGACCGCCTTCTGCCTCAGCACCAATGTGGCCGCACGCGCCGGTGCGGGATGGCGCCGCGTCGTGGTGGCCGCGCGGCCGACGGAACCGTCCCTGATGGATGCGGTCGCCGAATGGGCCTCAGAATAGGGCCCGGTGTCGGGCGTCGCGCCTTGCGCCGGGCGGTCCCTCAACGTACCTTGGACGACAACGACCGCCGGCCCGACAGGACCGGTTCCAACAGGATCGGCGGCGGGCCCGAATCTCAAAGCGACGCAGACCAGATGGGAGCCATCGGACCATGACCACCCCGCCGCGCAAACGCGCCAGCGCCAAACGCACCCCGGCCAAGAGCCGCTCCCAGGCATCGTCATCGGCCGCGTCGTCGAAGGATACCCAGGACACCCAGGCGCCCCAGGCTGAGGCGCCCGAAGAAAAGGCGGCCACGGCGGCGGAAAAGCCGAAATCCTCCACCAAGGCCGAGGCCCCGGCGGCCTTCATCCCACCGCCGGCGCGCACGGCAAGTGCGGCGCGCGTCCTGGCCTGGCTGACCCTGGCCATCGGCGTCTGTGTCGGCACGGCGGCGTTTACCTGGCCGCAGTGGTCGCCCTATCTGGTCAAGGTGTTTCCCCATCTGGCGACGGCCGATGCCGGGGCCCCCGTGATCAACGAACTGGCCGGTCGCGTTCAGGCCTTGGAACAGGAAAAGACCGGCACCCTGCATCAATTGGAACAGGAACGCGCCCGGTTTCAGGATGAGTTGAAGACCCTGATGACGCGCCTGACCGAGGTCGAACAGGCCGTGGCCGAGGCCCGCAATCTGGTCAAGGCGGCCGAAGCCCCGGCCAGCACGGCAGCGGCTGCGGAATCCCTCAAGGTGCTGTCCGACCGCTTGGCCGAGCTTGAGCATGGCGGCGGGCAGGTCGGTGCCCTGGCCGCCCGGATCGAGGAAATCGAAAAGGCCAAGACCGACGCCGGCCAAGGGTCAGCCCCCGACGTCGGCCCGGACCCGAAAGTCGCGGCGGCGCTCGACGCCATGGCCGAGCGCCTGAAGCGCCTGGAACAGGAAACCGACGGCAAGGCCGCCGATTTTGACGGTGCGGCGGCCCGTGCCATCGTCCTGGCCACGGCGCAGCTGCGCGACGCCGTGCGCGAGGGCCGGCCGTTCACCGATGACCTGGAGGCTCTCAAGGTGCTTGCCGACGGCCGTCCGGCCATTACCCAGATCCTGGGGGCCCTGACCCCCCATGCCGATCTCGGCGTCTCGACCCTGGCCGTGCTGCGCACCCGCTTCGCGACCTTGGCCGGCCCCATCGTCAACGCGGCCGATGCGGCGGAAGGGGACGGCTGGTTCGCCGAGGCGGCGGCCCGGCTGGCGTCCCTGGTCACCATCCGGCGCGTCGGCAATACCGCACCCGACGATTCCATCGACGCCCTGGTGTCGCGGGTCGACGCCTTGTTGTCGGCGGGCGATCTGCGCTCGGCGGTCGAAGCGCTCACGCTGCTGAAGGGCAAGCCGGCCGAGGTCGTGGCCCCCTGGCTGCGGTCTGCCGAGGCGCGCCTGGCGGCGGAGAAGGCTGTCGCCAATCTGCACGTCCATGCTCTGTCTCTGATCGCCCCGGCCAAGGCCGGCGGCTGAACGGGAACGAAACCATGCTCCGCGCCCTTCGCTTCCTCGCCGTCCTTGCGGTCCTGATCGCCGCCGTTCTGTGGCTGACCGACAACCCCGGCACGATCCGGGCCGAATGGCGGGGCTATCAGGTCGAAACCTCGGCCGCCCTGATGATCGCCGTCGTGGCGTTGCTGATGGGGGCGTCGGCGGTGATCTATCGGGGTTGGATTTTCCTGCGCCGCACGCCGGGCACCATTGCCGCCGCCTGGCGCGAACGCCGGCGCCGACGCGGCTACGAGGCCCTGACCCGCGGCATGGTCGCCGTCGCCGCCGGCGACCCGGGAGAGGCCCGCAAACATTCCAAACGGGCGGAGGTGCTGCTCAACGAACCGCCGCTGACCATGCTGCTGTCGGCCCAGGCGGCGCAGCTCGACGGCGACGATAAGGCCGCCGAAGGCTTCTTCAAGGCCATGTCGGAACGCCCGGAAACGGAATTCCTCGGCCTGCGCGGCCTATTGTCGCAGGCGCTCAATAAAGGCGACCGTGACCGCGCGCTCGACCTCGCGCGCCGCGCCTACCGCCTGCGCCCGGCCAGCGAATGGGTGGCAGGGACCCTGTTTGACCTGCAGGCCCAGTCGGGCCTGTGGCTTGACGCCAGCGTAACCAACGACGAACTCGGCCGCCGCAAGCTGGTCGACCGCGCCACGGCCGAGCGGCGCAAGGGCGTACTGGCCTTCGAACAGGCGCGGCGGGCCCAGGCCGACGGTGATCCGGCGGCCGCGTTCAAGCACCTGCGCCAGGCCCATGATCTGGCGCCGGACCTGGTGCCGGCGGCGGTGCGTCTGGCCCACCTGCTGGTCATCGACGGCAAGGACCGGCGAGCCGCCGGCTTGATCGAAAAGGCCTGGATCACGGCCCCCCATCCGGACCTTGCCCGCGGATACCTGAACGCGCGGCGGGCCGATGATGCGCTGGCCGCGGTCAAAGCCATGGAAAAACTGGCCCGCGCCAACCCGGATCATCCTGAAAGTCACCTCGCCCTGGCCCAGGCCGCCGCCGACGCGGCGCTGTGGGGCGAAGCGCGCAAACATCTGGACGCGGTGATCGCGGGGACGGGTCACGACGGCTATGTGGGCCGCGCGCTGCGTCTCTTGGCCGCGGTCGAGGAGGGTGAGGGTGAAAACCCCGCGCGGGCCCGCGATTGGCTGCTGCGCGCCGCGACGGCGGGCCCGGATAATGCCTGGGTCTGCGCCAGTTGCGGCAACGCGGCTCCGGAATGGTCCGTGACCTGTTCCAACTGCGGGCAGTTCGACGGCTATTCCTGGCGCACGCCGCCGCACGCGGGGGCCCATGTCGAGGTTCTGGAGGGGCGTGCGGGGGCGATTCCCGACGGCGGCACGGCCCGCCTGCCGGCGCCGGATGACGCCGGCGGCGCCTGAACGCCGCATCCCTGATCCCGGGCTGCGTGTTTGAACTTGACTTGCAGGCCCGCCTGATAGAGTTTCCGCCTGGAAAACGCGCCCCTCGGGCCGCGTCGCCGCCTTAGCTCAGTTGGTAGAGCATCGCATTCGTAATGCGGGGGTCGGGTGTTCGAGTCACCCAGGCGGCACCATTTCCCATCATCACGGTCCATCCCGGCATCGACGCAACCACGCGGGCGGTTTTGCGTGCCGTTGAGGTTGGCTTTGAGAAGACCCTTGCTGTAATCTCCGGGCGCGTGGTGATTCTACGCGCCCAATAAGACCACGAGCAGGGTAGGTTTTGTGCTGAAAACCAATTTGCACGAACGATTGGAATTTTCGGACCAGATTCCGGCAAGCTCGGACCGAGCCTTCGGCTTTGTGTTTACCGTGGTGTTCGCGGGGGCCGCCCTGTGGTTGATCCTGTTCACCACCGTCGCCTGGGCGATGGAGGGGGCTTTCCTGTTGGGCATCGCCGCCATCCTATTTTTCGTCACCGCGCTTTTTTATCCGCACCTGCTGCGGGGCCCGAACAAGGCTTGGCAGGCGGTGGGGTATTGTCTCAATAGTGTTGTCAGCCCTCTCGTAATGGGCTTGGTCTGGTTGACCGTGGTGACGCCGACGGGCGTGATCCGGCGGATGGCCGGAAAGGATTCGATGGCGCGGGCGTTAGACCCAAGCGCCGAAAGCTACTGGATTCGCCGTGACCCACCGGGCCCGGCACCGGTCACATTGAAAGACCAGTTTTAGGCTGACCATGGCTTTTGTTGCTGAACTTTGGCGATTTCTGCGCGTACGCAAGAAGTTTTGGCTTCTTCCCGTATTCGCGATGCTGGCTTTGTTCGGCGGTCTGATCGTCCTGTCCCACGGCTCAGCGATTGCGCCCTTCATTTACACGCTGTTCTGACGGACGGCGGCGCGGCGAATGTATGTTCTGGGAATTTCCGCATTTTATCACGACAGCGCGGCGGCGCTGGTCAGGGACGGTAAGGTTGTCTCAGCGGCGCAGGAAGAACGGTTCACCCGGAAAAAGCACGACCCGGGATTTCCTCAGCAGGCCATCGGATTTTGCCTTGATCAAGCGGGGATATCGCTTTCTGACGTCGAGGCGGTCGTATTCTACGACAAGCCCTTCCTGAAGTTCGAACGCCTGCTTGAGACTTACGTCGCCTTCGCTCCCCTTGGATTTGCGTCGTTTCGTCGCGCGATGCCGATCTGGTTGCGGGAAAAGCTGTTTCTCAAAGATCTTCTGCAAAAGCGTCTGAAGGCGGCGTTCGGGGAGTTCGATGGGCAGAACAAGTTGTTGTTCTCGGAACATCATCTCAGTCACGCGGCATCGGCCTTTTATCCGTCACCGTTCGACGAGGCGGTCATTCTCACCATGGACGGTGTGGGTGAATGGAGCACGACCTCGGCGGCGGTCGGCCGGGGCAGTGACATTCTCATCGACCGGGAAATCCATTTTCCCCATTCGCTAGGGCTTCTGTACTCCGCGTTTACCTATTATCTGGGGTTCAAGGTCAATTCTGGTGAGTACAAGGTCATGGGCTTGGCGCCGTATGGCGAACCTGTCTATGTGGATACGATCCTCGACAATCTGATTGATCTGAAGGCGGACGGATCGTTCCGGTTGAACCTATCCTATTTCAATTACTGTACCGGCCTGACAATGACCAATGGGGCCTTTGATGCCCTGTTCGGCGGGCCGCCCCGGCAAGCCGGGACGGCCTTGGAAAAGCGTGACATGGATATCGCCGCCTCTATTCAGGCCGTTACCGAAGAAGTGGTCTTGCGCCTTGCACGATCGCTTGCAGCGGAGACGGGAATTTCGAATCTGTGTCTTGCCGGTGGTGTCGCGCTTAACTGCGTCGCCAACGGCAAAGTGCGGCGCGAAGGCATTTTCCGCGATATCTGGATTCAGCCCGCCGCCGGTGACGCCGGTGGCGCCCTGGGCGCGGCGTTGGCCGGCCATCACATGTATCTGAAGCAGCCGCGGACAAGGGCAGCCGCCGGCGATGACATGGCCGGTGCCTATCTGGGCCCGGAGTACTCCCAGGACGAAATCGAACGAAGATTAGCGTCACAGGACGCCAGGTTCCAGGTTCTGTCCGACGAAAAGGTCATCACGGAAACGGCCAAGGCCTTGGCCGAGGGTGCCGCAGTAGGATGGTTCCAAGGCCGGATGGAGTTCGGGCCAAGGGCACTTGGCGCGCGTTCCATATTATCCGATCCACGCCCGGCGGATGCGCAACGCAAGTTGAATTTGAAAGTGAAGTACCGGGAGAGTTTCCGTCCCTTCGCCCCGTCCATCCTTGAGGATCGCGCGGGAGATTGGTTCGAAGGAGGGGGGGCGTCACCCTACATGCTGTTCGTTGACTGGTTGCGCGAGGATCTTCGGAGAGCGCCGAGCGAGACCGATCATAACGTTTCGGGAACCGATCAGTTGAATATCGCGCGGTCTCCGGTCCCGGCGGTGACGCATGTGGATTTTTCCGCCCGGCTTCACACGGTCGCCCAGGATACAAATCCCCGGTTTCACGCCTTGTTGACGGAATTTGATCGCGTGACAGGATGTCCCGTGCTGGTCAATACCAGCTTCAATATCCGTGGGGAGCCGATCGTATGCACCCCTGAAGATGCTTTCCGATGTTTGATGGGCACGGAACTTGAGCTTCTCGTGATCGGCAATTGCATGGTGCGGAAATCCGAACAGGTCGTCGCGCCGATCACGGACTACAAGGACGCGTTTGAACTGGATTGAGGGGCGGCGGCGTACCGTCGGGGGAAAACCAACGTGAAATCGGCGCTTCAGAATTTCGTGCTTCTCCTTTTGTCCTTGGGGGTTGCCTGGGGGGGAATCGAATTGGTGATCTTCCCGATGGCGGTCCCTCATTTGCCCATGCGCCTGCATGCGTTCCTGGGTGAATTGGAACCCTTGGCCCAGAGCTCGAAATCCGGGTTGCGGCCGAAAGGGGAATGGGTCCTGCTTGTCGGGGACTCCTATGCCAAGGGGAATGGCGATTGGTTCCTTTCCGTCGATAAGGGGGGCAACCCGCCGTTTCAGGCGGCACATGTCATTCACGACACGACCGGACGCGATGTGCTCAATTTCGGGTTGCCGGGGGCCGGCAGTGCCGGTGCCTGGGTCATGCGGCCGGAAGAATACATGACTTGGCTGGATCTGAGTTGGCGCTACGGGGTTGAGCGGCCGAAGACCGTGTTCGCCTATTTCTACGAAGGCAACGATCTCGACGACAATCTGCGCCGCGCGGCATTTCATTTCGGGGGTGCTATTCCGAATGGCTTCCTGACGGATGCCGCGGCCGTTGATAGCTATCTCGAAACGTTCGCCGGCGCCCGTCAACGGGACAATGTGACGGTGCTCTACAATCTTTTCGCTCTTAAGTTCGCCCGCAATATCCTGCGTCACGAGTTTTCTTCGCGCAGCGCGGCGGGAGGGGCGACGGAGGCGGAGCAACAGGCTGCGACCCAGGATCGCCCAACGGCCAGCTCTCCATCGTCACAACCTTCAAATGCCGTTCGCATCGGCGATCGCGCCGAACCGGTAAGCGGGCCGATGCAATCTCCTAGCCTTGAACTTTCTCCGACCGAAACAGCTGGCGCCTTGTTGATTGCGGAACGGGCGCTCGTCCGCCTGCGTGCGCTGTTTCCGGATTCAGACATCGTCACCGTATACCTGCCGTCCCCGCTGACGGTTTACGAGCCGGCGTCGGATCATGTCGTCATACAGACTTACCACAAAGGCCCGGCCCGCTGGCCTGCGGCGGCCGTTGCGGCGCGTAGTGACGTGTTGTGCAGGCGCTTGCGTGACATCGCGGGCCGTGCCGGCGTTGGGTTTCTCGATACCCGCGCGGCGCTTCGCGCTGCGGCGCGGGTTCGGGCGATCCATGGCCCCCGTGATTGGAAGCACCTGAACCGTCATGGGCAGGAAGTGCTCGGCGCTGTGCTGTCGGACAGCGTCGGGGACAATGCGCCCGTCGGTGCCTGCGCGACTGTTTCCGGATAAGCGAAACCTCATGGACGAAAAAGAAAACCGGCCCGCGAGGAGCGGGCCGGCGAGTTTTAACAGGGAGGCTGCCGAGGCATCCGGGGAGGGAGGGGAGAGGGATACCTCGACAATGACCATACCCTAGCGGGCAGATCGGTCTGATTCAGTGACCAAAGTCACATTCATAAAAAATAATTTAAGGGGGGTGGTCGTGGCCTGAGCGCGGATGCGCCGGGCGCGTCAGTGTTCTTGGAGCTGACGGTAGAAGTTGCGATCCAGCAGCACGGCCTCTGACAGGGTGCGGCGGCGGTTTTGGGAATCTTCGCGAACCAGAACGTAATGAGGAACAGGCGTGCGTTCGCTGCCGTTGGCGGCGACGACCCAGACCATGCGGGGTTCGTCCACCTTCACGAAACGGGCGCCTAGGTCGATGCGACGCTTCTTCATTGTTCTTCGGTTTCTTGGTCTATGGGGTGACAGGGGGAGAGCACTTGGTCGCACTACGTAACGCGGCGGTCACCTGCTTTTCAAACTAAAAATCGGCCCGAAGGGCGAAAAAAAGACTTGCCTGATGAACGGCGATGTTTAGGCGCGAAGATTGACCAATCGCCCGCGCACCGCGCTTTCGAACAATCCTTCATTGCCGATCTGGATAAAGGACTGAGCGGTGCCGCCGCGGAATTCGAGCGTGTCGCCCAGAGCGGCCAGGCTCGACAACCGGCTTTCCGCCGTGCGAAGGGCGACGCGCACGCGGGTGCGGGCCGTCACCGCCTCATCCTGGGTCAGGGCGCTGATCCCGGCAAGGTCCAGGCCCGTGGTGTCGAGCGGTTGGGCGCGCACGGTGACGCGACCGCCGAATTCAGTGGTCTGGATGGTCACCCGGCCCTGGCGGCTGGAAATCAGGTTGACGCCGCCCGTTTCGGCGCGCGCGACAAGGCGGTCGATGGAGTCCAGCGCGCGCCCGGCGGCGGTGGTGATGTTCAGCCGCGACACCCGCGTTTCGTCAAGGCGAAGCGCGGTGCGGGGCGATGTCAGCCCGCCGTTGATGGCGGTGGACAGTTGTTCTTCCAGGGCGCGCAACTGATTGACGATCTGTCCGCCCGCCGTCGCGGCGCGGCCGACGGCGGTGGCGGCGTCGGCCGCGCGCAGGGTGATGCCTTGCCGCGGATCGAGGGACAGGCCGAGGGAATCGGGGGTGGCGCGGGACGGCGTCGCCGCCGCTGTTCGTTCGAAGGCAAGGGCGCTGCGCGCACGGCTGACCGCCAGCCCGCTCGACAGGTTCAGTTGCGTGGCGATGGCGGCGTTGATGTCCGTGGCCATGGACATTCCCGGGAACCGCTTCTCAGTGGGGCGGTTCGTTCTGGCGGCCGCGGTCCGTTCTGTGCGCGGTCCGGAATGCGCGGAACGGCCCGTTCCTCGGGCCATCCTGGACGTCAAGTCGGTGTTCAGTCTAGCAAGCGGGCGGGCGGCCGCCAACAGCGACGATGCCTTGCGGCGCGATGAAATCTCAACGAAACCGCCTAACGAATTGAATTTTAATGGTTAACAAAATCAACGTCCGGCCCGCGAATCGGGCTGTAATACTGCGCAGGTAGTTGCAAAAGTGTGATTCCGCCACTGTTGCGGAACGATTTTGCCCCTCATGGAGCCGGGTTCGACCGGTCCAGGTCCAACCGGCTTCCTTCGGGCAGGGTCAATGCCCGCCTGCCCATATGGATGTGAAGTCCTGAATTATCAAAACGTTAACCAATTTACCTCAACAATAACCTCGGATTCGAAGGCAAGCCTGTTGATGCACATGACGTCCGCCGCCGGCGTATCGGCGGCCTGACGCCCGCTTAACAACGATAGCAGTTGCATGGCGTCGGCGAGCGGGTAAATTCATTGCATCACGGGTATGGACCGGCCCGGCCGGACGGCCATCCGACGTTCGCGGTGATCCCGGCGCGGGTCGGGACGGCAGGCCGGGGGGATGACGTCGGCAGCGAACAGGCATGGGGCAAGGCAATGACCCAGGACATTAAAAAACATTCCTATACCATTCCATGTGCCTCCGCGTTCCGCGACGCGGTGACCGACCTGGCGACCCGCCGGCGGGTCAACGTGGGCGATCTGGCGCGCTCGGTG
>TARA_R110000868_G_scaffold3417_2_pt1 | contig 11374 bp, 8 predicted proteins | sample TARA_R110000868 | Tara Oceans TARA_R110000868 (sample SAMEA4397489) | marine metagenome | biome: Polar Biome; feature: [SRF] surface water layer (ENVO:00010504); material: water (ENVO:00002006), including particulate matter (ENVO:01000060) such as... | depth 5 m | reverse complement strand
TTCCGCCAACGCTGCCGCCAGCAGCAAGGAGTCACTCCCGGCCCGAAATCCCTTCAATGGCTGCACCAGTTTCACGCGGCCCTGGTAAACCGTGTCCTCGGTCGTCGCGGTCACCCGCGTTCCACCTGCGCCAGGACTTTCTCTGCCGACCTGACGACATCCTCCCGCACCATCACGCGCCGTGGAAAAGCGCCGATATTGCCTTCAACGGCGGAAATATGCTGGTCAGCCACGAAATAGGCGATGCCCGCTTCCTGTAGCAAATGCTCGATATATGAGAGTTTCACCAGGTCGTTGGTGCGGAAGACTTCCTCCATCAGGGCGCATTGCCCCGAAGGTTGATATCCACCGATCGGGCATCATAAACCGATGGCCGATCCGGCTTGGGATTCTTGCCGGTGACAATGTCGATCACCGACGTCACCTTCGCTTTGCTTGAGCCGACGGGGATGCCAAATCCCACCCCGACGCCGACACCGCTGCCATACGACCCGCTCGATCCGCCAACGCTGACCGACGTGCGGCTGCCGGAACGGTCACCGTCCTGATCGGTATAACCGCCCGTAATCTCGAACCAGTCGCCGCCCTCCAGCAGTGTGATCTCGGCCGCGCGCAGCAGCGCCATGTCGTGCGACCGCCCCGCATCGTTGTCTGTATAGGAGACGCGGTAACGACCGGTCTCTATTTTCTGGGATGTATATCCCGCGGCGTTACTGGACTTGGCCGGGCCATAAGGGGCCTGGCTGGCGCAGGCTGTGACCAGGATGAGGGATGCAAGTGAGATGAGCGTTTTCATACAGTCACTAAAGCCCAGATTGACGGCGCGTTCCAGCCTTTCAGACATTGAAGCTATGGCTCAGGCGCCACACTTGCCGCATATAGCTGCGGCCCGGTGCCGCGTCGTCCTTTGCGGTTACATAACTTAAGCCTAGATACTAATCGACATTGTTCCAACAGGAGTGACCTCTTGACCCTCGCGCCGAGACCCAGATCAAAGGCGGCCATCGGTTCGATCGTCGAGCGCATGCAGGCACTTGTCGCTGAGGACCTGGCGGCAGTTGAAGTTCTGCTCGCCGAGCGGGCTTCCAGTCCCGTCGCGGTTATCCCCGATCTCTCCGGCTATATTGTGTCTGCTGGCGGCAAACGGCTGCGTCCCATGATCACGCTGATTGCAGCGCATGCCGTAGGCGCGGCCAATCCAGCCACGCATGCGCTGGCCGCTGCTGTGGAGTTCATCCACACGGCGACCCTCTTGCATGACGATGTCGTGGACGAGAGTGATCTGCGTCGGGGCAAACCGGCCGCCAAGGCGATCTGGGGTAACAAAGCCTCAATCCTGGTGGGTGACTTCCTGTTCGCCCGCGCCTTCAACCTTCTGGTCGAAGCCAACAGTCTCCCCATTCTGAACCGTTTGGCCACCGCCTCAACCACAATTGCCGAAGGCGAAGTGCGCCAGCTGGCCGCCATGCAGGCGCGCGATCTGCCCACCGAAGACTATCTCGCCATCGTCGAGGCCAAGACAGGTGCCCTGTTTGAGGCCGCCGCTGAAACCGGCGCGATGTCAGCAGGCGGCGATCAATATGCGCTCGCTTTGGCAACCTATGGCAAGAATCTCGGTCTCGCTTTCCAGATTATCGATGACGTGCTCGACTATGGCGGCACGACCACTGTGATTGGCAAGTCGGTCGGCGACGATTTCCGCGAATGCAAGATCACCCTGCCAGTAATCATCGCCCGCCGCCGCGGATCAGATGAGGATCGCTCTTTCTGGGAACGCGCCCTGAACCCCGATACGCAATCGGAGCAGGATCTCGCACATGCCGTGCACCTGATCCGCGCCACTGGCGCCGCAGAGGCGACCGTGCAGGAAGCTGAAGCCTATGCTGCCTTGGCTAAAGGCGCGCTGCGCAGCCTGCCCACGAGCGAATATCGCGACGCGCTTGAGGATCTGGCCGATTTCTGTGTCGAACGGGTTTACTAGCGACCTTCAGCGGCAAGCTGGCGGCCGAGTGTAGCTCGCTGCCATATCCACAGCCCGATACCCAGTGCCAGCAATACGAAGATGACCTGCGCGCCAAAAAGCGGGCCGAGAGCGAGCAAACTTGCGCCCGAGACGAGCGTCATCGCCCCCCAGAGGCTCGCGACCTTCCAGTGCGGCCACCCGGCCCGCAAGAATAGCTGATAGGCATGATCGCGATGCGCTTCAAACAAGTGCTTTCTGGCGCGCGCGCGCCAGATCAGTGTCATGAACACGTCGACAAGGAATGGTAGCGTGAGGATGACCGGTTCCCAGACCGTGAGCCTGCAGGCGACGACCAGCCCGGCTGCGCCCAGCAGCGCGCCGATGCCGAGGGATCCTGTATCCCCAACGTAGAGACGGCCCGCAATATTCCAGACCAGGAAGCCCATCGTGGCTGCGGCGACCAGAGCGGTAATATGGCTCATGGCCAGTTCGAGACGCGTGTCTGGATCGGCAGTTGCCAGCCAGTACAACAGGATGGAGAGGGCAATCAGCATCAGCGTGGCACTGCCCATGGCAAGGCCGTTCGAGCCGTCCATGAAGTTGGTCGCGTTGGCCATGACGAAGAGCCAAAGCCCAACACCTGCTACAGAAAGCCAGACAGGGAGCGCATAGCCCTCGCCGGGGCCAAAAGGCAGGTGGAAAAAGCCGAGGCGGGGTCCGAAAGCGGCGGCGAGGAGCGAAACGACGGCCAGAAGCAGCAGCTTGAGCTTGGGGTTCAGACCGACAAAGTCATCCAAAAACCCAATGATTACTGATGCAAAGACGAACAGAAGCAGCGCCGGGAGGCCATTTTCGGTCATCAGGGGCATGCCTCCGGCCAGGAACAGGCCCGCGATGGCAGATACGGCGATGGCGATGCCGCCTGCGGTGGGCACGGGCGCTTTCTGAGTCTTGCGGCCGCCATCGGGCGCGTCTTTAACGCCAAGCCGGATGACCAGTAAGCACAGCAGGGCAGACAGGAACGGAAGGCCCAGAAGAACAGGAATCATGACAAATCGGTGCCTCCGAGCAGGGTCGCTCGTACCCACCAGTCTGGATGCGAGGCGCTCAGCAATTCGGCAGATTCCTGCGCGGCGGCAAGTGTGGGGTAGAGGGCAAGGAAGGTGGCACCTGACCCACTCATGCGTGTGAGCATGGGGAGGGGTAAGGGGGGGAGTGCATGTGTGGCACGACCAAGTCCGGGCACCAGGAGGCGCGCGGGCGCCGCCAGATCGTTCCGATGGCCAGCGAGCCAGGTGATGAGGTCATTCATGTCCGCGAGCGGCGGCAACGGGCCGGTCTCGGCAAACCCTGCCCCGCCCTGCGCCTTGTCGAACCGCCCGAATACCGGACCGGTCGGACAGGCAATGCCCGGATTGTAAAGAACGGCAGGCAAGGCCAGCGGCAAGGTGACCGCCTCAACCCGTTCGCCTTCGCCCCGCATGAATGCCGGTGTTCCGAGCAACGCCACAGGCACGTCGCCGCCCAGTCCCGGCGCCACGCTGCGGGCATGGCGAGGGTTAATGTCCCAAAGGCGGGTGAGCAGTCGAAGGGCGGCAGCAGCGTCAGCAGAACCGCCTCCGATACCGGCAGCGACCGGCAGTGTCTTTTCGAGGTGGAGAGCCGCGCCGCTGGTAATGCCAGCCTCTGCGCGCAGCGCATTGGCCGCCTTGAGCACGAGATTGCCGGGTCCTGCCCCAGCATCGGCCGCGTATGGTCCGGTCACCGACAGCGTGAGTATATCTGACGGCTCGACGGTCAGCCGGTCCGCAGCCTCAGGACCGGCGAAGACAACCAGCGAGTCGAGATCATGACGCCCATTGGGCTTCACTGGCCCGACATGCAGGAACAGGTTCACCTTGGCTGGGGCAAGCGCGCTCAGAATCTGGGGCATGGGCGTTCTTCAGGGCTGGCGTGCGACGGCGAGCGCCGCAGGGGCATCAGGCTCAGCCCTTGTCAGGACGGCGATGTCAGGCCCCGACAGCATTTTGGCCTGTATGCGCGCCTTGTCGGAATCACTCGGGTCCAATTTGAGGGCGCGCTGCCACTGGAAACGCGCTTCGATCTTTCGTCCGACCTGCCAATAGGCATCCCCAAGGTGATCATTGAGCAGCGACTCACCCGGTGACAGTTCCACGGCCCGCTCAAGGAAGCGTGTCGCCAGATCATAACGGCCCATGCGATAGTGGGCCCAGCCGAGGCTGTCGACGATGTAGCCTGAATGCGGTTCCAGTTCGACAGCGCGGCGGATCATGTCCAGTGCAGCCTCATAATTGAGGCCCCGGTCTATATAGGCATAGCCAAGGTAATTGAGGATCGAGGCGCTCGTGGGTTGCAGGGCCAGCGCCATCTTCAGGTCCGCTTCGGCTTCAGGCCAGCGTCCGGTCTGCTCAAGCGTCGACCCGCGTGCGTAGATGATCCGCCAGTCCTGGCGATTGGCTTTCGCATCAGACTCGATGATCTCGGTCAAAAGCCGTTCGGCTTCGCCGTTGCGTTCGAGCGATCGGTAGAGGTCTGCCAACTGAATCTTGAGGCCACGGTCGGGCGAATGGGCAAGCGCCTCAGCCGCAATTGTGAGGGATTCCTGATTGCGGCCTTCGCGGCGCAGCGCCCAGGCCATCTGGCCACGGGCCGTGGCATAGAATTCCGAGGAATCGGGAATGCGTGACAGGACGGCAATCGCCTCCTCGCGCCGCCCGGCATTGTCCAGTGACTGCCCCCAAAGCGATCGAGCGACATGGAGATCAGGGTCCAGCGCCAATGCGAGCACGAAATACACACCTGACAGGTCGTCATCTGTCTGCAGCATCAGTGCGGCGGCAGGCACATAAACTGCCAGCGCAGCGCCTTCCCGAGTCGACAGGCGTTTAGGGCGAATCCGCTTTCCAGCCATGATGTCGGCCCGCAAGCCGTCAATCGCGGCATTCTGGCCAATTTCGTCTCGGAACATTTCGAGGATTTCGACCGCGCGCGCTTTCTGGTCTGAAGCCGCAAGCAGTTGCGCGTGCGCATGAACACCAACGGCCAGACGGGCACCGGAATCCCAGAGCGTATCGAATGTCGCCAGCGCCGCCGCATCATGCTTGTCGGCCATCTGAAGCAGGCCCATCATGTAGAGCGTTGCACTATCGAGACTGGCATCGCCTGTCAGGCCACCGCGCAGGTAATCCTCGGCAGCGTTGGCGCCCTGGTCATCTGCAATGCGCCAGGCAGACAGTCCCCGGGCGATGACCCGGTTGAACGGCCCATAGTCGGTTTCGTCGAGATACCTGGCAGCTTCGGCATCCTTGCGGCGGACGAGCGCGTCGACCCCAAGGGTGAGGCGGACTAGCGTCGCGGTGCTGCCGACTTCGTTGGCCCGCTGGGAGAGTTCAACACCGGCTTTGTAATCCCCCGCCAGAAGGGCAGCAAAGACCGCACGTTCTGCTATGCCCGACTTTTCCGGTGCGGTGTCGATCGCTGAGGCGTAGTAGGCAGCAGCTGTCTCAGGATCGTTGGTCATCGCGGCAAAGCGGGCGACGAGGAAATCACCGTAGGCACGGGCATCTGCCGGGCGGCCATTGGCGAAAAGCGCGTCGTGGAGATCCTCTTGTGACGGCGTGCTGACGCACGACCCGGCCAGCAGGATGGCAGACAACGCGTAGAGGGGCCGAAGCATGTTCATCCTGGCAATCTCTCAGCAACCGCGCCGTGCCGCAAGGGCAAAGCACCGGTGCCAGCGTGCGTATCAGTCTGACGCGACAAGGATTTCCTGCCGGTCGAAGAACTTGTCGATGCCGCGCTTGACTGCCTGCATGGATTTGGCCCGTCCGGACTCTGAATGGAGCCGCCTGGCATCATCGGAATTGGTGAGAAATCCCATCTCCAGCAGCACAGCGGGAACGTCGGGCGCGAGCAGGACATAGAAGCCGGCATTGCGATGAGTGCCACGCAGCACCGGGCCGGCCGCCGCAAGTTCAGGCAGCAGATCTTCTGCAAAGGCCGCAGAATGGGATTTTGTCTCGCGCTTGACGAGATCTTCCAGAATGCTGCCGACAACCTTGGACCCGCCGGTTTCAATCGGTATTTTCCAGTCGTTCTTGTCAGCTTCCTTGTCGATGCGGCGCTCGCCGCGTTCTGAGATCGTATAGACCGAAGCCCCTGCAACGTCTGGTGAGCCAGCAGCATCAGCGTGAAGCGAGATGAAGAGATCGGCGCCCCAGTTGCGGGCGAGTGTGACCCGGTCTTCCAGTTCGATGAATTTATCATTGTCGCGGGTCAGGCGCACCGTGTAGCGGGCGTCCTTTTCCAGCAACTCCTTCAGATAGAGCGCAGCCTTCAGCGTGATATCGCGCTCAAACAGGCCTCTGGCCGACTGTGTGCCCGGATCCTTGCCACCATGGCCAGCATCCACCACGATGACGAATTTGCCATTGCCCTTGCGATCACGCGGGCGAAGCGGCTCTGTAGGGGCGATTTCTGCAGCAGCCATTGCGATTGTAGCCTTGCGGGCATCGGATTCGGCGCGCGCAAGGCGCTGCATGTCGCGCCGGGCGAGGCTGCCGAAGCGGGCCGCCGAGACGGTTTGAAGGTCGATAATGATGCGCCAGGCCCGCTCGTTTCCCGTCGGCGGCAGGGAGAGGACGCGGGAGACGACCAGCGGGCGGTCCAGCGAAAAGCTGAGACGGCCCCCTGTCAGCGCCCAGCCCTCAATACCGCCCGTGCCGGTGCCGACTTTGGCGTTGGATTCCCCACTAAGGGGAAGAATCAGGCTGCGTTGCCCACCGGATTCGGCCAGAAATGCCTGCGCTTCCTGGGAAATATCGCTCCACACCGTAATCCGGGTCGGTGCCCCGTCGCCCACGACCCGCACGTCGCGGATATCCGCATGGGCAAAAAAACCCACCAGAATACAAGCGCATACGAGGAATAGTTGGCGAAAAGGGGTCATAATGTCCGAATGGCAGCAAGGGGCTGCGTGACGCAGGTTTTACTCGCCTTTTCCCTAACAGACTGAATATTAACCCAGCATTGACCGGACTCAGGCCAATGAACTGTGGTCTGCGGATTTTCTCCCTTTCAATTGCCCCTGAAATTGGGCAGTATTCAAAAAGTAGTCTTCTTATCGGCTATCAACAAGTTTCCCAATGACGCGTCAGCGATCGCGCTTCACCGAAAAGGCAAGCGGGCGCCGCGCTCCGGAAAGCAAAGCAATATGTGCACGGGTGCCGTGGCCATCGTCAGTCCTACAATGTCGCCTCACGGTGCATGGGACAGCTGTGGCCGTACCCTCCCCCAACCAACACAGACCGGCCTGACCGATCGCTCGAGGCGTACCGCGCCCGTAGCGGCGTCGCCGGATCATAAGGTCATGTTCCATGAGCAAACTCATGCTAATCGACGCCGCCCACCCGGAAGAGACCCGTGTGGCCATCGTCAATGGCGGACAAGTCGATGATTTCGACTTCGAGACAACCGGAAACGAACAGCTTCGCGGCAATATCTATCTCGCAAAGATAACGCGGGTCGAACCGTCGCTGCAGGCAGCGTTCGTCGAGTACGGTGGCAATCGCCACGGCTTCCTCGCGTTCAGCGAGATCCACCCGGACTATTACCAGCTTCCGGCCGAAGACCGTGAAGCCCTCCTGAAGGAAGCCGCTGAAGAAGCGGCCGCCGCCATCGAAGACGAAGACGACGAGGATGACGAGGGCGATGATGACGCCCACGCGCACGCCGACGATGAGTCCGATGATGACGACGATGATGACAGCGCCGACGACGATTCCGATGAGGAAGACGAAAGCGACGACGGCGAGGAAGGCGAGGCCAAGGCCGCCGCCAAGCCAGCGCGGGGCCGTCGCCCGGCGCGCAAGGAATCATCGCGTTCGTCGATCTCCAAACGCTACAAGATCCAGGAAGTCATCCGCCGCCGCCAGGTTTTGCTGGTGCAGGTGGTCAAGGAAGAACGCGGCAACAAGGGCGCGGCGCTGACCACGTTCCTTTCACTGGCCGGACGTTACTCCGTGCTGATGCCGAACACGCCTCGCGGCGGCGGCATTTCGCGCAAGATCGTGAACGGGGCCGACCGCAAGCGCCTGAAGTCCATCGTTGCCGAGCTGGAAGTGCCGGATGGCATGGGCCTGATCGTGCGCACGGCAGGCGCCAAGCGCACCAAGGCCGAAATTCGCCGCGACTATGACTATCTGTCGAAACTCTGGGAAACCATTGTCGAGAAGACACTGACCTCCGAAGCACCGATGCTGATCAATGCCGAAGGCGGCCTTGTTCACCGGGCGATGCGCGACATGTTCGACAAGGAGATCGAGGAAGTCTGGGTTCAGGGCGAGGATGCCTATCGTGAAGCCAAGGACCTGGCCAAGCTGATCATGCCGAGCCAGGCCAAGAAGGTTCAGCAGTGGAAAGAAGATGATCCGCTGTTCGTCTCCGAGGCGGTCGAAGGCCAACTCGATTCGATCTATTCCCCGACCGTGCAGCTCAAGTCCGGCGGTTACCTGGTGATCAACCAGACCGAAGCCCTCGTCGCGATTGACGTGAACTCCGGCAAGTCCACCAAGGAACGCAATATCGAGCAGACCGCGGTGCGGACAAATCTTGAAGCCGCCGAGGAAGCCTGCCGCCAGATGCGCCTGCGTGACCTGGCCGGCCTTGTCGTGATCGACTTCATCGACATGGACGAGAACAAGAACAATCGCGCCGTCGAGAAGAAGCTGAAGGAGTGCCTCAAGGTTGACCGCGCCCGCGTTCAGCATGGCCGCATCTCGCAGTTCGGCCTGATGGAAATCTCGCGCCAGCGTCGCCGTCAGGGCGTGCTGCAGGCAACTTCCGATCCGTGCGAAGTGTGCAACGGTACCGGGCGTCGCCGCTCGATCCCGTCGGCTGCCCTGCAACTGATCCGCGCCATCGAGGCCCGCGCCTCCACTGGCGGCCTGAAAAGCATTTCGGTGAAGGCACCAACCGACGTTGCGCTGTATATCCTGAACAACAAGCGCGAAGCCCTTGTCGAGACCGAACGGATGGCCGGCTTTGCCGTGTCGATCCATTCGTCGGAAGACCTGTTGCCGGGCGACTTTACTATCGACGCCGAACGCGACCCGAACTCCAAGCCGAAGAAAAAGTCGCCGCCACGTTCGCTGTCCAAGCCATCCAAGCCTGCTGTCTCCGATGAGGATGACGAAGACCTGGACGACGAGGACGAGGACATCACCGCCGACACGGATGATGAGACCGAGGCCAAGTCTGACGATGCGGCCGACAAGCCGCGCAAGCGGCGTCGTCGCCGGGGTGGCCGCGGCCGCAACCGCGACAATCGCGATACCGGCCTTGAAGTCATCGACGGTGAAACGGCACCTGCCACCACTGACGACGGCGATGCGGACGAGGAATCGGATGAAACCGAATCCAACAATGAAGCCAATTCCGAGGAGTCCGAAGACGGTACGCGCAAGCGCCGTCGTCGGGGCCGCCGGGGCGGACGTCGTCGGCGCAAGCCAGGTGGCGAAGACCGAGCCGAAGGTTCGGACGACGGTGCCCCAACCGATGGCGGCGCCTACCTGGACGGGCTTTCAGCAAGTGCGCCGGACATGCTCGACGCTGATGCACCAAGCGACGCAAAGGCTGAGTCGGCTCCTGCGCCGGAAGTGACGGCCAGCGAGCCTGAAGCCGCTACGGAGACTGCTGCAGCAGATGCAGAGCCTGCACCTGAAAAGCCGAAACGTGCCCGCCGCTCACGCGCCAAGCCGAAGCCGAAGGCCGACGCTGACGCGCCGGTCGAGACCACGTCTGAAGCCGAGGCAGCCCCTGCCCCGGAACCGAAACCTGCGAAAGCTGAACCGGCCAAGGAACCAGCGCTTGCGGAGACCGCACCCAAGCCTCAGCCGGAACCCAAGCCCGAGCCCGCCAAGACCGAGGATACCGGTGCGAAGCGCAAGGGCTGGTGGGCCCGCGCCCGCGGCGAATAAACCGAAAACAATTCAACAATAAAAAAGGCCGGAGCATCATTGCCCCGGCCTTTTGCTTTAGTCTTCAAGTTGTGCCGATCAGGCCGCGACTTTGGCTTTCGCTTCGGCGGGTGGGAAGCGATCGTAGAAACCTTCGCCCTTGGCGGCCATGTCGCGGAGCAGTTTGCCCGGACGGAACCGGTCGCCATATTTGTCGGCAAGGCGGTCTGCCTCTTCGACGAAGGGCTTGATGCCCCAGATCAGATCAACATAGCTGGCACAGCCGCCCGTGTAAGGCGCAAAGCCCCAGGCGAGGATCGAGCCAATGTCTGCATCGCGCGCATCGGTGATGACGCCTTCCTCGAAGCAGCGGGCCACTTCGATGGCCTGACGCACGAGGAAGCGGCTGATCAGCTCTTTCTTCATCGCCGGCGGGCACTCGTCCACCTTGACTTCGATCTGGGTGTTCAATTCAGGCCACAGCCGCTCTGGCTTGCCCTTCTCGTTATAGTCGTAGAAGCCCTTGCCCGCCTTGCGGCCAACGCGGCCCTGATCTTCGACCAGCCAAGCCATCATCTGGCCGCGCGCATCATTGGTGTAATCCACGCCCATGGCCTGGGCCATCTGGCGACCCACCTTGAGCGCCGTGTCGAGACCGACAGAGTCAGACACCTCAAGCGGGCCCATCGGCATGCCGGACTGGCGACCGACATTCTCGATGATCGCAGGCTTGATGCCTTCGCCGAGCATTTCGAGGCCTTCCTGCGTGTAGGTGCCGAAGCAGCGCGAAGTGTAGAAGCCGCGGCTGTCATTCACCACGATCGGCGTCTTGCGGATGGCCAGCACGTAATCGATCGTCTTGGCGAGCGTTTCCTCGCTGGTTTCCTTACCGCTGATGATCTCGACGAGGCCCATCCGCTCGACGGGCGAGAAGAAGTGGATCCCGATGAAATTGGCCGGGCGGACCGACGCTTCGGCAAGACCCGTGATCGGCAGTGTGGATGTGTTGGAGCCCATCACCGCCGTATCAGACAATTGGGCCTCGGCCAGTTTGGTGATCTGCGCCTTCAGTTCAGGGTTTTCAAACACGGCCTCAACAACGAGGTCAGCGCCTTTGAAGTCGTCATAATTTGCCGTCGGCTTGATCAGGGCAAGGAGGGCGTCGCCTTTTTCCTGAGTCATCTTGCCGCGCGAGACGTTCTTCTCGACGAGCTTGCGGGAATAGTCTTTCCCCTTCTCGGCATTCTCAACCGACACATCGACGAGAATGGTCTCAATGCCGGCACGCGCCTGTTCGTAGGCAATACCGGCGCCCATCAGGCCAGCGCCGATGACAGCGACCTTGTTGAGAGCATACTTGGGATAGCCAGCCGGGCGGTTGGCCCCTTTGGAGAGCGCCTGCGTCGACAGGAACAGCGAGCGGATCATCGCTTTC
>TARA_R110000868_G_scaffold396876_1_pt1 | contig 11376 bp, 8 predicted proteins | sample TARA_R110000868 | Tara Oceans TARA_R110000868 (sample SAMEA4397489) | marine metagenome | biome: Polar Biome; feature: [SRF] surface water layer (ENVO:00010504); material: water (ENVO:00002006), including particulate matter (ENVO:01000060) such as... | depth 5 m | reverse complement strand
AGGATAGGGCTGGAATGCAGTGGAGCGTAGGCACGGAGCGTAAAGTAATGAAGCTTTATCCTGCTTATAAAAGCCTGACCGAACGCAGGGAATGATCGTGCGGAGCTGAGGAGCGGAACAGCCTAAAAAAACAGCTGCTTATTTTTAAGTTGCTGTTTTTTTATGGGCTGTGGAGTGCCTGCGAAGGGTAGGTATGCCGAATAAGAGATTTCGTTTACACCTTAATCATGAAGGCATACCGACGGGAGCAGCCGAACGGAGCAAAGAGAATGATTTCTTTATTGTAATCAGAGGAGCAGCACTTTTAGGAGTGCTACTCTTTTTTTTTTAAGATAATTGAGGTGTTTAATTCTTGTCGCAGAAGGATTCGAACCTTCGACCGCCTGCTTAGAAGGCAGGTGCTCTTTAAAGTATCGCTTGTTTGACCAAACTCATAATATACTCTAGATTAATAGTTGTAGTAACTACTACCTCATAGTCGCCATTACCCCAATGCCCAATTTCCGAAACATCTCGAACTATTCCCTTAGGATCATCTAAGAGCCCTTTTTTCATGTTTATAAATATCCTAATTCCTTTTTTAGTAATTAATACATCTGAAATGTTTTTGTTTTTTTTGAACGCTATATATAATTTTTTAGGAACAATTTCAATATCGTCAGCTAGGTTTAGAATAGCATTTTTGAAATTTTCATAAAGCTCGATTATTTCTTCAGAGTATCCTTTGGTATGATCATCTTCTGTATATACTTTGATTTCATCAGTAACTGATTTTATTAAGCTATTTTGCTTTGTTAATGGCTTAATACTTTCAGCTGATTTGGTCTTCTTGATTGGATTAATACTGATTAAATCGTTTTCATATCGTTTTATTTCCCATAACTCAATAGCAATATCCTTGAAGTTGGTAGCTAATCGTTGGTTTTCAGTAAAACTGGGAGAAACAAAAACTACTCTAGTTTGCGACCAATCTACTTTGCCGCTATGTAATGATTTATTTAAAGTTTCATTATAGGTTAATACAAAATCAGCTTTGTTCTCGAGCATTAAACTTAAATAGGTAAATCCTTGATCCACCACACTTACATTTTTATCTCTTTTGTATTCAATAATTATAAAGGCATTAGATTGATTATCATAAGCTAGCGTATCAATACGTTTTCCTTTTATACTAAACTCACTCTTTACCATTTCTAAACCTGTTACTAAATTTAGATTATACTCGAAGAGGTTTTGTATTTCCTTTTCAAGCTTGAACGGTTTTTCTCTTAAATTAGAAAGCCGATTCTGCTGAAAGTTGTAGATATTCATGATTTATATTTTTTCTAAACCTATTAACCAAGTTTTTAACTCTTCAATTTTTCTTAAATCTCTTGCGTTTTGACTTAAAATATCACTACTTGTAAACTTATCAATATTAATTATTTTTTGTAGCCATCCATTAGAATAATTATAATTGTCAACGATATATTTTCGACCTTTCCCTTTTGTTCTACAAGCACAGATTATGATGTCAACGTCTAATTCATTTTCATGTTTTTCAGTTAATAGATCGAGTTTTTTTACTTCTCCTTCATTATCTCCAGCACTATTAATTCCAATTTTTAATTTACCAATTGTCAATATTCCAAATGTATCTTTTTGAAAATTTGTAACATCTAAACCAATCGTATTTTGTACGTTATAAGTTTTTATAATCCAATCAGCAATAGTATTTATCTTTGTAGTTTTGCCAGATCCGTCTTTTCCTTTAAGAACAAATATTTTCTTCATTTTTACCCGAATGTTGTTATTTTCTCTACTTCTTCTTGCTATATCTCCTAAAAGTGTTTCTGCTTACGATCCCCAAGTTTTTTAAATAAGAGGCAAGCCCAATTCTTTAAGAAATTGATTGTGTTTTTCAGTTGATTCGTTAATAGATTTATTAATAGCAACTAATTTTTCGTTAACCTTATTTAAATCAATTTTCACTTCATCTAGTGAAGTACTCACATACCTTGAAATATTCAGGTTATACCCATTCTTTTCTATTTCTTCCATAGAAACCCTACGTGCATATCGTTTTACATTTTTTGGACGATACTTATAGGTATCTATGATATCTTGAATATCATTGGGTTCATTGCCTTCGCCTTCTCTTAGCGTGTTTTGTCGTTTTCCTTTTTCATAACGCTCGCTCGCATTGATGAACAAAACATCATCTTGTTTTTTGCATTTTTTCAATACTAAAATACAAACCGGAATTCCTGTTGAATAGAATAGGTTAGAAGGCAAACCAATTACGGTATCAATATGATTGTCTTTTAATAATTTGGTACGAATTCTTTCTTCTGCACCACCACGGAATAAGACACCGTGTGGCAATATGATTGCCATTGTTCCCTCTTTTCCTAAAAAATGAAAACCGTGCAATAAAAATGCAAAATCTGCTGCTGATTTTGGAGCTAAACCATAACTTTTAAAACGGAAATCATCTGCTAAGGTATCATTTGGTTCCCAACGCAAACTAAAAGGTGGGTTCGCTACAATTGCGTCAAATTCAACCTTTTTTGATGGGTTCATTTGATTTAATATATCCCACTGATTGAGTAAAGTGTCCCCATGAAATATCTCAAACTCGGTGTCTTTCATACCGTGCAATAGCATATTCATTCGAGCTAAGTTGTAGGTAGTGATATTCTTTTCTTGTCCGAATATTTTACCTATGCTACCTCCGTTATCCTTAATTCTTGTTCTAACATTCAACAATAAAGAACCAGAGCCACAAGTAAAATCCAGAACTTTATCTAATTTGTTTTTCTTGCCCATTGTTGGGTCTTGGCTGTCCAAGGTTACAATTTCAGACAAGATTGATGAGATTTGTTGTGGGGTATAAAACTCACCTGCTTTTTTTCCAGAACCTGCTGCAAACTGACCAATCAAATACTCATAAGCATCACCAAGCGTATCCGAATCAGCAGAAAAATCAGCTATACCATCTGAAATCTTCTGAATTATAGTGCAAAGTTTTTTGTTCCTTTCGGTAGCAGTTTTGCCTAATTTTTCAGAATTCAAATTGATTTCCGAAAACAAACCTTGAAAAGCACTTTCGAATGATTCGTTTTCAATGTATCTAAAACCATTCTCTAGAGTTACTAATAAATCTGCATTTTGTGTACGTGCTAATTCAGTGATGTTACTCCACAGATGATTAGGCTCGACAACATAATGCACTTTTCTACGCATTTGCTTTTCAAATTCCTGTATTTCATCAGGATTCTCAAAATACCATTTGCCAAGATTAGAAATAGCAATTTTTTTAGTTTTCTCTATTTTTATTTCTTTATCAGTTCCTTCAGAGTTACGGCGAAATTTTTTTTCATTTTCTATTTCCAAATCAGTTTTATCTACATTGATAAAAAGATTCTCCAATGGGTAATCTCTTCCTAATTCTTTTTTTGCTGATTCTTCGTAATTGAAAGACAAATATCTAAGGAAAAGAAAGGAGAGCATATAATCCCGAAAATCATCAGGATTCATTGCACCTCTTAAATTATCTGCTATATCCCAAAGAGTTTTACCTAATTGTTGTTGTTCTTTCTGTGTCATTTTTAAAATTTGAATTTATATTTAAGCACAATACCACCTAATACTTTTCGGAATAATTGTTCTTCTGATTCAGACATTTTATTAGATTGTGTTTTATATGAATCTTTATGTGATAATGAATGGATTCTGTCTCCAACAGTATTTGAGTCTTCGTCTAATTCAATTTGACTTAAAGAATAGCCAATTCCACCTTTTCCCAAAAAGGAAGAAATATTTTCTAGCAATTGCCTTAAAAGCACAAAATGATACGAAAAAAGTTCTGATTTAGCAGCTTCGTCCAAAGTTTTAAGTAAATGTAAATGGAACAAAAATGCACCATTCTGGTTATTTAGTTTTAATTCATCATTTCCATTTTTTTCAAGTAAAAGCACAGCTGTGTCGTTCTTGTATTTTGCACTTTTTTGACCTTTTTTCAACCTGTCTGCAAGAATTGAAAATAGACCTATATGATGAGTTGTTAGTATGATTTTCTTTTTCGGATAAGTATCGTCAATCAATTTCATGATGGATTCAGCTGTTGTGAAAATATTATGTTCATCCATACTTGAAACTGGATCGTCGATAAAGAAATGAGCGTCTTGAACATCAGTCCAAGTATCAGTTTCGAATAATGCTAAGAAAAAACACCAAATAAAAATTCTTTCCTCACCCCTTGATATCTTGATTGAAGTTTGATTTTCTTCATCTATATAAAAGGATATTGATTCTATACCTTTTTCTCTATCACCGTCTTCGTAGAGGTTTAATGTGAATTTGTATCTAGGATGATACAATGAAAGTTTTTCTTCCAGTAAATCGGTATCCATCAATAATGAATGAAATTGATTTAAAGTACTAAATACTATATCAAGTTTTAAATTTTCGTTATCGTTTTTTTCATCATTATCCCAAAAAAATAAATCTTCACTAAATGCATTGTAGTATACACCAGAATGTTTACCTGCATTTATGCTTTTAGTCAAATTTTTATATGCAACAGATAATCTTGTTTTACCTGTTGCGTTGAAAGCATAGATTAAACATATTTTTTGAGGTAGCTCATACAATTGGGTTGCTATAGCTGCTTGATTCTTCATAATGATTCTTCTATTTTTGGAAATAAATCTTGCATTAATCCCTTTTTATGCAACTTTAGTTGTTCTATTTTCTCCTTTTGTCCTGTGATTAAGGCATCCAATGAAGAAAGACAATCTGCTATTTTTTGTTGTTCTTTAGCTTTTGGAATAGAGATTGGAATAATTTCAATTAGACCTCCACTTAAATTTTCTTGCCCACCTTTATTACTTAATTCCCTTATTTCATCATAATGAGCAGCTAAATATTGAAATACATAATCTGTATTGTATCCTTTCTTTAGAATAATTGCAGCACAAGCTTGGTTAGTTGTTGCCTCTATTCCAAGAATAGCTACTTTTCCTCTAGTTTTTCCTTGCCCATACATAGCCATTAAGATTGTTCCTTTTAGAAACATTTTAGCTGATGAATTTTGAAGACCAATTTCAGTGATGTATTCATTTGCTTGGTTGACAGTATTGAAATCTATTAGAGTTGTACTAATCCAAGGAATATCACCATTCCAAAACTCACTGGTAGAACGATTTGGTGTACCCCCAGATGTTATTTTGCAAATTTCGCCTAATGTTAAGTTAGCCCACCTTCCATCATTTACAAACTCAGGAAAACGATATTTAGGAACTGTTTCCCCTTCTTGAGGAAAAAGTTTTTGCATCAATCCTTTTTTATGCTGATTGAGTACTTCTAATTTTTGGCTGTGGGCTGCAATTACCTCGTCTAACGAAGTAAGACAAGAAGCTATTTTTTGTTGTTCTTTGGATTTTTTAGGGATTTGTATTGGAAAGTTTTGAAGTATAGGAAGTCTTAATGAGAGAACTGTAGATTGAACAGCTTTTTGAGATATCAGATTACTTCTGTGTAACATTGAAAAATATACAAACTGACCATTACAAGTGAAATCTTTTAAGGCATACGCCCGTTGGTGAAGGTTAAATTTTCCTTCAAAATATTTTGGAACAAAACGCATTCCTTCACCTGGAATTATCACAGCTTCGCAATCAAAAATGTAATTGTTAGTTGCTTTTATAACCGCAGAACGGTCGAACAAAGGGAATTTTCCACCCTCAACGTGGTCTTGAGCATTTGCTTTACCATTTGTGACATTACAAATACTTCCAAGACTTTTTTCTAACCACTCACTCTCTTTTAAAAACTCAGGAAAGCGAATTTCAGGTATCAATGTATTTGTCTTCTTAATCATAAGCTGTTAATCCTGATATGTCTCGCCCTTCGGCTATTTTATTTAATTGAGGCACTAAGTCTTCCATCAATGCTAGTTCTTTTAATCTGCGTTCTTTCCAAGGTAGTTCTAGAGGTTCTAATAAATCAGTGAGTTTTTCACCATCAAAAATCATTCGGCTCATAATTATATCTACAAAAGCTTTTAAGTCTGTTGTTTGCAAACCGTGTTTGTTGGCAATGCTAGCTAGTTCTTTTTCGTTTTTATCAAATTTAAAGGTTTCATAACCTTTGGTCAAGGTGTGTACATCTTGTCCGCTGTTCCAGTCTAAGTTGTTAATGTATTCCGCTAAATCTTCCTGTTCGTCCATCAGGTTGGCATTGGCACTTAGTAAGCTAATGACCTGCACTTTGGTCATTTTTTGCTTTGCAGGTTTTTGTTGCGTACTGTCAGCAATAAGTCCCATTATATAATCATAGTCAATCACGGCAGAGGCAAAAAGTACAAATTCAAAATCGAGTTGTTGCACTTCATCTGGTGCATCTTCGCCTTCTTCTTGTTGTATTTTTCGCAATTTCTTTGCTGTTTCTATGTACGAACTTCTAAACTCTTGTAAAGTTTCGCTAGGTAAGATAGCTTCAATTTTTAGCTTTTGTTCTTCTGTGACATCCGTATATTGGTCCAGCTCGACTTTTAACTTTTGAACCGCTTTAAACTTTTTTACAAAATCAATTCGTGCCGCATCGCCTTTTAGGTTATATACTTCTTGTGGTTCGTTTACTAGATTATTATCCTTCATAAAAATACCCAAAGCTTCAACGGCTTTTTGGTAATTATCTATTACCACTGGAGCGGGGTCAACCAACCATATTTCTTTTGCTTTTCCACTGTTTTCACCTGAGAAAAGTGCAATGGCTTGGTTAACCGCTTCTTGTTGTGAGCGGAAGTCTAGTATGTTACCATAAGGCTTGGTATCGTTTAGCACACGGTTGGTTCTTGAAAAAGCTTGTATCAAACCATGGTATTTCAAGTTTTTATCTACATACAAGGTATTGAGGTATTTAGAATCAAAACCTGTGAGTAGCATATCCACCACAATGGTAATATCTATTTTATCTTTATGCGGAACTTCTTTATTAGTGTATTTCTGGTCTTTGATACGTCGTTGCACATCTTGGTAATATAAATCAAATTCGTGTATAGAATGATTTGTTCCAAACTGCAAATTATAGTCGCTAATAATTTCTACTAACGCTTTTTTCTTTTCTTCAGGATTTTGTTTGTTGTCTTCCTTTTCCTGAGGTAAATCTTCTTGTAGTTGTTTTATATCCGCTGCATTCTTTTGACTTTGTTGGTCGTTGTCTTTTGCTATTAGTTGAGAAGGTGGTGAGAAAACACAAGTAATGTTTAGAGGAACATAATCCTCATTCTCGGCTGCCTTTTGTTTTTGAATCGTTTTGAATAACTGATAATATTCAATAGCATTATTAATTGAAGCAGTTGCCAATGTAGCATTGAAACGTCTTGAAGCTGTTGCTGCATTGTGTTTTTCGAGAATAGCCTCTACTACAGCCTGTTGTGCAATCGCTTCGCCTGGCTTGGTATTTAAAGAACCTTTGCCTTTGAAATAATCTATATGAAACTTTAACACGTTTCTATCGTCTATAGCATGGGTAATGGTATAAGCATGTAGCCTTTGTTGAAATATATCCTCAGTAGTTTTATAAGAGGCCTCTTCGCCTTCTCGTATTTGATAGGTGGCATTTTCATCGAAGATAGGAGTACCAGTGAAACCAAATAATTGAGCATTCGGAAAAAACTCTTTTATGGCTTTGTGATTATCTCCAAACTGTGAACGGTGGCACTCGTCGAAAATAAAAACCACCCGTTTATTACGCAACGGCTCTAAACGTTCTTTATAGTTTTTCTTATAGGTGCCATCCAAAGCCAATCCTAATTTTTGAATGGTGGTAACAATTACTTTGTCAGCATAATCAGTAGATAATAAACGTCTTACCAATGTTTCGGTATTGGTATTTTCTTCTACACTGCCTTCCTGAAATTTATTGAATTCTTCACGAGTCTGGCGGTCAAGGTCTTTACGATCCACAACAAAAAGACATTTTTCAATATCTGGGTTGTCTTTCAGTAATGTTGATGCTTTGAAAGAAGTTAAGGTTTTACCACTTCCTGTAGTGTGCCATATATAACCATTCCCTCGGTTTTGGTGAATGCAATCTACAATAGCTTTAACCGCATATATTTGGTAAGGTCGCATTACAAGTAATTTCTGTTCGCTTTCAACCAAAACCATATACTTGCTTATCATTTCACCAAGCGTACATTTTTTTAGAAACTTATCCGTGAAATCTTCTAAGTAATTAATTTTCTTGTTGTTTTCATCTGCTAATTCGTAGATAGGTAAAAACTGTTCTTCAGCATTAAAACTGAAATGTTGGTTTTTATTATTGGCGAAATAATAAGTTTTATTGCTGTTACTAACAATGAATAACTGCATAAAACACATCAATGTATTGTTGTAACCGTTTCCAGAATCATTTTTGTAATCCACGATTTGCTGCATGGCTTTTCGTGGAGAAATCTCCAACTTTTTCAATTCAATTTGGACTACAGGCAATCCATTAATCAATAAAATGACATCGTAACGGTGATTGCTATTTTCTGAATTGATACGTAACTGGTTTATAACCTCATAATCGTTTTTGCACCAGTCTTTGATATTTACTAATGTGTAATGTAAAGGCGTTCCATCTTCGCGTTGAAAATAGTTTTTTTCACGCAATAGCTTAGATGCTGCAAATACATCAGGATTAATAATTTCCTCTCGTAATCGTATAAATTCACTTTCGGTTAAATTCACGCGATTCAATGCTTCAAATTTGGCTTTGAAGTTTTGTTCCAGTGTTTTTCTGTCAATAATATCTTTTCGATAATTATATTTCAGATCCGTAAGTTGCTTTATCAGGTTTTGTTCTATATGGGATTCTTTGCTCATTTATTTTTTTAAAATGAAAGGGAAACAAAAGATTTGCTAATTGTCAAAAGTAACAAAATATGTTCATTAATTATAGGGGCATTTGCTTTTGTTTGGTATAAGTTTAAATATTTTATTGGTATAGATGTTCGGTATTTATAATACTTTGATTAGAATTACAGAATCTTTTAATCTCTTATACATTGAAAGCACTTGCCATCAATTCTTGTTCATTTCTCGAAATACCAACTTCCTTAGCAATGGTTTTCCAATTGCTTGTTACTTCAACAATCTCTTTTATAATAGCTTCCATTTGATTCTTGTTTAGTCTAAAATACTCCCTAACACTTTTAGCCAATTCAAAATCCAGTACATTATTATCCATATCAATATTAAGAGCCAAACCATCTTTATCTGTGGAAGGGTTAAGGTCGTAAGCAGGGGAGAGTATCCAGCCTTCTTTGGTCAATATAAACCCATGGTTACGCAAATGGTCATCGGTGTTAGAAATGGCTATGTTAAAAACGATTCTGCGCCATAGTTGGTGTAAATTTTCTTCTACGTTTGCGCCTTGATTACTGATGAATTCAGCAATATCTAAATAACTTGCGGGATTGTCTCTTACAGTATCTTCATTGTTGCCTGTCATAGTCATAGCTGAAGCAAAATGAATTCTTTCGCCGTTCTCCCTATCAAAGCGTTTGGTGAAGAATGTATTGTGCTTGCCCATTATTTTTTCTATTCGACAGGGCGCCATATTAATACCAGCATTGGTAGCCAATTTATAGGCTAAAAATTCCCAAGCTGCTTTGTCTACAGTATCTGTTTTAGAGGGGAATTTAGCAATCCAAAGACTTTTATCGTTGTCTAAAATATTGGCTTTGGGTCTAGCGCCTCCTAATGAGGATCCAGGTGCCATAAGAACCGATAGCCATTTGTTGACCTCTTCATTATCTTTGTCATTTTCGAAATTAGCTGCTGCGTTTTGCAGTTCTCGAATGGAAGACCAGGGAGGTGTAGATGTAGTTTTATTGTCATCTAAGAAATCTTCACTCGGGTCGGTTTTAAAGCGTAATGCTCCCATACGACTTTCATCATAAACCCCTAATAGAAAATCAATATCATAGAGTGTTTTTGGTTTTTCATTCCTTTCTCTCGCAAGCTGCGCTTCTCGACGTTTCATTAAAGTACGTCCCCAAGTATCAGGCATGCTGTCTAAAAAAATGCCGAAGTTTTCTTTTTGGTTCGGGTATTGTGGACCACCATATAATTGGATGTCTGGATCCAAAAGGAATTTTTGTTCTGTTTTGAGCCAGTTCCTGTCGTATTCAAAACTAAATGCTTTTTTTCCTTTAGCTTGTTGTGCAGATAAGACACCTATTAATTTTGGTTCCTGCATTTCTTGCCAATGGGCGTAAACGTAGATGTCGGTTTTACTTTGTGACATTTTGTGTGTTTTGAATAAGTGATCTGTTTAATTTGTTTCCAGCAAGGGATTACTTTAATAGGTCAAGGTCTTGAAGTTTTCTTCCTAGTTCGTCGTCAGCAGCTATTTTTAAAAAATCGTCTTGCAAACCTAGTACTCTCAGAACATTAAAATAGGCACCTATTGCCACACTAGAGTTTCCTTTTTCTATTTGGTATAAAGTGGTTCTAGCAATATCGGCTCTTTCAGCAATTTGTATTGCAGTGAGCTTTCTTCTTTTTCGAGCCAATTTAATATTCTCCCCCATTTGCTCTAAAAGGAGTTGGTGCTTTGGGAATAAAACTTGCTTTTTTGCGCTCATCGCTATAAATGTTCATTAATATGAACAAAAATAGCAAATATGTACATAATAACAAACATTGAAAAAGTATTTCTTCTATTTAGGGTTATTTATTTCAACCTTCTTGCACCAAATACTGCAAATCAGGATCATTTTTAATACGTTCAATTTCGCTTTCGATAATTAGAACGATATCACGTTTTACTTGCCTATAATTAGTCTCAATTTCGACTTTCATATTATCTTGTCCGTTCTCATCAACGAAAGGTAAAATAACGGGTATCTTTTTATAAGCTTTGGTTTCTGCCGCTACTTTTTCATTGTCAACCACAATTTCAGAATGGAAAATTTTCTGTTCAATGCGTTCTTCAAAATTATCTGAAACAGCTCCCACAAAAAGACCTTGCGTAAGCGTGGAGATTTTTGATGCTGGTATCAAGCTGTCTAGTTGTGTAGATATTGAGGTTGATTTATCATTTCGATTGATAGTTAAACTCTGGCGTTTCTGTAATACTTTGCCAAACCGTTCGGATAGGCTTTTGGCCGTTTCTCCCAAAACCTGACCACTAAAGATGTTGCCCACTGTATTTTGGATAACCTTACTTTCCTTATCACCATAATCACGAGTCAATTGTGAATAATCCTGAAATCCCAAACAGACCGCTACTTTATTACTTCTAGCTGTGGCTATCAAATTATCTAATCCTCTAAAATAAATGGTTGGTAACTCGTCAATTATCACCGAACTTTTTAATTTCCCTTTCTTATTGATG
>TARA_R110000868_G_scaffold15469_1_pt1 | contig 11377 bp, 5 predicted proteins | sample TARA_R110000868 | Tara Oceans TARA_R110000868 (sample SAMEA4397489) | marine metagenome | biome: Polar Biome; feature: [SRF] surface water layer (ENVO:00010504); material: water (ENVO:00002006), including particulate matter (ENVO:01000060) such as... | depth 5 m | reverse complement strand
TACTACCCTATTCTCGTTTAAAGATGGGGGTATTTGGAGGCACACGAATGATACAGTTTTTTGTAACTTTTATGGCACGCAATATGGCGCCTCAATAACCACTGTCTTCAATACAGCTTCAATAGATAAAAAGACTTGGATTTCTGTTATGGAAACGGGTAATACCATATGGGCATGCCCAGTAATATATACCCAAATGAATACTAGCGGGGTTAATACAAGCCAAACAAGCTTGCTTTTAGAGTCTGATTTTGCAATCTTGGAAGCCGAGTATCAAGCATCATTTTTAAGGGATTCTAGCAGTCCCGGAGGCCTTGTAGAAGGGGATAGCTTGAAAGGTGGTTACATGGTCATAAAATTTGAGAAAACAAGTGCTAATTCTTTCGTATATTTGAACAGCGCAACGACCAAATATATTAATTCACCATTGAATAATAGATAAAAAATAATTATATATGTTACCATTATTAGTACCAGCATTAGCGCAAGCAGGAATAGGCGTACTTCAAGCTGCTACAAGCGGTGCAGGTAAGGCTCAAAGAGATTTTGAAAACTTTGCTAAAAAAAGACCTGTAGCAGCAGAAAGTAAATCATTGAATGATTATTATCAAAGAAGTCTTAATGAAGTAAATCAAAATCCATATCAATCTGCTCAATATTTAATATCCAAGCAAGAAGCTGATAGAAGATTAGCATCAGGTATAGGAGCTATGCAAGGAAGAGGAGGCGCTTTAAATGCCATATCTAAATTAGATTTAATGAGAACGGATGCTCAAAATCAAGCAATTAGAAATGCTGAAAGTTACAGAGGTCAAAATTTGAATAGACTAGGGCAAGCAACACAAATGAAAACAGCTCAAGATAGATATCTTTATGATGTCAATCAAGCTACTCCATTTAATACAATGTTAGGTATAAAACAAATGAAATCAGCTGCGGCAAATGAAAGATTAAATGCAGGATTAAGCATGATAGGCGGTGCGGCAAGTAATTATGCTATGGGGTCAATGTTTGGCAATAATACAGCAGCAACTAAAACAACACCTGATGTTCCTAATTTAACTTCGTATAATACTCCTGTTAATTCTGGGTGGGGAGCTAATAATCAATATGGTTTATATAATTCAAACCCAAATACATTTACAAGCGCTAATCCATCAGCTTTTGGAACTGCAACAAGTATGTTTAATAAAAATCCATTAGCAGGAAGATATTCAGCTACTAAGGCATTTAAACCATTCGGATAAAAAAAATTATAAAATGGCAGCAACAGGATTACTAGGAATTAACCCATATCAAAAAGGATTAAATTTAGATATAACATCTAAGCCAGCAAACTTAGCTATTCAACTTGAACAAAAAGAAGCAGCTAAAAGAGATGCTTTAGATAAGTATTTCATGGATTATGAAAAGACTTTAAGTCAAAATGGAATGCGTCCTCAAGACCAAAATTTATTTTTAAGTAAATTAGGAGAAGCTAAACAATATTATTTTCAAAATAGAGATAAAATATTAAATCCAGCTAAATATGGCGCAGAAGCGCAATCAACTTATAGTGCTTTATTAAGAGAAGGTCAAAGTTTAATAGGAGAATCAAAAGCTCAATTAGAAGATGACAAATTGGTAGCCCGTAATATTTATAATGCTACTCAACAAGGTAAAACAATACATGATGGATTAATCCCAATGATAGATGCTTCTCATCGTAATATAAGGGACAAAGGATTTAAAAGAGTTGACCCTTATGCTTTACAATTCGATGACCCTTTTAAATTAGACCAATTTGAAAAATCTATATTCGCAGGGATTGAGCCTAATAAAGTAAATTCTGGGTATAGAACTAATTCTGCTGGGCAAGTAATTAATTTATATAAAAATGAATATGACCCAGAAAGCTTAAAAGTATTTGGTAATAGAGCTAAGTCATTGTATGAAACAAATCCTACTGCAGCAAGAGAAATTAATAGATTAATTAAAACAGGGGATTATTTAGACCTTCAGCCATATTATGAAAAATTAAATCCTAAAAAAAATATACAAAATGCAGAGCCGTCTGATGTAGCTGCCGCTTTTGCATTAAGTTTAAAGCAACTTGGTAAAACTATGGAATCAGCCCCTGCATTTAGACCAAGTGGACCACAACAAGAACAATATAGTCCAGAAGAGCATTTAGATAGAATAATAACAGAAAGTCCACGAGAATTAGATTTTACTATTAGTGGTAAAAAAATGAATGGTAATCAAATTGATTTACCAGAAGTATTGAAAAATAAATATGGTAAAAAAATTGGTGATGCAACGTATAGACCTAGTTATTTTGTAATTTCAAAAAATAAAAGTACACTTTACCCTATTTATGTTGAAGGTAAAACAAAATCAGGTAATGATGAAATAACAACTGGCGACCCTATATCGGTAGTAAACGATTTATTACCTGCTATGGGTGAGCAATATGCAGGAAAAGCGTTTTTAAGAAAAAGTCCTATAACTGGTATAAGTACCGGTGGAAGTAAGAAAAAGAAAGTTTGGTAAGATTTAAATTAACAATACAACAAAATGGCAGAAGAATTAAATATAGAACAGCAAGTTGAAAATCCAAATGATAAAATAAAGATACTTTATAATACGGTATCTAAAGATTATGATTTGGGTGATTTTAATGAGTTTTCTAAAAAACTTCAAAATCCAGACAGTAGAAAAAAATTCTATGATGTTGTTGGTAAAGAATTTGATTTAGGTGGTTATAATGATTTTATCGAAAGAGTAACAATTACCCCTGAAAAAAAAAATCTTGGATTTCAAGGTGTTTCGACAAATTTCCCTATCACATCAGTATCTCCATCACAAAAAAGCGCTAAAGAAGCTTTACAAGAAGGCGCAGGGTTGGCTGACAACAGTTTCCTTAGACAAATAAACGCATCTAATCCATTAATAGGAGTACTCCCTAAAGATGAAGGTATATTGCCATCAAAATATAAAGGTTTAGAAGAACCTTCTTTAAAAGAAATTCGTGAGGGAAGAAAAGAACCTAAACAATACTATAATGCTCCACTTGAAAAAGGAGTAATTTTTACAGGTGATACAGAGATGATAGCTCCCGGTTCAAAAATAACTGAAGAGGATGCAAAAAAGTTACCTTTAGATGTTACTATAAAAAATAAATTTGCACAAGATTATATTGAAAAAATAAGAAGAGAACCGACAAATTATGAAGTTGAAGGTTCTTATTTTGACCTATCTATGGACCCTATGGGTGGTATTCATCTTACTATAGCTCAAAATGCATTAGACCAATTTGTATCAAAAGCAGCTGAAATAGGTGCTGGTGCTGCAACATGGTTAAGAGATAATATTGAATCTACAGAAGGATTAGATGAATCAAGCCTAAAAGATTTATATGCAAAAGGTGGCGAGCTAACACAAGCTGGTAAATCAGCAACATGGTTAAATGACCCATTAGGTAAAGTTGTATTAGGGTTGAATGGAATTAAATCAGATTTTAGAGGAGATTTAGAATATAATGGTAAATTACCAGACACTATGTTTGGCAAATTAGTTAGTGGTGGTATTGGCATATTGCCAGATATAGCTGCTGTAACATTATTACCTGAAGTTGAATTATTTGAAGGTGCTGGGTTACTTGCTAAAGCAGGTAAATTTTTTACTAAAAAATTCCCATTATATTTAGGGGGTTCAAGGGCGATAGGTGAATACGGCGAAGCAAGAGAAGCAGGTGAAACCTCGGCAGAAGCTGTTGGTTCAGCATTGGAAGGAGGAGTAAAAGGGTATGGCGAAGGTTTAGCTATGGAGTTAGCAGGTATCCTTAGTGGAAAAGCAACTAGAGCAGCAATGAAGCCATTAGAAAAAATGGGAATAACAGGAGCTAAGGGTCAAATTACAAAAGAAGGAATTAATACAATTACTGATGCAATAGGTTATGGTGCTATGGTTCCTATGGCATCTGCTGGGATGGAGGGGAGAATGCCAACAGCAGATGAATATATACAAGGAGTAGGTCTTTCATTACCATTTAGTGCAATGAGAATATTTAAGAATGCAAGAACAAATGCTCAATTAAATGATGCTGTAGATAAGATTGAAGCATTACAAGCTGGAATTAGTTTATCTAATTTTGTTGACGCGACTACTCCTAGTATTGTAGAAGTTTTTAATGGTAAAGAAACAGCTGCTGATTTAAATTTAAGGGCTTTAGAATTTGCAAAAAAAGCAAGAGAAACTACAGATTTAAAATTAAAACAAGATTATATTATACAATCAACAATTGCTAAAAAAGCAGCTAATGTAAAACAAATAGCTGAAACAGTAATTAATGATAAAAATGGTTTTAAAGAATTTAGAGAAAGTAATTTGCCAGATGATATTAAACAAGCATTCTTAGACAAGGCAGCCGAAGTATATAAAGAATTAAATCCTACTGAACAACAAAAAACAGATTTAGGTAAAAGAATAACGCAAGCGCAAACATTTGTTGATGATATGACAAAGCAAATGGAAGCAGAAACAGACCCTGTAAAAAAAGCTGAGTTAAAATACCAAATAGACGAAACTAATAAATTATTAGAAAAACAAAATACTGATTTAACTGATATAATTGCTAAACAAGCAAAAGAAAGGGAAGAGTATAATAAACCAGAACCTGAAGAAACAGAAAAGCCAACTAAAAAATTAAGAAAACCATCTCAAAAGAAAATACAAAAAGATATTGATAATGGTAATATTGTATCATTTACTTATGAAAATGAATCAGAAGTTCCAGAAGCATTTAAAGATAAAATAACATCTACAGGAGAAACTAATGGAGTAAAATTCGTAAGAGTTTCAGTTCCAAAATCTGTTGCTGATTATGAATTAAGTAAAATTAAAGAACCAACAGATGTACCGTTGGTGACAGAACCTAATGAAATTAAAGGTTTTAAAGTAATTAAAAGAACGCAAGATGGACCTAATGGAGAACCTGTATATGAAGTAGAAGGAGGAAGATTTTTGACAGCAGATGGGAAAGAATTAAAAGGGGCTAAAGTAGAATTACCAAAAAAAGAAGTTAAACCAACCGAAGTAAAGGTAGAATTAGAAGAAAAAATTGAACCAGTTGTTACACAAAAAGAAATTAAATCAACTGCTAATAAAATTAGAAGTTTAAAAATAAAGCTTGATAAGAACGTATTGCAATCAAATGTAGCAGGCGTTCCTATAGCAGTTTACAATGTAGCTATTGAGTCTATAGCTAGAGCTGTAGAAGCAGGAGAAACTATAGCCAAAGCTGTTAAAGATGCTATTAAAAAATATAAATTAGATGAAAATAAGGGGTTTAATTTAGATGAATTTACTAATGGTATTACATCAAAAATGCCAACATCAAAATACAAAAAAGGCGATGTATTAGATATTGAAGAAGGTGATTATAAAATAGCTAATAAAATAATTAAGCAAAATAAAGAAAACTTTAAAAAGAATCCAGAAGCTGTTACCCCTGAACCTCAATTAGATAAAAACGGCAACCCAAAAATAGAAGTAACAGTAGGGGATGATGGTAAGAGAAATGTACAAATTATTTATAAAAGTGTTCCATATAATTTAGAGAATGGTGCATTAAAGTTTGTATCTAAAGATAGAAAAAAAGCAATAGATGTATTATCTGATAAATTAGTAGAAGACTATAATGAAAATAAAGATAAGCCAGAAATAAGCGCAGCTATTGGTTGGTATGGTAATATGAGAAATTGGTTCCAAAAAAACTTCGGAGCTAATATAGAAATGTTTGGGCAGCTTTTAGCGGCTACATCAGCAAGAACAGAAGTAGTAGATAACTTCAAGCAAGCTGTTGAGGCAATGAGAAATTTATCTAAAGGTAAATATGATGAATTATTAAAAGATTATGATAATCATATAAAAAGTATTAAAGAATTATCTGATAGTGAATTATTAAAAAAATGGCAAGAAAAAAATCCTAATAAAAGATTATCAGAATTTGTCCCTAATGATTATAGAAGATTTTTAATAAATCAATATGAAAAAGTTCCATTAAGAAGTAACGGTAAAAAATTTAATGCAAATAGCAAAAAGGTATTACAAGCTTTGCATGGTAACTGGATTGAACAAACAGAAGGTCCAAAAACAAAAAACTTCGCAGGTAATTTAACAGGTCGTTCATTTGAAGCTACAATTGATGTTTGGGCAGCTAGGTATTTAAGAAGAAAAATATTTGAAGGCAAAGCTAAAGAATGGAGAATTTTACCACAATCAGAAGGTGGCGTACAATATGGTAAATTAAAATCAGGTGGAATGTCTGGTGATTACCCATTTGCTGAAGAAGTAATGAAAAAAGCTGCTGATAAATTAGGTGTAAAAGCAGACGATTTACAAGCATTCTTATGGTATTTAGAAAAAGATGTATGGGATAAAAACAATTGGACAAATGTAATAGGTAAGAAAAAAGCTTCTTTTGAAGAGGCTGCAAAGGGGGTTGCGTCTGATAGATATCAAGCTGCTGTAACTACATTTAGAACTCCAGAAACATTTGACCCAGTAAAATTTGAACAAGAAAGAAAAGGTCTAGAAAATGAAATAGGTAAAATACCGGGAATTATTATATCTAGAGTTAATGCTTCAGAAGGTGAGTTTAGAAGTGCTACAGATATATTTTTAGAACCAACATATGACGTTGAATTTACCGTAGACAAAAATGCTGATATTTCAAATGTAATAAAAAAAGTAAATGAAATACAAGCCAAATATGACCAAGATGCTACTATAATAAGCAGATTTGTAGATGCAACCCATCCAAATGCTAGACCAATTATAGAAATTGGCTTAGCTGAACCAGTAGAAAAATCAGATATAATTGAAGATATCAAGAAGACACTATCAGATTTAGATGTAAGAGGTTTTACAATAGCTAGAGATAGGCAAGGTAAAATATTGGGGGTAAGGTCACAATTTGTGCCGGAATTTGAGGGGGATGTCAAAATGGAGGATGGATTAGATAGATTTGCAACTGCTTTTGAGAAAATTAACGAAAAATATGGGGATAATAAGAAAATTTCATACCTTTCCACCGATTTTGTAGACTCAAAAGTTAAATTTAAAGAAAATGGAACAACCGAAAATGAACAAAATGGCGGAAATCGTCCTCAAGAACAAGGCATTCAGGGAGAACTACCAAAGCAAGAAACAAGACCCTCAGAAGGTATCAGTGACGCTTCTAAAGAACAAGGAAAACAAAATGGGGGACAGCGAAATAGAGCAGGTGATGGAGTGGTTCCAGAATCAGAGATTCCCGGGATAAGCGAACAAAAAACAACCTCTAAGGAAAAAGTACAAGGAATTGTTGCAAATGTAAGAAATGCAAAAATTGACTTATCTAAACTAAGTGATGGAGGTCCTCAATTAAATATTTTAGGTTTACCAGTAGCTGTTTACAATGCAGCCTTAGAAACTATTGCAGTTGCTATAGAATCTGGAGCTACATTGGCGGATGCTATTGCATATGCTATTGAAAAACATAAATTAGAAAGAAAAGAAAAATTCAATAAGCAAGAATTAATTAAACAATTAGAAGAACTTACTGGTGAAAAAGTAGAATCTGATAAAGAAATTACTGAAAAATTACAAAATAAACCAAGAACTTTAGCTGATGAATTTGCTGATGCTGAGAAACGAAAGAGCGAAAAATCAATTCAAAATGCAAAAAATAAAATAATAAAAGATAACTTTGGTAAAATAGTAGATGAACTTTTAAATAATAAAAAAATAGATAGGATATGTTAAAATCATTATTGTCTAAGGACATGAAAGAAGGTATGCAAGATGCAGTTCAAGTAGAATTGCAACAATCAAGTTTATGGAAAAGTCTAGCAAATCAAATGCAAAGATTAGGTTACTTTGGTAGCCAAAAGTATTTCTTAGCAGAAAGCGCTGAGGAATTAACTCATTATCAGATGCATGTAGAGTTTATGAATGATATGGGAGATTGCGCAGATTTGCCAAAAATAGATGCAGTTAACGATAAGGTAAAAACTATTGGGGATGCTTTAGAAATTGGTTATGAAATTGAACTAGATGTATATAATCAATACAAAGATTTTTATGAAAAATCAGCATCTGAAGATGTTGTTGTAGCTCAATATTTATTGCAATTCTTAGAGATTCAAAGAAAAGCAGTAGGTCATTATGGTGACTTATTAGCTAAATATAAAGTAGCTGAAGAAACAAAAGAAATACTTGAATTCGACCAACACATTAATGATTTATAATGGCAAATCCTTGCAAATATTACATAGGTAAAAAAGAATACACTGAAGATGAATTTAAAAAGTACCTTAAAGAAGGTGGCTTAGATAAGTTTATTGAAGAAGATTTGGATATATCTAAAATTAATATTGGCAAAGAAGCTGCGCCAGTATCTGGGATTAAAAATGCTATTTCTGAAGAAACAAGAACTCAATTAGGGTTGCCATCTTTGAGAATACCAAATTTAGGATTGAAAACAAATAATTTACTAGAAGGTAAAAGATTAGTTGATTCTGGAGAAATTAATCCAGAAACAGTAGTTGATAGAATACTTAATACAACAGATAAAGCTGTCAATACACAAGAAGCGCAGGTAATGCAATACTATACACGCCAATTAAATACAGTTAGGAATGATGTAATTAATGAATTGGCTAATGAAAAATTAACAGCAACCGAAAGATTAGATTTAATAGGTAAATTAGGTCAATATGGTGACAGATTAGACCAAGTTACTGAAGCAAATATATTATCTGGTGGTGATTGGGGTAATGTAGGTAATATAAGACAAGATGTATATGATGAAGGATATAATCCTGTCAAAGATAAGGCAGCTATTAAAGAAATATATGGCGGACAAATACCACCTGAAATTAAAGCAGAAATAGATAAGGCAAATAGAGAAAGAGATGAAGCCCTTATTGAAATGGCTAAAAGAGAAGAAATAATAAGACAACAAGAGGCACAATTAAAAATACAAGAAGCTGCCAAAGTAAAAGTTGGGGAAAAAGTTGACCATAAAAAAGTCAGAGCAGATTTACTTGCAGAATTAAAAGAAGCTAGAGACCAACATCTTAAAGACCTAGGAGATAAAGGTATTCAACAAATGGGGGGCATAGATGGAGTAATATTAACTCCAAAAATGATTAAAATTATTGGTAAAATTGCCGCTGATTATGTAAAAGAAGGGTATGAGAATTTAGAAGATGTTATTTCTAAAGTATACGATGAAGTAAAAGGGCTTGTGCCAAATATAACTAAAAAAGATGTTAGAGATACTATAGTATTACATGAGGCCGGTAAAATAGAAGAAAAAGCAACTAGAAGTGAAAAAGAAGCTGAAAAATATGAAAAAGAAGGAGTGCCTGCAAAATCTACAGCAAAAAAACTTAAAGAAAAATTTGAATCGGACGATGCTTGGGTAAAAGCTAGACAAAGACTTAGTAATGCTAATAAGAAAATTCAACAAATTAAATCCGTTGCATATAATTCAAAGAAAAATATGTATGAAAAGGCTTTATTATGGATTACAAAAACATTTAGAGGATTTGTATTAAGTAGTGCTGGAGTAACAGTAAAGTTAGCTAGTGCTATATTTACGGGGGGTATTATAAAAAGAATACCAGAACAAGCAATTGGGATAGTATATTCAAAGATATATAAAGGTATTGCTGAAAGAGCGCCTATTGAAGGTTTTGTTTATGCTAAATCAGAATTAATATTTGTTAAAGAATTTTTTAATCCAAAAAAGCTTGCTCAAAATACATTACAAATATTAAAAGAAGGACAAAGTGATTTAAGCAAAAGAGTTGGTGATATGATTCATGAAGACTTGACTGAAATAACAATGCCGGGTGAGCAAAAAACAAAAATATTAAAAATATTAAAAGCAACATTGAAAGGATATGATATGATTATATCATTACCCGGTAATTCTCACATGATGATTAAAGACCCATTAAAAAGAGCAACATATTATGCATCATATGAAAATGCACTTATATGGGCTGAGAAAAATGGGTTGGATATAAATGACCCATTAGTAATAAATACTATAGAAACTGCTGCTTATAAAAGAGCTAATTATGAAATTTTCTTAGAAGATAATGCATTAAATAAAAAATTTAAGGAATGGAAAGCTGAATTAGAGGCAATGGGACCTTCAGGAGCTACATTAAAGGCTTTAGTAGATTTTGCAATACCGGTTTCTACAGTCCCTACAAATATTGTTAGAAGGGTGTTCTCAACGTCTCCGCTTGGCTTGGCAAAGGGCATTTATCAAGCAGAAGTAGCTAAAAAAGCTTTAAAAAAGAGTATTGATAATTTAGAAACAGAGCAAGCAGATGCAATTATGCGTCAATTAAAACAAGGTACATTAGGTACTGCTTTATGGTTGTTGGGCTGGTTTGGGTATGCTAGTTACGGAGGTCTTTATACTAAATTTGACCCAAATAAAAAAAGAGAAGAAGGCAGTTTATTGTCAGATGATATGGATATAAATGGCATTAAAATACCAAAACCTGTACAGCATGCGGTTCCATTAGAAGTTATTCAAATGGCAGCTACTTCAAGACGTATTTATGAAAATTATGTAGATAATAAAGGTGCTTCTAGTACTAGCGCTTTAACAGCAGCTGCATTGGGTTCTATTGGTTCTATGATTGAACAAATACCTGTAGTTTCAACACCTATTTTACTTGCAGAATCAATACAAGACCCAACTAAATTTGAAAAATTAAAAGAGGATTACAAAAATAGATTACAGCCAAGAATTTTACAACAATTGGGAGTAGTAGGAGATTCAGATGAAGAAAAATTTATTAAAAAGCATAGCTCATCTGATAATATATATAAAAATGAGCTAAAAGCTTACGATAGGAATGGTAAACAACTAGTAGTTACTAATGATTTATTCTTTAAATATAGAGAGGAAATAGCTAAGGAAGAGGCTAAAAGATTGAAATACATGTATGACAAAGGGGCAATTGCATCAAACGGGAAACTAAAAGCATTTGATGATTTAACAGATGAAGAGAAAAAGACCGAGATAGCAAGATTAAAAAGATTAGCTACTGATAAAATCAAAGAAAAAGTGTTAGGTCAAAAAACAATGACCATGAAAGAAGCTATTTTAAAATCAAATTTACAGCAAGCTAGAGAATTCTTTGAAATCAAATATCAGAGAGTAAACAAATAAATTAAGTTAATTATGCCATATAAATCAAAAGCTCAAGAAGCATACTTTAATATCCATAAAAAGGAGCTAGAAAGACAAGGGGTAAATGTTAACGAATGGAACAAAGCTAGCAAAGGCAAAAAGCTTCCTGAAAGAGTTACCAAGCTTCAG
>TARA_R110000868_G_scaffold38661_5_pt1 | contig 11379 bp, 8 predicted proteins | sample TARA_R110000868 | Tara Oceans TARA_R110000868 (sample SAMEA4397489) | marine metagenome | biome: Polar Biome; feature: [SRF] surface water layer (ENVO:00010504); material: water (ENVO:00002006), including particulate matter (ENVO:01000060) such as... | depth 5 m | reverse complement strand
ATATTGCCTCCTTAACTTCGGATTTAGTGTGATCAAAGAGACAGCGAGTAAGCCCATCCCTATTGTTGATTTGATCGGCGACATGGAAGAAAACTATTATCAGTTAGGCTTAAAAGATGCCGAGGCGGCCAAGCTTGCCCTTGAGCACACCGAATCGTTGATCAAAACACCCTGGCAAAGCGTCGACTCGAGCTTGCGATTTCTTGGACGTAGTCTTTTTCTCGGCTCTACCTCTTGGAAAAAGCGTTTTTCTCCTTGGGTCACGAGTTATGCCGATGGACTTGGAGTTTCTCCAGAGCGATTTATGTTGGCCTGCTTAGTCCCCGAACTCACCGCTTGTTTGGCCAAGTGGATGCCACAGATCCCAAAGACATTGCTTGGTTGCTCATCATTATTTGTACAAGATGAAAATGAACAACTCACCCATATCAGAACTCTAGATTTTCCGCTTGGAACAACTTTCGATAAAAATGAACGAATACTTAGAACACAATTTGAGGGACAACCGACAATTGTCTCCTACGGCAGTGCTGGTTATCCTTATCACGCGCTGACGGCCAGCACTAGTGAAGGCATAACGCTAGCACTTCATCAAAAGTTTAATGATGTTTTTGATTCCAATGGAACACCCATCTTTGAGCTGGTGCAAGACATGCTCATCCGTTGTCATGATTTAAAATCTTGCTTAGGCTATCTTCGAAAAGCACGCAGTCTTACAACTTGGTCTTTCCACATGGGCTTTAAAAGTGGTCAAGTGCTGGAAGCTGACCTTAGTGGCCAAAGTCTTCATTACAATACTTACCAACTTAAAAATAACAACTTCTTCTATTTTAATAATAAACTGATCAATCCCTCCAAAGAGCAAGACAAGTTTCCGCCTCTTAATTTTAAGCAATACAATCAATGGCGTGAAGAAAGTGCTCTTCGCAAGATGAAGAAGTTTCAGAAAAAAACTGGTTCTCATATCGAAGAACTTTTAAAAGTTTGGACAACCTTAGAAGAGCGAAAAAGCACTGGGCTCGATGTTCTCACTCCGACCAGCCTGCATGTCTGTGCTATCAATCCCGCGAGTGGATCATTTCATAGCGTCCTTGGCGCTGCTCCAAAAACATGGAAAGGACAAATTCAAACTGATGATCAGCTTTGGAGCAATTCCCCTCGCCATGAAATAAAAGGCAAAGCAAAGGAGCTAAGTCATCTTGATAAGGCATGGATGCATCTGCTACACGCCCAGTCCTGTCATGATTTGGGCGATCAACATAAACTCCATCATAATTTACAAATGGCGCTTAGAAAGTCAAAAGGCCATGGCCTTTATAGTATTATTAAATTTTATGGACTGATCTTTACTTTCTTAAGTGAAGAACACCCGAAGGCCTTGGCACATCTGCTAACTGATGCACTTAAACTTACGAAAGAGATTGATAAATCATTTCTTGATCATAACTGGTTACTAATCTACCGCCTCGAGCGCCTGCTATCGCAAGTTCCGACAGTGGTTGCAGCTCAAATTAAGCACCCAAGTCTGGCCAAAGTATTAGATATTGAGAGCTCTATCCCTGATACGATCTATAAAAGTGTCATTCGCACTCTCGTTCACCCTAGGATCGATCTTTTAGACATTATCCATGTGCACGAGCGTCTAGACTCCTAAGTCTAAAATATGCCCACTTCTGATGGCAGCTTAAATTGCTCAAATCAAAGGGCAATTGTCCTGAACACAATAACTTACCCACCTACTCAAGTTTTATTCAATAAAGACCGTCGAAATACCGATAAAATGGTAGTTAACGGAGCGTGAATGCACAGAAAAGTTCTCACAACTTTTTTATTTTCAATCTTACTTTCAAGTAATGGCATTGCTGCGTCTTCGAAATGGTATGAGACCAAACAAGTTAATTTTGAAATAACAATTCCTACGAAGACGACTAAGAATTGGCTGGTGGCACCGATTTTGGGTTTTCCTTTGGCCGTGCTCGCCCCTAGTGAAAAAGGTTATCGTCCAACCATGAGTCTCACTCCCGAAATGACTCCTAGTCTTGAACCCATTACTTTTGATGAAGTGAGACTACAAGAGCCATTCTATAAAGCTGGGCGAGAAAAATTCGTAAAAGATAGACAAGGAAAAGTAAAAGAATTCTTCAAGCCGACAAAAGTTGATAATAAAAATAATCTAGAGATCTACTCATTAGGCTATCGCTACGAGCTAGCCAATATGACCATTGTCGAGCGCAGTATTCGCTTTATGTGCGATGGTTACCTTGTGCTTGGTATGACGAGATACTATCCAGATCTTCATAAAAGTGCAGAGAAAGATTTTTCTAAAATTCTTAAGAATATCAACTGTAAAAAAGCGGGGAATATCTAATGAAATATTCCTTACTTTTAAGTCTTATTCTTACTTTCTTTATGATTAACAATTCTGTCGCGGCTGAAGAGCTGCGCGATACTCAATGTGTAGAGTATGGAGATGCGCCTGAACTTTCTGAAGATGATCAAGCAGCCGCTAATGCTGCTTTTCAAGCTTTCAAGATGCGCGAGGATCAGTGTAAGAACACAGACGGAAGCTTTAAATATTCTAAGGTAACTATCGCCACTGAAGAAGGTGGCACTGAAGAACTCGATTGTATCGCCATGGCCGAACAAGCCTATATGATGTCGATGCGAAATAATTGTGGCCAAGACCGCGCAGGCCTCATGAGCTGTCTGACCAACGGTTGGGATCAGCGCGATGTTTTTGATATGTTCGAGCGCATCCAGTCTGTCGACCAAGCACTGCCAGCGGGGGAACAACCTGATCCATTTGCAAGTAAACTCGGCATGAAACTGGATGAGCATTTTGCTTGTCCTGGAAAAACAGAACCACCTGGCGCCTTAATGACGGCCATTGGCTGCTCTTTAGTAAGCTCGGTGACGGCCATGGTTCCGCTGGGACAAATGTCCACAGACCTCATCATCAATCATATGATTCCCGAGCAAGAACGCCCAAATATGAGAAGTTGTATTGACGGTGAAAATGCTTGTTTAACACAAGTTGTTTGGGGCGCAGTTCAAAACGTCGTGTCTAACGTCCAAGGGATTTATGAGCTTGCAAAAATGGCAGGACGCGCCGTTGTAGATGGCGCTAAATATGTGGGAAGAAAAGTCGTTCAAGGTGCACAAAGTGCAGGTAGGGCCATCTCGCGCGGCTGGAATCGTTTATGGGGCAATGATGTCGTAGAAGATGCCAGCGCCGATCAACATAATGTTTTAGCACAAGTTCCAAATGAAGTTGATGAAGAAGAGCTACCTGAAGCCACTGGAAGCGTGATCTCAAGACTCATTGATGGCGTCATGGAATCAGTTAAAGAAGGTACACTCGATCAGTTTTCATGTTCAAAATGGGCCGGTGGAGTTTCAGGCATGGGCGGGCTTGGTGGTCTGGCCAATCGTGTAACCTCAAGTGTTGGAGTTGGCGGCGCCAGATGTATTGAAGCTGCTCCAAGTTTTGAATGTGCTTCTGCCAAACAAAAAGTTCAGATGTTTTGTGGTGTTGCCGGATTTATAGGTGGCGAAATTGTCACAACCCTTCTTACCGGTGGCGCAGTTAGGGCCGCCTCCATTGCAGGAAAAGCTGGTGCTAGAGTCTTATCTAATGGTGGTCGTGTTGCGCGTGCAACACTGGCCGTTGGTCGCGGAGCCATGGGGCTCACAAGAGGTGTTATCTCTGGAGTAGGTACTGGTGTCAGCTGGGTTGCCACTTCCTCTGCTAAAGTCGGTGGTGCCGCTGGTGGCATTGCCTTAAAGCTTGGCAATAAGATGTTACCGATTGATCGCGCCATGCAAATGACTATGGTTCAAAGCGCTGCTGCTGCGGCCAAGACCGGCGTTAGAGCTGCGACTTTCCCAATCAGAAAATATGTAAATCTACTAGATGAAGCCTACACGCTTGGTCGCTATGGTAAAGATGGTGCCTTCGCGCTTAAAACGGTCTCAGTGGCAAGTAAGGCCGATGATATTGCAGCTGCTCTTGAAGGTGGCCTACTTTCAAAAAATCTTAACCGTAAGAATCTACTGCCAGATGAAGGCGCGTTTAAAGCGGCTTCAGAAGGTCAAGAAGCTTTCACTAAATTAGAAAATGCACAACGTGCTGTTCAAGAAGCTCATGAAAAATTTGTCGAATCAGTAAAGAAAGCGCGCCGTGGAAGTAATGGTGCTAATGCTGAAACTCTCTCGAAAGAGGCTGATGAAGCCTTCCTCGCCTACCAACGTGCTAAAAATGGTTTAAAACCAGCGGATGAAGCGTATCAACAAAGCCTAGTTCAATTTAGAGAGAAGCTTGCTCGCGAAGAAGCTGAACGTCTTGCTGCTGAAGAAGCCGCAAGAAGAGCTGCCCAACAACAAGCTGAAGCACAAAGAATTGCTGCAGCTAACTCGAATTCTACGGCCCTTACCACCACATCGACAAACTCTAATTCAAGAGCACTGGTCAACCAAAGTGATAATACATCAACAAGTGTTAGCCGTAGCTCGAATAACTCTACCCCGTCGAGAACATCAAATAGCGGGACAACCGTTAGAAGAATTGCCGATAATACGGCGCCAACAGCTCGAATCGGCTCAGGCGCTTCAAGTGCAGATAACTTTAGGACCGGAAATATCAATTATACGACCCAAGAAAAGTCACAGTTGATTGACGGTTTTGCTGGCAACTTAAAAGTTGAAAATAAAAGAATTCGAGTGACTAAAAATGGTTCCGATAATTGGGACATACAACTTAGAGATGCCCGAGTTGAAGGTGATAAACTCATTGGTACCAATACCTATACGAATCAGATAGATGAAATTGATATCAGCGAAATTGGACTGATAGAAGTTCGTGGTACGGCAAAAGTTCCAGATGGAAATGGTGGCACAGTCGATGAGATCTTTGCACAGCCACTTTCTCTGTCGCGCTCAAGCAACCCACAGTATGAGTCTTTCATGACTCGTGCCTCTGATGACGTTGCCACTAGAAGTAACGATGAAATTCATGACTTCCTTCATGAAATGAACACCATGCCTAGAGCTGAAGCTGCTAGGATTGCCAGTGTAACGACTTATAAACTCTCAAACCGTATTATGCCGACAGAGATGGAGTTTTTAGCCTCAATTAAAAATAGCGGTGGATATATTACGAAAGCAAAGCTTCCCCATATCGATCGTTTTAGGGAAATGTATCGCACCATTCAATCTGGTAGCACTGATGATGCTCTTGCGATCCTCGATGATATCTATAGAGGCACATCAAGTGAGGCAACGGCCTTAATAAGAAATAATATCGCCATGAGAACTCGCGCCATGGGTATGGTTAGAGCGCAAACTCAGCTTGTGACAACGGCACGTATTGGGGCCGAGACAAATGATTTACGTCTATCGGGACAACGCCAGCTTGATGGTCCAAACCAAAACTTACTTGAAGGACCAGTTATTCCGCTAAGAATCACACAAGGTGGCGACAACCTTCTTCCAGTCGTACGAACTGTAGATAATGTGGCTCCCCCACCATCTGTATTAACTCTTTCTGATGAATTTCCGGTTCCAGTACTACGTCGAACTTCAGTCGCCACAACAGGTTCTCGTGTAGCAAGAACTGTGTCAGCCGCCGCCTTGATTACTGATGCGGTGACACAAGACAATGGTAATGATCGCACCATTGATGAATATGAAACATTACCTGAGGTCGTCATCATTGGAACCAGAAGGAATACATCGAGAGTATATGTTCTAAGTGGCGGCTATAACGCTGGGCCACCAGCAAGCTGCGACGGCTATGTTAAAAAGCGTGGAACAGATGATGAATTAGGAGATCCACTAGATTCTGCTGGTTTCACCGCAGAAGGTATTACCATTAAATGGTTTAAGGCCGATGCTGAAACTGAAGAAAATCAAGTATGCGTAGGCAGTGTACAAAACTGCCCAATGCCCGCCGATATAGAAACACTTTATCTATTTGCCTACAAAGATGGCGTGAAGTTTTCGAGCCTGCCATGTAGCGCTCCTGACGTAACCGTTGTGCGTGAACCTGAAGTAGTCACTCCCTATGACATCCCGACAACGGAGTCAGATATTGGCGATACAAGCAAGGCCGAAGAGTTCTTTGAACGCGAAAGATCTCCGCCACCGCGCTTATTTCAGCCAGTTTCTATTCCACCACGTCCAACACATTATTTGCATGGCGGCTGGTACTAGAAGATTTTCTCTTTTAGAATAACCTCATGAACACAAAATTTTTAACGACGAGCCTTCTCGTCGTTTTTTTATCTTTTTCGGCAGTAGCGCAAAACATCACCAAGGCTCCAGCCTGGCAAGCGTTTGAGAGCTTTGCCTTTAGTCGCGATGATGTTCACTTGACCAATTCACTTCTCGTTTACAAAGATGGAAAGATTGTTTTTGAGCGCTACAGAGAAGGCTTTAGCGCTACTTCAAAACAGCAAATTTGGTCGATGACCAAAAGTATTACTGGCCTCATTATTGGCAAGGCCATCTCTGAAAATCTTCTTAAAATCGATGATCCAGTTCAAAAGTTTTACCCAAAGGCACCTAAAGGAATTAGCGTCTCTCACCTACTCGATATGGTCTCTGGTTACGACTGGAATGAAGGTTACGAATACTCTCCTGTTGGCAGTGATGTCATCGCCATGCTCTACACTGAACACTACAATGACATGGCAAGCTTTGCGGCCAACAAAAGGGCCAACAATGAGCCTGGAACTCAGTTCATGTACAGTTCAGGTACCAGTAATCTTTTAATGGGCATACTCAGTAAAAGTATGGGACCAGGTGATTATAAGTCTTATCCATGGCGCTCATTTTTCACCCCCTTAGAAATATCAAATGTAACCTGGGAGCGCGATCATGCAGGCACCTATGTCGCCTCATCTTATCTGTATTTAAGTGCCAGGGATTTGGCGAAGATCGGCCAGCTTTTTTTGAATGATGGAAAGTACAACAACCAACAAATTATTGATGCCAAATGGTTAAAGGATTCGGCTAAGCCCCACCCTTATTTCCTAGAGCCTACAAGAGACTTAAGGCAAAGTGAGAGTTTTGCTTATTCAAAACATTGGTGGCTGAACACGGCCCTACCACAAGTTGATGGAAGCTTTAAAAGTCGCTATCCCGCTCTACCAGCAAATGCCATTTTAGCTCTTGGACACTGGGGCCAGATGCTTGTCATTTTACCTGACCAAAAAACTATCATTGTAAGAACAGGTCAGGATAAGGGAAAGAGAATGAATCGCGATGAGTTCTTCTCTAGCTTCATGAAGGCCTATGAACAGGCGCATCCTTGACGGACTAAAGCCGCTCACGTTCTAATAAATAAAACAACTATCATTAGGGGTGTATTTTGAAGAACACTTTCATTGCAATTTTATGTTTGCTTAGTGCCAGCGCTTTCGCTCAAAGTCGCGGACAGCTTCTACAAGACGTCAGACAGGTATCAGATTTAGTCTCTGACTCAACTTATAATTCTCAGGCAAACCTTCAGTCACTACAACAAGCAAAGCAGCTGCTCGAAGAAGCTTATGACCTTGTCTCAGGTTCACGCACTGGATCTGATATTCTTTGTGCCAGAGCTTCCTTTGGATACATTCCAACAAATACCGCTACAGGCATGAGTTATGGCGAAGATGTTTCATCTCTTTCGACCTGCCAGCAGATGCTACCACCACGCGGAGCTGCCGCCATGTGTGCCAAATCGAGATTCGGTTATCAGCCTATCAATCTAGCTCGCGGAGTATTTATCGGTGATAATTATTTTGCACAACTTGATGATTGCCTACGAGTTGCTCCAACTCTTGGCCAAACGATTATGTGTGCCAGAAGTAGCTTTGGTTTCACTCCTTATAATATTAACAATCTTAGCCCTCTAGGTGACTATGTCACTTCAATTCCAATGTGCTTAGAGATGTTGCCGGTTAGAGGCTCACAGCTTATGTGCATCAAAGTTAATTTTGGCTTTCAAGCCATTAATATTTCAACTGGACGCTCTTTTGGTCAACGAACAGCGACACTCGATCAGTGTCACTTGATCATTAACCGCTCGGAGAAATAAATGAAGCGCGCCAAAATCACCCTCTTTTCAATGGCATTGCTTGCGGTTGTTACTATAGGTGTTGGCATTGGCGCTTGGCTTTACACTAGTCCCTTTGCACGAGTGCTCTCGGCCAATTACGCCAAAGAAATGTGCTCGTGCCTATTCGTCAGTCAGTTATCACAAGATCATTGCGAAAATTATTCATCCCAATACGTAAAACCGGCAGGACAACAAATCGATTTGATCGCCAAAAAAGTAATTGCATGGGGTTGGGGAAACGAATCTGAAGCGAGCTGGATTTCTGAGCGCGAAGGCTGTCGTTTAAACCTAGCTCACAATACATCTAATAACTGAGCCACTCGAAACGAGTTTCGTTTGAGCAGGGACTCTTGCCATTGCTCCATCGCCCGCTCACGAGAATCAGGTTTTGTATTGAAATGATCCGGTTTATCTTCCTGTAATGTTGGCGAGTACAAAGCCGTGGCCTGAGTCACTTCAGGGTGTTCAAGAACAGGAATCAATGCTTTAACATTTAGCGCCATAATTAAATTATAACGCCTTTTTATCTCCTACAAGTTTACAGGTAGTTACGACTGTCCGAGTCGTATTTTTCTGCCAACCAAAGCAAATCCTGACTAACCATTTTAGCCCAGACATGATACCAACACCTTGAACTTAAAAGGTTTTGCCGGAGGACGCATGTTTAAAACCGTTATCGCCCTAGCTCTTGCTTTGGGTATGTCTGCTTGTCAAAAAGATCAACCCCTAGGCACTCAAGACAATCCTATCAAACTTTATTTTACTCCCTCCGTAGATGCTGAAACCATCGCCAGTAACTCTGATGACTTCATTAAATATCTAGAAGCTGAGACTGGTCTGTTTTTCAAAACAGGTATTCCAACCAACTATGTTGCTGTGGTTGAAGCTTTTGGTTCAAACAGAGCTGATATTGGCGTGATGAACTCTTTTGGCTACCTCCTGGCCAATCAAAAGTACGGAGCAGAAGCTAAACTAAGAGTGCTTCGCTACGGAGAAGATAGTTATAAAGGACAAATTATTGCACACGTAGACTCAGGCATTAACACAGTCAAAGACCTACAAGATAAAAAATTTGCTTTCACTGACTCATCTTCAACTTCTGGCTATATGTTCCCACTCAAGATCATCAAGGAAGCCAAGGTTGAACTTGGAAACACCACCTTCGCCTATAAGCACGATAACGTTGTGACTATGGTTTACCAAAGACAAGTTGATGCCGGCGCGACATACCACTCACCAGCTGCAGCTGATGGAACAATTAGAGATGCTCGCGCGAGAGTTAAAACTCAGTTTCCAGATGTTGAAGACAAAGTGAAAATCATTGCTATCACTGAGCCAATCCCTAACGACCCTTTTGTTTTTAGAAAAGATCTTCCAAAAGAGATCACAGAGAAGTTCATTGCTGCACTTAAAAAATATATTTCGACACCTGAAGGAAAGCAGGCATTTGAGAATATCTATAGTGTGGAAGGTGTCATCGATACGACTGATGAAGACTATGACGGTCTTCGCCAGATGATCGACTCGATTCAAATTGATATTGAGAAAATGGTTAAATAAGTCATTAAGCTAAAGAGGATGTCATGATTCAAATCCAAAATTTGGTCAAAACTTACCCCAATGGAACTCAGGCGCTAAAAGGCGTTTCCTTTGATGTTAAAAAGGGTGAGTTCTTAGTAATTATCGGTCTCTCTGGTTCTGGAAAATCAACTCTTCTTCGCTGTATGAATCGTTTACACGACTCAACCTCTGGAAAGATTGAATTTGAAGGCGAAGAGATGACAACTCTCAAAGGGAAAACCCTACGCCAAGCCCGTTCACGAATTGGAATGATCTTTCAACATTTCAATCTTGTTCCAAGAAAAACCGTTATGACCAATGTCCTGACCGGCACATTGGCAAGAACGGGAGTGCTTGCTTCTATAATGGGTTGGTACTCAGAAGAAGATAAAAAGAAGGCCCATGAGTATATCAAGATTGTAGGTCTTTCAGGCAAAGAGAATGTTCGCGCTGATAATCTCTCAGGTGGTCAACAACAACGTGTCGCCATTGCTCGCGCGCTTATGCAAAACCCAAAAGTACTGCTTGCAGATGAGCCAGTTGCTTCTCTTGACCCGGCAACTTCACACTCAGTTATGCAATATCTTAAGAAAGTGAACGAAGAACTTGGAGTTACCGTTATTTGTAATCTTCACTTTCTCTCCCTTGTTCGTCAGTACGCCTCAAGAGTTATTGCTCTTAAAGGTGGCAAGATGATTTATGAAGGTAAGCCTTTAGATATCAATGAAGAGTGGTTCCAAACCATCTATGGTGAAGACGCCGTTGAAGTAACGATTAACTGAGGTAAATGATATGAGCACAGAAAATACATTACCAGCAAAAGCGGCTCCATCTCTTGGAAACATGAAGAAGGTTGTCTCTGCCCTTGCTATCGATACATTCTTTTGGAGTTACGCCCTACTCGTTTCTCACAAGATTCTTTATGAAAAAGTAATCATGAATGTTCGTTACCCAGAGTTCTCTTGGAACCAACCTCTCTCAGCACTTGGAATTGGTTTCGCAGTTTCATTACTGCTATTTTTCACTAGCGTCTCACTTGGTCGCGCCTTTCAAGGTCTGTACGAGTTTGATGAAAATGAAACAATGTTGAATAAGCCATTTGCGCTTTGGGGATACTTCATTATCTTCATTACGTTTATTGCTGGCCTTCATATGTCTCAGGTTTCCATGCGCGAGTTCCTATCCGACTCGGGTCTTGAAGGTGCCAGACGAATTTTCACAGCACTTTTTAATCCTAACTGGAATATTCTTGAAGATGCTTTATTCGCTGCCATTGAAACCATCTATATGGCATTCATTGCAACGGCATTTGCTATTCCCGTAGCATTTATCATGGGCTTCTTCGCTGCTCGTAACTTGATGAGCAGTAATCGCCTCATGTTTAGCTTCTACAGCCTGACTCGCTTCGTGCTTAATATGAGCCGTTCCATTGAGCCACTCGTATGGGCCATTATCTTTTCGGTTTGGGTTGGTATCGGTCCGTTCTCTGGCATGTTGGCGCTTTGCCTTCACTCTGTAGCTTCATTGGCCAAGCTTTACTCTGAACAGATCGAAAGTATTGGCGAAGGCCCGATTGAAGCGATGACGGCCACCGGAGCTCACCCGATTCAGGTCATTTGGTACGGTGTAGTGCCACAAATTGTTCTCCCCTACTTGAGCTACACAATTTATCGCTGGGACATCAATGTACGTATGGCGACAGTCATTGGTCTTGTTGGTGG
>TARA_R110000868_G_scaffold14387_7_pt1 | contig 11381 bp, 10 predicted proteins | sample TARA_R110000868 | Tara Oceans TARA_R110000868 (sample SAMEA4397489) | marine metagenome | biome: Polar Biome; feature: [SRF] surface water layer (ENVO:00010504); material: water (ENVO:00002006), including particulate matter (ENVO:01000060) such as... | depth 5 m | reverse complement strand
GCGCCCCGTTTGTTTTCCGCATGGGTTAAATGCGGAAGCTGTCGACCAGTTGCTTGAGGCGGCTAGCCTGTTGCTCCAGATCGCCGCAGGCACGCAAGGTGGCGTTGAGGTTTTCCACACCCTCTTGGTTGAGGGTGTTGATTTCGGTGATGTCGACGTTAAGCGATTCGATCACCGAGGTCTGCTCCTCGGTTGCGGTGGCCACTGACTGGTTCATGCCATCAATTTCACCGATGCGTTCGGTGACGCTGCTCAGGCGGGCGCCGGCCTGGTTAGCGATCTCCACGCTTTCTTCGCTGTAGCGCTGGCTTTCAGTCATGGTGGTGACCGACTCGCGGGAGCCGACTTGCAGCTCTTCGATCATTTTCTCGATTTCCTGCGCCGATTCCTGGGTGCGGTGAGCCAGGTTGCGTACTTCATCGGCCACTACTGCGAACCCACGGCCGGCTTCACCAGCGCGCGCTGCCTCGATAGCAGCGTTGAGTGCCAGCAGGTTGGTTTGCTGGGAGATGCTTTTGATCACCTCAAGTATTTGCCCGATGTTCACCGTCTTGCTGTTGAGGGTTTCGATATTGCCGCAGGATGCGCTGATTTTGCCGGACAGTTCGTTCATCGCTTTGATGGTTTGTTCCACCACTTGGCGGCCGTCTTCAGCCAGGTGGCGTGCATCGGAGGCTTGGTTCGATGCATCGGCAGCGTTACGCGCAATTTCCTGCGCGGCGGCGCCCAGCTCATTAATCGCAGCGGCCACACTGTTGGTTCGGCTGGCCTGCTCGTCGGAGTTGATCATCGACGAGTTAGAAGCGCCGACCACCAGTTTTGCCACTTCATTGACCTGGCTGGTGGCGGATGACACCTCGCGGATTGAACTGTGGATACGCTCAACAAACTGGTTGAAGGCACTGGCCAGGCGGCCAAATTCGTCGTTGGATTGAATGCTCAGACGCCTGGTCAGGTCACCCTCGCCTTGGGCGATGTCTTCCATGGCTTTACCCATGACATTCAACGGTTGCATCAGCACGCTGATCAACATGCTCAGCAGCAACATGATCAGTACCACCGCGATGATGGTGGCAACGATCGCCGAGGCGCGGAATTCGCTGAGCATTGAGTAGGCCTTGGCCTTGTCAATGGACAGGCCGACATGCCAGTTAACCGAGGGCAGCCCCTTGACCGGAGCGAAGGTGAGAATGCGCGTCTCGCCATTGAGCTCCGCTTCACTGAACTCGCCGCTGATGCGCGGGGTATCTTGCGGGTAGACCTCACTGATGTTCTTCATCACCAGGGACTTGTCCGGGTGCACGAGAATCTTGCCATCCGCGCTGATCAGAAAGGCATAACCCATGCCGGCAAAGTCCAGCGAGTTGATGATTTCTACCAGAGTGTTGAGACTCAGGTCGCCGCCAACCACTCCTGCCGCTTTGGCGGGCGTGGCGATGGTGATGATCAGTTCGCTGGTGGCGGCGTCGACGTAGGGTTCGGTGAGGGTAGTGCCGCCTGCTGCCATCGCATCCTTGTACCAAGGGCGTTGACGCGGATCGTAGCCATCCGGCATGTCCTCGTCCGGGCGCATGGTGAAGCTGCCATCAGCGCTGCCCAGGTAGGTGAAGGCGAAAGTGGAGGCCAGTACCTTCTGCTCCAGCAGTCCGGTCAGAGCATCGCCGGAAGAGTCGCGGGCGACCGATTGAGCAACGTTTTCTACCAGCAGAATGCGCCCTGACAGCCAGTTGGAAATATTACTGGCGGTGACATTCCCCATCTCCTTTAGGTAGCTTTCCAAATCATCACGGATCGCGTTGCGTTGCAGGTAATCGTTGTAAAGCGTGAACAGCGAGAATGCGGCGATCACCACCAGCGAGGCGGCGAGCAGAATCTTGTGGCTGAACTTCAGGTTGTTGGTCATGGCGTCTTGCGTCCGGTGAGTTCTGGCATCAGTCTTGGGCTGATGTTGGGCAGTGGCTATTGCAGGGCACGCTAACTATGTCGGCCTAATTGCAGTAAAGCTTTAACCATGGAGATAACAAGATGGTGCAAACCGATCAGTTTGTTGTGGGGGCCGATCTTGAGGGGCTGCCGGTGGGGCAGGCGTTGCGTCTGGCGAACCGTCACGGGCTGATTGCTGGCGCGACGGGCACTGGTAAAACCGTGACATTGCAACGCTTGATCGAAACCTTCAGCGATGCTGGCGTCGCGGTGTTTGCCGCCGATGTGAAGGGGGATCTCTGCGGTCTGGGGGCGGCTGGCGCACCGCAAGGCAAAGTGGCTGAGCGCATTGCCAGCATGCCCTGGCTTAACCATCAGCCGATGGCCTACCCGGTAACCCTGTGGGATGTGCATGGCAAGAGCGGCCATCCACTGCGCACTACGCTGAGCGAAATGGGGCCTTTGTTGCTCGGCGCGCTGCTGGAACTGACCGACAGCCAGCAGGCTGCACTCTATTCCGCGTTCAAGGTGGCAGACCGTGAAGGGTTGTTGCTGCTTGATCTTAAAGACCTCAAAGCGCTGCTGGCACACTTGAAAAATCACCCCGAGGTGTTGGGGGAAGACAGCGCCTTGTTCACGGCCACCTCATCGCAAGCCTTATTGCGCAAGTTAGCCGGTTTGGAACAGCAGGGCGCCGAGGCACTCTTTGGTGAGCCTGCACTGGAGCTGGAAGACATTCTGCATCCAGACCGCGATGGTCGCGGGCGTATTCACCTGCTCGACGCTAGCCGCCTTGTGCATGAGGCGCCGAAGGTCTACGCGACCTTCCTGCTCTGGCTGTTGGCTGAGTTATTTGAACAGCTGCCGGAGCGCGGGGATGCCGATAAACCGCTTTTGGCACTATTTTTCGACGAAGCGCACCTATTGTTTGCCGATACCCCAAAAGCCTTGCAGGAGCGCTTGGAACAGGTGGTGCGACTGATCCGTTCAAAAGGCGTCGGGGTGTATTTCGTCACCCAATCGCCAGGTGACCTGCCGGACGATGTGCTGGCGCAGCTTGGGTTGCGTATTCAGCACGGTCTGCGCGCCTTTACCGCCAAAGAGCAGAAGTCGCTGCGCGCGGTGGCCGATGGCTTCCGTCCGAATCCGGCCATCGACACGCTGAAGGTGCTTACTGAGCTGGGTATAGGTGAGGCCCTGGTTGGTACGCTGGAAGCTAAAGGCACGCCGGCCATGGTTCAGCGTGTTGCTGTGGCGCCGCCGCAGTCGCGTATTGGTCCGTTGAGTGAAAGCGAGCGAGCAGCGTTGATCCAGCAGTCCGCGTTGCGGGGACGTTATGACAAGCCAATCGATCGTGAGTCCGCCTATGAGTTGCTGACGGCGCGTGCAGAGCAAGCTGCGCAGCAGGCAGAGTCCAATAACCCGAGTTCAGCGAGCAAGAGCGAGGTCGGAGGCGGTATGGCCGGTGCCGCGGGCGAGCTGCTGGGCGGTTTGGCCAGCCAGGTGATGAAAACCGCTATGCGCCAGGCGGCTAATCAGATTGGTCGGCAGTTGGTACGTGGTTTGTTGGGGTCGCTGATGGGCGGTAAGCGGCGCTGAAGGCGTGGCCATCCAGTTAGGGATGGCCACGCTATCTGACTGATGCGGCGGGGCGTCAGCCAGCTGCTTCGTCGGCCTTGGATTGGAGCTCTTTTTCGATTTTTACCAGTTCTTTTTCAAACGCTTGGTCGAGAAGGTTAGCCTTCTTGCGCCACGGCTTGCGCTCGGGGTCCGGTTGAGCGGCGTAGGTAATCACTTCTCCGCCGTATACATCCTTGTAACGCTGCGCCTGGCGCTCGAGTTCGGCGCGCAGTTCGTCTTTCGTCACGTAGTTACCCATGGTCTTGAACAGAATAGTGGCTGGATGCCAGGCATAGGGCCTGGGCACTTGAGGCCGCCAAACAGGTTTAGTTCGCGCATTTAATAAGCGTGGCCAATAGTGTTGATGACTATTGCCGCGCCTGTTTGCCCTTTTATTGTGGATTACCTGAACGAGTTGTCAGGTTTGTTAAAGGGCTAATTAGGCTGCGCCCGGCAATTATGGCGAAGTCAAGTTAAATGTCCAGCGTGCTTAATTGGCAGGTTGTAGACCGTAACGCTGCACGATGGTTGCAAGCTGGCCGTTATTACGCAGTGTATTCAGCCCGCGATTAAATGCCTGGAACTTTACTGGGCTGACTCGCTTGCGGGAAAAACCAATGCCGTATGAAATTGACGTCAAATGTCCGGCGTTACGCAGCGCGTAGAGATATTCATGCTCGATCAAGTGACGAGCAACATCGCGATTAAGTAATACCAAACCCTTTTCACCAAAGCGCCCAGCATTAAGCATCAGGAGCAGACGATGGTTGTTGGTCACCAATTTAATGTCGACATCCGGGGTGTTTTTCAGGCTTTCCTGCAGGACGAATGAAGTTCCGGACGGTCCGTATACGCCGATCTGGCGCCCGCGCAAATCATCGGGTTGAGTGAATTGAAAGTGATTTGAACGCAGGGTGTAAAAGTCGTAGCCGGAGGTCACCACCATGGGGGTGATAAGAAATTCCTTACGTCGTGCAGGCGACTGAATCACAGTGAAAATACCATCAACTTCACCGTCTTCGGCTTGTTGCAGGGCGCGCCGCCAAGGCAATACTTCAATTTCGCAATGCCACTGCAAGAGGCCACAGGTTGCATTAACTATCTCGGGCAGCGCGCCGCTGGCAATACCGCCGCGCGAAAAACTGAACGGTGGGAATTCCTCGGTTACAAAGTGCACCGTTTCGGCTGCAGCCGGGACGGCAGTTATCAAGGCCGTGACGAAGAAAAATGCATGGCGTAACAGCACGACTTAATCCTTTAGTTGCGATGAACGCTCGCGGGTCTGCATGACCTGGTGTTTCTGGTGTGTACAGGGAACATTATTAACCACGTCTGCGCGTAATTGCCTAGTGTCCTTTTGTGCCAGCGAAATGAACGATGCATTACGCCTAGCACCCTGCATTGCCAGTGCGCGCCTAGCGGACTGGTAACACCTTGCAAACTCTATGCAATTGAGTAAATCCGTGTGCCTCCCTACATTTGCGCCCGCACCAGTGAGTCCCTGTTTGTGCTAGATCAATCCGGGTCATGGTCACTGGATCGCGGTCGTCAATCAGACCGCTCACGGCTGCTTCTGGAGAACGTTATGCGTAAGTCGATGCAAATGGGTGTGCTGGGGTTGGTACTGATCGGCCTGGTCGGTTGTGAGGCGGCTGAGCAGTCTGCGCAAAAGCTGGCTGAAAAGGCCGAACAAGCCGTGGTGGATGTCGCCCGCGAAGCGGTTGATGAGACGGTGAAAGAACTCAATAAGCAGGTGGACGAGGTGCAGCAGTCAACCAATGAGTGGTTGGGCGAGCCGGTTGATGAGGCTGAGCCGCAACAGCCTGAGCAGCCGGCAAGCGAGCTGGCAGAGCCCGCTACCGAGGCTTGATGCGAGGTTGTTAAGGGGCCTTGTTGAGGGCTTCACAGCTGGCGGCATAGCGTTGCTGGCAGGCGCTCTGGAACAACGCTTTGGCCTGGATCGGGTCGCGCGGCACGCCTTGTGCGCCCTTGAGGTAAAGGTTGCCAAGGATGTGTTGAGCCATCGGGTTGCCACCAGCGGCTGATTGGTTGAGGTACTTGAGCATCAGTTGGGGGTTGTTGAAGTCTGGATTGTCGCGGCCGGTGTACAGGTAGGCCAGGCTCACGGCAGCCATGGCGTGGCCTTTGTCGGCGGCGAGTTTCCACCAGTACTCAGCCTGTTTGAGGTCTTTGTGCGGTTTGCCGACGAAGTACAGGCTGGCGAGCTGGAACTGGCTGTCTAGGTCACCCCGGTTGGCCTGGCTGCGCAGGTTGGCCTCGTCGACGCTATTTTCGCTGGCCGCAGCGGTTTTCTGTGGCGGCGGAGCGTTACGATTTTGCTCTGACTGGTTGGCGCAGCCGACCAGCAGCATTCCTGCGCAGAGCAGGATTACCAGTGAACGATGGCTTGGCAGCGGTTTGATCATGCGTATGGCTGCTCCCTTAAAGGTGGCGTTGGGGGTTAAGTAGAACCTGAGGCGGTTAAACACCAGACTGCAGGCTTACCGGTAAGTTGCGCGTTGTCCGAGGGTTGTTGCAGGCGCGAGTGTCGGTCGCAGTTGCAGAATCCATATCAGTTTGTCGCCTGCAGCGTTTCGCTGCTGCGCCAGAGCTGCGATTCTTGTTCACTCTTGCGCCCCAAGCCATCGAGGTCCCCATGCAGATCAGCTCCAACTTCGACAGCGGCAATATCGAGGTCATCGACGCCAGCAACCCACTGCAGGTGCAGCTGGCGATTCGTCCGGATCTCAACAGTGAACATTTCCAGTGGTTCCACTTCAAGGTCGAGGGCTTGCAGCCTGGTCAGCCTTACGGCTTTAGCCTGGGCAATGCCGGGCAGTCGTCTTACAAGAATGCCTGGAGCGGTTACCACGCTGTTGCCTCTTACGATCAGCGCGACTGGTTTCGGGTGCCCAGCCGCTTTGAAGAGGGCGCGCTGAAGTTCGACATCGAGCCGCAGCATGGACAGATCTGGTTCGCCTATTTCGAGCCCTACAGCCGCGAGCGCCATAGCCAGTTGATCGAGGATGCGCAGCGGTTGGCGGGCGCCGAGCTGTTTGCCACGGGTAAGAGCATCGAGGGGCGGCCAATCGAGTTGCTGCGCATCAGCCGCAATCCGCAGGCGCTGCGCAAGATCTGGCTAATCGCCCAGCAACATCCCGGCGAGCATATGGCCGAGTGGTTTATGCAGGGGCTGCTTGAGCGTCTGCAGCGGCGCGATGATGTCGAGCTGAATGCCCTGCTGGAGAAGGCCGATCTGTACCTGGTGCCGAACATGAATCCGGATGGCGCGTTCCGTGGCCATCTGCGTACCAATGTCGCCGGGCGCGACCTTAACCGCGCCTGGCAGTCGGCCAGCGAGGTGGACAGCCCTGAGGTGTATTTCGTCCAGCAGCAGATGCGCGCGGTGGGTGTCGATCTGTTTCTGGATATCCATGGCGACGAGGAAATCCCGCACGTGTTTACTGCTGGTTGCGAAGGTAATCCTGGCTACAGCCCGCGCCTTGAGCGATTGGAAAACCAGTTCCGCCAGTTATTGATCGAAAACGGCGCCGAGTTCCAGACCACCTTCGGCTACCCGCGCGACGAACCGGGTCAGGCCAATACCACCCTGGCCTGCAATGCGGTGGGTATGGAGTTTGATTGTTTGGCCTTCACCATCGAGATGCCATTCAAAGACCATGATGATCGGCCCAATCCGCTGACGGGTTGGAATGGCGAGCGGTCGATGCAGCTGGGCAAGGATGTGCTCAGCGTTGCAGCCGCCATGGTCGGACAGCTGCGCGATTAACAGGACGCTGGCGGGCAGGGTTGTTTGTCCTGCCCGTCAAGGTTGTCGCTAAGGTCGCTTTAGCCGCGGTAGTAGCGCTGCGGCACAAACGGGGTTTTGGCCACTTTCATCGCCACGCGCTTGCCGCGCACCATGGCCCATACCTCGGTATCCAGGGCAATATGGCTGTTCTGCACATAGCCCATGGCTACCGGCGCAGCCAGGGTAGGGCCGAAGCCGCCACTGCAGACGGTGCCAATCACAGTGCCGTCGGCATCGACAATTTCTGCGCCTTCACGTACCGGTACACGTTCCTGCGGCAGCAGGCCGACGCGCTTGCTGGCAACGCCTTCTTGTTGCTGGGCGAAGATTCGCTCGGCACCGGGGAAGCCGCCAGCACGCGCGCCATCGGCGCGGCGTGGCTTGGACATGGCCCACAGCAGGCTGGCTTCGATTGGCGTGGTGCTGGTGCTCATATCGTGGCCATACAGGCACAGGCCGGCTTCCAGGCGCAGCGAGTCGCGGGCGCCGAGGCCGATGGCGGCCACTTCCGGTTCGGCCAGCAGGCTGCGCGCCAGGGTTTCGGTGTGCTCACTTGGCACCGAGATTTCGAAACCGTCTTCACCGGTGTAGCCGGAGCGGCTGACGTAGCAGTCGACACCCAGCAAGCGCACCGGGGCGAATTGCATAAAGGTCATCTTGGCCACTTCCGGGGCCAGGCGCGCCAGCACATCGACGGCTTTCGGGCCTTGCAACGCCAGCAGTGCGCGGGCCTCGAACAGGCTTTCGATCTGGCACTGGCTGCCAATATGTTTTTGCAGGTGGGCCAGGTCCTGCTCTTTGCAGGCGGCGTTGACCACCAGGAACAGCGTGTCGTCACCCAGGTTGGCGACCATCAGGTCGTCGAGGATGCCGCCGTTGTCATCGGTGAACATGGCGTAGCGCTGCATGCCCACGGGTAGGTCGATGATATCCACCGGCACCAGGTTTTCCAGAGCCTTGGCGGCATCTGCGCCGCGCAGGACGATTTGACCCATATGCGAGACGTCGAACAGACCGGCAGCTTCGCGGGTGTGCAGGTGCTCCTTCATCACCCCGAGCGGGTACTGCACCGGCATGTCGTAGCCGGCGAACGGCACCATGCGCGCGCCCAGTTCGAGATGCAGGGCATGTAGCGGGGTTTTCGCCAGGGTTTCAGTGGTCATGCGGTTCTCCATGTTGGTAAAGGTTGTTTGTGTAGGCGCGAGCTAAAAGCGTCACGTCTACAGGCTGTATGGGATGCCGTGTCAGCACTCGACAATATTCACAGCCAGGCCGCCGCGGGCGGTTTCCTTGTACTTGTTGTTCATGTCGGCACCGGTCTGGCGCATGGTGCGGATCACTTTATCCAGCGAGACGAAATGCTGACCGTCGCCGCGCAGGGCCATGCGTGCGGCGTTGATCGCCTTGACCGAGCCCATGGCGTTGCGTTCGATGCAAGGCACTTGCACCAGGCCGCCAATGGGGTCGCAGGTCAGGCCAAGGTTGTGTTCCATACCGATCTCGGCGGCGTTCTCCACCTGATTGACGCTGCCCCCAAGCACTTCGCACAAGGCGCCAGCGGCCATCGAGCAGGCCACACCGACCTCGCCCTGGCAGCCGACTTCGGCGCCGGAGATCGAGGCGTTTTCTTTATAGAGGATGCCGATGGCGGCAGCGGTGAGCAGAAAACGCACCACGCCGTCGTCGTTGGAACTGGGGATAAAGCGGCTGTAGTAATGCAGCACCGCCGGCACGATACCCGCCGCGCCATTGGTGGGCGCGGTGACCACGCGGCCGCCACTGGCATTTTCCTCGTTCACCGCCAGGGCGTAGAGGTTGACCCAGTCGAGCACGCTGAGGGCATCGCGCAGCGCGGCTTCGGGGTTCTTGCACAGCTGACGGTGCAGGGCTGCGGCGCGGCGTTTGACCTTGAGGCCGCCGGGCATGATGCCTTCGTTGCGGCAACCGGCTTCGACGCAATCCTGCATTACCTGCCAGATATGCAGCAGGCGCGCGCGGGTCTCGGCTTCCGGGCGCCAGGCGGCTTCGTTGGCCAGCATCACCTGGCTGATCGACAGGTTGTGCTCGGCGCAATGCGCCAGCAGCTGTTTGCCGGTGGTAAAGGGGTACTGCAGTACGGTGCTGTCTTCGACGATGCGGTCAGCGCCGGCGGCCTGTTCATCGACGACGAAACCACCGCCCACTGAATAGTACTCGCGCGAGCGGATCTGCAAGCCAGCGGCGTCGAAGGCGCGAAAAATCATGCCGTTGGGGTGAAAAGGCAGCGGCTTGCGGATCATCGCCAGGTGCTGCTTTTCTACAAAGTGGATAGCTTTTTCGCCGAGCAGCTTGAGTTCGCCGCTGCTGCGAATCGCTGCCAGGCGTGCGTCGACGTTACTGGTGTCGACGCTGTCCGGCTGTTCGCCTTCCAGGCCGAGCAGTACGGCTTTGTCGCTGCCATGGCCCTTGCCGGTGGCGCCGAGGGAGCCGTATAGCTCCACTTTCACGGTATCGGTGGCGGCCAGTAGCTCATCGCGGCGCAGGCCTTCGGCAAAGCGCAGGGCGGCCAGCATGGGTCCGACAGTGTGCGAGCTGGACGGGCCGATGCCGATCTTGAAGAGGTCAAAAACGCTAAGTGACATGCTTGCTCCGACTGCGTGTTTTGCTGCCGCCCTTGTGGGGCGGCGGTAATGCGGCGCGCTGGGTAACCGCGCCGCGAGTGGCAAAATTGCGTGCTGTCTTAGTTAGCGTAGACCGGGAAGCTGGCGCATAGGTCCGCAACCTGACCGCGAACGCGCTCGATCACGGCTGGGTTGTCCAGCTCATCAAGGATGTCGCAGATCCAGCCGGCCAGGGTGCGGCACTCGCCCTGCTTGAAACCGCGGGTGGTGACTGCCGGGGTGCCGATGCGGATGCCCGAGGTGACAAACGGCGACTGTGGGTCATTCGGCACAGCGTTCTTGTTCACTGTGATATGCGCTGCGCCCAGGGCTGCGTCGGCTGCCTTTCCGGTGAGGCCCTGCTTGATCAGGCTGACCAGCATCAGGTGGTTGTCGGTGCCGCCGGAGACCACGTCGTAGCCGCGTGCAACGAATACCTCGGCCATGGCCTGGGCGTTGTTGATCACCTGCTGCTGGTAGGTCTTGAAGCCTGGCTCCAGCGCCTCCTTGAAGCACACCGCTTTGGCCGCGATCACATGCATCAACGGGCCGCCCTGGCTGCCGGGGAACACGGCGGAGTTGAGCTTCTTCTCGATCTCTTCATTGGCCTTGGCCAGGATCAAGCCGCCGCGCGGGCCGCGCAGGGTTTTGTGCGTTGTGGTGGTGACCACATCGGCAAAGGGCAGCGGATTGGGATACAGGCCGGCGGCCACCAGGCCAGCAACGTGGGCCATATCGACAAACAGCAGGGCACCGACTTGGTCGGCGATGGCGCGGAAACGGGCGAAATCCAGGGTGCGCGAATAGGCGGAGAAACCGGCAACGATCATCTTCGGCTTATGTTCGACGGCCAGACGCTCGACCTCGGCGTAATCGATCAGGCCCTGTTCGTCGATGCCGTACTGCACCGCGTTGTAGAGCTTGCCGGAGGACGACACCTTGGCGCCGTGGGTCAGGTGGCCGCCGTGGGCAAGGCTCATGCCGAGGATGGTGTCACCAGCATTGAGCAAGGCCAGGTACACCGCGCTGTTAGCGGAAGAGCCAGAGTGCGGCTGCACGTTGGCATAGTCAGCACCGAACAACTGCTTGGCGCGTTCGATGGCCAGGGCCTCGACCTTGTCGACATGCTCGCAACCGCCGTAGTAACGCTTGCCCGGATAGCCTTCTGCGTACTTGTTGGTCAGCCCGCTACCCTGGGCCTGCATCACGCGCTGGCTGCAATAGTTTTCCGAGGCGATCAGCTCGATGTGGTCTTCCTGGCGCTGCTCTTCGGCGTTGATCGCAGCGAGCAGGGCGTCATCGTAGCCTTGCAGTTGGTCGTGCTTGCTAAACATGGTGAGGCCCTCTGGTTTTTATATGAGGTGCAGCTAACCCGCCTCGGGCAGAGG
>TARA_R110000868_G_scaffold258410_2_pt1 | contig 11388 bp, 15 predicted proteins | sample TARA_R110000868 | Tara Oceans TARA_R110000868 (sample SAMEA4397489) | marine metagenome | biome: Polar Biome; feature: [SRF] surface water layer (ENVO:00010504); material: water (ENVO:00002006), including particulate matter (ENVO:01000060) such as... | depth 5 m | reverse complement strand
GGGAGTTTCCAGATGGCATGAGCGATGAAGAGCGCGAAGCCATTGAAACAGCCTGGGACGAAAACTGGTACGAAGGCATGGAAGAGTTGGGTTGGTCAAACAACGACACTGAATATCATTTCCATGGACCACTACGTTTAGAAAATGAAAATACCGGTGAGGTATTTGAAGGAGAGCCAGATGCCTAAGAAAAAAGTAAAAATAGAACTCTACGCAGAAGCACCGTATATCCAAGGATATAATTTGGCCCGGACCGGAGAAGATTTCTTCAATCCATATGCTGATGTTGCAGATGCTGAAGCAGATGCCGACGACTACCATCGTGGATATAACAATGCTGTAGAAGAATTGATGCAATGAAGTATGAAACATTAAAAGAAGCTCAGGTCGCAGGTGTAGCACCCTGGGATTTAGAAGTTGAAAGACTGTCAGACTTTCACGTGGCAGTGTTTCGAGATCGATATCCTGTGGCACAGGGACACTTGTTGTTTGTGCCGCAATACAACACTGATGTAGTGATCTCGGATTGTTTTGAAACAGCCATGCGTGAAGGTCGTAGAATGGTTGATGCTGGAGAATGTGATGCTTTCAACATTGGCATCAACATGGGTACTGCCGCCGGGCAAACTGTGATGTATCCACATGTGCATTTGATTCCTCGACGACTGGGCGACTGTGCCGATCCTGTGGGTGGTGTGCGTGGAGTTATTTCTGGGCAAGCTAACTATAAAACTACAGGTTATCAACAGCCTGTATGATACAAAAAGTTAATGTCAGCATAGAACTACAAGGATTTTTTTGTAATCATTGGCCGCAAGCAAAAATTACGTTCAACAATAAACTAATATATTTTTCAGAAATTAAAAACACTGAGATTTTAAATTTTGAACTCGATTGTACCACCAGTAATACATTGACCATAGAACATCTAGGCAAGAGTTTTGGCAAAGATAATATATGGGATACCGATCAACACAATGATTGTATATTAAAAATACAGGACATACAATTAGATCAAGCATCAATAGGTGAAGAACTTCGATCAAATTTAATTTTTGTCACTAACTGGTCGGATGAACAGTTAGCACACAGTACTGAAGAGTTTATCAAGCAATATTCAGTCATTAAAAATTGCATGGGACAATTGAATTTTAATGGAATAATTAATTTTAATTTTGGAGTCCCTGTGTACGAATGGTTGATCAAAGAAAAATTTATAAATCCTAGTAAAAAATTTACTCTAAATACGTACAGCGGTCAGGGAAAATTCGATTACGAATATATATTAAATAAGATCAATTCCATGAAACAATTATTTTAATGATTCAAACTTTAATCTATAGTATTCCACCATTGGATACCACAAAGCCGCCACTCAGTGGAGCACTGCTTGCCAGTGTGTGCGGTCAACTTGGACATGATTGTATTGCTGTAGATTTACAAGTTAATTTGAATTTATTTTTAGAAAATCAAAACATTGATGCAAATTGTTTTGATAATGTGTTTTACGACAACGAAACATCATTTAGCACACATCAACTTGATATTTTGAATTTGTTTATTGACAATGAGTTAGCTAGATTTTGCACTGTTGATTACGATTACATATTGGTTAGTTTTTTTTCTTATCTATCACAACATTTTGGTAGACTATTTTTAAAAAAATTAAGATCAAAAACCAAAGCCACTATCCTGATAGGTGGTGCCGGAATTGAAACACTGTCAAATGGTCCTTTTTTTGCAGAAGAATTAAAAAAATTAAAATACATAGATGAATACATTGTCGGCGAGGCTGAAGAAATTTTACCTGTGTACTTTGAAACAAAATCTGGTCCAGGAATAGGTAATAAAAACTTCAAGCAGATTGAAAATTTAGATCTACAAGTGTTTCCCAATTACTCATATTATGATTTAACAAAATACAAAATTGAGAATAAAGAACAAGAACTCACAATCATTGGCAGTCGCGGGTGTGTTAGGAAATGCAAATTTTGTGACGTAGAGGCATCAACCCCCAAATACAAATTTCGATCAGGAGCTAATATTGCCAAAGAAATCATTGGACATTACGAAAAACACGGCGTCACACGTTTTTACTTTGCAGATAGTTTAGTCAATGGCAGTTACAAGGCGTTTAATGACATGTGTCACGCATTGGCCGGATATCAATTTGAAAAGCCCATTTCTTGGTCAGGTCAATACATAGTAAGATCCAAAGACAGTACACCAAAAGATCATTTCAAACTGCTGAAACAGTCCGGATGTTCCACACTGTTCATTGGAATCGAATCAGGGTCAGACCGAGTAAGAGCCGACTTGGGTAAAAAATTCACCAACGATGATATTGAATATTATTTAGAAAACTTTTATCAACATGACATACAAACGTTGTTTTTGTTCTTCACAGGGTATGTGTCTGAAACCGAGCAAGATCACGCAGAAACATTACAAATGTTCAAACGATGGCAAAAATATGTTGCCACTGGAACTATTCAAGGAATTGAAACACTAAACATATTGGGAATTTTACCAGGAAGTCCGTTGAATAAAATAGCTAAAAATGAAAATTATTTATTTTTAACAGATCATAATGGTTTACCGGATCGACGTGGATGGATAAATCCATCCAATCCTGGTTTTGATTTTAAACAAAGAGTCCAGCGACATATTGAGATGATGGAACAAGCCATGAAGTACCATTGGCCTTTGTGGAATGGGCATTTGTCAATTGACTTGTACGAACGTGCATTGTTAAAATTTATTGACCTGCCTAAGAAGTACATTCCTATTATGCCGTCCTCCAAAATTACACAATAAGTATTTCTTTAAGCGGTCTTGGCGTCATTCCCGCTTTACAAACTCTGCCGCCTATGCTATAATTAACATAGGAGAAAAAAGCATGACACCAGTAACATACAAGTACACTTCGACCAAAGAATACCACGATGCATTTCCGTGCGCATATCGTCAATGGCGGGCAGACAGCCATTGCAATTTGATACACGGGTATAGTTTCTCAATGAAGTTCTATTTTGGCACTGACAACTTGGACACACGTAATTGGGCCGCTGACTATGGCGGACTCAAAGAGCTCAAGTCAGTGCTAGAAAGCCAATTTGATCACACATTGTTGGTATCACAAGACGATCCTGAACTGGAGTTGTATTTAGAAATGCAACGCAGAAACATTGCCAAGCTAACTATATTGCCCAAACTAGGCTGCGAAGGACTTGCTGACCAGTTGTACAAATATGTCAACGGTGTTTACATTCCTGACATGTGGGGACAGGGCGAAGCACAACGTTTATGGTGCTACCGAGTAGAAGTACGTGAAACACAATCAAACATGGCATTTAGAGAAGGCCATAGAGAATGGAATGAAGATTTATTTGCGTAACTCCCCGGTACAATATCTAATAAATTTTAATATACCCACATTTAACAACTATATAATGTCATGAACACACATGATTTTGACATCTCCGTATTAATTCCCACACGGGCAAGAACCGACATGCTGTTTCGCAGTATTCAAACACTGTTTGATCTAGCAGACAACAAAGATCGCATAAATCTCGTGATTGGTTTTGACCGCGACGATGCCAAGGGCATTGACTATTTCAGTAAGGAAATACAACCTTGGTTGGCCGACAACGACATTGAGTACAGTGCTATGATTTTTGAGCCCATGGGCTACGGAAACTTAAATGTGTATTACAATTGGTTGGCCAAACAACAATCCGCCAACTGGTATCTATGTTGGAGTGATGATGCAACCATGGATACTCGGGGATGGGACACTAAGATTACTGAATACAATGATAAATTCAAAGTACTCAAAGTACATACACACAACGAACATCCTTACAGTATTTTTCCCATTGTACCACACAAATGGTATGAACTATTGGGCATACTGAGCCGTCACCAAATGCCCGATGCTGAAATCAGTCAAATAGCTTATATGTTGGATATTGTAGAAATAATTGATGTTTCAGTAACCCACGATCGTGCTGACTTGACTGGTAAACAGCCAGATGCCACCCATCAAAATCGTGTGTGTTTTGAAGGTAATCCAAATGACCCTAGAGACTTTCATCATCATGCTCGACGAGACCAACGCATGAAAGATTGTGCAACACTGGCAACATACATGCACTCAGTTGATCCCACCAGTACAGAATTTTTTAAAAATGTACTAGAAGGCCGACAAGATCCTTGGGAAAAATTAGCAGCCAACGACATCAACAAACAACAAATACAATTTCCTATTCAGGTCGAAAGTGGAAAATAATATGAGTATGGATATTAATAAATTATACCGGTCAATAAAAACAATCAGGCGAGTGGAAGAAATTGTTGCTAAAATATATCCCACTGACAAAATCAAAAGTCCGGTGCACTTGGGCATTGGCCATGAAGCCATTCAAGTAGGTGTGTGCGAACACTTGCAAAAACAAGATGTTGTGTTTGGCTACTACCGAAGCCATCCGCTGTATTTGGCCAAAGGTGGCGACCTCAACGCCATGATGGCCGAACTGTATGGAAAAATTTCTGGTTGTGCTCGTGGATGGGGTGGCAGCATGCACTTGGTTGATCTTGAACACAACGTGATGTCCACCACGGCTATTGTGGCATCAAGTGTGCCGAATGCTGTGGGCTATGCCTATGCTTTAAAACTTAAAAAATCCAATCAGATAGTTGTCAGTTTCTTTGGTGATGGCGCCACTGAAGAAGGTGTGGTGTCAGAAAGTTTGAATTTTGCCGCACTTAAAAAATTACCTATTTTGTTTGTGTGCGAAAACAATGAGCTGGCCATACATACCAAACGCAGTCAACGACAAGCAGTGCTTGATATCTGTGCTCGAGCTAGAGCCATTGGTGTTCCATCAACACATATCAAAGAATACAACATAGAAACAATTTACAACACCGCCGGTGATCTCGTTGAAAAAATACGCAACGGTGCGGGACCGCAGTTTTTGGAAATTGCCACCAGCCGTTGGCTAGAACATGTTGGCCCCGGTGAAGATTTTAAATTGGGATATCGCACTGCGGATGAAGTGGCTCCGTTCCGAGCGCAAGACGAAGTGGAACGCCTGGGCAATCGACTTGACCCTGCAGTTCGTGTACAAATTGATCAAGAGATTGAACACAAGATTGCTCAGGCAGTTGAATTTGCCGAGTCTAGTGAATTTCCACCGCAACAGGAACTGTTAAAATATGTCTACAAATAATCGATCTATATCTTATGTAGAAGCCATTCGAGAAGCCACTGCTATTGAAATGTCTCGTGACAGCAATGTTGTGCTGTTTGGACTTGACGTTGATGACCCCAAAGGTACCTTTGGCACAACCAAGGGACTGGCTGAAGAATTTGGTGCTGACCGATGTTTCGGAACTCCATTGGCTGAAGATGGTATGACTGGTGTGGCTGTTGGCATGGCTCTGGCTGGACTGCGTCCCATACACAATCACTATCGAATGGACTTTGCTACTCTGGCCATGAACCAACTGATCAATGTGGCTGCCAAAACACATGCCATGTCTGGCGGTATGCAAAATGTGCCCATGGTGGTGCGTATGCTGATTGGTAAAAGTTGGGGCAACGGATCACAACACACCCAAAGTCTTTATCCGCTGTTTATGAACATACCTGGCATAAAAATCTGTGCACCTAGCACTCCATATGATGCAAAAGGATGTTTGGAATATGCTATTCGTGACAACAATCCTGTGGTCATGGTCGAACATAGAATGCTGTACTACAGCACTGGTCATGTGCCTGAAGGTGAATTGTTGGTGCCTCCTGGCCGAGCACGAGTACTTGTTCCAGGGCAGGATGTGACCTTGGTGGGTATCAGTTATCAGGCAGTAGAATGCATGCGAGCACAAAATTATCTTGCAGACATTGGAATCAGCGCAGAAGTTATTGATCCAATTTGGTTGTCGCCCATTGACATAGACACCATCGAAGCCAGTGTGCGCAGAACAAAGAACCTTGTGGTAGTTGACAATGCCTGGACTACATGTGGCGCTGGCAGTGAAATCATTGCCAGTTTGCATGAACGTTTAGGCGACACAGCTTGGCGTGCCAAACGCCTGGGCTTTGCTCCAACACCATGTCCTACCACTCCTTCATTGGAAGATCACTTTTATCCCACAGGACAATCCATTGCCGCTGCCGCAAATGATCTTGTCAAGGGTAGTGCTCAGCATTGGTATCCAACTGCCAAGGATGAATTAAAATCTGTTGAATTCAAAGGACCGTTTTGAAAACAGCCGTGATCATTGGTGCCAACAGTGACATTGCCAAAAGCGCTATGCAACTTCTACAAGAACAATATCACATAGTAGCAATTGGCCGAGACACAATTGATCTTGACGACCCTACCAGTGACATGCGTATTGGTATGGTATTGTCCATGGCCGACGCAGATGTGATTGTTAATTGTGCCGGGGTGTTTGGAGACAACACCTTGGATTATGATACTGTGTTCAATGTAAATTTAAAAAGCAATTGGTCAGTGATCAATTACTACATCAAAAATCCGCCTACAAAGTCTGTAAGATTTGTTATGATAGGATCAAGTTCCTACAAGCAAGGGCGTAAAAACTTCATTTTGTACAGCGCCAGCAAGGCAGCGTTGTTCAACATATGGCAAGGTGCCAGTGAATTTGTCAGCAACAATTTGAAACTGGGACTGATCAACCCAGTTCATGTGCATACCAAAATGGTGGCACACAGACCACACCCAAATCCAGACATTTGTCTGGAACCAATTGATGTTGCAAGAGAGATTGTGAATTTATGTGACATGACACAAAGTCGCTGCATAGATATGGATTACAAAATTAAGGAGACTGTATGAAAGTAGGAGTTATTGGAAAAGGTACTGTGGGTTCAGCAGTGTATGATGGACTTGAAGGACAAGGACATGACATGAGTTTTTACGATCCAAAGATTGAAGGCTCCAAACTCCAAGACATATTAGATTCTGAATGTGTATTCTTGAGTGTGCCCACAGATAGCACCGTTGAAGGTGACTGTGATACCAGCATCGTAGAAAAAGTTTGCAAAGAACTAAGTGAAGCAAACTACCGAGGACTGGTAGGAATCAAAAGTACAGTGGTTCCTGGAACCACTGATCGTATGAAATTGACCTATCCCATGTTGCGTATGTGCAATGTGCCTGAATTTCTACGGGCCAAGACTGCTCTAGCAGATTTTATTTACAATCATGATGTATTGGTCATTGGAGTTTACAATGATGCAGACTTTGAGTTGGTTAAAAAGATACATGGCTTTATTCCACGAAATGTAGTTCAAGTGGCGCCCATCGAAGCCGAAGTTATCAAATACTTTAACAATGTGCATCATGCGGTCACTGTGACGTTTGGCAATATTATCTATGAAGTTTGTCAACGTATCGGTGCCGATTACAACAGCGTTTACAATGCCATTATCAAACGCGATTGTATTAACCCTCACTACTTGTTGGTCAATGAAAAATTTCGAGCATTTGGCGGACATTGCTTGCCTAAAGATACACTGGCATTGAACAACTTGATTAAAAAACTTGGCCTGGAGTTTGAAATGATTCAGGCCGCATTTGACGACAACGAAAGAGTCAAAAATGGCTAAGATATTAGTAACCGGTGCTTCAGGTTTGTTGGGCACAGAATTTTGTCGACAGTTGATCAATGACGGACACACTGTGTATGCTGTGGACAATCACAGTCGTAGCACAACCATTCCCAGTTGCAGTGAATGGTATCCCATGGATCTAAACAATGTTGATGCCATCAACAGTTTGCCCACAGACTTTGATTATATCTATCACTACGGTGCCATCAACGGTACCACCAACTTTTACAACATGCCCAACAAGGTGTTGGAAAATAACTTTGTGTGTGATTTGAACATTTTTAACTTTGCTCGTCGGTGCAAAAACTTGACACGTTTGGTGTATGCATCCAGCTCAGAAATTGTGGCAGATGACACAGTGACACCTGTGCCAGAGCACACCGATGTGTTGATTAAAAACATTCACAATGCACGTTGGAGTTATAGACTGGCCAAAATCACTTCTGAGAATTATCTAGTCAATTCAGACTTGCCTTACATGATCATTAGATATTTCAATGTGTACGGTGAGAACAGCAAGCAGGGACATTTCTTGGGCGATCAAATCAGCAAGATACGCAAGGGTGTGTTCTCTGTTATTGGCGCACAAGAAACACGCAGTTTTTGTCATGTGAGTGATGCCACTCGTGCCAGTATTTTTGTTGCTGAAAATTGCAATCGAGAAGTGGTCAATGTGGGCAACGATTGTGAAATTTCAATTGGTGACGCAGTCAAGACCATTGCTGAAATAATGGGCCATGCCAATGCAGAGTTTGAACAGTTGCCCAGCATGCCCGGATCAGTGGCCAATCGACGTCCAGACATCAGCAAACTGCGCAAGATCATGCCTGACTATGCACCCATGTCTTTTGAACAAGGTATCAGACAAATTTTATCCTGATACTAAATGAAAAGACTGTTTGCGTTTGGGTGTAGTTTTACCAATTATCGTTGGAGCACCTGGGCGGACTGTCTTGCCCCGGAATTTGACTATTTTGAAAACTGGGGCCAGTCCGGTGCTGGCAATCACTACATATTTAATTCTGTAATGGAAGCAGATCAACGACATCAGTTTGGCGCTGGCGATACAGTGGTGGTTTGCTGGTCCGGAATAAATCGCGAAGACCGGTATGTTGATGGACGGTGGCACACCCCGGGCAATGCACATCTTACAACCAACGTGTTCAATAAAGAATATCTCAAAACACACATTGACGAGCGTGGATTTTTAATCAGAGATCTTGCCTATATCAAAGCAGTAAAAACATTGTTGGAAAATTGTCCAGAGCTGAGCTGGTGCTTTCTCAGCATGATGGAACTCATGGCCCGGCCTGCGCCAGACGATGATACAAGTTTGCATAGAGATGCTATGCGCTTATACAGCGATGTGTTAGACAGCATATTACCAGGTTATGATACTACCGTATTTTTAAACAATTGGCCCAAACCCGGAGCAGATCCACACCCTAGTCCTGAAGAGCATTTGGCCTATTTAGACACAGTGTTACCAGGTTGGGTGACAAAGCAGGAAACTCGTGTTAAAATGCATGAGCAAAGCGTCAATCTAAATAAAGATCCAAGACGCTCGGGAATGGCTCGAGTCAAAAGACTATAAGGAACATAACGTGTTTGGAACTAACGAAATTATTGGCAAGAAGTATTTTAAAGACGCACCCACAGACAGTTTGTTTGTGACCAGTATGTTCTTTACCCTACAAGGTGAAGGTCCGTATGCTGGTATGCCTGCGCTGTTTATAAGACTGGCAAAATGTAACTTGGATTGCAGTTTCTGTGACACATACTTTGATGATGGTGACTGGTTGACATTTGATCAACTTGAAAACAACATGCATGCCGCAGTCAATGACTTCTGGAGCAAACAAGGCAAAACAACTCCGGCATGGGCCAACAATGGCATTGACCATCCTGGTGTGGTGTTGGTAATGACCGGTGGCGAACCATTGTTACAAGATAATATCTCAGCGTTTATGAGTCGCCAATTACCGCGATTCAAAGCTGTGCAAGTTGAAAGTAATGGCATTCCAGAGACTACTGTGCCTGCGGGTGTCACACTGGTGTGCAGTCCCAAGTGCATGGAAAAGAACGGTGTTGCCACCAAGTATCTTGCACCCAGCAAGACCATAATGGATCGTGCAGATTGTTTGAAATTTGTCATGTCATCAGACGCAGATAGTCCATACAACAACATTCCTGAGTGGGCACACGAATGGAAACGGCAAAACCCCCACAAAGAAATTTATTGCAGTCCAATGAATGTGTACAACGATTTTCCACAACGGATCAAACTGTTGCGAGCAGAAAAGGGCACAATCACCATGGCTGAACGTAGCACAGTAGATGAGGTCATCAGTTTCTGGGAGCCTGGTTTGTTGAACTTGAACGCCAACCAAGCCAATCACGAATACACAGGGCGCTACTGTGTTGAGCATGGGCTCAAATTGAACTTGCAGATGCATTTATACGCCAGCTTGGCCTAAGGAACAACATGGGATTTTTTGATAGATTTAAAAAGAAACCTCCAGTGAAAGAGGAAAAAGAAAAAGTTATTCGTGCGCCCAAGGCACCTGAAAAAACTGCCAAGCAGATTGCCACAGAGAACAATGAACCTTATGTGGCCATTTTAACAATGGACATTGATCCTGCCAATTTGCACCAAGGTGCATTTGAACTGGACTGGAATGAGATATTCATTGCCCGATTGGTCAAGGCCGGTTACATGATGAAGCCCACAGACGCAGACTCGGATCTGGTGGATCGGTGGTTCCAGAATGTGTGCAGACATGTTGTGATGGAAACATGGGAACAAGAACAGGCCATTCGCAACTCTGGCACCCAATATGTTCGCACCAGAGACATTGGTGACGGAAGAACTGAAGTGTCATGAATACTACCAATCAACTGGTTGAAGTAGTAATTGTTACATACTCAGTTGATCAACAGAGGTGTGTTGATTTGATTCATAGTATTCGTCAGCAAGGGTTTATTAGCAAGAACATACAAATAAATGTTATAGTCAATGACACATCTGACGTATACAATAATTTTACACACAGCGTCCAGGACATAGAAAATGTTAAAACTTTTTTAGGCTCAGAGTTTGAGGTCGCGCCCACAAGGGGATGGCGATCACAACAATGGACCAAGCTGGCTATTGCTAAAAACATAAAAACTCCTTGGTATGTTGTTATCGACAGTGATCAAAAAATGTATCCCGATCATATCATTGAATTAGAAGATTGGTATCAAGACTCCCGTGCATGCTACAAACCAGTTGCTTTACAAACAATAGAACAAGGTGATTATAAATGGTTTGCTGAATACTATAAAAATGCCGCTAAATTTTGGAATATCAGTTTAGATAAATATGCTAACAGTCTATTAAGCGAAACTCCGCCAGTGATGATGCACACCGAGTCAGTAGTGAATATGCTTCTTCATTGCAATAAATCTTTAATCTTTAAAAATCTCGTACATGATTTTGGTCTATATTGGACTTACTTGATCAAAGAAAACTTGATTGAGAAGTTGTATACGCCTATACTCAACGTCAACAAAAAGCACCTGTTAATACACGAGCGTGTGTAATTTTAATACTATATAAGGATACCAATATGATGGATGGAAGACGTGTGGGCTTTACTGCCAGCACTTTTGATTTGTTACATGCTGGCCACATTGCCATGTTGCGTGAAGCAAAAGAAGAATGTGATTACTTGATTTGCGCATTGCAAAATGATCCT
>TARA_R110000868_G_scaffold156695_1_pt1 | contig 11390 bp, 13 predicted proteins | sample TARA_R110000868 | Tara Oceans TARA_R110000868 (sample SAMEA4397489) | marine metagenome | biome: Polar Biome; feature: [SRF] surface water layer (ENVO:00010504); material: water (ENVO:00002006), including particulate matter (ENVO:01000060) such as... | depth 5 m | reverse complement strand
TACAATAATTTTTGGGTAATATGATACAAAAAGTAGAACATTTAACTCCACAAGAATTAAATGCTTATAAATCTAATTTATTACGATTAAATCAAAACAATGAGTAAACAAGAAGTACAATCAAAAGAGGAACAATATTTTGAATGGTGGCTACAGGAACTACAAGATAATGGCTATATAAATAATTTTGCTAAAGCTAAAACTTATGAGTTAATAACAGAAGTTAAAAACTATTATATTGAGTATTTAAAGACTAAAGAGAAAGAAAAAACTCAAATGATAGAGAATAGTCATAGTTATACACCTGATTATGAAATTCATTGGAATATAAAAGCTAAAGATATATTTGCACAAACTTTTATATATCCTCCTGAATATTATAAAGAAGAAACTATAAAGTTAGATAATAATTGTTTTTGGCAAGTTAAAGGTACTAAATGTTTAGTAGAAATAAAAGGAGGATTTAGTTTACATGGGCAATTAAGAAATAATAGTGTAGATAGAAAACTATTATTAAGTGTATATAAACAATATGTAAATTTAATAAAAATACCTGATTTGTTTAAAGCTACATTTACACCTACTAAATATCTATTAACTGATACAGGTAAACAAAATAGAATTATACATTTTAAAACAAAAACATTACAAGAATATGTTACAGAAAATAGATAATCAAGATTTATACTTTAAACTAAAAGGTTTTATAAGTAAATCAGAAAATACAGAAATTAATGAATTATTAGAAGAATGTTCTATAGAAATTAATAAACAAGATAAAAAAATAGAAGAATGGGATGAAGCATATTCTAGTATAGAGGATTATTATAATAAAATATTAAATGATAAATTTAAGTTAGAAGAAAAAGTTACTGAATTAGAAGAACAAATAGAAGAATTAGAAAAAGAAATTAAAACCTTAAAAGAAACAAATGAATAAAAATTTCAGAGATAAAGATAATGATAGAAGTAAGCAGAAAGATAATAACTTTTATGCTGGTAGAAGTAATGGTATAACAGGTTATGTGTTTCCTTATCCAATAGTTAATATAGATAAATCAATTTTTCATAAAACAGATATAGAAAAATCTAATTTAGCTAATATAAGAAATAAACATAACAACCTTTTAAAAAGTAAATATGGGGTTGATTGGAAAAAACATACAAATTAAATTATGACAGATGAAGAACTAATAAATAAAATTAAAAAACATGTTGAAGAATTAGATATTCTTATTGAAGAAGGTTTAAAAAGAAGAATGTATACAGAAATTGAATATAAATTTGATAAAAAACTTGAGCAAGCCTTTTTTTCTGATAAGGAATATAAAATTAAATTAACAATAACTAAAAATTATTAATTATGACAATAGAAGCAAATACAGATTATTACAAAAAAGGTAAAATTCAAACAATTGAACAATTTACCAAAGAAAATATTATTATATCTAATTCTAGTTTAAGATATTTAAACAAAGAAGAAGGGGGTAGTATAAAAAGATTTCAGAACTTCTTTTTAGATAATACAGATGAAGAAGAATATAAACACTTAACAGTAGGACAACTTATACATAAATATATAGATAAACCAGATTTATTTATAGTTGCAGAAGTAGATAAACCTACAGATATGATGTGTTTATGGGTTAATGAAGTTATAAAATTGGTAAATACAAATCAATTTGAACAGATAGAAGTATTAGATACTATTCTACTATCTTTAGAAGATGCTATAGTACAAGCACATAAAAATACAGGTGTTTATTCTAATATGAAGAAAGAAGATAAGATATTAGAAAAATTTAATACAGAAGCTAAAGCTTATTATGACTTTATAACTAATCCTGATAATAAAGGTAAAGAATTATTAACTAAAGAACAAAAGAAACTGTTTGATAATATAATTCCCAATCTAAAACAAAATACAGATATTTATAGATTTTTGTTTCAGGAATTATTTTCACCTAACTGTAGAATAGAAAGTGAATTTGAGATTAGTAGCTATATAAGAGGTTATCAGGTAAAATGTAAGATGGATAAGATAATCATAGATTATGATAATAAAACTATTTGGATTATAGACCCTAAAACTACTAGTAAACCAATTAATAACTTTAATCAATCTATAGAAAAATATCACTATTATAGACAGCAGCAATTCTATAAAATAGCAGTAATGAATCATTATACAGATTTAATAACTGATGGTTATACAGTTAAGTTTAGATTTATTGCTATGGAAACTATAACTCCTTATGAATGTAAGTTAATAGACATAGATGAACTTAATTGGGTAGAAGTAGCTAGTTTAGAATTAGGGGTATTATTTGATGAATTAGATAATTGGTTTACTACTCCTGTAGAAAAAAGTACTTTAACATTTGGTTTAAGTAGAGATTTAAATGATAAATTAAAAACAATATGATAAAAAACTGTTTAATTAACTCAATAATCAAAAGATTATTAACTAATAAGAAAATATCATTTGACCTAGTAAATAGAAAACTAGGTTTTTATGGTATTAGAATAACTAAAGAAGTCTTTGATAAACGTATCAAAGACTTAATAATAGATAATAAGGTAAAGATAAATCCTAATGATGTAGAAATTTATTCAGAAATGTGGACTAAAGAAGCTTGTGCTAAATATAGTAATAAATTATTTGTGTTTGGAGATAATACACAAAGAAATGGTACTGGAGGACAAGCTGTAATTAGAAAATGTATTAATAGTATTGGTATAGCTACTAAATTTTTACCTTCAACTGCTGATGATGCTTTCTTTAGTGATAATGATTATATAGCTGTTAAACCAATTATAGATAGAGATATTTTAGAGATTAAGCTAAAATTCTTTACTAATAACTATGATAAACTTGTATTAGGTAAAGATGGCTATGGTACAGGGTATGCTAGATTATATGAAAAAGCCCCATTAATATTTCAATATTTAAATAAAAGATTAAAAGAAGAATTTAATTTTGATAATGCAGGTTCAATACATAAAATAACTAAAAAATTATGAGTGATGAAAATAAAGAAATAAGTGCTTTTGCATTTCAAACTGGTAGATTAATAGAACAATTAATAATAAAAACTACTAATAATTTAGAAAGACAAAATCAAATGTTAATGGCTCAAATATTACAATTTAAAATTATGCTAGAAGAACAAGTAAAAGATACTAATTGTAATAAAGAAGATATTTTACAATCTTATCTTGAATATTTTCCAATAAAAATTGTAACTAAAGGAACAACAGAAGATGGAATATAATGAAGATAGTACTTATTTAATCTTTGATAAAAGATTTAACTTTCCTTTAAGAATGGCTAAATCAAATAATTTATTTTATGGTAATAGAGAGGAAGTTGATATTGAATTATTAAAAGATAAATTATCTGACTTAATATATGAAATCAAATTAGTTAAAGATTGTAGTGAAGAATTACAAAAAGAATATAGAAAGTTAATTGATAAAGAATTATGAGTGATTTAAAAATAGCAATTTTAGGAACAATTGCGTTAATGTTATTTATATTAGGAATAGTTTTAATGTTACAATTTCTACATTTTGTAGAACCTTTATATTTATTAGCTAGTTTTTCAAGTATTGTAAGTTGTATGATAATAATAATTAAAATAAGTAAAGAATTATGATAGAAACATATAAAAATCATAGAATAACAATAGAACCTGATGAAAATGCAGATAATCCTGATGATTGGGGTAATGAAGAAGCTTTTTTAGTTTATGAACATAAACAATTTCAAGTAGAGAGAAAAGGTTTTGAACCTAGAGAAATATTTGATTATATACAAGAAGAAAGAGAAGTAATAGATTATGATGATTATTTTATCTTTAATGTGAAGGCTTATATCCATTCTGGCGTTAGTTTATCTTTAGGTACAGAATATCCTTTTAATGATAGATTTGATGTAAGTACTACAGGTTTTGTATTAGTTAAGAAAGATTTATTAAAAGGAAGTTCTAAAAATGAAGAAGATTTAACTAAAGAAGAAGCTGAAAAATATGCACAAGGAGTAATAGATACTTGGAATCAATATTTATCAGGAGAAGTTTATCATTTTAAAATAGAGAAAGAAATACAAAATTGGATTATATCTGATAAAGATTTAATTAGTATAACTACTGATGGTCAATTATATTTTATAGATTTTATGCAGAATTGTAAAGAAAATATAGAATATGAAGAAGTAGATAGTTGTGGTGGAAATTATGATACTGAAGAAGATATTTTAGAACAATGTAAAAAAGATATAGATAGTTATGAACAAAAATAATAAAAAAGACCAATTAGATAAATTTATAGAAGAATTAAACCCCAAAATAAAAATAATACAAAAAATGGAACAAAATACAACAGAAATTGAAGGATTAATAGATTTTGAAATAGTAGATAAAACTATTAAAGAAATTAAACCACCAATTAAAAAAGTAGATATATTAGCTCAAAGTATTTATAATGGAGCTAATAAATTAATAGTTAGTAATGATAAATCATTATTTATACCTATTCAAGTATTATCAGAATTAAAACATCCTTATTCTAAAATAAAAACTGCTCTAGATAAATTAACATTAGCTAATAAAAATGCAGGAAATATAGTAGAGTATATCAGTAAAGTTAGTAAAGATGCTAATAGTACAGTTTTAGGTTATTATATTTGGAGATTACAATAATGGCAATAGAAATTAAAGAACAAATAAAAATAGATGCTGAAATGCTGTTCCCTGACCTTAAAATTAAGGTTAGGGGGTTTGTTGAAAATTATATGAAAGATAAAAAAAATACAACAACTATTAATTGGAATGTATATTTAACTATTGATTATACACAAAGTTTAGATGAAGAAAATCAAATAAAAATATTTTAAAGTTATGGCAAATAATAATGATAATTTACCACCTAATTTAAATGAAGAAGATTTATCTTATCAGGAACAAGTAGAAAGATTATCTGCACAACAAGAGTTGGAAGAAATAGAAGAAAATAAAAATTATTATGATAATGAAGAAGATTTTGATATTAATGTAGAAGAATAAAAAGATTAAATAGAAAAGGTAGGGTTTTTAGCCCTACCTACTTCTATATTTGATAACAACAACAAATTTACAGTTAATGCAAAACTGTTATTATGGTTTAATTAAACCTGCATCTTTACCTAATGTAAAAATAGGAGCAGCAGGAGTAATTTTAATTAGTTTATCTACAGGATTATATTTCTTTTTATCTTTTTCATCTCCTGTTATTTCTGCCTTTATTCCCCCTACAACATGATAAGGAATAGAAAGTGCATCCTTTAAGAAACTAGCTACAGGGGCAGCATCAGATACAATATTTGTAAAACTAGTAGGATTTAAAAAGAAAGCTACTTCATCAAGCCCTCTTCTAGTTATTTTATATAACCATTTCTTTTTCTTTTTTTCATCATCTCCTATTAAACCTATTGCCATTAATGCCATTGTTAATAATATTATCATATAGATTTCTGTCATTGCAGCTTTTAAATTAACTTCTTGTATTTTTTTATATTCTTCTAATGATAGTTTACCTTTAGCAAATGCAGGATTACCACCAGTTTGTTCCCAATAATATTTCTGTTCTATATAACTATTAAAACTTTCACTAAATGTACCACCAAAAGAAGTAACCTTCATTAACTCTAACATGTTTAACACAAATCTTTCATTCCATAATTGTCCACTAAAAAAAGACCTATGAAAACCTTGTTCATATCTTTCAAAATCATGGTCATAATCTAGCTTTTTAAATCTATGTGCGGCTAACATAGGAATCCAACTTCTAAAAGACCCCATTACATTACCTAAAATATAATTTTGATACCTAGCCCTATCATATTTAGTACTATTACCAATAATACTATTCATTTTAGCTTCTGTAATTCTTTTAAGTTTATAAGTTAGCTTATATTCTTCTTCTTCATCTAAATCAGTTAATCCTTTTATAACTAATTTATCTCCTTCTATTTCAGCTAATTCATAAATAGATTTATCCCCTTTTTCTTTAATAACTAATTCACCATCTTTAACTGTATAATTTAGCATTAGAGCCATAGCTACATTAGATTTTAAACCATAGTCAGGTTTAGATAATAATACAAGTAAATTATCTACATCAACATTTTTAATTATTTTATTAACAGATAAATTTCTTCTTTCTTTTCTTTGCTTATCTTCTATATGAATTGTAAAAAACTCTAACAATGCAGCAGTTTTTAAATCCCCACTAATTACCATTTTAGCAGCTTTAGCAGCTTGTTTTAAAGAAAAATCTCTACCTGATACAGCAGCCATTATAAATTGAGAACCTCCTCCTATTATAGCAGCTATAGCAGAAGTGGTTGAAAAAGCTAGTTTAGCAATTACGTTTGCTGCTACTAAATCTTTAACAGCTCTAGTAGCTACAGGACTATCTTCTCCTAAACCTTGTGTAGTGTTACCATAAAGTTCTGACCTTACAAAAGATTCAAAAGCTTTAAAATCTTCTATATCATCTACATGTTTCCATTCTTTACCTACTTCTTTAAGTACTTTTTGATTTTTTAATTGGTCTTGTAATAATAAAGACACACCTTCCATATCTATTAAATCTTTATTTTTATGAATACTTTCAAAGAATATATCTAAACTATTAAATATATCTTCTGATTTTAATTCAATTTCTTTTAAATCATTGATATAATAATTATGAACATCATAAACTTGTTCACCTGTAAATTCATTATATCTAGCAACTCCTTGCTGATTTTCCATATCATATCTGGCTTTAATGGCTCGCCAATCTGCTTTTAGATTTAAACCATTATCTAGTAACTTCTTTAGAAGTTCTTTATGTACATTAGGTACAAAATTAGGTTTATAACCTGCATCTGCTATTCTTAATAGCTCTGCTGTGTGTTTATTATACCATGTATAAACCTCAAACAATTCCTTTTCTTTTTTTAATTCCTGATATTGTTTAGAAAACCATATATCTTTAGGTTCTAGATATTGATTTTTCTTATTTAAATAAGCAGTATCTTTATGCCCCCATATATCATTATTTTCTATAAATTTATCTAAAGCTTCTTTACGTTTAATAGCATTAAATTTTTCATCATAATGATAGATATATTTTTCATTACGTTCTTTATATCTTTTTAAGTTTTCTTCATATTTTTCTTTAGCTCCTTCTTTTATATTGGTATTATCTATTATCCATTGATATTCCCCATTATCTGCACTTTCATCTCTTTTAGAATAGAAATCTTTATTATATTTAGGTAATAATCTACCTGTCCATTTACCATTTTTATCAAAATCAAATAATTTTCTAATAGCATCTTGTTCAGATATACCATTTGCTTTAGCCCAAGCATTTAATTTAGCAATATTTTCTTTAAGTTCTACCCTAAATATTCCTAGTTTTTTATGTGTAGAGATTAATGCTTTATCTAACAACCTTGTAAAAACTTTAAATACAGGGTGCTGTATATGTCTAACTTTACCTATCCAATCTGATTTTCTTCTTTGAATTTCATTAACATTTTCTATATCTACAGATTCAGCAGCTTCAGCTATTTTCTCTTTAGCTAGATTATCTAATTGATATAATAAAGCCATGCTTCTTTCAATTAAATTATCTACTAATTTTTCATCTATATTCTTTAAATCCTTAGCTACAGAAAATAAATAACTAGTTCTTATATCTCTATAAAATTCAGCAACACCTTTAGCTCTCCTAATTTCATTAGTATCTAATTGGTCTATTCTGTTTAAAAGGTTTTTAATATCTACTGCTCCTGATTCTATTAAAGCTTTAGCATTTCTTTTTACTAATAAATCTCTAATAGCTATAGATAGTTTACTAACAGCTTCCATTAAAGGTAATCTATCTTCTTGATTTCTAGCAGATTTAACTAGCTCTTGTAAATTATCTTTAAGAGCATTAAGTTTATCTACTAAACTTTTAAGTTCTACATTATCTTCTATTTCAGAAGAATCTACAGGTACTCTAGTTAAATAGCTTTTACTAGTTTCATCATTAAAATCTAGTTCTACATGTAAAGTTTTATCTCCTGTTTGTTTATCTGTTGTATATTTAGTAGCAATAGGTAATACAGATGAACTTATAACTTTTAAACCGTAATAGTTTTCTAAGGTTTGTTTATAAGCTTTTAACTGTTTTTTAAATTCATCTTCTTTATCTGTTCTGATTCCTTCTACAGTTACTTTACCTTGTTTATTTCTAGTAAAGCCTAATGTTTTAAAATCATAAATTATTGCTCTACCATCAGGTAATAATATCATAAAATCTATTGTACCCCCTGCTTCAGTTTTAGGGTCATAGATACTAAATTCTGTTACAAATTCAGCATTAGGATGATTTTTAAGTATATTATCTATAAAAATATCTAAAGCTTCCTGTAATATTTTATATACTACTGTATTAGTTTTAACTACTTTTTGTACTGTACTATTAGGAAATGCTTTTACATTTCTGTTAATTATATTTTCTATATCATTATGTACAGCAGTACCATAATTAGCAGCTAAATTCCAAATACTTTTTAAAGTATCACTAACAATATTATTTTTATAATCTTTTTTAAATTTCTTTTTAATCTCTCTAGTAACACTAGTTTTTGCTTCAAAAGTTTTACCTTCTTTATCTTTTAAATCATAAACATTAATATCATTACCTTCTTCATCTTTACCTTGATGTTTACCTGTTACTTCTATACCATGTGTAGGATTATCTAAAGCATCTCTAGCTTTATTAACTCCTTTAGCAGTATCTACATTATAATATTCACCACTAAGTTCATTTTCTAAACTTAAATCTAAATCAGAAAAATCCCCACCTAGAAATTTATTAACAGCTTCACTAAATACATCTAGTTCTTCAGGATTAGAATTAAAAATATCTTTAACTGCTTTATCATTAGCATTAAAATAAACATTTATAGCTTGTTCTTTTTTCTTTCCTTCATTAAGTTGTGTTTTTTCTAAGATTTGCTTAGTTAATTGTTTAGCTATTGCTTCTTTTATAAATTGGTCAGGTTCAGTATATTTATCAGCATAATCTTTAAGAACTTGTTGATATATAGCATAATCTTGTATTCTTTCTTTCATAGCATTGTATAATCTATGATTAGTACTAGCCATAAATTCTACATAAAAGTGCATTACTTCTTCTGTAAAAACATCTAATCCTGCACCTTTAACTATTGCTATTATTCTTTGCATTAACTTAGCAACACCATTAATGTTTAATGTATTACCATTTTTATCCATATTAGATAAAACTTCTTGGCTAATACCAGCAGCAGCCATAAAGCTTTCTAACTTACTTTTAAATTCATTATCAGGGGTTAGACCTTCTTCATTTTTAGGGGCTTTAAATTGATGTGTTATACTAGAAGGTGTTTTATCAGGATAAGTAACTACATCTTCACTTTCATTTCTTATACTAGGATTTATAATACTACCAAGTTCACTAACTAAATCTCCAAACATTTCTCTAAAATATTCTACATCTTCTACAGGTATTTTCTTTCTACCATTTTTTTCTTCTGTTTTTAAATTATCAAATATATTTTGTTTGGTATCTTGTTTAAGATTATTTAACTCATTAGTAGGGGCTTTATAAGTTCTATTATAATTTATATCAACTATACGATTTAAATATTCATGTGAATCTTTCATATTAAATATTCCAAATACTAATTCTTTAAATTTTTCATAAAAAGATTTTTTTTCATTTACTTTAATATCTTTCATGAAAGCTATAAAATAATCATTTGAAAAAGCATGTGATAAAAATTCATCATTACTTGAAAAAGCATAATTCATTCCTTCATCTTCAACCCCTTTACCTTTATAAACTTCTTCTAATTTTTCTCTCAAATCATTTACAGAAAAATGAAAATGAGGAACAGTCCTTAATTTCATAGCTGTAGCAGCATGTAATAATTCATGTGCTAACATTTCAGTAGTTAGGGCATCTTCTCCTATAGTAACTATATCACTTACATAATTATATTCCCCAAAATTATATTGAGGAGTTTGTACAATATTTATTTTAGTATTTAATTTTTTAATAGCTTCTATTAAGGTATTATTATTAATCAATTTAAAAACCTCTGAAAGAAGTTTTTCATTAATATCATTAATAGTTAAAGACTCAATAATCTTAACTTTATTATTAGCAGCAATTTTATTTACTTTCTCTTTAAATTTTACATAATCCTTAAATTGAGATTTATTAGCCCCTAATACAGTTTTTTCACCTAAAAAATCTTTAAATCCTTCTATATCTTGTTTATCCCCTAATTCTAAAGCAAGTGTATTTTTGTTTAGTACATATTGAATTTGTTTTCCCCCTATATCAAAAGTATCTAATTTTATTAAAGAAGCTTTAGCATTATTAATAAAATTTTCTTCATCTTTCCTTACTTTAGAAACTTCTTTAAAAGAATCTGATTTAAAACTTATACTTGTTACTTTAGGAATTGCAAATGTTTTAATACCTTTTTCATTATTATACCATTTATCTGCTATACTTTTATTAGGGGTAAAATATGAATGATTAGGTGTATTATGTACTTTATTAGATTTATCTCTCAAACCTTTATATACTAGTGGTTCATTTGTAATAGTATCAAGATATGAACTATAGAGTTGTTGAGCTTGTTGTTTTTGTTGTGGGGTTAAATCAAAATTACTAACAGATTCACTTTTAATATCTTCAAGCATTTGATTATAAGATTGTGCCTGTCTATCTATTGAACTATCAGGTACATTAGCTCTATTTTTACCTGCTGTTATATCAGCTTTAATTCTTTGTTTAGCTAATTCAGAATTTAACTCCATTAGCTTATATTGAATATTAGCAGTAGGTATAGCTTTCTTAATAGCTTCTATAAAAGGTAATCTTTTATCTTTAGTTAAGTTGGTAGTATCAAATACAACTTGTTTACCTTGTTTAATTGCTGCTATAGCTCTTTTAGCAGCTTCTTCATAAATCTCTTTATCTTTAGATTTATCATTCATATTACCTGTAAACTCAACTCTCATTGCATCAGGTTCTATAACTACTAAATTTTCTTGAGGTAAAGATTTAATAAAAGTAGATTTTCCACTACCACTTGTACCTATTGGTAATATAACATCAGGTTTAGATTTAAACCCTAAAGCTTCATATACTTCATTAGCAAGATTTTTGTTTTCGTTAAATAAGTTGTTTACCCCTTCTTTAATTTCAGATGTATTATTATTTTCTCCTAATAAATCTTCTTTAGTAGGAAATTCATCAGTATCATTTTCTTCTTGCCAATCACTTACTAATTCTTCTAGTTCTACACT
>TARA_R110000868_G_scaffold408989_1_pt1 | contig 11393 bp, 12 predicted proteins | sample TARA_R110000868 | Tara Oceans TARA_R110000868 (sample SAMEA4397489) | marine metagenome | biome: Polar Biome; feature: [SRF] surface water layer (ENVO:00010504); material: water (ENVO:00002006), including particulate matter (ENVO:01000060) such as... | depth 5 m | reverse complement strand
GGGGGGGGGGGGATGAATAGGACTACTCGAACGTGAGGCGGCACGTTCCCAGCCCGTCGCTGAGACTGAGCAATAAGACGTCACCGGCGGTTATTTCGATCATCGGACCGAGCGCCCCGGAAAGGATTATCTCGCCTGCCTTGAAAGGCAGGCCGAGATCACCCAGGGTATTGGCAAGCCATGCAACCGAGTTGAGCGGCGAACCCTGGACAGCAGCCCCTACGCCGTTGGCAGCTTCAATTCCGTTGCGCTCGATCTTCATTTTCACGCCAGCAAGATCGATGTCCCTCGGATCGACCCGGTCCGAGCCTAACGCGAAGATGCCGCACGAGGCATTGTCGGCAACCGTGTCCTGGATTCTGATGTCCCAGTTGCCGATGCGGCTGTCCACGATCTCGAAACAGGCGGTGACATAGTCGGTCGCTTCCAGGACATCGGCTGCAGTCACCCCTGGCCCGACCAGATCCCGCTTCAGGCGGAAGGCGATCTCGCCCTCGGCCTTGGGCTGAATGAGAGTTGCGAGATCGACAGTTGCCCCATCGGGGACCAGCATTGCATCGGTCAATTGACCAAAATCGGGTTCATAGACCCCGATCATTTCCTGCACCACCTTCGAAGTAACCCCGATTTTCTTGCCGATGATCTTTTCGCCCGCATTTAGACGCCGTGCAATCATGCGCTCCTGAACCCGATAGGCATCGATGACATCCATCTGCGGATTACGGTCCCGAAGATTGGGGATCGTCGCACCTGCAACAAGAGCGTCGTAGAGCTCATCGCCAAGCGACGTGATTTCAGAAATTTCGATTGCCATTTCTAATACCTCACCGGATTATTCTGTATTTCCAAAATTTTTCTATGAATTCATTTTTTTCGTCACGACTGGTAGAAGCCCCATCAAGATTTGAATGGGTTCGCGAGCCTTCCGCCGCCTATCCCACATTGCCTTGCTTCGCCTGTATCGGCCACCCTTGACAGGCAAGCTTTTCGGGATAGATTCTCACTCAATGAGAGGTCGCGCCGGAATGAGGGACGAAACCGGTACATCGGTTGCCGAGCGATTGCTCGATTTGCTAGAATGTCTTTCGTCTGCGCCTCTGACGGTGAGGGCAATATCCGAAAAGTCGGGAATTCCTATATCGACGGTTCACCGCCTCGTTCGGCTACTTCTGTCGCGGAAATATTTGGTGCGGCAGGATCGTGGTCGCTATGGCCTTGGTTTGGCAAGTGTGGAACTCTCGTCACGCGCGGATCTCGATGCCATCCTTACTAGCACAACCCGGCCGGTCATCGCCAATCTGGCCAGGAATTGCAGCCGCACTGCACATCTGGGTGTTTTCCAGAACAATCTTGTCCGGTATCTGGTCAGGGTCGAGGCTGGGTATTCACGCCCGCCATCGCGCGAGATGACCGAGCTTGAGGCCTATTGCACTGCGATCGGGAAGGTCCTTCTCGCCCAGCTTTCTCCCGAGCAACTTGACGAATACCTGGCCCCGGGGGATTTCGTTTCCCTCACGGAGAATACCATCTCGCAGCCCGGTTGTCTGAGAACAGAGTTAGAGGCGGTTCGCAATCAGGGCTGGGCGATCGACCGGGGCGAAATGTATCCCGAACTGTGCTGCCTCGCTGTACCGATACAGGACCGGACTGGCCGGGTCATCGCGGCAGTATCCGTCACTGACACATGTAAACATGAAAGACTGAGCGAGGTAGAAGATAGATTGCTCAAGCTGCTGCCACGCATCAATGCAGCAGCAGAGGAAATTTCCACTTTACTGCGGTTTCCTTAAAGAGAATTTCTACCAAGCATATCTGAATTTTTACCGACATACTTATCTCATTATCGTGCTGAGCCCAGCATCGTTTATCAGGATCGTTCCGTTGATGTTCTTGCCATCACGCCTCGATGCAAGCAGGACATAGCATCCAGCTTGATCTTCGGCAGCTGCGGCTCGTCCGAGGGGAGATGCCTTCGCGACCATCTCGACGGTCCTGCCCTCTGCATCCAGCCGCCGCGTCGAGCTGTCCAGCGCATCAAGCCCCGAAAGACCGGTCACCGTTCCTCCGGGAGCGACACCATTCACCCGAACATGGGGTGCCCATTCATAGGCCAGCTGGTACACCACGCCACGCAACGCAAACTTGCTTGCGGTGTACAATGTCCCCCCGCCGCCGGCCCGGAAGCTGGCATTGGAACAGCTCACGATGAAGGAGCCACCCGATTCCCGCAGTGCCTCGGCAGAGGAACGTGCAATCAGCAAGGTGGATAGAACGTTAATGCGAAACATCTCTTCAAACGCAGCTTCCAGATCGGCTGGGGACATTCTATCTATGCGCTTGTACCAGTCATAAACGCCCGCATTTGCGATCACGCAATCAAGTTTTCCGAATTTTTCCAGCGCCAGTGCGACACCGCTATCACAAATAACTGAATCCCTGCAATCGCCCATCACAACTGCGCAACGATCGCCTAGGCGATCTGCAAGCTCGGCAAGTGCATCCGTATTGCGATCTAGCGCTACAACATTTGCCCCTTCTTCCGCGAACCGGAGTGCCACGGCCTCGCCAATGCCTGACGCCGCACCTGTGATCAGTGCAGTTTGTCCCGAAAGATTCCCAGCCATTTCTCATCCTCTAACTTTTATTGCATGCTAAATACGGCACCATACTCTTACGTATTGACATTGCACGCCTCTCCTAGCAACAGGAAACCATAACATTGACACATTGCTGAGTCTGGAGAGAGAAGCATGCCCGATAACGCGGTGCTCCCCGATATAGGGGTTTCGATGGATGTCGGCGGAATTAAGACGAATTATCATGAAATCGGTGAAGGCGACCCAGTGATTCTTCTTCACGGTTCCGGTCCGGGAGTCACAGCTTGGCAGAACTGGCACAAGATACTGCCTCGCCTGGGCGAAACGCATCACGTTCTGGCCCTGGATGTCGTGGGGTTTGGCTTCAGTCCGCTTCCCGAAGGTGAAAAGCCAGGCATCAAGCTGTGGACCAAGCATCTGGCTGATTTCATCGATGCCATGGGGCTAGATCGCGTGACCTTGATCGGCAACAGTTTTGGTGGCGCGCTTGCTCTAGGCATGATGGCTCATCACGCCCACAAAGTGCGCTCGCTCGTCCTGATGGGAACGCCGGCGGGCGAGTTCGAGCAGAGTCAGGGCTTGGCCAACAGCAGAAGTTTTGAACCCAGCCTAGATGCCATGAGGGCGATGCTGCGCGCCTTTCCCTACGATCCTTCGATCGTCACCGAAGAGGCTGTCGAGGCCCGGCTGCGGGTCGCCAAGATCGCCAGCGGGAAAGAAACCATCGAGAAACTGCAGCCCGGCGACGAGCAGGACGCGAAGGGTCCGCGGATTGTCAAGGGCATCCCCCTCCAGCAACTTGAGGCGATCGATGTGCCAGCGCTCATCCTGCATGGTCGGGAGGACAAGATGATCCCGCTGTCGGTTGCCGTCAGAATGCACGAACACCTCAAGAGGTCGGAAATGCACGTGTTTGGTCAATGCGGCCACTGGGTGCAATTGGAGCGCGAAGATCAGTTTCTTGACCAAGTTTGTGGTTTTCTCCGCAACAACTGACCCGGGGGGTTAAGCAAGATGGGTTCCACCTTTCCCTACTCTGTTGCCGTTGGAAATGGTGCACAAATGCAGAAATCGAAAGCCAGGTTCGAGATACTCCGTCGCATCGAGGATGGCGATCCGGTCTTTTCCCGGAAGGATTATGCCGATGTCGTGACGATGTTCTGGGACACCGTGGAGGCATGTCCGGATCAAATAGCGCTTGTCGATGGCGACAGGAGGCTTTCCTATGCGCAGTTTGGCGCAGCGGTGGCCGGTCTTGCGGGCCGGATTGGTGAGAAAGTCACACCTTCAGCACGCGTCGCGATTTGCATGTCCAATTCGATCGAGGCAAATGTTGCCATTTTCGCGGCGCTGAGCGCCGGTGCAGAAATTTCGATTGTCAACGCAGGCTATACCCCGCGCGAGATTGACACACTGTTCAATATAGCCCCACCAGAACTCGTCCTGGCTGGTCAGAGCAATTCCGAGGTTGCGGGGGCTTCCGCCCGGAATGCCGAGGCACCTCTGATTATCGTCGGAGAGGGCGGGGTCTCCATCGACGCACTGCTCGATACCCCGCCGACAAGGCCGGACGTGGAGATAATGGGCGCCAGTCCGTGCATTATCATGTTTACCGGCGGATCGACCGGCGCACCCAAGGGGGTGCAGCGCGACCATCGGTCCGAAATGAGCGTCATCAAGGCGATGCACACTGCGTGGCCAACACGCCTGCAGGAAGAGGTGTGGCTCAATGTCGCCCCGGTAAGCCATGTATGGGGGATACACATGGGCTGCTTCAATCCGGTCTATGGCCGCTCGTGCCTCATAATTGTTCCCCGCTTTCACCCCGATCTGGTGGCAGGCTTGATGGAAAAGTATCGCGTCAGCGTATTCAGCGGCGGCCCCGCGGCGATCTATCAAGGTCTTCTCGCTGCGCCTGACACGGATATGTCGGCCCTGTGGCTTTGCCCCGGCGGTGGATCGGTCTTCTCACGGCAAACGCTATCGCGATGGGAGGCCAAAACCGGCCTGCCCATCCTTGAAGCATTCGGCATGACCGAAGGTGGCCCGCTGACGGCGCAGCCGCTCGACGGCACCCATCAATACGGCACGGCCGGGCTTCCCCTCCCGGGTATAGAAGTTGCCATTGTGGCTCTGGACGGTAGCGGTGAGCGGCTTTCCGCCAACGAGAATGGCGAGATATTTCTGCGCGGCGAAAGGGTGATTGACCGGTACATGGGGCTGCCGCCAGTGGCTGAGGATGGTTGGCTTCCGACGGGTGACATCGGCTTCCTCACACCGGACGGCTTTTTGACGGTAGTGGACCGCAAGAAGGACATGCTGATTGTAGGCGGGTTTAATGTTTATCCAAGCGAGATCGAGCAAGTCCTATCCCTAGTTCCCGAAGTTTCCGACGCGGCGGTGGTCTCCGTCCCGGACAGCCGCAAAGGCGAGGCTCCGTTTGCCTTCGTGGCAGCTAGCCCGCAATCTGGGGTGGACGAGAAGTTCCTAATGGAACACTGCGCAAAAAACATGACAAAATATAAGATTCCGCGAAATATTGTCGTGCTTGATGAAATTCCTAAAACTCCTGCACGCAAGCCGGACAAGAAACGCCTTAAAGAAATGGCAAACGAATTATTGGAATGACTGGGGAATTTTGGTTAGTTAATATATAAATTATTAGGAGGGAGGCAAAGTAAATGAAAATCAAACTTTTTAATAGTGCCGCACTGATGCCGTTCGTGCTTCTTCCTGCTGTGGCCCACGCGCAGGAAATCAGAACCGACCCAGCGTTAGATGCCACACAGGAAGTCAGCCAGCAGGCTGATCCTTCGAGCAGTGAGATTATCGTTACAGCGACCCGACGAGAAGCAAGCTTGCAGAAAGTTCCTGTCGCAGTGACTGCGGTCTCAAATCTGGCGCTGACGACCTCGGGTGTCGAGAACGTGCGTTCGCTTAACCTAGTCGCTCCCGGTTACAACGGGGGGCGGAATCAGAACGTGATGCAGCCCAGTATTCGCGGGGTTGGGTCGAACGGAACTTCGGTCGGCGACGAATCAAATGTCGCCGTCTATGTTGATGGTATCTATCAAGGCGATCCCTATTCGACGCAGATCGACCTTGTCGAAATCTCTCGAATAGAGGTTCTTCGCGGACCGCAGGGCACAGTTTTTGGTCGCAATGCGACAGGTGGTCTCGTCAACGTGGTGACCCCGGATCCGCAGTTCAATTCGCGAGGGCGAATCAAGGCGAGTGGCGCGCGTACGCGGGAACGCGCGAATAATTTCGACATCAGCGGCTATGTCACGGGCGGCTTGACCGACACGATTGCTGCCGATCTTGCGGTGCTCTATCGCAACCAGGACGGATACGCAGTCAACCTGTTCAAGGGCGGCACTGTTGGGGACAGAGAAACCATTTCGGTTCGCTCAAAGCTTCTGTTCCAGCCTAGCGACACGGCCAAGTTCGTTCTCACGGTCGGCTATGTCGACACCCATGAGGAAACGGCTGCTCTCGGTCAGCCATACAAAGGAAATACACTGGGAGCGAAGTTCGATGGAGCGATCGTGCCCAATAAACCATGGCAAGTATCTAACTTTGTCGCAGCCAGCGGAACAGCCGGATTGTCAGACTATACGCGGCTCGACCTCGCCCTTAAGGGGCAGTTGGATCTAGGGGGGGTCATCCTGGAATCTACTAGTTCCTATATGCGGACGCGCGTGAATCAAAACGCCGATTCCGACGGAACCAACCTTTTGCTCGGCGAAACCGATATGCGGGTCCGACCCGATACGTTTACCCAGGAGCTTCGCTTGGTTTCGGATAACAGCGGTCCTTTGAGTTGGACCGCCGGACTCTATTATTACGAATTGGAAGGTGAACAACCTCTTACCTTAATAAATCGCCAGGACCCGTCACTGCCTATTGTACCAACTAGGATGGAACCGAAGGTATCGACTGCATCCTATGCGGCCTTCGCCGAAGGTACTTATGAGCTTATGCCGAGATTTTCTATCACACTCGGTGGTCGTTTCACTACAGAGAAAAGAAAATTTTCTCAGCGTATCAATGGAAACCAGCTATTCACAGATGCGGAAAAGAAGTTTGACAAATTCACATACCGCGTTTCTTTGCAATATGAAGCCTCTCCGGATCTTAACATTTATGGTACTTACGGAACGGGCTTCAAAAGCGGTGTATTTAACACATTCAGTCCCTCCAGAGTTGCAGTGGACCCGGAAACGATCGAAGCATTCGAGTTCGGCATAAAATCTGAGCCACTATCTTGGTTGCGCGCAAACCTAGCGACCTTCTATTATAAATATGACGACATGCAGGTGACGGCACGAGGGGGCGACAACTCTTTCGTGTTGCAGAACGCTGCAAAAGCCAAGATCTATGGTGGCGAACTCGAGCTCACAACAGAACCCGTCACAGGCTTAAATCTGCGGTCTGCAATTGCTTACACGCATTCTGAGTATGATAAATTCACCAATGCCCAAGTTTTCATTCCTCGTCCGGGCGGCGGAAACTTGGTTTCCTCTGTCGATGCATCGGGCAATCAACTGATCCGCACTCCCGAGTTCACGTTAACCTTAGGCGGGCGCTACAGCTTCGATGCATTTGATGGAAAAGCATTCCTTGGTGGAAATATATTCCATTCAAGCCCAGTTTATTACGACTATCTTAATACGTTCAAGCAGGATTCCTATGAGCTTATCTCCAGTGAGATCGGTTGGACCACTCCGAATGATGATCTTACTTTCCGCATATTCGCCAAGAATCTGACTAATGAAGCTGTGGCCCAGCAAATTTCACCTGGACCGCTTGGGGCTTACATCATCTACGAACGTCCGCGTGAAGTAGGTGCGAGTGTAGAGATCAAGTTCTGATTGATATGCGGTGCAGGGTAATTTTTGTATCCTGCACCGCCACTCATCTACCGTACGCCACCTGACCTCCGAAAGTTCCCTCGGACTGGAATGTAGATTATGCTCACATACGCTCAGGTGCATAAGGAATATCTGGCCTGCTGCTGGTTTCGTAGGCACTAGGATAAGTGGCACCAAAAATGAAGACAAGGTAATCAGTGAGCGTGGCGCAGGTGTGGATATATATGCGTGTGCATAAAGCATTGCTGTGTAATGTATGAATGATTTTCTGGGTCGCGCAGTAAATCGTTTCCTAGCAATTGTCAGATTAAGATTAAATACAAGGGTGCTTAGTGATACGCGCGGAATAAGAATTTATTTATTAGATGAATATTAGAAATATTCATCTAATAAATTAGAAGATCTATATGGAATTCGCCGTAATCATAAATTAATGATATAGTCCTTGAAATAATCCGGAATAAATAACTCCATGAAGGCATTTTTATCTTCGGATTGGTGCTGAAATTTCTTTGATGGCATGAGTATGTTGAGTCCAATGAGGTGAGCGAGAGCCATTGCTGCTGTTTGGCGCGCCCTGTTTTTGCTCTGACCAAGTTCGATATAAGCCTCTGCTATTAGACTCATTCGATCCTGATCAACGCGCCTTGTTGTTTCCGCAGCAATGTCGGAAACTCGTGCCCATTCCCGCAGGGCCTGTTCAATAGGGCCGCCAGGAACGTCGGGACCTTTATTCAAAGCCAAGGTAAAGAAATATCGCAACCGATCACGCGGAGCATTAAAATCACGCTTGCCCGCCAAACCGATGGCGATGGTGGCGGAATTATACCAATATTTTAGTGTCTCAGAGAGTAGAGAATCTCTATCTTTGAAATGCCAATAGAAACTTCCTTTTGTTACTTTTAGTTCCCTTGCCAAGGATTCTATTTGAATAGCAGCTACGCCTACATCACCTATCTTACCTAAGGTATGTTTTAGCCATATATTCTTCGACAGCCTAGCCGTTTTTATAGATTCACTCCTATGTTCAGGCATGAATTCTCCTTCAATTGACTGAATAGTATCCGGAACACGGTCTAGCAGGTAACTTAATAGATGCCTCAAATCTGACCGTCCAGCTTGCCTGAGGCTCCTCTGGGAAACGGAGCCGCGTCGATAATGAGCAGGTGCTTCGCCTGCAACGCTGCAATATGATAGCCTTATCTTCCTCCTCTATCCACGTTCTCCGTTAAGCGGCTTCATTCCTGCTCCTATATGTGATAATGTCCTTTATCACATACTCTTCCCCTTCGGCGCGCCGCATGGTAGAAAGGTGGCCAATTTTCCAGAAAGGCGCACCATGAGCCTCAATGTCAAAGACCCCGAAGCGCACCGGCTTGCGCAGGCCATCGCCCAGGCGACCGGCCAGAGCATGACTCGCGTGGTGACGGAGGCGCTGCGCGAGCGTTTCGCCACGATCGAGCGTCAGAAGGGCAAGGCGAGCGTCGCGGAACTGCTAACGATCGCCGACCGCGCCGCCACCTATGTGAAACGCCCCTACGCCGATCATGCGGACCTACTCTACGACGAAAGCGGCCTGCCGGCATGATCCTCGACACGTCGGCCCTGGTCGCGATCCTGTATCGCGAACCCGAAGCGACGCGCTTTGCGCAAGCCATCCATGATGCCGATGCCTGCCGCATCAGCGTCGCCAGCTATGTCGAACTGTCCATGGTCATCGAAAGCCAGCTCGGTCCCGAAGGGATGCGCCAGGCCGAAGCCTTCTTTCGCCGCGCCGGCATCACGATCGAACCGGTTACGCTCGATCATGGCGAGCTGGCGCGACAGGCGTTTCTCGATTTCGGCAAAGGCCGGCACAAGGCGGGGCTGAACTTCGGCGATTGCTTTTCCTATGCGCTGGCCAAGGCGACCGGCGAGCCGCTATTGTTCAAGGGCAATGATTTTGCCCTGACGGACATAGAGGCGGCGGCATAATGCGCGCGGTGCATGACAAGATCGAAGGCCCCTTCGCCATTAAGGAGGACATCGCCCTTTATGGCATGGTCGCGGGTGACGCGACGCTGCATCGGGGCATCCGCTTCATTCTCCACGATACGATCGCGGGCAACCTGACGATCGAGACCGGCGCGCGCGCGATCGTCCACGGCACCGTTGCGGGCCGCATCTACAACGAGGGCGGCCGTGTCGAGATCTTCGGGATCGCCGATGCCGCCGCCCATGTCCGGGGCAGGCCATGACCGAGGACGATGACGACAGCTTTGCCGACAATCATGCCGAGCGCGCCCAGGCCAGGGCGCTGCGCGAGCAGGCACGCGCGGGCGGCTTGCGCTTCGAGGCGTATCTTACCGGCGACCAGGCCGACTGGCTGCTGGAGCGGATAGAGCGCGGCCTGTTTCATGATCCATCCGAGGCGGTGTTCGCGATCGTCCAGAATTTTCGCGAACTTGAGCCGCATCGCGATCTGCGCGATGCGCTGCTCGGCCGGATGCTGGACGCAGCCCGTGCCGATCTGGAACCAGGTCGTCCCATCGACGAAGTATTTGACGAGCTGCGCCGGGACATGGCGAAGCCGCGCCCTGAACCGGCGCGCTGGGAGAAGAGCGCGCGATGAACCAGGTCGCCCCCCTCCCCTCCCCTACGCTGGCATTGCCGGCGCTGATCGCGTCGGCCGATGATGCCACGCGGCTGCGCTTCCTTGAGTTCTTCGCCGTCACCATCCGCAACGCGCATACGCGCCGCGCCTATGCGCGCGCGGCCGGCGACTTCCTGGCCTGGGTAGCGGCGCGCGGGGTGACGTCGCTTGGGGCAGTGCAGCCGCTCCACGTCGGGGCGTGGATCGAGGCGCTGGGGGGCGAGATGAGCGCGCCCAGCGTCAAGCAGCAGCTCGCCGGCGTACGCCGCCTGTTCGACTGGCTGGTGATGGGCCAGGCCATGCCGGTGAACCCCGCCGCATCGGTGCGCGGACCGGCGCATAGTCAGCGGCGCGGCAAGACGCCGGTGCTGGCCCCCGAAGAAGCGCGGCGGCTGCTCGACACGATCGACATGACGCCAGCGGGATTGCGCGACCGCGCGCTGATCGGGCTGATGGTCTATTCGTTCGCGCGGATCGGCGCGGCGCTCTCCATGCGTGTCGAGGACGTGTTCATGCAGAATCGGCGGCTATGGGTTCGCCTGCACGAGAAGGGTGGCAAGCGCCATGAAATGCCCTGTCACCACAACCTTGAGGATTATCTGACCGCCTATATCGACGGCTGCGGCTTGCGCGGGCAGGCCAAGGGGCCGTTGTTCCGCACGATCGCGCGCGGCACCAAGCGACTAAGCGATACCCCCCTGCCCCAGGCCAATGCGTTCGCGATGGTGCGTCGGCGCGCGGCGGCGGCCGAGATCGGCACGGCGATCGGCAACCATTCGTTCCGCGCGACCGGGATCACCACCTATTTGAAGAACGGCGGCACGTTGGAGACGGCCGCGACGATGGCGAACCATAGTTCGACCCGCACCACCCAGCTCTATGATCGGCGGCCCGACGACGTGACCCTGGACGAGGTGGAGCGGGTGTTGATTTAGGCGGCCATAGCTGGCGCACATTCCCAGCGGCCACCATTCCAATGAAGCCCTACCCGCTCCGCGTTGCTGATCGCGGGCGGCTCGCCTTTGCGCCAGACGGCGCGCATCTTGCCCCGATCGTCCAGAAGGGCGTCGGCGCCGATCGCGCGCGCGGCCTGGATGAATTGCCCGTGCCGAACATATAGACCAGCGATCCGGCACGCATGGCGGCGAGGCGGGCCAGCGCCGCGTCGCAGCGGCCTAGAGCGGTTTGCGATCATACGGCAGCATAACGGGTCGTGCGGCTGAGCGGAACAGGAAAGTGTTATAAGAGGGCATAGCGTGGAAGGTACGCTAAACAACGCTAAGGACGAAC